>Ga0194137_10000443_pt1 | contig 28111 bp, 16 predicted proteins | sample TARM_MetaG_T3_14_FD_134025 | JGI IMG/M metagenome (GOLD analysis project Ga0194137, IMG submission 134025) | Freshwater microbial communities from Pennsylvania, USA, analyzing microbe dynamics in response to fracking - TARM_MetaG_T3_14 (version 2) | ecosystem: Environmental > Aquatic >... | reverse complement strand
CGCCCACTCCCATCCCCCCGCCGCCGCGCCTTGCTGGCCGGCGCCGCCCTCGCATCGGCGAACCCCCTGGGCTTCGCCCAGGCGCCCAGCCGGCCGGATGCAGCTCGGTTTTTCGCGCGGGCGCAGATGACGGGCGCTGCGCTCTCGCCCGATGGCAGGCGCCTGGCCATCCGCAGCATCGGCAAGGAGGGGCGTGCCATCCTGTCCGTGCTGCCTCTGGATACCTTGCAGCCGCAGATCGTCTTCGCGTCCGATACCGACGACGTGAACCACTTCGTCTGGGTCAACAACGAGCGCCTGGCCTTCGATCTGGTGGACGCCACGGCGGCGGATGCCGATCAGGATGCCGCTCCGGGGCTGTTTGCCGTGGACCATGACGGCAAGCGCTTCAAGCAGATCGTCGAGCGCCAGCGCGCCTGGCTGCGCGACGGCAATGACTCGCGCGTGCTGCAGCCCTGGAACACGTTCCTGCTGAACAACACGACGCTGCGCCAGGGCAACGAGGTGCTGGCCTGGCGACCCGAGGCCTACAGCCAGAAGAGCCTGGGCTATATCAAGCTGCTGCGCGTCAACACGCTGACGGCGCGTGACGAGGAGGTCGAAGCGCCGCTGCACAGTGTGGGCTGGTGGGCCGATTCGTCGGGCCAGCTGCGCCTGGTCGTGACGCACCAGGAGGAAAAGGGCTCGCTGCGCTGGCGCCATCCGGCCAGCGGCGAATGGAAGACGCTACGCGAGTTCAACATCTTCCAAGACCAGTCGGACCTGAGTATGTGCCACGTCGGCGCGGACGGCCGCCTGTTCGTCGCGGCTCGGCGCGGCAGCGACAAGCTGTCGATGTGGACCATCGACCCCGCCACGGGGGAGTTCTCTGCCCAGCCCCTGGCGTCGTCGCCGCGGTTCGACGTGAACGCCGACGTCGTCGAGCGGCGCGACCGCGTGCTGGGCCTGCGCTTCACCATCGACGGGGAAGTCACGCAGTGGCTGGACGCCGACCTGCAGGCCTTGCAACAGCAGGTCGACAAGGTGTTGCCGCGCACAGCCAACCGCCTCTCGGTGCCGTGGACGGGCGATGAGCCGTGGGTGCTGATCGAGGCCTTCGCCGATATCCAGCCCACGCTCTACTACCTGTTCAACCGCGCGACGCGCAAGTTCACCCGGCTGGGCGCGCAGCGACCCGACGTGGAGGCCAGGCAACAGGCCGCCATGGACCTGCAGTGGCTCAAGGCACGCGATGGCCTGGACCTGCCGACCTGGGTCAGCCTGCCCAGGGCGGCAGCGGGGGCCGAGGCCAAGAGCCTGCCCACCGTCGTCCTCGTGCATGGCGGCCCCTGGATCAAGAACACCAGCTGGCACTGGGATGCCGAAGTGCAGTTCCTGAACGCGCTGGGCTATGTGGTGCTGCAGCCGCAGTTCCGCGGCACCCAGGGCCTGGGCATCAAGCATGAGTCGGCCAGCCTGCGCCAGTGGGGGCGCGCCATGCAGGACGACGTGACTGACGCCACGCGCTGGGCGGTCGCCTCGGGCCTGGCCGACCCCAAGCGCATCGCCATCATGGGTGCCAGCTACGGCGGCTATTCGACGCTGATGGGCCTGGCCCGCGAGCCCGAGCTGTACCGCTGCGGCATCGCCTGGGTTGGCGTGACCGACCTCGACCTGCTGTACGGCGCGCACTGGAGCGACACCAGCGACGCCTTCAAGAAGCATGGCATGCCCAAGCTCATCGGCGACCGCGTGAAGGATGCCGCGGAGCTGAAGGCCAACTCGCCCATCACCGTGGCGGGCAAGATCAAGCAGCCGCTGCTGCTGGCCTATGGCGAAAAAGACCAGCGCGTGCCCATCGAGCACGGCAAGGCCATGCGCCGCGCGCTGCAGGACGCGGGCAATGGCCAGGTCGAGTGGGTGAGCTACGAGAAGGAAGGCCACGGCTGGCGCGAGCCGGCCACGCAGATCGACTTCTGGAACCGCGTCGCGCAGTTCCTCGCCAAGCAACTTGCCTGAGGAGGCCTCATGCCCACCCGCCGCACCGTGCTGACTGCCGCCACCTCTCTTGCGCTATCTGCCATGAACGCCAACGCCGCCGTCGATATGCCCCATCTGCCCTGGTCCCGCCAGGCCGTCATCTACCAGATCAACATCCGCCAGTACTCGCGGGCGGGCACGTTCCAGGCCGTGCAGGCCGACCTGCCGCGCTTGAAGAAGCTGGGCGTCGACATCCTCTGGCTGATGCCCGTCCAGCCTATCGGCAAGCTCAACCGCAAGGGCACGCTCGGCAGCTACTACTCGATCAGCGACTACACCGCCGTGAACCCCGAGTTCGGCACGCTGGCCGATGCCAAGGCCTTCGTCGCCGCGGCGCACCAGCTGGGCTTCAAGGTCATCCTCGACTGGGTGGCCAACCACACAGCCTGGGACCATGGCTGGACCACGGCCCACAAGGATTGGTACAAGCTCAACGCCAAGGGCGAGATCTACCCAGTCACCTTCAACGAGGGCCAGCCCAGCGAGGAGCATTGGGATGATGTCGTCGCGCTGAACTACAAGAGCGAGGGCCTGCGCGCCGCGATGATCGACGCGATGAAGTTCTGGGTACGCGAAGTGAACCTGGATGGCTTCCGCTGCGACGTGGCCAGCCTGGTGCCGACCAACTTCTGGGTGCGCGCCCGCAAGGAGCTGGACGCCGTCAAGCCCATGTTCATGCTGGCCGAGTCGGACGCCATCGACCTGCAAAGCAGCGGCGCCTTCGACATGACCTATTCCTGGGACCTGGCCGACCAGGTCTTCAAGAAGATCGGCAAGGGCGAGGCTGGCGCGCCGTTGCTGCGCGACTGGCTGGCCAAGCAGCCGGCCGGCTACCCGGCGCACGCCTACCGCATGCGCTTCACCAGCAACCACGACTTCAACTCCTGGCACGGCACCGACGCCGAGCTCTACGGCGATGCCTACCAGGCGCTGGCCGTGCTGACCTTCACGCTGCCCGGCATGCCGCTGATCTACAACGGCCAGGAGTCGCGCCTGAGCCAGAAGCTGGCGTTCTTCGAGAAGGACCCCATCGCCTGGAAGAACTATGAGCTGAGCGATTTCTACGCCGGCCTGGTGGCGCTCAAGCACCAGCACCCGGCCCTGGCCGCCGGCCAGTACGGCGCCCCGGTCCGGCTGCTGGACAGCCCCGCCGACGTGGTCGCCTTCGAGCGCCGCCAGGGTGCGGATGTGGTGAAGGTGGCAGTGAACCTGTCCGGGCAGCCGCAGGCCTGGCAGGGCCATGCGCTCAAGCCCTGGGGCTGGCTCCTGGCTTGAAGATCCTCATCACCGGCCTGAACGGCACGCTGGCGCCGCGCTTGGCCCAAGCCGCGCGGGCGGCGGGGCACCAGGTGATCGGCTGGGACCGCGCGGCGGTGGATCCTGACGACGAAGCCCTGTCCGCCGCCTGGCTGTCGGCCCAGGCCGTCGATGCAGTGGCCCACCTCGGCATGGGCTCGGCCCGCTTTGCCGGCTGGCTGGCCGAGCGCTGCCACAACCTGCTGTTCACCAGCACGGCCATGGTCTTCGACCATCGCCCCGACGGCCCCCATGACGCGGCCGATGCGCGCACCGCCCAGGACGACTATGGCCGCTACAAGATCGAATGCGAGAACGCCATCCTGCTGGCCAGCGAGACGCCCGTCATCGCCCGCATCGGCTGGCAGATCGACCCGACCCAGCCGGGCAACAACATGCTGATGGCCCTGGACGACTGGCAGAAGCGCGAAGGCCGCGTGGCCGCCAGCCGGGCGTGGATACCGGCCTGTTCTTTCATGAACGACACGGCGGCCGCGCTGCTGGCGCTGATCGAGAGGCCGTTGCCTGGCGTCCACCACCTCGACAGCAACGCCGAGGAGGCCTGGCCCTTCGACGATGTCGCTCGCGCGTTGGCCCGGGATTTCGGACGCGCCTGGCGCGTCGAGGCCCACGAGGACTATCGCCACGACCAGCGCTTGGTCGGCGGGCCGACGCGCCTGCCGCCCTTGTCAGAGCGGCTCGCCCGGCTGTAGCCGGAGCTAGCGCTGGCAGTTGCCTTCGATGACCGCCCCGCGAGCCGCAATCGCATCGCGCCGCTCCACGCCATCGACCGCGGCCCGGCAGTTCTGGAAGCGAACCCCGCGAGCATTTCGCACGAAGAACGCGTAGCCCGGCAGCGCAAAGTCGACGACCTCGGACTTGGCCGTCGGCGTCGCGAAGATGAACTTCGCGTCCGGATAGCCACCGGCGTACTCCGGAAAGCGCGCGGTGTCGGCCGCGCCGCTGCCGAAGATGTGTGGACCCGCCGCTTCGCCGGCACCACGCCATGTGATGTCGACATCGTCGAAGGTGATCGCCTGCAGGTCGTGGCTGCCGGCGGCGTCGGCGGGCGCCCCGGACAGCAGCGCGCCCCAGGGATAGCGCAGGCGCGTGCCGCGGATCGCCTCGAAGCGGATGTCGTGGATCGCACCGACGCTAGCGTGGCCGCGCGCGCCCAGCAGCATGAACACCGGCGTGCCGACGTCGGAGATGGTGATGCGCCGGAAGGTGACGTGCGAGACCTCGCCGCCGTCGACCGACTCCACGGCCATCGCCGCGGCCTGCGCGTTCTCGATGGCGATGTCCTCGAACAGGATGTCGCGCATGGGTCCCACGGTGGCCGTGCCCAGCTTCAAGCCATTGGCCACGCCCGCGCCGCGCACGTGGTTGCGACGCACCACCACGTCGCGCAGGCCCTTGGCGCTGCCGCTCTTGAGGCAGATGCCGTCGTCGCCGGCGTTGATCGTGTTGCCCTCGATCAGCACGTCGTGGCCGTCGACCACGTCGATGCCGTCATGCGTCGGGCCGTGCGGTGAATCCACCGTGATGCCGCGGATCAGCAGATGCTCGACCTCCATGTTGACCACCGCCCATACGGCGGCGTTGCGCACCGTGATGCCTTCGATGGCGACGTCGGTCGACAGCACTGTGAAGACCGCCATCGGCCGCTCGCCTTCGGGGCGTGACATGCCGCGCCACTTGTCGATGTCGGCGTTGCCGTCGATGCTGCCGCCGCCCTCGATGCGCACGCCGGTGGCGCTCTCGGCGTAGACCAGCGCGTGGCGGCAGTCGGCGAGCTGCGTGTTGATGGTGGGCGGGCTCAACGGGGGATAGTCGGCGTCGTCGCGGCTCCCGAGCAGCGTCGCACCGCTGTCGATGCGCAGCGTGACATGGCTGCGTAGCCGGATCGTGCCCGAGAGGAAAACGCCGCGCTGCAGGACGACCGTGCCGCCGCCGTCCGTGGCGCAGGCGTCGATGGCGGCCTGCAGGGCGCCGGTGTCCTTGGTGACGCCATCCGCGCGCGCCCCGAAGGCCGTCGGGTCGCAGACCTTGGGGCGCACGACGGAGGCCGATGGCGCCATGGCCGGCGGTACGGCCGCGGGCCGGCCAGCACAGCCAACAAGGACGGACAAACCAAGCGTTGCGATACAGGCAAACGAGCGCATGGGAGAACTCCGGTTCGAGCGCAGCCCGCACGCTGACGCTGCTGGAAGCTGCTGTCGGAGACGGCGGCTTCCAGGCCGACCAGCAGGTCTTGGGCGCGCTGAAGAGGTTAAGGGTGGTCTATTCGCTAAGGGCCTCAAGGGCACCGCCCCGGTGCGTCAGATCAGGCCCTGCCATGCGTCGCCACCCTGGCGGTCGAAGGCGGCGCGGATGTTGACAACCAGCTCGGCCGGCAGCGGGCCTCGGGCAACCGCATCGAGGTTGCGGCGCAGATGGGCCGGCTTGGCCGTACCGACGATGGCGCTGGCCGCGCCGGTGTGGAAGACGGCAAAGCGCAACGCAACATCGGCCCAGTCCTCGGTGGTCGGGATGCCCATGGCCTTGAAGCGGTCCCAGTAGTGGCCCTCGGCGAAGTCGTTGGGGCGTTCGGCGTGGCGCCAGACCGCGCCGGCCAGGGGGCGCTTGGCGATGACGCCGATGCCGGCCTGGTCGGCCCTCGCGGCGCGGGCCTTGAGATGGGCCTGGTCGCAGACGCTGATGGAGGTCTGCAGGCTGCCGAAGGCGCCGCTCTCGATCGCGAAGTCCATCTCGGCGTTGTCGCCCGAGTAGGCGGCCACGCGCAGCTTGCCGGCCTGGCGGCAGTCGTTCAGCGCCCGGGCGACGTCGCCCCGCTGCAGCACGGGCAGCGGGCAGGAGTGCAGGTGGACGATGTCGAGCCAGTCGGTCTTCATCAGCTTCAGCGCGCGCTCGACGCCGGCCACGATGCAGTCATAGGTCCAGTCGGGCACGCCTTCGACGCCATAGCCGACCTTGGTGGACAGCACGAAGTCCGCGCGCCGGTGGGCGATGTGGCGGCCGATGCGCTCTTCGCTGAGGCCATAGCCACGGGCGGTGTCGACGAGGTTGATGCCAAGGTCCAGCACATGGTTGAGCAGGGCGCCGGCTTCGCTTTCAGTCGTGCGCTCGTCGTTGATGTGCATGGCGCCGAAGCCGAGCGCCGAGACGCGCAGGCCGGTGTGGCCGAGGTTGTTGAGGATCATTGATTGAGCAGAACCCGGCCGAACAGGGGCGGCACGGTGAGTTGGATCCAGCCGTCCTTGACGGCCACGGTGTCGCCACTCAGGGCATCGCGCAGCTTGTCGGCGGGGAAGGGCAGGCTGACCTTGACGGTCTTGGCCGTGGTGCTGTTGTTGGTGGCCGTGACGGCCCAGGCCTTGCCGTCCTGGCGGGCCAGCACGACGACGTTCTCGTCGACACGCAGCGGTGCGCTCAAGCGGCCATGGCGCAGGACGGGCAGGTCGTGGCGCAGCTTTGTCAGTCGCTTGAAGTCGGCCAGCAGGGCTTCGTCGGGCTGGCCGCCCTCGTCGGCCCAGGGGTAGGGCGCGCGGTTGTATGGATCGTCGCCGCCACCCAGGCCGACCTCGTCGCCGTAGTAGATCGTCGGCGAGCCGGGGTAGGTCATCTGGAAGAAGACGGCCAGGCGCAGCCGCTGCTTGGCGAGTGCGAGGTCCTGGTCTTCGCCGAAGTGGTGCAGGGCGCGCGGCTGGTCGTGGGTGGACAGCAGATTCATCAGCGCCGAGAAGGCCTGGGGCGGATAGGCCTCGCGCATCAGCTCCAGGTTGGCGGCCATGAGCTTGCCGCTCTTGCCGGCGGCGTAGTCCAGCACGGCGTTGCGGAAGATGTAGTTCATCGTCGAGTCGAACATGTCGCCGAGGAAGTACTTCGAGCTGTCGAACCAGGTCTCGGCCACCGTCAGCGCATCGGGCTTCTTTGCCTTGACGGCCTGGCGCCATTCGCGCCAGAAGTCGTCAGGCACCCAAGGCGCCACGTCCATGCGCCAGCCCGCCGCGCCGCGATCGAGCCAAAGGTTGGTGACCGAGTCCTTGTCGCGATAGGCATAGGCGCGGAAGGACGGGTTGTTCTTGTCGATCTCCGGCAGGTCGGACACGCCCACCCAGCCCTGGTACTGCTTGTTCGGGTCCTTCTCTTCCGGCTTGAACTTGAACCAGCCGTAGTAGGGCGAGGCGGGATTGGGCTTGCCGTTGTCGAAGGCGCCCCCGGCAGGGAAATTGCCGTAGCGATTGAAGTAGGGCGAGTCCGCGCCGACGTGGTTCAGCGAGGTGTCGGGCATGACGCGGATGCCGCGCTTGGCCGCCTCGGCGCACAAGCGCACGAAGTCCTCGTTGGTGCCGAAGGCCGGGTCGATGTTCTTGTAGTCGGCGGTGTCGTACTTGTGGTTGCTTGAGGCGCGGAACACTGGCGTCATGTAGATGGTGTTGGCGCCCAGGGTCTTGATGTAGTCCAGTTTTTCGATGATGCCGGCCAGGTCGCCGCCGAAGAAGTCGTTGTTGTAGACGTTGTCGGAACCGTCACCCGTGCCGGGCTTGAAGGGCTTCTCGTTCCACTTCGTGTGGCGCTCGACGTCGCGGTCCTGGTAGCGGTCCTGGGGCCGGCCGCCGCCCGGGCGCGGGTCGTTGCTCTTGTCGCCGTTGCGGAAGCGCTCGGGGAAGATGTAGTAGTAGACGATGTCCCGGGCCCAGTCCGGCACCTTGAAGTCGGGGGCGTAGATGGTTTGGCGGTACCGGCGCACGCGGTTCAGGTTGCCGGGCAGGCGCTCGACGGTGGACGGGCCCATGGAGCCCTTCTCGCGCGTCCAATAGATGCTGTCCTTGTTGTTTTGCAGCGCGTACTTGCCCTGGTCGGTCTCGATCTCGAACCAGTAGCCGAACACGCCGACCTCGTCGAAGCGGTAGCGAGCCGCAAAGCCGATGCCCGGGCCGTGCGGCTCGGGCGTCATCTCGATGCGGGCCAGCGGCTCGTAAGCCAGCTGCTCCTGGTTGCCCGTCATGCGGCGGCGCTCGATGACGAGGGTGGTGCGCTTGAGGCCGGGCATGTTGTTGCCCACGTAGAAGCGGATCTCGCGGCCGCGGGGCTGGGCCCCGAAGGGCGACTTGAAGGCCTCGGCGCGCGAATCGAAACCGGTGCTCAGCGCGGCTTTGTCGGTGATGGCCTGGGGTGGCGCGGGCTTGAAGGTCTTGGGGCCGACGTCGAGTGTGGCGCCACCGTCGGCGGCAATGGCCAGCCGCAACGTGTGCTCGCCGCTGAAGTCGCGCTTGAGATTGCCGGTGGCGCCGCGGGCCGGGTTGCCCTTGGCGTCGCCGCCGAAGGTCAGGCTCGCCGTCCAGTCCTCGTCGGAGATCTTGAACTCCTGCGTGCCCTTGGCGGCCAGGTTCAGGTAGTAGGCGTCGCAGCGGTATTCGAAGGCGTGCTCGTCCTGCGCGGCCCAGTTGTTCAGGCCGCCGCGCAGATAGAGCGTGGCGTCGCCCAACGGGGCGGGTTTGCAGTTGTCGGCTCGGCTCGCAGGGGCGAGCGAAAGCAGCGCTGCGAAGAGCGCAAATGTCTTGAGCATGTGATTAGCCTTTGACGCCGCCTGCCGTCAGCCCGGACACGATCCAGCGCTGCGCGAGCAGGAACACCAGGGTGATGGGCAGGCCCGACAGCACGGCCGCGGCGGCGAAGTCGCCCCACAGGAAGCGCTGGTCGTGCAGGAAATATTTGGAGCCGACGGCCAGCGTCAGATTGCCCTCTTCGCGCAGCAGGATGGATGCGACCGGGTACTCGATGATGGTGCCGATGAAGGCCAGCACGAAGACCACCATCAGGATGGGCACGGCCATGGGCAGCAGCACTCTGGAGAAGGCCTGCCAATGCGTCGCACCGTCGACCTTGGCGTTCTCTTCGATCTCCAAGGGAATGGTCTCGAAATAGCCCTTGATGGTCCAGACGTGGGTCGCGATGCCGCCGAGATAGGCCAGTACCAGGCCGGCGTGCGTCTCGACGCCAAGGGCGGGCACATAGTTGCCGATGGTCTCGAAGATGGCAAAGATCGCGACGAGGGCCAGCACCGGCGGGAACATCTGCAGCAGCAGCATGCCGTTGAGCACGGGCTTGCTGAAGCTGAACTTGAGCCTCGCGAAGGCGTAGGCCGCTGTCGTCGAGATGGCGACGATGAGCAAGGCCGACGCCGTGGCGATCTTGATCGAGTTCCACAGCCAGGTCAGCACGGGGAAGGGCGGCTGCACCAGGCTGCCGTCGGCGGCCTGGTAGGGAATTCCCAGAGCCAGCTTCCAGTGCTCCAGGCTGATCTCGGTCGGGATCAGGCTGCCCGTGGCGAAGTTGCCCGGGCGCAGCGAGATGGACACGACGGCCAGCAGCGGGAAGAGGGTGATGGCGATGAAGACCCACATCACCGCATGGGCGGCGAGGGTGCGCCAGCGGGCTTGTTTGCCGAGGACGATGGCCATGATTACTTCTGTGCCTTTGCCGACATGCGGAGGTTGATCAGCGACAGCGCCGCGACCAGGAAGAAGATCAGCGTGGAGATCGCCGCGGCCAGGCCGAAGTCCGAGCCCGAGTCGCGGAAGGCGATGCGGTAGGTGTAGCTGACCAGGATGTCGGTCTGTCCCGCGGGCAGCTTGGTGGACAGGAAGTCCGGCCGGCCGTCGGTCAACAGCGCGATCAGCACGAAGTTGTTGAAGTTGAAGGCGAAGGCGCTTACCAGCAGCGGCGCCAGCGGCTTGATGATCAACGGCGCGGTGATCTTGAAGAAGTTGGTCGCGGGGCTGGCGCCGGCCAGGGCGGAGGCTTCGTACAGGTCCGCGGGAATCGCCTTCAGCAGGCCCGAGCACAGGATCATGATGTAGGGGTAGCCCAGCCACACGTTGACGATGAGCAGCATGGTCTTGGCCAGGGTCGGGTCGGCGAACCAGGCCGGCTTGACGCCGAACAGCGCGTTCAGGATGGCGTTGATCTCGCCGAAGTTCTGGTTGAACAGGCCCTTGAACACCAGGATGGAGATGAAGCCCGGCACCGCATACGGCAGGAAGAGCAGGGTGCGGTAGGTGGTGCGGTAGCGCATGCCCTCCCAGTTCAGCATCACCGCGAACAGCATGCCGATGGCCGTGGCGAAGAAGACCGTCAGCGCCGAGAACACCACCGTCCACGTGAAGATGGACAGGAAGGGGCCGCGGAACTCGGCGTCGAACAGCATGCGGGCGTAGTTGCCCACGCCGATGAAGGCCTTGAAACCGGGCTGTAGGGTCTCGCTCGCGGCGGTCTCGAAGAAGCCGGTGTCGCGGTTGGGCTTGAAGACGGTGCCGTCGGCCGTGCGGGTCAGGCTGCCGTCGGCGCTGGCGGTCCACTGCGGCTTGACGGGGCCGAACTCGCGCAGGCCGAGGTAGTGCAGTTCGGTCTTGTCGGGCAGCACCAGCACCAGCTTGGACAGCGCGTCGCGGTGTTTGATGAGCTCGGGCAGGGGCAGGGCGGCCTGCAGAGGCGCCGTCAGCGGCAGGCGCTCGGCGTCGGCGGGGGTCAGCTCCACGCGCTGCTCGCGGCTGATGCTGCGCAAGGCCAGCGGGGACGACACCCAGCGCGGCGCGGCGCCGCCGTCGGGCTGCAGCACCAGGCGGAACTCCTGGCCGTCGGCATGCAGGGTGTAGGCCAGCACCTGGTCTTCCACCGCGTCATGCTGCTCCAGCAGGTACTCGCGCACCCGGCTCTCGCTGAGCAGGTGGGTGCTGGAGTAGTTGGTGAAACCGATCTGAGCCGTGTAGACCAGCGGGAAGGCAATGAAGACCAGCATGCCTGCGATGCCGGGGAAGAGATAGCGCCAGGCGAAGCCGCCACGGCTCAGGTAGACGTAGAAGCCGGCCGTGAACAGGACCAGCAGGCCGGCGGCCCAGGCGGCCTGGCCGGTCGAGTACACGACGAAGACGAAGTAGAAGGCGCCGACGATGAGGGCGGCGGCGACGGGCCAATAGAGCAGCTTGCCGAGCTTCTCGGTGAGCGATGGCTGCAGCGTCGTGTAGCTGCCTTGGCCCAAGGTGGAAGACAGCGTGTTCATTTGTTCAGCAGCATCCGTGCGGCGGCGCCGTCGAGCGCGTCCTTGGGGCTTTGCAGGCCGTTGGTGATGGCTTCGAGGGCCGCGTCCATCGCGGTCCAGAAGCGCCCCACCTCGGGGATGTTGGGAATCGGCCCGCCGTTGCGGGCGTTGGTCATGCTGGCCGCGATCAGCGGGTTGACCGACAGCTCGCCGTAGAAGGCCTTGTTGGCCGGCACGCCGATGGGCACGTCGGCGTCAAGCACCTTCAGGGCCTCGGGCCGCATCAGGTGGTTCTCGATGAACTCCTTGGCGATGTCCTTGTTCTTGCTGGGCGCCGAGATCATGCAACCCAGCACGCCGACAAAGCTCTTGCTCGGCTTGCCGGCGATGACGGCCGGGATGGGGGCGACGCCGAAGTCGATCTTGGCCCGCTTGGCGTTGTCCCAGGCCCAGGGGCCGGAAATCATCATGGCCACCTCGCCGCGGGCAAAGGCCGATTCCATCTCGGCGTAGCGCGCGCCCTTGGGCATGTGGCCGTCCTTGATCAGCCGCTCGATCATCTTCGCGCCGGCCAGGGCGCCGGCGTTGTTGACGTCGACCTTCTTGGGATCGAAGTCGCCTTGGGCGTCCTTGCCGAAGATGACGCCGCCGGCGCCGGCCAGCATGGGCCAGCTGAAAAAGCTCTTGTTGTAGTCCCACAGCACGGCGTGTTTCCCGTCGGCCTGCAGCTTCTTGTCGATGGCGATCAGCTCGTCCCAGGTCTCGGGCGGCTTGGGCACTAGGGCCTTGTTGTAGATGAGGCCGGTGGTCTCGATGGCCAGGGGATAGCCCCAGATGCGACCTCGGTAGCTCAGCGCATTCCAGGCCTGCTCCTCGGATTCGGCCTTGAGCTTGGTAGAGGGGCGCAGCGGCGTCAGCAGGCCGGCCTTGGCCCATTCGCCGATGCGGTCATGCGGCCAGCAGAAGATGTCCGGGCCCTTGCCGGCACCGGCGGCCTGCTGGAATTTGTCGGTCGGGTCGACGGGATGCTCAACGACGACCTTGACGCCCGAGGCCTTCTCGAAGGCGTTGCCGACCTTCTGCAGGCCGTTATAGGCCTTGTCGCCATTGATCCAGACCAGGAGGCGGGGGGGCTCGGCAAAGGCCGGCGCGGCGGCCAGGGCGGCCGCGGCCCACAGCAGCTTTAACTTCATGCCGCCAGCTCCGGCGCGGCCAGGCGGCGCAGGGCGCGGCCTTCGGCGTTGAAGACATAGAGGGCTTCTGCCGGCAGGTGCAGGTCCAGGGCCTGCCCGTTGCGCAGGCGGTCGGCGCCGTTGCGGCCTTCGAACTGGCACGTCAGCGGTTCCTCCAGGCCGGGGTAGGGGCAGTAGGCGAAGGTGATGCCGCCGAGCGACTCGACGAAGGCCACCGTGCTCTGCAGCAGATTGCCGGGGCCGCCCTGGCGGATGTGCTCGGGGCGCACGCCCAGGGTCACCTTGTCATCCAGGGCCGAGCCGCCGCCGTCGACGCGGGCGCGCAGCACGATGTTGCCGCCCTTAAGCTTCACGTCGACGTGACCCGCCTCGATGCCGACCAGCTCGCCCTCGATGAAGTTCATCTTGGGGCTGCCGATGAAGCCCGCCACGAACAGGTTGCAGGGGTGCTCGTAGAGCTCCAGCGGCGACCCGACCTGTTCGACCTTGCCGGCCGACAGCACCACGATGCGGTCAGCCAGCGTCATGGCCTCCACCTGGTCGTGGGTCACGTAGATCATCGTGGTCTTGAGGTCCTCGTGCAGCTTGGCGAACTCGTAGCGCATGCGCACGCGAAGCGCTGCGTCCAGGTTGGACAGCGGTTCGTCGAACAGAAAGACCTCGGGCTTGCGCACGATGGCGCGGCCGATGGCCACGCGCTGGCGCTGGCCGCCGGACAGGTCCTTGGGCTTGCGGTCCAGCAGGTGCTCGATGTGCAGGATCTTGGCCGCGTTGCGTACGGCGGTCTCGATCTCGGCCTTGGGCACCTTGGCCAGCTTGAGGCCGAAGGCCATGTTGTCGAACAGATTCATATGCGGGTAGAGCGCATACGACTGGAAGACCATGGCAATGCCGCGTTCGCTGGGCGGCACGTCGTTGACGACGCGGCCGCCGATCTTCAGCTCGCCGCCAGTGATTTCTTCCAGGCCGGCAATGGAGCGCAGCAGCGTGGACTTGCCGCAACCCGAGGGGCCGACGAAGACCATGAACTCACCGTCGCGGATCTCCAGGTCGATGCCGTGAAGGATGCGGATGTCGCCATAGGCCTTCTCCACGCCGGTCAGTCGAACGTCTGCCACTTCTAACCTTTCAGTCGCCGGTGTCCGTGTTGTTGAACTACGCCGGCTTGTCTCGCCAAATCGGGCTCAAATTTCTCGTCTTTGCCCATCTTTGTAGACAATATACATTCCGAACACGCCAACAACAACAGCAAAGATCCGCTTCAATCCTCACGAAACCCTTACGAATCAGTCATTTATAAAACTGACCGGGTTTTCCCGATGTAGTCAAACTACACAATAGGTCGAAGCTGGTCGATACTTCAGCCAACGCTGCCCGTCGAGTAGCATTCTTGCCCCCGCCGCCGGGGGCTGGCACTGATGAACACCCCAACAAGCATGCCCGTTCAACGCAAGCCCGCCTCCAAGGCATCCACCGCGATGAAGAAGCCGTCTGCCCTCTCTGCCGAAGACAAGGCGCTGCGCGCCGCCTTCGAGGTCGCCTACGAGCGCGAGCTGTCCCAATCCAGCCATGGCGCCACGCCCCAGGCGGCCCTGCATGCCGCGGCCATCGCCTGCCGTGAGACCCTGGCCCGCCGCTGGGCCAAAACCCAGGCCGCGGACGCCCAGCGCGGCGACAAGGCGCCGGTGCGCCGCGTGCACTATCTGTCGATGGAATTCCTGATGGGCCGCGCGCTGTCGAATGCGCTCGCCGCCCTGAAGCTGACCGGGCCGCTTGAAGCCAAGCTGTCCGAACAGGGCGTCGCCCTGGGCGACGTGCTGGAGCGCGAGCCCGATGCCGCGCTCGGCAACGGCGGCCTGGGCCGCCTGGCCGCCTGCTTCCTTGACAGCTTCGCCGAACTTGAACTGCCGTCCTTCGGCTATGGCCTGCGCTACCGCTACGGCACCTTCGCCCAGATCATCAGCCAGGGCCGCCAGCTCGAGCAGCCCGATGACTGGACGCGCGATTCGCCCGCCTGGGAGCTGCCGCGCCATGATGTGCGCTTCAACGTCGGCTTCGGCGGCCGCGTCGAGGTCGATGCCTCGGGCGTGCGCCGCTGGATGCCGGCCGACAACATCGAGGCCCAGGCCTTCGACTTCGTCGTGCCCGCCCACCACAGCGACCGCGTCTCGACGCTGCGCCAATGGCAGGCCACGGCCGCGCCCATCGCCTTCAAGCCCTTCTGCGAGGGCGACTATGCCCGCGCCGCCCGCCACCAGGTGCTGGCCGATGCGCTGAACTGGGTGCTCTACCCTGACGACAGCACCGAGCAGGGCCGCGAGCTGCGCCTGAAGCAGGAAGCCTTCCTCGTCAGCGCCTCCCTGCAGGACCTGGTTGCCCGCCACCTGCGCGAGTTCGGCAGCCTGCACAACCTGGGCAAGACCAACGCCATCCATCTCAACGACACGCACCCGGCTCTGGCACCCGCCGAGTTAATGCGCCTGCTGCTGGACGAGCACGGCCTGGGCTGGGACGAGGCCTGGAAGATCACCCGCCAAGCGGTGGCCTACACGAACCACACGCTGATGCCCGAGGCGCTCGAGACCTGGCCGGTGCGCATGTTCGAGAACCTGCTGCCGCGCCACCTCGAGATCATCTACGAGATCAACCACCGCTTCCTGGAAGAGCTCAAGATCCGTTTCCCCGGCGACCATGCCTTCGCCTCGCGCGTGTCCCTCATCGACGAGGGCAGCCACGGCGGCGAGCGCCGCGTTCGCATGGCGTCCCTGGCCCTGGTGGCTTCGCACCGCGTCAATGGCGTTGCGGCCCTGCATTCGGAACTGATGGTGCAGACCATCTTTGCCGACTACGCCCGCATCTGGCCGGAGCGCTTCCACAACGTCACCAACGGCGTCACGCCGCGCCGCTGGCTGCAGCAGGCCAACCCGGCCCTGTCCGCGCTGCTGGACAGCCGCATCGGCGAGGGCTGGCGCAAGGACCTGGCCGAGCTGCGCGACCTGGCCCCGCTGGCGGCGGGCCGCGAGCTGGGCGAGCAATTCCTGGCCGTCAAGCGCGCGAACAAGGAACGCCTCGCGGCCGTCATCCGCCGCGAGTTGGGGCTGGCGGTCAATGTCGACAGCCTGTTCGACATCCAGATCAAGCGCATTCACGAATACAAGCGCCAGCTGCTCAACCTGCTGCACGTCATCAGCCGCTACCAGGCGATTCGTGACAACCCCGACGCGAACTGGGTGCCGCGCACCGTCATCATTGCCGGCAAGGCGGCCTCGGCCTACCAGATGGCCAAGAGCATCGTGCGCCTGGCCCATGACGTGGCCCGCGTCATCAACAGCGACCCGCGCGTGGGCGACAAGCTCAAGCTGGTCTTCCTGCCCAACTACAGCGTCACGTTGGCCGAAAGCATCATTCCGGCGGCCGACCTGTCGGAGCAGATCTCGACGGCGGGCACCGAGGCCTCGGGCACCGGCAACATGAAGTTCGGCATGAACGGCGCGGTCACCATCGGCACCTGGGACGGCGCCAACATCGAGATGGCCGAGGCCATGGGCGTGGAGAACATGTTCGTTTTCGGCCTGCGCGCCGATGCCGTCGCCAAGATCAAGTCGCTGGGCTACGACCCACGCCTGTATGTCGAAGAGAATCGCCAGCTGAAGCGAGTCATCGATGCCATCTCCGCAGGCGTCTTCAGTAACGGCGACACCGAGCGCTATCGGCAACTGGTGGACAGCCTGTTGCACCGCGACGTCTACCTGCTGATGGCCGATTTCGCCGACTACGTCGCCACCCAGGCCAAGGTCGATGCGTTGTTTGCCGACCGTGCCGCCTGGGCTGAGCGCGCCCTGCGCAATATCGCCGGCATGGGCCCGTTCTCGTCCGATCGCACGATCGCCGAGTACGTGGACCGTGTCTGGTCCAACAAGAGTCTCAACAGCTGACGATGATCACAGACGCCGACCTCGACGCCCTGCTGGCAGGACGCCACGCCGACCCCTTCTCTCGGCTGGGCCTGCACACGGACGATTCGGGTCGGCTCTGGGTGCGCGCGCTTCTGCCCGGCGCGGCAGACGTCGCCTTGGTGGATGCGGCCAGCGGCAAGCGCCTGGTTGAGCTGGAGCAGCGGCGCGCCGGCTTCTTCGAGGCCATGGTGCCGCGCCGCAAGCACCGCTTCGACTACCGCCTGGCCGTCAAGTGGCTGGCGGGCGGGGAGGGCGCCGAGGGTGTGTACGCCGACCCCTATGCCTTCTATCCGCAGCTGGCCGACGAAGATCTGAAGGCCTTTGCCGAAGGCCGCAACTTCCGCCCCTGGCTGAGCCTGGGCGCCCACCTCATCACGCATGGCGACGTCAGCGGCGTGCGCTTCGCCACCTGGGCGCCGAACGCTCGGCGCGTCAGCGTGGTCGGCAGCTTCAACAACTGGGACGGCCGCCGCCACCCCATGCGCCTGCGCCACCAGGCCGGTGTCTGGGAGATCTTCGTGCCGCATGCGGCCGAGGGCGACCTTTACAAATTCGAGATCGTCAACGGCAACGGCCAGTTGCTGCCGCTGAAGGCCGACCCCTATGCCCGCCGCGCCCAGTTGCGGCCCGAGACGGCAAGCATCGTCGCGGCCCTGCCCGAGCCGAGGCCGCTGCCGCGCCAGCGAGAGCGCGCCAACCGGCGAGAGTCGGCCATCAGCGTCTATGAGGTACATGCGGCCTCCTGGCGCCGCGGTGTGTCGGGCGAGTTCCCAACGTGGGACGAACTCGCCGAGCATCTGCCCGCCTATGTGGCCGACATGGGCTTCACCCATCTGCAGCTGATGCCCATCAGCGAACATCCCTTCGACGGCTCCTGGGGCTACCAGACCCTCGGCATGTATGCGCCAAGCGCCCGCTTCGGCCCGCCGGAAGGCTTTGCCCGCTTCGTCAAGGCGGTGCATGCCCAGGGCCTGGGTCTGCTGTTGGACTGGGTGCCGGCGCACTTCCCGACCGACGCCCATGGTCTGACCGAGTTCGACGGCACGCGGCTGTACGAATACGCCGACCCCAAGGAAGGTTTTCACCGCGACTGGAACACGCTGATCTACAACTTCGCCCGCACCGAGGTGCGCGAGTTCCTGATCGGCAGCGCCCTCTACTGGATCGAGCGCTGGGGCGTGGACGGCCTGCGCGTGGATGCCGTGGCCAGCATGCTCTATCGCGACTACTCGCGCCCGGCCGGTGAATGGATTCCCAATATCCGCGGCGGCCGCGAGAACCTCGAGGCCATCTCCATGCTGCGCGAGATGAACGAGCACGTCGGCGAGATCGCGGGCGCCGTCACGGTGGCCGAGGAAAGCACGAGCTTCCCGGGCGTGTCGTCGCCGACCTATGCGGGTGGCCTGGGCTTCCACTACAAGTGGAATATGGGCTGGATGAACGACACCTTGCGCTATATGGCCGAGGACCCGATCAACCGCCGCTGGCATCACGACAAGATGACCTTCGGCCTGATCTATGCGTTCAGCGAGAACTTCATGCTGCCCATCTCGCACGACGAGGTAGTGCACGGCAAGGGCTCGATGCTGTCCAAGATGCCGGGCGACGACTGGCAGAAGTTCGCCAACCTGCGCGCCTACTACGGCTTCATGTGGGGCCACCCAGGCAAGAAGCTGCTCTGCATGGGCCAGGAGTTCGCTCAGCGCCAAGAATGGAACCAGGCCGAGAGCCTGCCCTGGGGCCTGCTGGAGGACGACCGTCATGCCGGCGTGCAGCGTCTGGTGCGCGACCTCAACAAGCTCTACCGCGAGCATAGCGCCCTGCACCGCTTGGACTGCGAGCCGGGCGGCTTCGAGTGGATCAGCGCCCACGATGCCGAGCATTCCATCTATGCCTGGGTGCGCCGCGACGGCACGGGCCGCATGGTGCTCGTGGTCTGCAATATGACGCCGGTGCCGCGTGAAGGCTATTCGCTGGGCGTGCCAGACGGCGTGACAGCCTGGCGCGAGGCGCTGAATACCGATTCGGCCTATTACGGCGGCAGCAATATGGGCAACGGCGTCGCCGCTGCCGGCCTGCCGGTGCAGGCACAGCCCGCGCATGGTCGACGTCTGTCGATCACGATCAATCTGCCGCCGCTGGCAACTTTGTTCTTCGTTCCGATCTGATTGAGTCTGTAGTCCATGGCTCATCTGCCTGATCTGCAACCCGGCTGGCACGAGCCGCTGGGCGCACTTGCGCGCGATGGCGGCGTCAACTTCGCCGTCGCGAGTGACAACGCGACCCGCATCGAGCTCTGCGTTTTCGATGGCGAAGGCCAGCGCGAGCTGCGCCGCTACGCGCTGGACGGCCCGCACGACGGCGTCTTCCACGGCTTCTTGCCCGGCGTCGGCCCCGGCCTGGTCTACGGCCTGCGCGCGCACGGCCCCTACGCCCCGGAGCAGGGCCACCGCTTCAACCCGCACAAGCTGCTGCTGGACCCCTATGCGCGCGAGATCGTCGGCCACTTCGGCTGGCGTGCCGAGCACCATGGCTATGAGCTCGGCCACCCGGACGGCCCACGGTCGCTGGACACGCGTGACAACGCGACGCAGGCGCTGAAGGCGCGCGTGGCGCCGGCGCCCCTGCAGCACGCTTGCGCGCATCGCCCCCGCCGTGCGCCGAGCGAAGTCGTGCTCTACGAGGTCCACGTCAAGGGCTTCTCCAAGCTGCTGCCCGGTGTGCCCGAAGAGCTGCGCGGCACCTACGCCGGCTTGGCCCATCCGGCCTCCATCGCCCATTTCAAGCGCTTGGGGCTGACGACGCTGTCGCTGCTGCCGGTGCACTACTGCATCGACGAGCCGCATCTCGCCGAGCGCCGGCTGCACAACTACTGGGGCTACAACACCCTGGGCTTCTTCTGCCCTGACCCGCGCTGGGCGCAGGCCACGCACCGCAACGACCCGACCGCCGTGACGGCCGAGTTCCGCCAAATGGTGGCGGCCCTGCACGAGGCCGGCCTGGAGGTGGTGCTTGACGTCGTCTACAACCATACGCCCGAGGGCAATGAGTTCGGCCCGACGCTGTCCTTCCGAGGCCTGGACAACAAGACCTGGTACCGGCTGGTGGCCGACGACAGGAGCCGCAACGAGAACTTGACCGGTTGCGGCAACACCGTCAACTGCGCCCACCCGCGCGTGACCCAGTTCGTGCTGGACTCGCTGCGCTACTGGGTGGGCGAGATGGGTGTCGATGGCTTCCGCTTCGACCTGGCGCCGGTTCTGGGCCGCACGAATCACGGCTATGACGTCAACGCCGCCTTCTTTACCGCGCTGAGGCAGGACCCGCTGCTGGCCGGCGTGCACTTGATCGCCGAGCCCTGGGACGCCGCCTACGACGGCTACCAGCTGGGGCGCTTCCCGGGCCGCTTCCTGGAGTGGAACGACAAGTTCCGCGACGCCGTTCGCGGCTACTGGCTGGGCGCGGGCCCGGGCGTGGGCCGTGGCGAGCTGGCGCGGCGCTTCATGGCCTCCAGCGATGTCTTTCACCACGGCCAGCGCCTGCCGACGGCCTCGGTCAACTTCGTCGCCGTTCACGACGGCTTCACGCTGGCCGACCTGACGAGCTACTCCACCAAGCACAACCACGCCAACGCCGAGGACAACCGCGACGGCCGCGACGGCGAGCTGTGTGCCAACCTCGGCGCCGAAGGCCCGACGCCTGATGCCGCCATCAACGCCACCCGCGAGCGCGTGCGCCGTGCGCTGCTGGCCACCGTGCTGCTGGCCCAGGGCACGCCCATGCTGTGCGCCGGCGACGAGATCGCCAACAGCCAGGGCGGCAACAACAACGCCTATTGCCAGGACAACCCAACAACTTGGCTGAACTGGGATCAGGCCGATGGCCGCATGACCGAGTTGGTCGCCGAGCTGCTGACCTTGCGCGCCGCCGAGCCCTTGCTGCGCCACCCGCGCTGGTTCGCCGCCAGCCCGGGCGAAGCCAGCATCACCTGGTATGCCCCCAGCGGCCACGAGATGACGCCGCATGACTGGCACGACGCCGGCCAGCGCGCCTTCGGTGCCCAGCTGCGCGAAGCCGGCGCAGGCGCACCGCGACTGATGATCGTCTTCAACCCCGACCCGGCGCCGCTGCCCTTCCTGCTCTGCAACGGGCCCTGGCAGTTGGTGCTCGACAGCAGCGGCGAATCCGCCGCCCCTCTCGTCCCTCCTGGCCACCCGCTGAACGTGCCGGCTCGCTCCCTCCTAGTGCTGAGGCATCAATGAATCTGAACCAACGCTCCTCCGGTGTGCTGCTGCACATCACTTCGCTGCCCGGCCCCCATGGCATGGGCGACTTCGGCCCCGATGCCTACCGATTCGTCGACTGGCTGCAGTCCGCCGGCCAGCGCATCTGGCAGTTGCTGCCCACCACGCCCATCGGACCCGGCGACAGCCCCTACCAGGGCGTGTCGGCCTTTGCCGGCAGCCAGTGGATGGTGGCCCTGGAGCCGCTGATCGCCAAAGGATGGCTGGCCCAGCCCAGCGTGCCGGCCTTCAACGGCAGCCTGATCAACTACGGCGAAGTCACGCCCTGGCGCGAGCAGCAGCTGCGCGCGGCCGCCAAGGGCTTCTTCGCCAAGGCCGCCGACGAAGACCGCATCGCCTTCGCCAAGTGGTGTCTGCATGCACAGAGCTGGCTGGACGACTACACGCTGTTCATGGCCATCCGCTCGCCGCTGAACGGCCAGCCCTGGTGGACCTGGACCGAAGGGCTCAAGAAACGCGAGCCCAAGGCCCTGGCTGAAGCCCGCAAGACCTACGCCGACGAGATCGCCTTCTGGCAGTTCGTGCAGTGGCAGTTCGACGTGCAGATCGGCGCCTTGAAGGCCTACGCCAACGAGCGCGGCGTGCATATCATGGGCGACCTGCCCATCTTCGTCGCCCACGACAGCGCCGACTGCTGGTCGCGCCCCGACCTCTACTACCTCGGCGACGACTTCCAGACCACCGTCGTCGCCGGCGTGCCGCCGGATGACCTCGGCCCGCTCGGCCAGCGCTGGGGCAACCCGCTCTACCGCTGGGACAAGATGGCCGAGGAGAACTACGCCTGGTGGACGGCACGCATCCAACGCGCCCTGAGCCAGGCCGATGTCTTCCGTATCGACCACTTCCGCGGCTTTGCCGGCTATTACGAAATTCCGGGCGACAGCCCCGACGCCAAGCGCGGCGAGTGGAAGACCGGCCCCGGTATGGCCCTTTTCGACGCCATCAAGAAGGCCTTGGGCCCGCTGCCCATCGTGGCCGAAGACCTGGGCTTCATCACCGATGACGTGCATGCCTTGCGCGACGGCTGCGGCTTCCCCGGAATGAAGATCCTGCAGTTCGCCTTCGGCTCGCAAGGCGACCACGAGTTCTTGCCGCATATGTGGACACCGGCCTCGGTGGCCTACACCGGCACTCACGACAACGACACCGTGCGCGGCTGGTGGAATCAGGCCAAGCCGCGTGAGCGCGCCTTCGCGGGCTCCTATCTCGCCTGCGGCGAGCACGATGTGCACTGGGCCATGATCCGCGCCTGCGCCAACTCGGTGGCCAATATGGCCGTCTATCCGCTGCAGGATGTGCTGGGGCTGGACAGCCACCACCGCATGAATGTGCCGGGCGTGCTGGGTGGCAACTGGGGCTGGCGCTTCCACTGGGGGATGCTCGGCAGCGAGCCCTCGCGCGTGCTCGGCCTCATTACCGCGGCGTCAGGCCGCGGGCCTTTCGAGCTGCTGCGCCTGCCCTGAGTATTTCTTCCCCGTGAACGGTGGGCGTTTCCATCCCCCTAAGATCGTTGGTTTTACGGGTCGGACGTAATTTCTTCCAGTTTCCGTGAATAGCATGGGCGCCAAATCACCCGTTCTGTCGTCTCGGTGCCTGAAGGGAAGAAGTATGAAATTGCAGTCTGTCACCGCGGCGGTGGCGCTGGTCGCATCCGGCCTGGTCGGTGCCACCACGACGCTGAACACGGCGGCCTATTCCGTCACCTATGACGAAACCACGCCGGGCTTCGGCTGGATCACGAATTCGTCCTTGAGCGGCTTCGAGTGGAGCCTGCAGTCGGCGGTCCAGGTCCAGTCCTTCGCGGCTGGCACGGTGACGGCAAGCTTCGTGCTGCCGGCCTTCACCATCACCGCCAACCCGGGCTACACCCTGAGCGGCGCGCTGACGGGCAGCCTGGGCAACGTGACCTATTTCGAAGGCGGCGCTGCCGCTTCGACCAATATGGCCGCCGGTGCGACGCTGACCGTTGGCGCCAATCCTCCCGTTGTCATCCCGGTGGCGGCCCTGACAAAGAACCCTTCCAGCGCCAGCTCGGGCTGGTTTGCCGGCACGGCGTCGGCGCCCATCGGCACGGTCAACAGCCTCAGAATCAGCGGGGGCACCTTGGTGCTGACGGCCAACGCGGGTGCCGGCAGCTTTGCTGCCATCACGGGCCAGCCGCAGAACAAGTTGAAGTTCGAGTTCACGGCCAACCCCGTGCCGGAGCCCGAAACCTATGCGCTGCTGCTGGCCGGCCTCGCCGCCATCAGCCTGTTCGCGCGCCGTCGCCAGCCGCGCTGATCGGCCTGTGCCGCATGCATAAGGGCTCCGTCAGGAGCCCTTATGCTTCTATCGGGAGATCTCGAGGATCAGCGGGCTGCGCGGCGGCACGGCCAGCGTGGCGCCGAGCTTGAAGGCCTTGCCGCCGAGCACGTCCCGCGCCTGGTCGCCGGCGGCCACCCGCTCGCCGAAGCGGGAGATGGCCAGGTCCTGTGGCTTGCTGCTCTTGTTGAGCACGACCATGACGGTGTGTCCACCGCCGTAGCGGAAGAAGACATAGCAGCCCTGCAGCGGCGCGTACTGCATCAACGCGCCGTCGTGGATGACACCGGCGCCCTTGCGCCAGTTGAAGAGGCGGCGCGTCCAGTCCTGCATCTCGCGCTGCTCGGGCGCCAGGCCGGTACCTGTGAAGGCATTGACCGCGTCGCCCGGCCAGCCCCCCGGCATGTCGGCGCGCACGCGGCCGTCGTCGCGCTCCACGGGGCTGCGCATCAGCAGCTCGCTGCCGTAGAAGAGCTGGGGGATGCGCCGCGTCGTCGCCAGATAGGCCAGCGAGATCCTGGTCAGGCCGACGTCGTTCTTCAGCAGCGAGAGGATGCGCGGCGTGTCGTGGTTGCCCTCGAAGAGGACGAGACTGGCCGGGTCGGGATAGACGAAGTCGTGGGCCAGGCCCTCGTAGAGCTTGGTCAGGCCGGTGTGCGGGCCGTCGTCCTCGGTCAGGGCTGCGAGCAGATGGGTCTGCAGCGGGAAGTCCATCATGCTCGGCGTGTACGAGACATAGCCGTCATGGTTGCGCTTGCCGCGCTGCCAGTAGGACACGACGGCCGGATGCGGGCTCCATTCCTCGCCGACGATGTTCAGCCGCGGGTACTCCTGCATGATGCGGGCCGACCAGCGGGTCAGGAAGTCGCGGTCGGAGTAGGAATAGGTGTCGGTGCGGATGCCAGAAAGGCCGTAGCGCTCGATCCACCACAGCGTCATCTGCGTCAGATAGCTGGCGACTTCGGGCCGGCGCTGGTTGAGGTCTGGCATGCCGGGCACGAACCAGCCGTCGGTGAAGCGCTTGCGGTCTTCCGCCGAGGCATACGGGTCCTGCAGCGTCATGCGGGCATGATGAGTCTCCGTGTACTGGGGCCATTGGTTGACCCAGTCCGGCGCCGGCAGGTCGGCCATCCACCAATGGCCGCCGCCGATATGGTTGAGCACGACGTCCTGGATGACGCCAAGACCCCTGGCTTTGGCCTCCGACACGAAGGCGCCGAAGTCGTCGTTCGTGCCGAAGCGCGGATCGATCCGGTAGAAGTCGGTCGCCGCATAGCCGTGGTAGCTGTACTTCGCGCTGTTGTTCTCGACCAGGGGCGTGGGCCAGACCTGGGTGACGCCAAGCCCGGCGATGTAGTCGAGGTGCTGGCGCAGGCCGGCCAGGTCACCGCCATGGCGGCCGCCGGGGTCGTCGCGATGGATGCCTTCCTTCATGTCGGCCTGCTGGCCGCTGCCGCCCTGAGCGAAGCGGTCGGGTACGACGAGGTAGATGGCGTCGCGTGGGCCGAAGCCCTGGCGCTGGGCCGAGCCGGGTTTGCGGGCGAGCAACGGGTAGCGCAGCGCCGTGCCGGCCACGTTCAACACCAGCTCTCCGGGCTGGGTCTCGGGGGCGATATCGAGGTCGACGAAGAGGTAGTTGGCGCTCGTCGCACGATGGCTGCCCTTGAGTGTCACGCCGGGGTAGGGTGTGAGCGTCGGCTGGGCGTTGGCAATGCCTGCGCCATGCAGCATCAGTTGCAGGGAGGTGTCGCGCATGCCGACCCACCAGTTCGGCGGATCGACATGCTGGAGGCCGGCGGCCAGCGTGTTCAGGCTCATCAACAGGGCAGTGGTCAAGGTGATCAGGGACTTCATGGCGTCTCCAGCCTGTAGACGCGCAGTGACAGGGGGGGCAGCGTGGCCGAGGCGACCTTCTTCGGATAAAGGGCTCGGGCACCTGCCGGCAGCTGAAGGGTGGCGGGCGTGTCGCCGTAGTTGATGGCGACCAGCACGCGCTCCTTGCCCTGCACGCGCTGGAAGCTCCAGACGGCACCTTCCACCTTGTCGGCTTCGTAACGGCCCAGGGTCAGCGCCGCCGAGTGGCGACGCAGCGCGATCAGCTCGCGGTAGAAGTTGAACAGCGAGCCCGGGTCGCGTTGCTGGCTCTCGGCGTTGTGTGCGCTGCGGTTCAGGGACAGTGGGCGGAAGGGCTGGGCGCTCGTCGTGAAGCCGCCTGAGCCTTGATTGCTGGGCGTCCAGCTCATCGGCGCCCGCAGCGGGGCGTCGTCCTTGCCGTCAATGCCCGCCAGGCCGATCTCCTCGCCGTAGTAGACGAAGGGTGTGCCGGGCAGCAGCAGATAGCTGGCGGCCGCGAGCCGGTAGCGGGCTTCGTCGCCATGCAACTGGTCCCAGACGCGCTGGCCGGTGAAGATGTCGTGGTTGTGCAAAAAGGTCGCCATGGTCGGCGACATGCCGCGGTAGTAGTCGGCCATCTTCTGCACGGCGGCCGTGTCGCCCTTGGAGGCCTTCATCATTTCGTAGTTGAGGTTGAAGGCGAAGGCGCCGCCGCAGAGCTCGGGATTGCCGTAGGCGATGGGCTCGGCCGTCGCCTCGCAGACGACGTAGCGGCCAGGGTAGCTCTTGATGAGGTCCTGGAAATGCTTGGTCAGCGCGCGGCTCTCGGGCTGGTCATTCCAGTCCTTGGCGCTGTTCTCGATGAGGTGAGGCACGGCGTCCAGGCGGTAGCCGTCCAGGCCGCGGTTGAGCCAGAAGCGCAGCGAATCCTCGTGATATTGCACGACGGCGGGGTTGCGCAAGTTGAAGTCGGGCATAAGGGGCCCGAAGGTGCCGAAGAAGATGTCGGGCGAGCCGGCTCGTGGCGCCGGCATGTCCTTGAGCTCGCCCTTCCAGGTCCAGGGCTGGGTGGCGGCGTCGTACCAGGGATATTTGCCCCAGATGTCCCAGCCGGGGCCGGGGTCGGGGTTCCAGACGAACCAGTTGCGCCAGGGGCTGTTGCGGTCCGCCACGGCCTGCTGGAAGGGCTTGAACTGCCAGGACGCGTGGTTGATGACGTAGTCCATCACGATGCCGATGCCGCGCTTGTGCGCCTCGCGGATCAACTCGTCGAAGTCGGCCAGGGTCCCGTACTGCGGTTCGATGTCGCGGTAGTCGGTTGTCGCATAGCCATGGTCGTGGTCGGAGCTGGCGGTGATCGGCATCAGCCAGATGCCGCTGATGCCCAGGCGCTGAAGATAGTCCAGCCGCTTGGTGAGGCCCTTCAGGTCGCCCACGCCGTCGCCGTCGCTGTCCTGGTAGCCGCGCACGAAGATTTCCATGAAGACGCCGTGCTGCCAGTTTGCGGGCAGGGTGCTCGCCTGCGGCTGGGCGGGCACGGGGCGGGTGTCGATCTGTGCCTGGGCGGCGCCGACCGTCAGGGCGAGTGAGAGCAGGAAGGGCTTGTGCATGGGGCTCTCAGCGGGTGTGGGCGTAGACGAGCAGGGACTGCGCGGGCACGGTGATGCGGGCCTGGCCGGTGGCGTCGCTGGCGGTGTCCATGCCGCCGCCGGGGTAGGCGGCCTTGAGCACGGTGCTGGCTGGCAGGCCTGTCACGACGGCATCGGCAGCCGTGGTACCGAAATTGATTAGCACGACGGCGCCCTGGGTCGCGATGCGGCGCTGGTAGCTCAACAGCGTGCCGCCGGCGCTGGCGTTCGCGTAGTCGCCGTCGTGCAGGGCCGGGATGCCGTTGCGCAGTGCCAGCAGGGCGCGATAGTGGTTGAGCAGCGAGGCCGGATCGGCCTGCTGGGCGGCGACGTTGTTGGTCGCCGCATTGGCGGCCAGGGCGCGGTAGGGGGTGCCGGTCGTGAAGCCGCCGTTGGCAGCAGCGCTCCAGGCCATGGGCGTGCGCAGGGCGGCATCGCCGCTCAGCGTGGACGCGCCGCGCAGGCCGATCTCTTCACCGTAGTAGATGAAGGGCGACCCCGGCAGCAGCAGATAGGCGCTGGCCGCGAGCTTGAGCTGGGCGAGGTTGGCGCCGAGCTGGTCGGCGGGGCGCTGGCCAGCAAAGCCGTCGTGGTTGGACAGCATGGGCGCCATGCCGCTGGGCGCCGTCTTGAAATAGTTGGCCAGCTTGGCGACCGACGCGGCGTCGCCACGCGCAGCGGCGATCAGGGCGCCGTTGAGGTCGAAGGCGAAGGCGCCGCCACAGGCCGTGGGCGCGCCGAAGCCCTGCGGGTCGGCCGGGCCTTCGCAGACCATGTAGCGGCGCGCATAGCCGTCCAGCAGCACGCGCATTTCGTTCATCAGCGTGTAGTTGCGCGGTTGGTCCTCCCAGGCGTTAGGACCGTTCTCGACGAGGTTGCCGACGGCGTCGAAGCGGAAGCCGTCGACGCCGCGGTTCAGCCAGAAGCGCAACGCGTTCTTGTGGAAGTCGACGACCTCGGTCTTGAGCAGGTTGAAGTCGGGCATCTGGTCCCAGAAGGGCGCGTAGTAGGCGCCGTTGGCGGTGCTGCGCCAGGGGTTGCCACCGTAGACGCTCCAGCCCGTCGGCGCCGGGTTCTGCCAGACATACCAGTCGCGCCAGGGATTGGTGGGTGAGTCCTTGGAATTGATGAACAGCGGGTGCTGGGCCGCGCTGTGGTTCATCACGTAGTCGAGGATGACGCCGATACCCCGGGCGTGGGCCTGCTTGACGAGTTCGTCCAGGTCGGCCAGCTTGCCGTAGGCAGGCTCGATGTCGCGGTAGTCGACGACGGCATAGCCGTGGTCGCCGTCCTGGCTCTTGGTGACGGGCATCAGCCAGATGCCGCTGATCCCAAGGTCCTTGAGGTAGTCCAGCTTGCTGATCAGGCCGCGCAAGTCGCCGATGCCGTCGCCATCGCTGTCCTGGTAGCTGCGGACGAAGATCTCCATGAAAGCGCCGCGTTGCCAGCCTTCGGGCAGGGCGCTGCCGGGGTCGGCTGCGGGGACGGTGCTGACGTCGGGCACCGGCAGCGGGGCGGGGGCGGGCGCAGGCGCAGG
>Ga0194137_10000442_pt1 | contig 28122 bp, 31 predicted proteins | sample TARM_MetaG_T3_14_FD_134025 | JGI IMG/M metagenome (GOLD analysis project Ga0194137, IMG submission 134025) | Freshwater microbial communities from Pennsylvania, USA, analyzing microbe dynamics in response to fracking - TARM_MetaG_T3_14 (version 2) | ecosystem: Environmental > Aquatic >... | reverse complement strand
TGCACTGGCAGCTCACTCGCAGGCAGAGCCAAAGGCAACCTGACGCACGCGGAATCACACCCCGCGGCCGGCGCCCTGTTCTTTTCAGCCATGGACTGGGTTCGCAAGTTCCAGCCCGTGATCACCATCATCGAGTGCGTGACCCAGTACCGCCAGACCGCCAGCATGGAAGTTGTCCGCTCCCTCATGTCCAGCTGGGGCTATCTGGTTTTCGAAGGCAACTTCAATGGCTGCGCATACGGAGCACTGGAAAACCGCGATCGCATGGTTGCCATCTGCGTCTCCAAAGGCCTGCAGGAGCTCGGCGAGTTCAATCTCGATCAGATCAAACCCCTGCGTACCAAGCCAGCCACACTGAACGAGGTACTGGACACTGTTGCCGAGAACGACCCGATCTGGACCATCCACGAATACCTGGAGTCCAAGGAAGTCGAGGACAAGAAGAACGGCAAGGGCTTCCTCCGCCAGCACTACACCGGTGAAGAGCCGCACATCAACACCATCACTCGCGGATACGCCCGCATTCGCTCCACCGACCCGCACATCAAGCACCCGACCAAGTCTCGCTTTACGCGCCTTCTGACACCGATCGAGCATCAAAGGGTCAAAGGGCTGCCCGAAGGCTGGGTCCAATCAACCGGACTAGCCGCCTCCAAAGCCCACGAAGTACTGGGACAAAGCGTGGTCTACCCCGTCTTTGAGGCCGTCGGAGCGGCGGTCGGGAACCTGATCAGCCGGGCTGCGGCCCGGGCCCCGGGCATCCGCTACGACGACAACGTGGTGCTGATGACAGCCGCGGCATAACATCCACGACAAGACGTCCGGGCCGAGTTCCGGACGTCCCCGCACGGTAAAATGACCCACTCCACTAAAGCCTCAACCTAACCCACTTCAACGGGAGGGCCCTGCCCGACCGGCCATGAGTGAGGCCGCAGGCCGAATCGAATCCCAAGCGCGGGCAAGGCCCGCCAGAGGGGTACCGCCCCGACACCGGCCAAGGCCGGTGCTTAACGGCAAAAGGACAGAGCATGTACGCTGACAGCAGATCCAAATGCATCACGCCCAAAGGAGATGAACACCTGTCGCATGAGGCAAGACACCTCATCCAATATCTGTTCACGCCCACCCTGACAACAAGGGCGATCCACACCATTCAAAGTGTCGCCGACAACCTTCTCGAATCGGAGATCTTGAGTTGTCGCTGGGATGCAGACCACCACAGAGCGACGATAGGCTACCTATACCCTTTGATGTCGGGGAACCTGGCAGTCCAGAAGCAAGGAACACCACCTCTAGCTATGAGCCCAAAGGCATTCGGACTGGCTGTCACGCTGGAAGCGCTCAACAGGGTGACCGACTCACTAACAGTGCAAGACAACCCTCGCATGCTGGCGGACTACCTGTTTGACCGGTACCAGGAGCTCAGAAACCTCGCGCGCTCACACCCGGCCGCCGTGGATATCGTAAAAATTGTTAACTAGGGGTTTACACAAGGCAGAGTGCCTTATAAACTGTATAGTACAGGTAGACACAGGGCGAGAAGACCCTGGCACCACACCAAAACGGAGCAAACCCATGAACACAATGATTGCGGTCCCCTTTTTCTCTGAAGACCTGGTAATCAAACCGAATACGATTGCGAGCCTGACCACGCGGCTTGCCCAGAGCAGCAATGATGCCACCGTGGCACGGCTCTCCTGGGTGCTTGAAGAACCCATTAGTATTCTCGAGCTGCAAAAGGCAGCAGGCTACCAGTGCGTAAACGTGTACCGCGGCATTGGCAATGACAATCATCTGGAGATCCGGCTGACAAACCCTGGCTCTGGACACGGGATTTGTGTCAGCGGCCCGGAAGCACACCAAAGCACCCAGAAGAGTGAGCAGAAAGAACCTTCACTGGAGGAGCAGACCCATGATCTACATGTACGACAGGCATGCCATCAATAGCGAGGCCGCCAGCATCATCCAGGCTCACCCGAATGGCCAGTGCACCGTCCACGATGGAGGCGATTTCGTCCTCCCGGACGGCTCACGCAGCAGCCAGAAATCGGGTGGTAAAGGCGCCCAGCCAATGACCATCAAAGAAGGCCTGCTGGTCATTCGCGAACATGGCGGCCAGAACTCCGGAATCGTGGTGTTTGACCCCGAGACCGTCACCAGGAATGCAGAACATGGCAAGCATCATTGAACAGACCGGAAAGGATGATTTTGAGCTACACCACCGGGGCAATCGAATGCTGTTAATGCGCAAAGCCGATCACTGGGAAATGTGGACGGACAACGCGAGTACGCGAGCTTGGAACGGGGGCCTCCCTTCCGTAAAGGTATTTCGGTCACTGGTGGAAGTTGAAGAGAAGTACAAAGCGTGGAAAGGGGTTAGCCAGCTGGTTGAAGAAACCCCCGAACACATCCGGAATTAAGAGCGCGAAGCGATGAAGAGCGAACAACCCCTGAGACTCAATACGTACCGCGAACCCTGGGTCAGAACGCTGCACCTGGTGGTTGCCCTCGGATTCCTTGTTCAGGCGTCGAGGATGGCTCTGAACGCAATTGGCATCACCCTTGATCAGGCCGCGGCCAGCGACCTATCGATCAGTAGTGCCGGCGCATACAACCCTATGTTGTGGGCCCTGATCTTTCTGGGACTTGGCTTGATGTTCCTGCTTCAATATCGGATGGAGCTCTACCAGGGACCGCTGAACAGGTATCGGATGGCAATACAGAATGCGGGTCAGCCAGAACTGGAACAGGCCCTGAAACAGGAAAGAGAGCTCAGCGAGCTTGAACGAATGGAAATCCGGGCGGTGTTAACTCGACGCCGACTGGACGGAGTCAAAGCGCCGATCGCGCCTGACCCAAACAAATACCCATGAGGTATGCTCCCTTGGCCCGCAGTTGCGGGCCTTTTTTCGGCACAACAGGAGTATCGAAATGCTCACAGGAACCATGTACCCAGAGCTTTACCGACCATGGCGCCCCCGGGCACGGACATCTGGACTGATCCTGCTGGCCACGGCCGGTGCGATTCTCTGGCTTCACGCTTACACAACACCTAATGCCAGCTGGTATACGGCCAACGGAAAAAGCTACGCAGGACTTTACGAGCTCATTGGGACGATAATGGTGTTCACAGCCGCCATCGGATCCATCCCGGCCCTGATCATGCCCTGGCAGGCGCACAGAGCGGCTCAGTCTCCGATTTACATCACGATTGGCCCCAAGACGCTCCAGGCGTCAGGGCGCGGCCAATACGAGGCCATCCGCGTTCACCAAACCTACAACAGTAGCGGAAGCATCACCGCCAACGCCGATGATCTGGCTGGCGCCCTGGATGCCCTTTTGGAAAAACTGGGCACACGACTAAAGCCGTTCGTGGTCATTCAATTTGAGGGTAACGAAAGACCGACACCCGCAGAAGTTGTCACCATCCAGAATGTCATTGGCGCCTGCACCAACATCCTGGATTACACCTTCGACACCCCTCACTGTGGCGAGGAATAACCAATGCAGCTGGCATTATTCGATCATGTCGAGGCTGTCTTCCGCGAAGCTGACGGTGAGATTTCCACAAACGAATTGTATGCCCGGGTTTCCCGGAGAGCTGGCATACCGGATGCTGAAATCAACGCAAAAACGCCGATTGGCAAGTCAGGCGACAGACACAGCCCACTGAAGCGGAAGATTCGTTGGGCGCAGCAGACCCTGAAAAGCCAAGGCATCATTGAGCGCTCGGGACGCGGCCGCTGGGAGTTAACGACCTCAGGGAAAATCAAACTCCGAAAAATACAGCCAAAATGCACCATGATGGCCTTTTCCACGGAGCTTGGTGCTGCCTTATGGTCGCTGTCCGATGATGTTTTCTCTGCCCTGGACACCCCAATTACGCTTTGCCTGACATCGCCACCCTACCCGCTGCGCCGGGCCCGGGCGTATGGGAACCCGGATCTGAGCGAATACATCGAATTCGTGGTTGAGAGCCTCAGAGGCATCGCAAAAAACTTGGAGCCTGGCGGCTCTATATGCCTCAACATCTCCAACGACATTTTTGAACCTGGCTCCCCAGCCCGATCCATTTATCGGGAGCGCCTTGTGATCGCGCTGGCGGAGGAGCTAAATCTCTGGAAAATGGACGAATTTTGCTGGCACAACCCCTGCAAACCGCCCGGACCCATACAGTGGGCCAGTAAAGCCAGGAATCAGCTAAACGTTGCCTGGGAGCCTGTGTACTGGTTCACGAATGACCCCAGTCGAGTCAAAGCCGACAATCGCCGGGTTCTTCAGCCACACAGCGAAGCGCAGCGAAAGCTAATTGCCGCTGGCGGCATCAGTCGTGAGCAAAGTCACAGTGACGGGGCATACCGAACACGCAAGGGCGCCTACGCGAACCCCACGTCCGGATCGATCCCAAAGAATGTGTTGCGGATTCCACACAACTGCCCTTCCCAGAGCGCTTATAAACGTCATGCTCGAGAACTGGGATTACCGCCGCACGGAGCACCTTTCCCGTTAGTCTTAGCAACCTTCCTCATCAGGTTTCTAAGCGAGCCTGGAGACCTTGTCGTGGATCCATTTGCAGGCAGCCTGACCGTTGGCGTGGGCGCTCAACAGGAAGGACGACGCTGGCTACTCACAGAGTGCATGTGGGAATATCTCAGAGCTGCAGGGCATCGCTTCTCTGAGTGCAATGATTTGGCGTGGAATGATGAGTTCCTGAAAATCGCATAGGGCATCATGTAGCTGCCACAATAGTGAGGAATTGGCAGAAACCCTAACCGCCCCGAGGGGCGGCTTCGCTGTTAATGGCTACGGCAATGTGTGATCAAGACCGTGAGCGATACTTCTCAAGCTCCGGACACCTATCAATAAGGGGCTCGCTCGAGCTGGCCGGTTTTTCGCCCGATGAATCCTGGGAAGCCGGCTCAGTTGTCTCGTTAGACTTCGAAGGCTCAGAGGGCGCGCGATACTTTTCAAGTTCCGGGTACTTATCGATAAGCCGCTCGCTTGAGCTGGCGGGCTTGTCACTCAATGAACCCTGGGCAACAGGCGATTCAGGCTTATCACTCGCTACAGCGTCCGGGCAAACCTCCAACAATGCCCGCTCACCTTCCTCAACAGCATGCCGAGATTCGGGCGTCAAAGAGCCCTGCTCATCAATGAGCTTATACTCCAGGATAGCTTTAAGCACCGTGGCCAACGCGGCAGTGGTGAAGACAAGCTTCTTTTGGGCATCGGTGTACGAAGGGTAGTGTTGGTTCGAGTCCACAAGCCCCTCGAGCGCCTTACGCATCCCGCGGAAACGCACGACCAAAGAAAAAAGGACGTCGTGGATTTCCTTACATCGCCGGGCGATCCCCTTAGCAACATCTGCCGCGGCCAGCATTTGATCGCGCGCCTGTTCAGCCTGGGCCTGATTGGACCGGGCATTCTCCAGCGCTTCCTTAGCTTTCGAGGAGGCAACCAGCCCACCAACCGCCAGCACAGGGCCAGCAACCACACCGCCAAGCACAGCCATTCCACCAGCCATACCGAAACCACCTGAGGCAAGCGAGCCACCACCCAACCAGGCAAGCGTCGCATTGGTTGCGGCCGCACCACTAAGCCCACCAATTGCGGTACCGGTAGAAGCGGTACCCAAAAAACCAACGCCACCGTACGCTGCCAAACCTGCCACCGCACCACTACTCATGCTAGTCAGACCACCCTGCAGGACATCCTTCATTTCCAGGGTGGTTGCGCGCATGTCATCAAAGGAATAACTGTCCATGGCCGGCAAATCGCCGTCGATACGAAAGTTGTCATGGAAGTCGACGCGTTTAATACGCTCAAAGGCCTCGACAAACGGCAAGAGCTCGTCCTTGTAAATGATGGACTTGAGAGCTGCAAGATCGAACATCGCATCCTTGAGCGTTTCCCGAGCCTCTTCAAGTGTCCTTTCTCCTTCACGTACCCATCGCGCGGCACGATCATTTCGCTCTTTTGCGCCTTTGAAGTCATCGTAAGCATCTTTACCTTTCTTGGCACCAAAACCACCTGTCACCAGGGCTGCGCCAAGCAAAACGAAAGGAAGCGGCATACCTTAACCCTCCAGCATCATTTGCTGGGCTTCATGAACCAGGGTCATCTGTCGGGACACCCAGTTCTCCATATCCTCAATCAGCGCATGACTAAGATCGAAGGTTCCTGCCAACTCCTGAATGATAGCCCGCTCCGAAGCGTCGTAAGCATCATCCGCCAGCGCAATGCCAACAAGCTCAAGAAGACAGGCTACGCGTGACGCACGGTCATCAAACAATGCCTCTACCGAAACAGCTGTCACATCCTCTGCAGGCTCAACTCCTGGCGCACATTGGGCAACCAACACGTCAAACGCTTGAGCTTCCCGCTCATCAATGATGCCATCAGCAGCAATAAGCTTCTTAGCGACAGCCAGGAAGTAAGCCTGCTGATCGTGATTCAAAGAACCGATAAACATAGTAGCAATCCTTCAACAGTTTAAGGCTCCCTCAATCGGATAGACTGGGGAAACGTTTCAAAGAGATAGGCGCCCATTAACGCCGGAATACCAGAATAGCCCAACCGTGTCGCTTCCGACCGCTCCAGGAATGAAAATATGTCCGAGAAAAATCACCTAACCACGAAAAGTCTGAGCTGTAGCGAGACACAAACCCGCAACGTTACGTCAGATAATCCGGAAGAGATGGTCCGTTTTCTGACACGCCAGTACCTGGAAAACATTGCAACCGGAACAATCACAACTCCCCTGCACAAGGAGATGGCAGAGGAGACAGAAAAGCTGATGGCAGAGCTGCCCATTGGAGCACATCTTGTTACTCCGCGAACGGGTTACCTGCACCACGGGCTTTACATAGGTGAAGGGCGCGTCATTCATTACGCAGGGCTGGCGGACAACATGAAAAGCGCCCCTGTGGAAGAAACCAGCCTGGAGGCATTCCGCGCCGGCTACCGGTTCTGGGTGGAGCCTCACCACAACTCCCCATACACACCCGAAACAATCGTGAGGCGAGCCCGACAACGGATGTCCGAGGACGAATACTCCGTGATATGGAACAACTGCGAGCACTTTGTGAACTGGTGCATCGACAATTATCACAGCAGTCGACAGGTGAATAACGTCGTCGCACACACCGTTGGCCGGATCCCCGGCGCAGGCGGGGCAACCGCCAATGTTGCGCAGGCCGTGGTGCGATGCCGAGACGCGATGCAAGCCTACCTGCGTGGTGACATTGATGAAAACAAACTGTTTGAAGAAAGCGCCCAGGCGGCCGGAACAACCGCCATGACAGTCTACTTTGGCGCTGCGACGCAAATGGTGATGCCTTACGCTCCCGGGATTGGATTCATGATCGGAAGTGCCATTGGCCTGGCGGCGGGCAGCATGATGCAGCGAGCAGGACTATTCACGCTCGGAGAAAGCGGGGAGGTGCAGGTTGCCCGCGATCGGCGCCAGAAACTTGAAGCATTGTGCGAGAAGAACCGCATGATCATCCAGAAGTCGAGAGCCGAGCTGAACCAATTCCTGGACACCTATTTTGAGGGTCGTCGAGAGGTTTTTGATCAGGCGTTCCAAAGGATGGATGCCGCCCTTCAAAGTCACGACACGAAGAGCTTTACCGACGCACTCGAAGCCATCGCAAATCAGTTTGGCAATGTTTCCATTAAATTCGGAAGTCAGGAAGATTTCGATCGCTTCATGGAGAGCGACGAGAGCTTTCAGCTCTGATTCAACATTGCTGCCCACAACATCGATAAAGCCGGAGATGTCTGTCATGAAACGTGTAAATCGCGCGGTCTGTGCCCTACTCTTACTTCTGCCCATTTCTACGCAGGCCACAACCCTCTGCAGCCCCAATGGTGAGCCGCACGATACAGCCAAGTACAAGGACAAAATACCCAAAGACTACATTGCCTATGGTCTTCTGGACTTGCTTAACAGGCTCGACCTGTCTCCAGAGAACAAATGGATAGAGAAATCGATAGAGCGGGCTCGTGACAAGGCTGCTGAAGCGCAAAGCTTCTACGCCAAGCGTGGCATCCAGATTGCGGAAGCCGAGTGTGTTTTGGGGCAAGAGGGCCAGAGGCAGATTGAGGCCATACTAACCGCCTCCGACCAATTAGAAGCGGCCGAACTGGCCAGCCAGGTCGAAGCCGACCAGCCTAAATTTAAGGCCTGGATTTCTGAGCGTTTTCCATCGGAGGATTCGCTGCGATCAGCATGCGTTCCTGAGCGCGCCACAAGTGTGTCCGATTGGGAACAGGCTCAGGGCTGCATTGATCGTTACACGCAAACGGCCGCCGAAGCGTATAGGCATTTCAAGAACGATTTTGTCCCCTTCGTGGTTACCGACGACCGCGTAAGTCAGTTTGATAATGCCGTTAATGCCTACAATGCAAGCAATAAGCGCATCACGGCTGACCTGAAAACCCGCATTGCGAATTTTACACCACCAGAATTCCCCGAGCTCTGCATGGAAGGGATCTGTCTTGGAGACCCTATTTCAAAACACAAAGATCGCTTTCAGTCCACCAGCCCCAGAGAGATTGACGACATGATTCAGGATGGGAGGACATTCTGCGACGGGGGCATCCACCGGGCCCTTGTCAGCGTCAGCGGTACCGAGGATCTGGTCAGGGTGCATATTCGCGCCCTCATGAATACTGACGGTGAACCGTATATTGGGATCGGCAGCATTGCGCGAAGAGTGTACGACGCTCCCCGCTATGGCCACCTGCATGAGCGGTTTGTGGAGCAGGTGCAAAAACACTTCGACGACGGCTACGATCGTCGCTCACCGGACAACCACATCGACATCAATCCCAACATGGGGCCTTACGTGAAGGTGGCCATTGATCCAAGCACCAATGAGCGCACCCATTTCGTGGAGCCGGCGAAAACAAGCTTTTGCGGAAGCCTTGAACCTATCACCTGGTAGGCCGAGGAGTGGAAGCCCGTCTCTGACTGCCGCCGACAAGCCCACTCAAGCCGGGCCTCCTTTCCAGAGGTGAAAGATCGATGCCTGTCCAAAAAACCAGAAAACCGAACAGCACAGGACAATCTGCTCGCTGTAGTCTATTGGGATAGCCAGAAACGACGACCAACTGGAGACAGACGTAATGGGCACCATTCCACACGACGCAGCGCCAAAGGCCGTCCTGGCCCACATGATCCGCAATACGCATGGGGAACTGGAGCGCATCTCCCTCTGCGACACAGAAGCATCCATGGCGGAAACAGAAGGCCACACAGTAACTGTGAACGCCACCGCGGACGACATCGCGGAGGAAATGCTCCCCCTACCCGCAAGCGAGTACATGGACGATAAGACCTGGACGGCGATCGCTCCCGGGCTGAAAGCGCTGGCGGATCATTTCGAAAAAAACCCGACACAATATGACCGCTGGCCCGCCATTATGCCGCCAACATCGCCGGACCTGCCGGATGACCTGATCCCGGCCCGAATGAATGCTTTGGGACGAATGTTCCACGCACCTCTGGACCTGACGGCTTACATTGAATTGAACGAACTGGCGTTTGCCCGAGCCGCAGACCGGCCAGCGAACAAGGACCTCTTTAAAGACGAATCCTGGACGGCCGACTGGAACTCAATCTACCAGGAAGACCTTGAGACACTTGACCAGCGATCCATCGCCATTTCGGAAATGATGTCCGAACACGCCTCGGAAAAAGCAGCCTTCGGAGACGGCCCTCCGGGAAGCCATCGAAAGGATGTTCTGGGCGATCTGGAACAACAGGAAATCGATTTCGCAATCAAAACCTATTTTGGGCCAGAGGGCGAGAATACACAGTCGGCAGAGCCCTGGACGGATATCCCCTATTAGGGCCACTCTGGCAGCACGGCGGCATCAGTGGTATATTTGCACCTCAAATCTGTGCGTGGTGCTTGATTGGGACTCACCTGAATCAAACGCCGGCATGGGTTTGCTCCAATATTAGCCCCGCTCTGCGGGGCATTTTTCGTTTTAGTCACCCCAAAATCATTCCCAGGCATAGATTCCACCTCCGGAAAACACAAACCCGGACCGGTACAATAGGAGCCAACCCTTCCAATAATGATGTTCGGGACGACAGAGAATGCCCATTGAAATAATCCGTTATGCCGAAAAGAACCTGGAGCCTGGTGAAAAAATTCTGTTTCAGACTCGAACACACTGGATTGTCCTTGTGAAGCCCGGAATCCTCCTGCTGTTCGGGCTGGCAATCGCAATCGCCACTCAACAGGCCAACCTGCCGACGCTCGACCGGATCCAGGAAGCACCCTTTGAGGCACTGTGGCAGACCCCCTACATTTTGTTTTTGCCGATTGCCGCCGTATTTATCCTGCAGGGAGGCGTGATGCTGATCGCCCGAGCCCTGGTGTTGATCGGTAGCGAGATGACTGTCACGACTCGAAGAGTCATCGACAAAGAGGGGCTGATCTGGCGCAGTGCAAACGAGCTGGCCGGACAGAAGCTCGAAGGCTCCCAGCTGTCCCATCAAAGCTGGCTCGGCCAAATCCTGGACTATGGCACACTGAGCATTGACGGTACCGGCGGAAAAACCCTCACACTCCCTTACGCCAAGGCCCCTATAACGCTTCGCCACCATGTTTCACGCCTCATCGCCCACTTCGATCGGCGGCGCCGGCGAGAGAAAAGCTAACCTCGAACATTCCAAAGCTCCCCAGAACCCGCACGGGCCTCACCCATGCGGGTTTCTGCTTTTAGGTGTCTAGAAATTGTTGACATAAAAGGCATATTGCCTATAATGGGATCTGTGAGGCGCTAAGACCTCTACTCAAAAACAGAACCTATTGGAGCAAACCCATGACCGAATTCAACCAAAAGTTGTCGATCATTCTCAGGGATATGGAGAACTACACCGGACCAGAGCTGGCTCGCGCTCTTGGAAGGCTGGCTATGACCGCCAGCGCAGAAACACTCCAGGAATCAGAGTTTCAATAACCCGCAGAAGACCCAGGGCCGGGAAAACAAATCTGAGCCGATAGAGCTTCCGCAACGGCTCACTCAGGTGGTAATATTGAGCCGTTACACGATAACTAACGGCTCACGGACACTATGTACACATGGCAATTAGAAGACTGGCCAGAATACCGCTTCGATTTCACCCGAGCCCAAGAGTGCGATCGGGTGTTTACAATTGTCGCGGCAAGAAACCAGGGCGCGCTCAGCACACTGAGTGAGGATCCTGGCATCGAGGCCCAGATTGACCTTATGGTGGACGCAGCCATTGAGACGAGCGCTATTGAAGGTGAACGACTGAACCGCGACGACGTCCGGTCATCCATCCGCAACCATTTTCTGAATCCTGAGCAACGAATTCCGGTACATGATCCAGCAGCTGCGGGCATTGCGACACTAATTCTTGAAACCCGCGAACACTTTGATCAACCGCTAACGGCAGCAATGTTGGATCACTGGCAATCCTTGGTGATTCCAGAAAGCCTCCCCTCCACTGGACTACAGGGGCACCAATCGAAAACCGGCTGGCGGTCACACCCCGAACCCATGCAGATCGTATCTGGCACCGTAGGAAGACCCACCGTTCACTACGAAGCCCCACCTTCACAACGCGTACCTGCCGAAATGCATCGGTTTCTGGACTGGTACAACGGGGAATCGCGTGAGCTGCCCGGAGTAGCGCGGGCGGCGATTGCCCACTTGTGGTTTGAGACCATTCATCCCTATGAAGACGGAAACGGCCGTGTGGGTCGCGCAATTGCCGATAAAGCTCTATCCGAGTCTCTTGGAGAACCATCAGCCATTAGCATGGCGGCGGTTATCAGTCGCCACCGAAAGGCATACTACGCACAGCTTAATCGCGCATCCAAGGATACCCTTCAGGTAGATGACTGGGTAGAGTGGTTCGGCCAGTGCGCCATTGAGAGCCAGAAAATGGCAGCGGACGCCGTCCAACACGTTATCAACAAGGCTCGATTCTGGTCGCGAGTCGACCAGCTCGAAGTCAATTCCCGCCAGCGGAAAGTCTTGGGCAAGCTCCTGGAAGCAGGCCCGGATGGTTTCAGCGGCGGCATGAATGCGACCAAGTACCAGGCAATCACAAAAGCAAGCAAGGCCACTGCAACACGCGACCTTCAAGATCTGGTCGCACAGGGATTGATCGAACCAATCCATGCAAAAGGGCGACACGCCAGGTATCAACTGGATATGCCGAGAAATCAGAGCAGCGATCTACTGGAAGGCCTTCGCCACCTAAAAGCACGCTCCGAAGCGACAAACGGACAATCAGACGCCCACCAAAGCAGCACACCAAAGCCCTCCTGAGCGCGAACGGAAGATGAATCACGCCGCAGCCGGAAGGGCCTAGCCCCGACCGGCCATAAGTGAGGCCGCAGGCCGAATCGAATCCCAAGCGCGGGCAAAGCCCGCCAGAGGGGCACTGCCCCGACACCGGCCATGCCGGAGCCAATCGGCCATAGCACAACCAAGCGGATAGCCGTGAGAAATCACCTTCACAGAGGAACGCCCATAGGCCACTATGGCCACCTCAAAAAACGTCTGGTTAACCGGAATCCCCACCCCCCAAAACAACCCTATATCAGCAAACTGTTGTCATTAACCAAGCACTCAGAGGTTTTCCATATGACAACCCAAAACAACGCTGACCAAACCGTATACATCTCTTATCAATCCAACCAACCAGACAAGGTTGCTTTGATCACCACCGACTCCGATAAAGCGAGCCTGCAAGAGATGGTTCTTGGCTTCCCCACGCACAAGACGATACCGATGCTGGCGGCGGTTACCCTCTACCAGAAGCCCAATCTATATCACCTGATTGACGCCGACACCTGGGGCACAGTTGCCCAGGGATTCGATGAGTTCCAGGCAAAAGGCATCATCAATGAACAGGCATCGGAACACGATCGGGAACCAGTTGTTGGGCCAACGCCTACTGACCTACCCCTGAATGCCACGAAAGCGCGATTCCGCCTGATCCAGGACTTTCAGAACCCTGCAAACATTCCTCGCCAGAAAGAGTTAACGGAAATCCTGATGGCCGACAAAGAGGGTCGCCCGGTAAACCAGGAGGTTTTCTCCGAGGAAAGTCGCCAGCAACCAACGTGGGCGCAACAGATCGCAACCACCGAACCCGGCGAGTTCCAGACACGATCCCGGTATCTGAGCCGGCTGTACCAGCAAGTTCACCAGAGCAACGAAGCCACATTGCGCAGCGGGAAAAACCTCTCAGCCGAAAGTGCCCTGCAGGCCCGCCAGCTTCTTGTAGCCATGATGGAGCTTAACCACCTGCACACCCAGCAAACAAATCCACTGACGACAGAAGACCTTGCCAAACACCATGAACGAACACGATTCGAAGAAAGCGAAGGACTGTTTGGGGGATACCCCATTTACCGAGAAACCGCCAGCGAAGGGCGGGTGGTAGAGGCGATTGTTCTGGACTGGACGAAGGCAATAAACCGTGGCGGTGAAGGGCTTTCTATCGGCACCAAGACGCCGATATCGGACCTGATCAGCGAAATTAAACCGCACCGCCTGACCGACAAAATGTCCGACACAGATTGGAAGATAACCGCCAGCGCGATGCGGGACGTCGCCCAAGAATACCGTAGAACCAATGCACCCTTCTCACCCATGTTTCCGGTCAACAGTCCCGACCTGCCATTGCAGCTGGTCAGCGATCGCCTGGACACACTGATTGACCACTTTGATCCAGAACATGACCTTGGCGCCTATGTGGAGCTATGCGAGCTTGAATGCGCCTGCCTACATCAATGTCCGGCTGACGGCAACCTATTCACTTCAGCTTCATGGGACGAGAGCTGGCAAATCCCAGACGATGTGCCGATCGAGGTTTTGGAGAAGCAGATCGATAGAATCGTCAAGGACAACCTCGCTACCACTGACCCCAGAGAGCTTGCCCGACAACAGCAGCTTGTAAGAGAAACGGAATACACCCTGGAAAACGTGCGTAACGACACCTCGTTTTCTCTAGCAGGCAGGTAACCGAAGCCATGCTTTCCGTTTCATTACTGCAAGACCGCATAGGCTACGCCCTCGAAGACGCAGCAACCTGGATAGCAACTATGAGCTATCCAGACCTGCCTCCGTGGGCCTGGGGTTTTATTGGCGTTTTGGTATGGCAGATCACCAAGAAGCTATTCGCTCAAGCTAGACCATCTCGGTACCGGCGATCCAGAACACTCCAAAAACGAGCCAGCCGAAAGAATCACAAACGCTGGCAGAAAGAAGGCAGGGAAACCCTGAACCAGCTTCGTCGCAATTCACCAACCGACACTGCAGCGATAAGACAAACCCTCAACGAAATGACGCCCTTCGGTTTTGAATACCTGATCACCGAGGGCTTTCGCACACAGGGCGCTGAAATCCGCAAAATCCAACGGGTAACCGGAGACGGCGGAATCGACGGCATGGTAAAGATCGAAGGACGCTGGCATCTGATCCAAGCCAAACGATACAAGACTCCGATCGCCGCCAGCACGATCAAAGAGTTCCTGGAGCTTTGCATCAACAAAAAGATGCCTGGTGTCTTTGTGGCCACCTCGGGATTCACCGGACCGGCGCGACAACTGGCGAGCAAACAAGCCCGACTTAGACTTCTGGATGGCCCGGAACTGTTGAATCAGTTCACGAAACCATGAATCGAGCAGGAAACTCTGCGTTTTGTTATGATATGTGTAACAAAACGCGGAGATAGAAATGCAACCACTACAACGCCTGGAACAATGGCTTCGCTCACGCCACCAAAGCAATGAATCCCGGCTTTATCCATCCGGCGCATTTCGGTCATTGGTTCCTGAACTCAATTCTGGAGCATACCGTGGCCTGTTGCGCAGAGCAGAGCAGCGCGGATTGATCGAAAGAGTGTGCCAGGGCGTGTATCAATACACGGGCGCCCCCGATCAGAGTGGTTATATTCTGTTTCATGCTGCCGCCATACTGAGAGCCAGGCACTTCAATTACATCAGCCTTGAGACGGTTCTGAGCGATGCCGGCATTATCTCGCAGATACCTATTGCCTGGGTCACCATTGTGAGCACAGGACGATCAGGCCACGTAAGCTGTGGCCGATATGGAACCATCGAATTTGTCCACACCGAACGCCCCATGTCCCGCGTTGTCGACGAACTTCACTACAACCCGGAACGACACATGTATCAGGCGTCGAGCGAACTTGCATTGGAAGATATGCACAGATTTCATCGATCCACCTTGAATCTGGTACAGGAGAATAACGATGACCGTTTTTGAATCCTTGGTAAATGATGCGCTGCGGAACCAGAAAGAGCTGCAGACACTGCGCACTGTCGTCGAAAAAGAAATCCTGCACCACGACATTATCAGAGAACTCAGCCAAGCAAGCCTGCTTCAAGGGCTGACCTTTATCGGAGGAACCTGCCTTAGAGCCTGCTACGGCTCAAGCCGTTTAAGCGAAGACCTCGACTTTACCGGAGGCACAAACTTCAAAAAGGCAGACCTGGACAGCCTGAAAAAAACACTGGAATCTCGCTTGCAGGAAAAATACGAGATCCCTATCACTGTGACGGAGCCAAAAGCCGAAAAACAGGGAAATGTAGACACCTGGAAGCTAAGGATTAACACGCAGCCAGCGCGACCCGATATGCCAGCACAGAGAATCCATCTCGATATTTGTGCGGTACCAAGCTATCAGGTCGAACCAAGGACGCTCATCAATCATTATGGCATCCACCTCGGAACGGAAGCCCTGGTCATCAATGCGCAAAGCCGCGCAGAAATCTTCGCTGACAAACTAGTGGCATTTGCGATGCGCCCCGGCCGCCTGAAACACCGCGACCTATGGGATATTGCGTGGTTAACACAAAACCGGATTGAAGCGGCATTTGAACTGATCGAGGACAAGCTCGCGGACCACGGTGAAAGCACCGAACAATTTATTGAGCAGGGCAACGAACGACTGCGGATGCTTGCAGAGGACCCGCAGCAAAAAAAGGATTTTGCCTTTGAGATTGGGCGATTCATACCTCCTGAGCGCCTGGAACGCACCATTGGCCAACCCGAATTTTGGAACTATCTGGTAAATACCGTGACCGAAAAAGTCCTACAGGCACAGGAACATCTGGAAGATCGCCTATCAGAGCGTAGCCGCCCCCCATTTCCAATGTGAACCAGAGCCTAAAAACCGAAGTAAGGGGCAAAAAAACACACGCACTTCGAGATAACACCCCCACCGAGCATGGTGTCATATCCCTGCTCAACAACGAGCGAGACGATATATACACAGGAGACAACCATGCTGGACAAAATGAAGCGTATGACCATCGATGACGGTCACGGAGTGCTGTTCGGAATGAGCGGCCAGGATGAAGCAGGCACGAACATTCACCAATACGGCATACTGGCCCTGGATGCGATCAAGAACAACGACCTCGACGCATTCCAGACGATCACGATCACCGAGAGCTGCTCGAATCCCTATGAAACTGTGCGCCAATGCGCCAAGAACGTGGGCCTCATGCTATCTGAGAACGAATTTGAATGGATGGACGATCGACTCCAGGTAGCCAATTAACCGCGCCAGATAGCAAAACAACATACCAGGGGAGTTACCCTGGTATGTTGATCTACAATCGCGCCCACCCCGCCAGCAAAGACTCCGAAACGGTAAAATAGCCAACTCATCAATCACGATTAAGCGACAACCCACCATGAACAAAAAGCGCACCACCTCTTATCGACCTTGGCAGATGGCGACCGCTATGGCTGCGCTGGTTGGCATAATCGTAGTATCGGTGTCAGTAACGCTTAATCACGAAAAGTTGATCAGCGCCCTGCTGGAGACGGAGACATCAACGGAACCGGCCTCAAGCGACATCAACTATCCTGACATCGACAAAGCCATTTCAGAAGAATTTGGGGCAACGCTGTCACAACTTGGCATCAAAACAGCCAGCACCGAAAAAGGTGTCCAGAACGACTACCTCATAAACGTGACCTTGTTCGATAGAACCTTTCAGTACGGCTCGGTATACCCGGATCACCGTCCAATGACCTTTGAGGTCACGGCTTCTGGAGAAGCCAGAGTGATTTTCCACGAGACAGACAGCCTTGTGCCGAGAGAAACCCTTCTACACCTTGCGAAAGAGGTTGCCAGAACCACGATAAAAGCTACCCAACGGTTCGTGGCAGGCCGACAAAAGGTATTCATGTGATCGCCCGCCAAAACCCGCTACCAAGATCCCACGAAACGCAGCCGGTTAATGCCACCGGCTGTCGATTACTTTAGTTACACTGCCGCTCCCCAAGTCGATAACCACTGGCGTCCAACGGTAATCATCATCCCGCTCGAAATACTCCATCAACAACATGATACACCCCATAGCCTCACGCCAGCTTTTGAAGATAGCAGCCTCATCCGCCAGAGGCGTGAAGTTCACGCCATAGTCATCACCAGGGCAACCATAGCCCTCTCGGACATAGTGAACCTCATCGTGCGTCTCTTTGAATAAGTAGCCTGTTTTATACACCTGCGCACCGCTCCTGGGTGGATTCACTGTCTTTAATGGAAGCACAACAACCGGGATGCCCCAAGAAAAACCCCTAAAAGTGTCTATTATTGCTTTACATTAACGGCACAATGCCTATAATAAAGGCGTGAGGCACTAAGACCTCAGCATCAAAAAACAGAACGATATTGGAGCAAACCCATGACACAGATTCAAACTCCGGCTCAAGCAGCCAACGAACTGGAAATGTCCAAAATCCACCTGATCGAAGGCGCTAACCCACGCAGAAAGCGTAGCCAGTCAGATTGGGACGCCCTGAAGAACTCCATTGCCGCAAAAGGGGTCCTGCAAGCCATTCTGGTACGCCCTCACCCCGAAATGGAAGGCCATTACCAAGTGGTGGCAGGCAACACCCGTTACGGTATCGCCAAGGAACTGGAACTGGACACCATTCCGGCCAACATTCGCATGGTCGAAGACCACGAAATCACGGACTTCGCTCTAACCGAAAACCTGATTCGCGCCGATATGTCCCCGGTTGATGAGGGGCTGGCGGTCAAGAAAATGATGAGCGAAGGCTACGACAAAGACGAAATCCTGCGCCTGTTCGGCTGGACAAAACAGCGCCTCGATGGTCGCATTCTGCTGACCCATTGTTGCGACGAAGTGAATGAGGCGCTGACCAACAAGGAAATCACCCTCGGCCACGCTCAAGTGCTGTCCGGCCTTCGGGAAACCACACAAACCAAGGTACTCAAACTCATCCGTGAGCAAGGGCTTTCGGTAGACGACCTCAAGCGCCGACTGGATGCACTTTCTTTGTCACTGGCCGCAGCCCCGTTCGACACCAGCGCATGTGCCGCCTGCCCCCATAACTCCGCGACCCAGGCCAGCCTGTTTGATGCCGGTTCTCAGAACAGTCAGTGCCGCAACCCGACCTGCTACAACGAGAAAACCGACAAGCACCTGGATATGATCAAGGCGCGGCTGGAGGAAACCTACAACAAGGTAGAGCTAAGCCGTGACGTACCCGCAGACACCACCACCATTATCGTTGCAAACGGGAAAACAGGCGTTGGTAGCGAACAGGTAAACGCCTGCACCGGCTGTGAACATTTCGGAGCCATGATTGACACCACCGCTGGCAATCGCGCTCGGACAATCAATAACGTGTGCTACAACCTTACCTGTCACAAAAAGAAAGTGGACAGCTATCAAAAGCTCATTGCCACTGATCAACAGCCCGCGTCCGGTGGGGCTACGTCACCAGAATCATCCGCTGCCGGTAAGCCGTCCGCCAGCAAAACCGCGAAGAAAGGCACCACCGCAAAAGCTGAAAAGCCAGCCATCCCGAAATCCATTTTGGCGAAGCATCACAAAGTGCGCCGTGAGGCCGCAGCCAAAACTCTGATCGACACCAACGACCAGCGCAGCGCCCAAATCATCTGCATCCTGGCGCTGGCCGCAGAGAACCCCTTGGTAAAAGTGGAAGGCGTCAAATTGCCAACCTCCCTGCATGGAAAAGCGCGTCAAACAGCCGCTATGGCGTTGGCAGAACTGTCCGATGAAGAACTCAACCGAGTGCAGCGCGATCTGGCCGCTGCGGTACTCCACAAGAGTACTCAAGGCAGTGGTGAAAATGGCTCCGACACCATAGGCGGTCTGGCAGAGTGGTATGCGGCCACGAAAGAGGCCGATCTGACACAGCATTTCACCGTCGATGAGGACTACCTCGCCGCCTTTACCAAGCCGGTAATCGGTAACCTCCTGGTCGATTCGGGATTCGCTGACCACTACAACAAGGCTCAGGGTGACGATAAAGCCTTCACCAAACTGATGAAGGAATCCAAAAAAGACCTGCTGGCAACCGTTGGCAAGTCAGGATTCGACTTCAAAGGGTATCTCCCCGAAGGACTGAAAAAGGGCTGACCCCGCCCACAACAACAGATCACGCGCCTGCCCCACTTTGTGGGGCTTTTTTATAAAAAAGTGTCTAACTTATGTTGACACTAAAGGCATAATGCCTATAATTAGAACTGTGAGGCGCCAAGACCTCTACCTAAAAACAGAAGCATTGGAGCAAACCCATGAACATTTTTTCCGCTGTATCCCCAATCCTGAACGCCAAGACCGCTAGCGTTCGTCTGGAAATCTCTGCCAACCCCAACAACGCCGAGGAAATGGCGGTCATTATCAAGCCAGTTGTCGGGCCTGTACCGAACAACGCACCGGAAACACTGGTGCAACTGGTATCCGCTCTCGCCCTGCCGATCAAAGTAATCGGCCACCCAACCATCATTGAATCCGAAGTGGTTGCTGCCATTCAGCAACAAAGCGGCCACCGCCAATCCTGGGCAGAACAGGTCGCTCAAATCGAAGCGAACCTGCAAAACGCACAACCCAAAGCCCAAGCCAGCAAGCCGGCCAAGAAAGCTGAACCTGCCACCACAACCGAACCGGCCCCCAACGTAGCTGGCGAAAAAGAGCCGGTTAATGCCGAAGCCGACGACAACTTTTCACTCGAACTGTAATCAACGGAATCAGGAGACAGACTCATGGCCACCATCAAAATGACTCGCGGCTTTCGCTTTGGAACCACCACACTGCCAGACCCGGATTCCTCCTTAACACCGGAACAGGTACTTGAGCATTACAGCCAGCTTTATCCCCAACTGCGCTACGGAAAGGTCGAGGAAACCGGCCCAGAAGGTGATGTGATGATCTACACCCTCAAGGTCGCAGAGTACAAGCAAAATGGCTGATACCGACACTCTACTTCGTGAACTGGAAGATTGGGCCGCTGGTGCGGCCCAACAACCCCAAACCACTCGAACGGAAGAACAACCATGTCTATCGCAGCGGCAAATCAACAGCATTCTGAACGTACTGAACAGCGCCAAGGGCAGCCCTTTGCCCACTTCGGAACTGCCGCCAATTCCCCGATAGGCTTCCAGATGGGGGGAGCCTCCCCCGCCGCCTGGGCACCGCTTCAGGTGCCCCGCATGACAACCGAGAGCCGGTGTAATGCCGAGGCATGGACTAACCTGAATGGCTGCGTCAGCATGGACAGAACGTCCCTGATGCAGACCATCAAGGCGCACTACCTCACCGGCCAACTGACCAGCGACCAACTCGGCTACCTAAACACCCTGAAAGACAGCACAATCTCGATATGGGCCGCTGCCAACGAACTGCTGCCGAAAGCGCACCTGCTGCCGCAAGACGGTATTTGCGAGACCGCTTTCGAGAGCACTGTTCGCAACTGGAATGTGCCGCAACTAATTCAACAAGTCACTCAGTGGGCCAGAATTGACCGCAACCTGATCAACGCTGATCTGCTCGAAAATCTCAGCCAACTGACTCAGTGGAAGAACGGCGAAGGCGAATGCCCGAATCCAAACACCGTCCTGAAAAACCTGGATGCGACCCTGGGCAACATTGAGGGCTACCTGAATCAGCTTTTACAGGCAGACTTCCAGGTTGAGGACGAAACCCGCACGATCTACGGCGGGGCAGACATTACCCATATCCTGACCCCCGAAATGGACAATGAGTTCTGGTTCATTGCAAGCGCCGCCAACCTCTGCGGTGTCGAGCTATCAGCCAACCTTTCCCCGATTACGATAGCTGGCGGGCCAGGATTGAAGCCCGAGTATTGGAGCGCCCTCCTATCCGGCCTACACAACGTATCCCGTCTGGTGCCGCTGTTTACACCCGTTGATATGGCCGAGAACCCGTTCCTTGAGGAAATCAACGACGATCTGGTCACCATCCAGGAGGCTATGGAAAGCGCAGGCATGGACGCCACCGATATGAATCAGGTCGAGGACGCGATTGCACAACTGGCCGAAGCCCATGAGATTTTCATCATTGAAGACGCGGAGATGTACGAATATCACAAGCGCGAATCCGACGACGCCGCCGAATCCGTTGCTCAGTGGTCAGACTGGAACAACCAGATCGACCTGCCGACAACCCTGAAAAACCTGCCTGCCCCGCTTACCGAAAACGAAAAGAAGCTGGCGGCGTGGCTTGCGGACGTTGAAAAAGCCATGCAGGAACACGTTGATAGCGATAACACTGGCGCAGAGACTCCCGCCATCCACATAAGCCCCGTTCACATTGCCTGTGAAGGTGATGAGTTCGCTTACGAATACATGGACTCCGAACACCGCATGATTATGGAAGGCCGCTGTGACGACGACCAGGACCCCATTGAGTTCGGTATTTCACCTTCTGCCATTATTTCCGAGTTCAAGAAGATCAATGCAGGACTGAGGCTGATCGCCCGACTGATAGAGGAATTTTGACCTCACGAACACATGAGCGCTGCTCCGCTCACCGCGCAACACCCACTGCTTGCGCCTTCCGCCCTCGACAGTCGAGGGCTTTTTTTTATTCCAGGAAGGACTACGCCCTATCAAACACAACCTCCAGACACCAACCAGACTTCCATTCCAGAGTGCAGACTGTAGCCAATGGAAACACACTGTTACAGCACACCGCTTCACACAGGCGTTGTCGCTAGGATATAAGTGAATAGAGTCAACCAGATGGAGAGATAAGATGGATTTGTCAAAAATTTCATGGGCGCCATACAACGATGCAGGCGACGGCTTCACTTGCATGGATTGCGGTCGTGAGAAAGATGATTGTGTTTGTGAACTCGGGCGCTAAACAATAGCGCTCACAAAACCCCTCTGGCTCCAGCCACAGGGGTTTTTTCTTGCCCCCTCTTTTTGCCCCTCTCGCAACCCCAAACAATAGTGCAGCCCGCAAGGACGGAAGGGCTATGCCCGACCGATCATGAGTGAGGCCGCAGCCGAATCGAATCCCAAGCGCGGGCAAGGCCCGCCAGAGGGGCACCGCCCCGACCACCGGCAAAGCCGGTTTTCCTCGAAAAAGGACAAAAGTGTATATTTGGCGTTGACACAAAAGGCATATTGCCTATAATGGTAGGTACAGAGCGGGACAACCCGCCAGCCACCAAAACGGCAACATTGGAGCAAACTCATGCAAACATCGAACACCCAAACCGTCAGCGCCACCCACACCGTTGGCTTGAGAATCAACGCACACAAATGGTTTCAGGATGAAGCCTTCATTGAATGGCTGAACAGCCCTGAAGCAGACGTAATGACCTGGCACACCAAGGGCGACCTTATTGGCGAATACTCGGATGTGGTCGTGCTGGTTGATGGCTCCCTGAACGGTGAAGGCTCAGACGCCTTTTACATGCCTGAAGCGATCTGGAACGAAATCGTGGAAGTCTGTCGGGAACACTTCTCGCCCGACCCCTCCATGCACTTTCACGTTCACCTGACCCCGCTGGAAGCCTAACGGCTTCCACCTGACCGGAGAGATCGCCATGTACGTCAAAGCACTCATCATTCACAAGCTCGAAGCCAACGGTAACAACGTCCTGTCAATGACCGCCCACGATATGTTCCACAACGAGGATGGCAAGCCACCCACGATCGGGGCTGGCAAAGCTCTCTCGATGGACGACAAGGAAGCCCTATCCGCCATTCTCGCGGAAGAAACCAGCGCCAAGATGGAACTGCTGGACGAACGCTGCCTGATGACCGGAAAGCAAACGCTGATGTGGTATCACCCGCGCACCAAGGAAACCATCGACATTGAAGGCAAAGCCTACACAGTGCCCCTGCCCTCACTGGTGTTTCTGCTGCATCACGGCACACTGTACGTTCGCGCCTATGCCGGTGATCGCCGCCCCGGCAGTGACACTGCCCTGCTTGGCGCTGGCCTCCCCAACATCATGGGCAACACAAGCTGGTGCAGCGGTGGCAACCGCCTGCCAGAAATGCCATCGCAGCGTCACATTGCCCGCATCAATGATGTATTTTTCCGTTCCCCGTTTACCCATTGGGCCTCGGAGAAGCCGGAGGGCTGCGGAAGCATGCACGACTGGTTTGCTGCACTGAGCAAGAAGTCACGATTCCCGATGCGCTCTCTGCCCAAAACCAGCGACACCCTGAGTTCCTGGGCCAACCAGATCGTCAACCGGAGGGGCTAAACATGACCACTGCAACTCGCCCTATCCCACGTTTTTGGCAGCACAACACCACACCATTGCGGGTGACAATGATCGGCGCTGGCGGCAACGGCTCCGAAATGATGGACGGTCTTCTTCGTTTGCACCAGGGACTCATTACCCTGGGCGGTGCTGGACTGCATGTGACGCTGATTGACGACGATGAGGTTTCTGAAAGCAACATAGTCCGCCAGCGGTTCTGGCCACACGAAATTGGTACGAGCAAGGCGGTAGCGTTAATCCATCGGGCCAACATGCTCATGGGCACCGGATGGGAGGCCATGCCAATCCGCTACACCGGCCAGCGCATCCATTGCGATCTGATTATCACCGCCGTGGACAACCTGGAGGCTCGACGAAAGGTGATTGCCGCCAACAAAGGGGCTTTCTGGCTGGATATGGGCTGCGACAAAGATCAGGGCCAGATCGTGCTTGGCCGCATTGGCGATAACGAACTGACCGATGAATACCCCTGCACGGTGGCGCATTTTCCGGCCATGCTGGCGGAACAGCCAGAGGCCGTTAACCGCCCCTCATGCAGTGCGGCCGACTCGCTGGCGCGACAGGACATGATGATAAATCAGAGTGTTGCTTGTGCAGCCACCAACCTGCTCTGGAAGACGTTTCGGGAAAACCAGATTCCCTACAACGGCGTGATGATTGACCTATCTACGGCGTTCACGCAAGCCATTCCGTTCATGCTCAAGGCCGAGAACGACGATGACACCACCAACCACTGAGACGCGCCTAAAGAACCTGAATGCAATCATCCGAATTCAGTTCAACGGAAATCGCGCCGAATTTGCAAGAGCGATAGGGCGCTCTCCGGGCTTGGCGCACCAGTGGGTACACGAATATCGAACCATTGGCGAGAAATCGGCTCGACTTATTGAACGCTGCCTAGCCCTTCCTACCGGCGCCCTGGATGCACCGGACGCAGACAAAAGCATCAACCCAAAAACCAACCTGGAGGCCCTCACAGCCAAAGTTCAAAGTAACCTCAAAGAACTCGAACACCTGCTGCCGGAAAGCGATCTCCAATCACACGAACGACTACTGGTCGCCCGAACCGCCATCGCGGAGATACAGTTAAAGCTACACCGCGAGAACAGCCAACCTTATAGCCCCTTGAACAAGGGAGGGCGCTGCCCGACCGGCCATGAGTGAGGCCGCCGGCCGAATCGAATCCCAGGCGCGGGCAAGGCCCGCCAGAGGGGCTACCGCCCCGACCACCGGCAAGGCCGATGGCGTAAAGAGAAAAGCATGGCTAGCAATATTTCTGAGCTGCCTGCACGGCGGTTAAGGGCGGATCAGTCGGAGGTAGTAAAGACTGAAAAAGTAGCCAAATAAATACAATCTCAAGACAGCGATGCTGTAATTTACCAGCACGCACAAAACTTATTGCGACACACCCCAAAGCTCGTCGTTGTAAACTACGGAGCCGAGGGAAAATAAAAGACTGTGCTCCAAAGCCGTACTTAAAGTAGTCACTTCATCGCGCTTCGGACCGGCACCATCCGGCAGAGCGGCCACAACCTGGGAAAGCTTCTCAAAACCAGCAATCGAACCAACTACACGAAGTGCAGAAAGCACTTCATGACCATCATCCAGATTCCGACTATCGAGCCACTCCAGAGAGTCCGCCAGCAGCGTAGATGCGAAATAATCATCACTGGCAGCTTTTGCAATGCTTGCGATCCAATCTTTGGTTTCCTGCAGGTTGGCCAACAAGACTATTTTCCAGAGGTGCTCACCAGAATCACTGTTAAGAGGGGCATTTAAGCCCTGCTTCAGAAGGAACGATGTGGAAACACCACTTTCTTTGCTCTTTTGCTGCTGATTTGAAATAGCGTCCTGAAAATATTTTGGAAGCACAGACAACAACTCTTGCCCTAACATCGGCTTCTCATTCCCAAAATCACGGTTTCTATTGGTGGCCTGGCGAACAAGCTGGACAATGGACCGCCACCACTCGGAAGGTCGATCTGCTGTGCACTGGGGCTTCGGCCTCTCGTTGAAGGCTTTCCGGAGCTCGAACATAACCCTTTCACGCTCCGATTCGCCACACCCACTAAACTGACGAAGACCACCTGGTGTATTCAGTTTTAAGGTGTCTACAGACTGCTCCAGCAGGAGCAGCAGAGTAAGCCTCGCTCCCTCACTTATGTTCTCTGTCACCATGGAATCGCTCTGCGTTGCACTCATGGGTCTACTCCGAAGATTGGATCTATATATCTAAAAGCCTGAAACCATCTTATCCCAAGGCTAACCCTATATACGCAACCGGAGCGATCGGCCGGCAATGAGAGGCATGGAACTTCAAAGCATGATGAGCTAGTCTCTGTACAGGTGAAAGATTGATCCACCGCGACAGTCTGACATCGAACAGCACAAACCAGATATGGAATCGCCATCGCGTTTGGTGATCACAATAAATAATTGCAATCGGCTCGGGTGCAGTCTCGTTGGCCTGTGAGCAGGTGGCGCCCAAAAACCGTTTGCGGCACACAAAAGGCATCGTTATGAGTAAGCAAATCAGCCTCGTACCACTGTATCTGCGGGATATGATCAGGGAACAACAGTCGTTCGTGAAATCCATCCCGGCAGGGACGGGGTTGGGCAAAACCTATTCATCTAAGCAGGCGTTCATTGAGTTCTGTGACCACTGCCAAAACAAGGGCATGACCACCCCGCAGATCGCTATCTTCACTGCTCCCCAGCACAACCAGATCACCTTTTCCAAAGAGGGCTTTGGCGAGGACATTGAGTTCATCAAAGTGCGCCCAATTTCGCCTGAAGCGCTAACAAAACCGGACTCAGAGAACAATGCATACCTGATTGCCAAGAACTTGCTGGTGACCCCTACGGGTGGAAAGCGCCAACTGTTTCAACAGCTGGTGCAGGCCGCCAAAAAAGTGGACGCAGGCACCAGGCGCGCCAATCCAGATAACGAGAAAAACCATAGCCATCACGAGCAAACGGTTTACGGGATTTTCAAAAGCATCAAGATCATTGATGGCGAAAAAGGCCGGTCAACCACGAACGAAGGCGAAACAGAGGCACGGGAATTCTTCACGGAGGATGACCTGGACCATGAGGCGCAACTTTCCGAAGAACGTGTCCAGCGGCACATGAAAGAGATCGCCAAGGCATTAACGAACCTGGCCCGAAAATCCTATACCAACGAGTTCCTGAATCGGGCCATTAAAGAGTGCTTGAGCCCACAATCGTTCGATGAGTTCCGCGAGGTTACCGCCTCTTTTTTACCGTTCTTGCACATTCAGGCATCACCGGGCCAGTCGTTTTTTATGTGTATGACTACCGCCAAAATGATGATGATGCATTCGGCGTTCTACCCTCGGTACATCAGGAAAAGGAAGCGGGCTGAATGGGCGGTCAAGGAATTCCCTATTGATGACATTCTGAGTGACCAAGGCGCTTTGCAGAAAGCCTTTGACAAAGCGTATGAGGATGCCGAAGCCGACGGAGTATCGTTGCGCGACACCCTTCACGCCGAGTCACCACAAGCCAAATTGCATGACGCCCAATACACCCTGTATCTGGACGAGTCGGATGATGCGAAAGCAGAAATTACGAAGCAACTGAAAGAAACGCTCTACGATGAAGAACTGATCCAGGCAATCGGATCAATGATCAAGGAAACCGGCGACATATTGGTAAGCGATGACCATCAATTTTTAAGCGATGAAATTGCCAAAGCGCCAGAGAAATCGATTGCCGAAGTCCTGGCCGACCTCCAAAACGACGATTCGTTACACCGAATCTTATCCAAAGAAACCCTGCTCATGGTGCGCCGCAAGGTATATCAAGCCCTCCTGGACGCTGACTGGGTGTATGCCCGCCCCTATAAATCGGTGGACGACCTACTACAAGCGGTGAACGTGTTTTTCAGAAACACCCTGACCGCACCCTATTGCACCGTGGACAAGGCCGTGGATGCGGATATCTTTAAATCCAGTTCGGCCTTTGCCGGTGAAATGTACGGTTTCATCGGCTCCAAAAACCTTGACCACCTATACGTTGTTAACCTGGGCAACTCCTTTCGCATTATCGATGCCTCGAAAAAAGACACCTTTGCACCCGAAAAGGTATTGCCGGCCCCATTGTTTGTGCTGGCAATCTCGGAAGGTTACCTGTACTTGCGAAGCATTTATAAATCCATTGGCTCTGAGACCGCGAACGAAAAGGAAGCGTTACGAGAACATGAAATCGTTAGCCTGAATGACAAGCACGGTCTCAACAAACTGATCAAACAACTGCAAAAGCAATCTGGCTCCTTTGCGTCGATATCCGCCCCATTCCGGTTAGACAACCTTCATACAAGGGCATCACACGGCACGGGCCGTCAGGCTCGCCGTATTACAGAGCGCAAGTTCCGACAGGCGTTTTCGGATAGCCACGACATTGAAGGAGTCCTGGCGCCAGAAACCGTACTGCGCACCCCCAAGGAAGTGCCCATCGACATACCGTATGCCTACGAGAAAGGCCACACGATCTACGGCATGCAAGAAGCGTTCGTTG
>Ga0194137_10000441_pt1 | contig 28150 bp, 25 predicted proteins | sample TARM_MetaG_T3_14_FD_134025 | JGI IMG/M metagenome (GOLD analysis project Ga0194137, IMG submission 134025) | Freshwater microbial communities from Pennsylvania, USA, analyzing microbe dynamics in response to fracking - TARM_MetaG_T3_14 (version 2) | ecosystem: Environmental > Aquatic >... | reverse complement strand
GACCGCCTCTTCAGCGCGCAGAAGGAGGCCCAGGCAGAGGGACACGACAGCTCGGTGCTGGTGCTGCAGATCGATTTCGAACTGAGCTCGCGCTGCATCCACGGCTATCTGGCCTTCCTGCTCGACCTGAGTTCGACGCACGGGCTGAGGCTGCGGCTGGCCGAATTCCTGCAAGGGCTGTCCTGATGCCCGGCACCCTGCGCCCAGCCTGGCCGGCCGGCCTGGCTGACCGCTTGCAACTCGGCTTGCTGCTGCTGGACGGCGAGGACCGCATCGAGACGGTCAACCTCTGGCTGTGTCAGCGGGCGCAGCGGCCCGCGTCCGAGCTGATCGGCCGCACCCTGCCCGAGGCCTTCCCCGCGATGCTGGCCGGACGCCTGCCGGCCGCCGTGCGGTCGGCACGCACCCAGGGCATGGCCGCCATGCTGTCCAGCTCACTGAACCCGACCTCGCTGCCGCTGTTCGCCGACGCCGCGGCGGCCGAGCGCGGCGAGCGCCTGCAACAGCTGATCCGGGTGGCACCACTGGGCGACAAGGGCGAGCGCAAGACGCTGGTCGAGATCACCGACGTGTCGGCGGCCGTGGCCAAGGAGCGTGCGTTGAAGCGCGAACAGCAGGCGCTGGCCGCGCAGCGGCAACGTCTGCACAACGTGCTGGAAGCCACAGGCGCCGGCGCCTGGGAATGGGATTTGCGCACCGACCAGCTGGAGCTCAATGAGCGCTGGGCCGGGATGCTGGGCTACGGGCTTGCAGAGCTCGGCGAGCTGCGCGTCGACCTGTGGCGCCGCCTGGTACACCCCGATGACCTGGGCCCGAGCGAGGCCGCCAGCCTGCGGGTGATCCAGGGCGAGCGGGAGCAGTTCGACCAGGAGTTCCGCATGCACCACAAGGACGGCAGCTGGGTCTGGATCCACAGCCGCGCCCGCGTCGTGGAGCGGGACGAAGCCGGCGCGGCCTTGAGCCTGGCCGGCACCCACCTGGACGTGACCCGCCGCAAGACGGCCGAGGCCGCGCGCCACGCCGCGGAGCAGCGTTTTCGCCACCTGATGGGCAACATCCCGGTCGGCGTCATCGTGCGCAAGCCCGACGGCGAACTCATCTTCGCCAACCAGACGGCCTGCGCCCTGCTCGGCCTGAGCGCCGACCAGTTCGTCAGCGCCGAACGCATGGACCGCATCCTGCGCTGCCGCCTGCCCGACGGCTCGCTGCTGCCCTCCAGCGCCTTCCCGCGCGAGGAGGTGCTGCGCACCGGCGCGCCGCTGCGCAACTTCCTGTTCTCCGTGCAGCACGGCGCGTCGGAGGCGCCGGTCTGGCTGAACTGCGACGCCTTCCCCATCTTCGACGCCGACGGCCACATCACCGAGGTCGCCATGGGGCTGACCGACGTCAGCGCGCTCAAGCGCAGCGAGGAAAGGGTGCGCCAGCTGGCCTTCATCGACACCCTCACCGGCCTGCCCAACCGGCGCCTGCTCATCGAGCTGCTAGAGAAGGCCGTGCTGCGCAGCCACCGGCACCAGCAGTTCGGGGCGCTGCTGTTCCTGGACCTGAACCGCTTCAAGTTCGTCAACGACAACTACGGCCATGCCGTGGGCGACCAGCTGCTTGTCGAGGCGGCGCGGCGCCTGCGTGAGTCGCTGCGCGAGTCCGACATCGTGGCCCGCCTGGGGGGCGACGAATTCGTCGTCAGCCTGGAAGAACTCGGCGGCAGCGCCGAGGACGCCGAGGCGGCCGTGCAAGCGGTGGCCAACAAGCTGCGCCACAGCCTGGGCCAGGACTACCTCATCGGCCCCATCCGCCACCGCGGCAGCGCCAGCATCGGCTGGACCCTCTACCTTGGCGCCGGCCGCGACACCGACTCGCTGCTGCGCGACGCCGACGCCGCCATGTATGCGGCCAAGCGCGCCGAGCGCGCGGCGCGTGTCCTCAACCAACGGGCCTGAGCAGCGGCCCCGGGGCCCACGGGGGCCCGCCCCTCAGAACCCCCGGTAGGCGTCGGCGTCCAGACCCAGGCGGCGGATGCGGTCATGCAAGGTCTTGCGCGCCAGGCCCAGGCGCTCGCCGGCCTTGGCGACATTGCCGCCGCTCTCCTGCAGGGCCTGCACGATCCATTGCCGCTCGACCGCCGCCAGGGCTTCGTCCAGGGGTGCCTGCGGCAGGACCGCGGGTTCGCTCGGCGCCGGCATCACGGGCGGCGCTTCACTGACCAGGCCCAGCACCCAGCGCTCAGCGAAGTTGCGCAGCTCACGCACATTGCCGGGCCAGTCGCGCGCCTGCCAGGCGGCAAGCTGGGCGGCTGTCCAGCTCGGCACCGAGCGCTGCAGGCGCTCGGTGGCCTGGGCGCAGAAGTGGCTGAGCAGCAGCGGGATGTCCTCGCGGCGCTGGCGCAGCGGCGGCAGTGCCAGGCTGGCGACGTCCAGGCGGTAGAACAGGTCCTCGCGGAACTTGCCTTCCCTGGCCAAGGCCAGCAGGTCGACCTTGGTCGCTGCGACGATGCGGCAGGCCAGTGGCACGGCCGTGTTGGCGCCCAGGCGCTCGACGCTGCGCTCCTGCAGCACGCGCAGCATCTTGACCTGCAGGGCCAGCGGCATGGACTCGATCTCGTCGAGGAAGACCGTGCCGTCGCCGGCGAACTCCAGCTTGCCGATGCGGCGCTTGTTGGCGCCCGTGTAGGCCCCGGCCTCGGCGCCGAAGATCTCGGACTCGAAAACGCTCTCCGGCAGAGCACCGCAGTTGATGGCGACGAAGGCCCCGCGCGCGCCGCTGGCGGCATGCAGGGCGCGCGCGACCACCTCCTTGCCGGCACCGGTCTCGCCGTGGATGAGGACGTCAACTCGCGCCGGCCCCAGTGTGCCGATCAGCATGCGCAGCTGTTCCATGGCCGGGCTGGTACCGAGCAGGCCGTCGGCGGGGCCACCGCCCAACTGAGCCTTCAGCCGCCGGTTCTCCAGCACCAGGCGACGCTGGGCCAGGGCGCGGCGCACGACTTCGACGAGGTGCTCGGCCGAGAAAGGTTTCTCGATGAAATCCCAGGCGCCGTCTCGCATGGCCTCTACGGCCATGCCGATGTCGCCATGGCCGGTGACGAGGATGACGGGCAGCTCGGGGTCATGCTCCTTCAGCGCCTGCAGCAGCTGCAGGCCGCTGTCGCCGGGCAGCTGCACATCGCAGACGACGACGCCGGAGAAGCCGGGCTTGAGCCAGGCCTGGGCGCCCTCGGCCGAGTCCACACCGTGAGACTGGAGGCCGGCCAGGCGCAGGCTCTGCGTGGTGGCCAGGCGCACATGCTCGTCGTCTTCGACGAGCAGCACATCGGTGGAATCAATCGGGCTCATGCGCGGATTGTGTGATGGGCAGCCTCAGGGTGAACTGGGCGCCGCCTTCGGGACGGTTCAGGCCCTGCAGCGTGCCGCCGAGGGCGTTGGCGATGGAGGCCGAGATGGACAGGCCCAGGCCCAGGCCGTCGCCGCGGCGCTTGGTGGTGAAGAAGGGTTCAAAGAGATGGGCCAGCACCTCGTCGCTGAGGCCAGGGCCGTCGTCGCTCACCCGCAGCAGGGCCTGTCCACCTTCGACCTCGGCATGCAGCGTGACCGTGCCACCGCCCTTCTCGGCGCTGGCGTCGATGCCGTTGCGCAGCAGGTTGACCAGCACCTGCTCGATGCGCACCTGCTGACCCAGCACTATCAGGCTCTCGGGCACGACCGGCGGGCAATCGAGCTTCACATGCCGGCGGCGGGCCTCGGCGCTGACCAGGGCCACCGAGGCCTGGAAGGCTGCGGCCACCGACACTGGCTGCACGCGCAGCTCGTCGCGGCGCGCAAAGCCCTTGAGCTGGGCCACGATGGCGGCGATGCGCTGGGTCAGCGCATCGATGGCCTCCAGATTGGCTTGGGTGTCGGCCTGCATGCCGCGCTCGAGAAAGACGCGGGCGTTGTCGTTCAGCGCCCGCAGCGCGGCCAGCGGCTGGTTGATCTCGTGGGTGATGCTGGCCGCCATCTGGCCCAGCACCGCGAGCTTGCCGGCCTGCACCAGTTCGTCCTGGGTCGCGCGCAGCCTTTGCTCGGTGCGGTGCAGCTCGTCGACCCGGGCCTGCAGCTCCTGGGTGCGCTCGGCGATGCGCGTCTCCAAGCTGTCATAGGCCGCCCTCAGCTCGCCCTGCGCCACCAGGCGCTCGCGGACGCGGTGGCGGCGCAGCTGCAGATAGGCCAGCAGCAGCAATAGCGACACCCAACCCAGGGCCGCGGCCCAGGCGCGGCCGGCGGCAATCTGCTCCGCGCCACGGATTTCTGTGAAGGACAGCAGGCGCCAGCCACGGCCTTCGACGGGCTGCTCGGTGACGAGGGCGCGCAGCTTGCCGACACGCTCAACCCACAGCTCGCTCGACAGACGCGAGGACTCGCGAGCCAGCGGCGCCAGCGGCAGGTCACCGTATTGCTGCGTATCGCGCAGCTCGGCGCGTTCGGCGGGCGACAGCGGCTGCAGCGTGCGGTATTTCCATTCCGGCCGGCTGGCGAGGAAGACCACGCCTCGTGCATCGGCCAGCATCAGATCGCTGGCGCTGCGCGCCCAGTTAGCCTCCATCTCGTCGAGCGACACCTTGAGCACGACGGCACCGGCGGCCGGACCGTCCAGGCGATGGGCGATGAAATAGCCCGGCGTACCGGTCGTCGAGCCGCGGGCATAGAAATGCCCGCCGCCACTGGCCATGGCGTCGCGGAAATAAGGACGGTAGGCGTAGTTCTGGCCGACAAAGGTCTGGCTGTCCTGCCAGTTGCTGGAGGCCAGCGTCAGCCCCTGGGCGTCGATCAGGAAGATGGCCGCCGCGGCAGCATCGTGAGCCACGCCTTCCAGCAAGGCGTTGACCTCGGCACGGCGTGCTTTGGAGGCCGGCTCGGCCAGCAGGCCGGACAAGGCCGGATGGCGTGCCAGCACCTGCGGCACGGTCTCGTACTTTTCCAGCGCGCCTGTCAGCTCGTGGGAAACGAAGCGCAGATGGCGCTGGGCGTCGTCGCGGGTCTGGGCCAGGGCCAGGTCCAGCGACAGCCACCAGGCCGCATAGCCGACGGCGGCACCGCCCAGCACCACCAGGGCCAGCAACGCCAGGCTGCGTTGCAGGCGGCGGTGCTTCAGCGCATCAAGCATGAGGCATGGTATTCGGGCCGTTGCCCTTCAAGCTTCCGCGTCAATCCTCGAGTGCCGGCGCGTGTCGCGCATCAACAGGTAGACGAGCAGCGAGCAGGCGATCACCGCCGTCGCGTACCAATAGAAGCCGCTCTCCATGCCCTGCTGCTTGAACCACAGGGCGATGTACTCGGCGCTGCCGCCGAAGACGGACACGGCGATCGCATAAGGAACGCCGACGCCGGTGGCACGGATGGAGGCGGGGAAGAGTTCGGCCTTCACGACGGCGTTGATGGACGTGTAGCCGCTGACGATGAGCCAGGCGCAGGCGATCAGGCCAAAGGCTTCCCAGGGTCCTTGCGCATGGCGGATGGCCGTCAGCAACGGCACGGTGAAGAGCGTGCCCAGCACGGCAAAGCCCAGCAGCAGCGGCTTGCGGCCGATGCGGTCCGACAGCAAGCCGTACAAAGGCTGCAGCAGGGCCGCGAACACCAGGCTGGCGGCCGAGACGGCCGTCGTCTGCGCATCCGTAAGACCCACCGACAGCTTCAGGAACTTCTGCATATAGGTGGTGTAGACATAGAAGGCCAGCGTGCCGCCCATGGTCAGGCCGATGACGATGAGGCATTCGCGCGGGTGCTGCAGCAGCAGCTTGAAGCCGCCCATGCGGTCCTTGCCGTGCTTGCTACGGTGGACCTCGAAGGCCTTGGTTTCCGGCAGGTCGGAACGCATGATCAGCGCGACGACGGCCAACAGCGCGCCGATGAAGAAGGGGATGCGCCAGCCCCAGGCCTTGAGCTGGACGGCGTCGAGCGCGAAGTTCTGCAGCACCAACAGCACCACCAGGGCCGTCAGCTGGCCGCCGATCAGCGTCACGTACTGGAAGCTGGAATAGAAGCCGCGATGCTTGGACGTGGCCATCTCCGACAGATAGGTGGCGCTGGAGCCATATTCGCCGCCCAGGCTCAGGCCTTGCAGCAGGCGGGCGGTCAGCAGGATGGCGGGCGCCCAGACGCCGACGGCGGCATAGGTGGGCGAGCAGGCAATCAGCAGCGAGCCGCCGCACATCAGCGTGACCGAGGTCATCAGCGCCAGGCGACGGCCGTGGCGGTCACCGATATAGCCGAACAGCAGGCCGCCGATGGGCCGGATGAAGAAGCCCAGCGCGAAGATGGCCGCCGTGGACATGGACTGCGCCACCGGGTCGCTTGACGGGAAGAAGGACGAGGCGAAGTAGAGCGAGAAGGCGGCGTAGCAGTAGAAGTCGTACCACTCGACGAGGTTGCCGATGGAGCCGATGAAGATGGCCTTGACGCGCCGGAGGTCGATGGGATCGGGCGCCGCCGCCGGCATGGCGGGCAACGTGGGCGGAAAGATCGCGGACATGCTGTCTCCTGGGTTGTGCGCCCCAGTATGAGCAGTTTGTGTGCCTGCGCGGTGCGAACGCCCACCCCAGGGGAAAGCGGGCCGCACCGCTTTGGCGAACGGCGGAATCACGCCGCTGGATCGTGGCGGGCGGCGGGTTGCCGCCGCCTAGAAACGCAGTTCGATGCTGGCCATGTCGAAGCGGCTGCCCTCGCCCTCCGGCTTCACGCTGACGACGTGGAAGCTCTTGGCCGTGCCGACGCGGTATTCCAGCTCGCCGGCCTTGGGCGCGCTGGCCTCGCAGCTCAGCTTGTCGGAGTCCTTGGGCGGCTTGATGCGGTTAGCGGGCTCACGGCAGTCCAGCACCTCGCCGTAGCGGCCCAGGGCCTTGACGTAGAAGGCCGCCACGCGCTCGGGGGAGGCGGCGCTGCGGAACTTCATCGCATGGATCTTCAGGCCAAAGCCGCCCGCCCAGGCGCCGAAGCTGACGCCGGCCTTGTCGTCGGCACCGTCCTTGTAAGGAACGGCGCCAGCATAGACGGGCAGGCCCACGTCGGCCGCCTCGGTGCGGGCATTGCCCTGGACGCCCATGCTGAATTCCTTGCCATCTCCGGCCAGGGCGGCCGAGGTGGCCAGCAAGAGGGTGAATCCGGCGAAGGTGCGGCGCTTGTTCATCGAGATCTCCCGAGCGTTGTTGTCGAACGCGCTCAGGTTAGGCAGCGGCCTGCCGCAAGGCGACAGCCCCGCGACGGGCTGCACGGCCGCGGGGACAGGCCGCACAGCCGGCCGACGGACGCGTCAGCGCCTGGACTTGACCCAGTCCATCACCAGATCGCGCAGCACCGGCAGCGGCACCTGGCCGGCCGTCAGCACGACGCGGTGGAAGCCCTTGATGTCGAATCTGTCGCCCAGGGCCGCCGTGGCCTCGGCGCGCAGCTTGGTCATCTCCAGCTGGCCGATCTTGTAGCCCAGGGCCTGGCCGGGCCAGACGATGTAGCGCTCGACCTCGGACACGACGTCGCTCTCGGCCATGGAAGAGTTGTCCAGCATGTACTTGATGGCCTGCTCGCGCGTCCATCCCTTGGCATGCAGACCGGTGTCCACCACCAGACGCATGGCGCGCAGCTGCTCGTCGGAGAGGCGCCCATACCACTGGTAGGGATCGGTGAAGAGGCCCAACTCCTTGCCCAGGCTCTCCGAATAGAGCGCCCAACCTTCGACATAGGCTGTGTAGTTGCTGCCGAAGCGGCGGAAGGCCGGCAGGCTGTTGTCTTCCTGAGCAATGGAGATCTGGAAGTGGTGGCCCGGCGAGGCCTCGTGCAGGGACAGGGTCTCCATGCCGAAGATGGGCTGGGCCTTCAGGTTGAAGGTGTTGACGTAGAAGACGCCGGGCCGCGAGCCATCGGCCGTGCCGTTCTGGTAGGACGCCCCTGCGGCGCTCTCGGCGCGGAAGGCCTCGACCTCCTTGACCTCGTAGTCAGCCCTGGGCGCAATGTCGAAGAGCTTGGGCGTCAGGCCGTTGATCTTCTTCTGCAGCTCACGGTAGCCGTTGAGCAGGTCCTCAGGTCTCGTGAAGTAGAACTTGGGATCGTCCTGCAGGTATTTGAAGAAGGCCTTCAGGTCGCCCTCGAAGCCCACCTGCTTGCGCACGCCCTCCATCTCGCCCAGGATGCGCGCGACCTCCTTCAGGCCGATGGCGTGGATCTCGTCCGGCGACAGCTTCAGCGTCGTCGACTGCTGCACCCGCCAGGCATACCAGGCCTTGCCATCCGGCAGGGCCGACCAGCCGGTGCTCCTGCGAGACTTGGGCGTGTACTCGTCGCGCACAAAGGCAAGCAGGCGGGCATAGGCAGGCAGCACCTGGGTGGACAGCAGCTTGCGCATCTCGGCCGTGATGCGCTCGCGGTCGGCGGCCGGCACGGTGTCGGGGAAGTTCTTGATCGGCCCCCAGAACAGGCTCTTCTCAGGGTCGTCCACGGCAAAGGCCTGCAGCTGCGGCAACACCTTCTCCATGACGGCCTTGGGCTGGGTCACGCCGGCCTTGATGCCCACGCGCATGTTGGCAATGCTGCCGTCGAAGATGGGCACGGCCAGGGTCAGGCGCTTGATCCAGTCGTCGTAGTCCTTCGTCGTCTTGAAGGGCTGGATGGACTCACCTGTACCCATCTGAGCCAGGAAGCTGGGCATGCCGCCGATCTGGCTGATGGGCTGCATCCAGTCAGGAAAGCGCTCGCCAGCCAGGTTTTGCTCCAGGTCCAGCTTGAGCATGCTGTAGGAGACGCGGTCCTTGGGGTCGAGCCGGTCCTTCTTGAAGCTGCCCAGTTCCTTCAGCGTCTGGCGCAGCTCGCGCTTCTCCTGCGCGCGCCAGGCGGCGGTCGTGGTGTTGACCAGGCGGTCGTTGTAGCGCGGGTCGCCCAGCGACGTCGCCAGCACGGGCTGGCGCTGCAGGGTCAGCTCCCACTGGGCGTCCAGCCATTCATGAAAGCGTTGGCTCTCGGTCAGGGCGGCAAAAGCAGGCAGGCTGAATGTCGAACTGAGGGCCAGACTGGTGACCAGCAGGCTCAGGGCATGACGACGGCGCATGGAATCTCCGGTTGAAGTGCCGCGATGCTAGCGAGGCCTTTGCTGACAAGCCAAAGGCCATGGGGTCCCTAGAATTCCGCCAAGCCCCGGTTTGGGGCTGTTGTCGTTTGTAGGTACGCATGAGTCTTCCCTCGCTGCCGGCCATTCAGCCCGGCAAGAAGTTCGCCCACCCCCGCCCCCTCGGCTCGGCCGATGCACTGCTGCTCGCCCGCTTCGTGCAGCAGCAGCGCGACGCCGGCCGCCTGGCGGCCATCTTCACGGCCGAGCCGGGCGATACCCAGCGCCTGGAAGACGAGCTGAGCTTCTTCGCCCCCGAGCTCAAGGTCGCCGTCTTCCCCGACTGGGAAACCCTGCCCTACGACAGCTTCAGCCCCCACCAGGACCTGATCTCCGAACGCCTGGCCACGCTGTGGGAGCTACTGCAAAGCAAAAAAACGAAAAGCATCGACGTGGTGTTGATGCCTGCGAGCACCGCGCTGGCCCGCCTGGCGCCGCCCAGCTTTCTGGCCGGCACCACCTTCAACTTCAAGCAGAAGCAGCGCCTCGACGAGGCCTCGCTGCGCTCCCAGCTGACGCTTGCGGGCTATACCCACGTCAGCCAGGTCGTGCAGCCCGGCGAATACGCGGTGCGCGGTGGCCTCATCGACCTCTTCCCCATGGGCTCGGCCGTGCCCTACCGTGTCGATCTGTTTGGCGACGAGGTCGACTCCATCCGCACCTTCGACCCCGACAACCAGCGCAGCCTCTACCCCGTGCCCGAGGTACGCATGCTGCCCGGCCGCGAGTTCCCGATGGACGAGGTGGCGCGCAAGAAGTTCCGCGAGCGCTGGCGCGAGAAGATGGACGGCGATCCGAGCAAGGCGCGCATCTACCGCGACATCGGCGAGGGGCTGGCGAGCGGCGGCATCGAGTACTACCTGCCGGTCTTCTTCGAGCAGACGGCCACCGTCTTCGACTACCTCGGCAGCGAAGCCGGCCTGGCCTTGCACGGCGAAGTCGACGAAGCCATCCAGCGCTTCTGGACGGACACCAAGGAGAGACACCGCTTCCTGCAGCACGACCCCGAGCGGCCGCTGCTGCCGCCCGCCGAGATCTTCCTGACGGCTGAGGGCTTCTTCAGCCTGACCAAGCCGCATGCCGTGCTGTCGGTGCGCGGCAATGAGCCGGTGGACTTCGCCCGCCCCCTGCCCGACGTCAGCGTCGAGCGAGGCAGCCAGGAACCGATGGCGAGGCTGGAAGCGCATCTGAAAGCCACGCCGCACCGCGTGCTGCTGCTGGCCGAGAGCGAAGGCCGCCGCGAGAGCCTGCTGGAGCAGCTGCGCGACAGCAAGATCGACCCGCCGTCGGTCAAGGACCTGGCCGAGTTCTGGGCCGGCGACGAGAAATACGCCATCACTGCCGCGCCGCTGGCTGCTGGCTTCTTCTGGGTCGACGCAGAGCGTCCCCTGCAGCTCATCACCGAGACCGAGCTGTTCGCGACGACGCCCACCACGCGCCGCCGCCGCAAGCAGGAGCAGGTCAGCGACGTCAATGCGCTGATCAAGGACCTGTCCGAGCTGAAGGTGGGCGACCCGGTCGTGCACATCAACCACGGCATCGGCCGCTACCAGGGCTTGGTCAACATCGACCTGGGCGACGGGCAAAAAAGCGAGTTCCTGCACCTGGAGTACGCCGACAAGGCCACGCTCTATGTGCCGGTGTCCCAGCTGCACCTGATCGGCCGCTACACCGGCGTGTCGCCGGAAGAAGCGCCACTGCACAAGCTGGGCTCGGGCCAGTGGGAAAAGGCCAAGCGCAAGGCCGCCGAGCAGGTACGCGACACCGCCGCCGAGCTGCTCAACCTCTACGCCCGCAGAGCTGCTCGTGAGGGCCATGCCTTCCGCTACTCGGGCCATGACTACGAGGCCTTCGCGGCCTCCTTCGGCTTCGAGGAGACGCCCGACCAGCGCGCCGCCATCCATGCCGTCATCCAGGACATGATTTCGCCCAAGCCGATGGACCGCCTGGTCTGCGGCGATGTGGGCTTTGGCAAGACCGAGGTGGCCCTGCGCGCGGCGTTCGTCGCGGTGATGGGCGGCAAGCAGGTCGCCATCCTGGCGCCGACGACGCTGCTGGCCGAGCAGCACTACCAGAACATCGCCGACCGCTTCGGCGCCTGGCCGGTCAAGGTCGCGGAGATGAGCCGCTTCCGCTCGGCCAAGGAGATCAAGGCGGCCATGGAAGGCATCGCCGACGGGTCCATCGACATCGTCGTCGGCACCCACAAGCTGCTGTCCGCCGAGGTCAAGTTCAATCGCCTCGGCCTGCTCGTGATCGACGAGGAGCACCGCTTCGGCGTGCGCCACAAGGAGGCCATGAAGGCCATGCGCGCCGAGGTCGACGTGCTGACGCTGACGGCCACACCCATTCCCCGCACCCTGGGCATGGCGCTGGAAGGCCTGCGCGACCTCTCTGTCATCGCCACCGCGCCGCAGCGCCGCCTGGCCATCAAGACCTTTGTCCGCGCCGAGAGCAGCGGCACCATCCGCGAGGCCGTGCTGCGCGAGTTGAAGCGCGGCGGCCAGGTCTATTTCCTGCACAACGAGGTCGAGACCATCGAGAACCGGCGCCAGAAGCTGGAGGAGCTGGTGCCCGAGGCGCGCATCGTCATCGCCCACGGCCAGATGCCGGAGCGCGAGCTGGAGCGCGTCATGCGCGAGTTCGTGGCCGGCAAGCACAACCTGCTGCTGTGCTCCACCATCATCGAGACCGGCATCGACGTGCCGAGCGCCAACACCATCATCATTGCCCGCGCCGACAAGTTCGGCCTGGCCCAGCTGCACCAGCTGCGCGGCCGCGTCGGGCGCAGCCACCACCAAGCCTATGCCTACCTTATGGTGCCCGACATGCAGGGGCTGACCAAGCAGGCCACGCAGCGCCTGGACGCCATCCAGGCCATGGAGGAGCTGGGCTCGGGCTTCTATCTCGCCATGCACGACCTGGAGATCCGCGGCGCCGGCGAGGTGCTGGGCGACAACCAGAGCGGCAACATGATGGAGGTGGGCTTCCAGCTCTACAACGACATGCTGGCCGAAGCCGTGCGCGCGTTGAAGAGCGGCCGCGAGCCCGACCTGCTGTCGCCCACCGGCGCCTTCTCGACCAACACCGAGATCAATCTGCACGCCCCCGCCCTGCTGCCCGATGCCTACTGCGGCGACGTGCAGGTGCGCCTGTCCCTCTACAAGCGCCTGGCCACGGCCGACAAGCCCGAACAGATCGACGCCATGCTGGAGGAGATCACCGACCGATTCGGCAAACTGCCTTCTCAAGGCCAGAACCTCTTCGACCTGCACCGGCTGCGCGTGCTGGCCAAGCCCTTCGGCGTCATCAAGGTCGACGCCTCGCCGGTCATCATCAACATCAATTTCCGCCCCAATCCGCCCATCGACCCGATGCGCGTCATCGAGCTGGTGCAGAAGAACCGCAACATCAAGCTGGTCGGCAACGAGAAGCTGCGCGTCGAAAAAGCGCTCTCTAGCCCGCAGGACCGGGCGCAGGCCGTGCGCGAGGTGCTGAGGCTGCTGGGCCAGCCAATCAAGGCTTGAACCGTGCCGGGATAATCCCGCCCATGCCCCCGACCTCCTCCCTGCCGGCCGCCGGCCTCGTGCTGCGCGACGGCCCTGCGCTGCCCCCGCTGTCCCACTTCAAACTCGCCGCCTTCGACATGGACTCGACGCTGATCGGCATCGAGTGCATCGACGAGATCGCCGCCCTGGCCGGCAAAGGCCAGGAAGTCGCGGCCATCACCGAGGCGGCCATGCGTGGCGAGATCACCGATTTCAAGGACAGCCTGCGCCGGCGCCTGGCCCTCCTGGCCGGCGTGCCGGCCAGCGTGCTGGACCGCGTGCTGGCCGAGCGCCTGAGCTTCAACCCCGGCGCTCGCGAGCTGTGCGCGGCGCTGAAGGCCGCGGGGCTCAAGCTGGTGCTGGTGTCCGGCGGCTTCACTTTCTTCACGCGCTTCGTCGCATCGGAGCTGGGAATGGATTTCGCGCGCAGCAACGAGCTGGAGATCGTGGACGGCGCCCTCACTGGCCGCGTCGTCATGCAGGACTGGGGCGACATCTGCGACGGCGAACAGAAGCGGCTGATGCTGCTGGCCTGCTGCGAGCAGATCGGCTGCCGTCCTGATCAGGCAATCGCCGTCGGCGATGGGGCCAATGACCTGCCCATGATGGGCGCGGCCGGCCTGTCGGTGGCTTATCACGCCAAGCCCAAGGTGCGCGATCAGGCTCGCATCGCCATAAACGAGGGTGGACTCGACCGCCTGCTGGAGCTCGTCAGGCCGTGAGGCGGCGGGCCGCACTGCTGCTGGCCACCGTACTTGCGGGTACGGCGGCGGCGCAGTCGCTGCCACCGTTGCGCTTTGCGGCGGCGACCAGCAACGCCCTGCCCATCGCCGATTTCGATGCCAAGGGTCAGCTCGTCGGCGGCATTGCCAAGGACCTGGGCGAGTTGATCGCCGCACGACTGGACCGCAGCGCCCGCTTCATTCCCCTGGCGGGAAAGCAGGTCAGCGCGGCCCTGCTCGCCGGCGAGGCCGACGCTGTCTGCTTCGTGCTGCCGGAATGGCTGCAGGGCGACTTCCGCTGGACGCGCGGCCTCATCCCCGACGCCGGCCTGGTCGCGGCTCACGCCGATGCGCCGGCCCTCAGGACGCTGGAGCAGTTGGCCGGTCAGCCCGTCGGCACGGTGCAGGGCTACGCCTATCCGCGCGTCGAACATGCGCTGGGCAAATGGTTCAAGCGCGCCGACGTGCCCAGCATGGCGGCCAATCTGCGTCGACTGGCCGCCGGCAAGCTGCGCTATGCCCTGGTGGAGAAGACCTCGCTGCAGTACTTCCTGCACGAGCAACCGGATGCGCCGGTGCGCATCGCCTGGGTCATCGACCGCTTCGACGCACGCTGCGCCTTCTCCCCACGCTCCGGCGTGCCCTTCCCCGAAGTCGCCGCGGTGCTGGACCGTCTCGTCGGCGACGGCAGCATCGAGCGGATGCTGGTCCGCTACCGCTGATGCCATGCGATTCGCGGCGCTGCTCCTGGCCTGCATCCTGCCTTGTCCTGCAGCGGCGGAGGAGCCGGCCCTGCGCTTCATCGCCCCGCTGAACCACGCCATGCCCTTTGGCGGCTTCGAGCAGGGGCGCTTCGTGGCAGGCATCGTCAAGGACCTCAGCGACGACATCGCGCAGCGCGTGGGACGCAGCGTCGATTACGTGCCGGTGCCGCCGCGGCGCGTGGCCCAGGTGCTGGCAGCGGGCGAGGCCGACGGCGTTTGCTACGTCGCTCGCGACTGGATTGATGGTGACTTCCACTGGGGTCCACCGGTACTGGAGCACGTCGGCGTCGTGGCAGCTCACCCCCAGGCCCCGGCCGTCCATCGCATCGAAGAACTGGCCGGCAAGGCGCTCGGCACCGTCTATGCCTACCGCTACCCACAGCTCGAGCAGATCCTGGGCGCACGCTTCCGGCGCGACGACGCGCCCAGCATGCTGATCAACCTGCGCAAGCTCGCCGCCCATCGCACCGACTACGCGCTGACGGAGCAGATCACGCTGAACTACTACAACAAGCTGCACGCGCCGGATGGCCTGCAAGCCGTTCTGCAAACCGTCCGCTACCGCACCCACTGCGTGTTCACGCTCGCTCGCCCGCTGCCGCTGGACAAGCTGGACCAAGCAGCGCGGGATATGGTGAAAGACGGCAGCGTTGAGCGCATCCTCGCCCGCTACCGCTGAGCGCTTTCAGCGCAGGCGGCGGCGCGACATGCCGCCCAGCACAGCCAGGCCGGCCAGCATCAGTACATCGCTCTCGGGCCCCGGCACCGAAGACACGGCCAGCACGTCGGACACCATGGGAATCGTGCTCGAGCCTGCCATCGTCGTCCATTTGGCGCCGAGGCCAACGCGAACTCCAGCTTCACCAGGGACGCAAAAGACACGTCGTTCGTCGTCACCTGGCCGCGAACTGCTGCAGCGCGTCGCCATTGCGGCATCGACCGCTTCGACGCGCGCTGCGCCTTCTCACCGCGCTCGGGCGTTCCCTTCTCCGAGATTGCCGCGGTGATGGACCGCCTCGTCGGCAACGGCAGCATCGAGCGGATACTGGCCCGCTATTGCTGAAGGCGCCGCCTCCCGCAGGCCGGCAGGCTGAGTCGGCCGCCCCACGACGAGCCTAAGGCTGGCGGCGCGCCTGCCGATAGCGCGCCTGGATGGCCTGCAGGCTGCCGTCGGCGACGATGCGTCGGTAGCCCTCCTGATAGCGCGCCAGGAAGGCCCCGACCTCGGGCTCGCCCAGGTGATAGAGAGGTCCGGCATGGCCCTTGTAGAAGGGGCCGAATGCGGCGATGCGCTCGCGCCAGCGCGGGTCCTGACGGTCCAATTCCCATTCCGCAGTCAGGTCGACCGACACCATCACATCGATGCGACCCTTGAGCAGCATCGAGAACAGCCGCGAATGCGGGTCCAGCGGCAGCATGACCGCGCCCAGGCCGTCGAAATAGCGGCGCGTCGCCTCGTCGGCCCGGTAGTAGCCCATCTGCTTTCCAGCCACGTCCTTGACGCTACCAATGCCGGCCGGCGCAAAGCTCGCCTTCACGTAGTAAAGCGAGACCTCATAGGGCCACTGCTTCAGCATCGCGTAGCGCGCGCGCCCGGGCAGCGTATCGAGGCTGGTGTCGCTGTCGATCAGGACGACATGAGCGTCAGCCTCGAAGGTCTTGCGCGCCCGCTCCGTCGGCATCATTTCGACCTTCACGCCCGCCAGGCCGCCGGCTCGGCAAGCGGCCAGGAAGGCCTCGACGACCAGGCCGCTGTCCGGCCCGATGCGATAAGGCTCGTAGACCGAAGTGACCACCCTCATGTCGGCACGCGCGCCGAGCAGCAGACCAGCCAGCAGCCAGGCCGTCAAGCAGGCACGAAGCGAAGGGGCCATCGCCCCATTTTGCGCCCGGCCCGCAGCCAGTGCGAGGGCTTCAGGTAGCCGCCAGCACCCTCACCTCGGTGCCCGCCAAGGCCACGGTCTGGCCGGCGCGGATCTTCGCCGTCTTGCGCAGTTCGACCTGGCCGTCCACCCGGACCTCACCGGCCGTGATCAGGGCCCGCGCCCGGCCACCGCTTTCGACCAGGCCCATGGCCTTGAGCAGCTTGTCGAGCTCGATGAACTCGCCGCGCAGCGTCAGCTCAAGCATGGCGGGCCTTCTGCGCCGCTTCGCGGATGGCGCTCAGCGTCGAGCGCGAGGTGCTCACGTCGCTGGACAGGCGCAGATGCAGCAAGGCCGGCTTGCCCGCCGCGATGGCGGCATCCAGCGAAGGGCCGACCTGCTCCGTGCTTTCGGCGCGGAAGGCCGCAAAACCGAAGGCCTCGGCCAGCTTGGCGAAGTCGGGGTTGAAGAGGTCGCTGCCGGACACACGGCCCGGGTACTCGCGTTCCTGGTGCATGCGGATGGTGCCGTAGGTGCCGTTGTCGACGACGACGACGAGCAGCTTCTTCGCGCCGTAGCCCGTGGCCGTAGCCAGCTCCTGGCCCGTCATCAGGAAGTCGCCGTCGCCGGCGATGTTGACGACCCAGCGGTTCTGCAGGAGTGAAGCAGCAACCGCCGCCGGCACGCCGTAGCCCATCGCGCCCGAGGTCGGCGCCAGCTGCGTCTTGCCGAAGCGGTGCAGGCCCGTGTAGCGATGGAAGCGGTGCAGCCAGCCACTGTAGTTGCCGGCGCCGTTGGTGAAGATGGTGCCCTCCGGTAGCTTGGCGTCGATGAGGTGGATGACCTCGGCCATGTCCAGCGGCGTGACGGGCGCCGGTACGAGGTTGGCGCGGTAGTCGGCGTTGGCCGCGGCCGTCCAGTCGCGCCAGGCGGGGACGGCGGGCGGCGGCAGCAGGGCCAGGGCCGGTGCGGCCTGGCTCATGCTGGCGTTGATCAGCAGTTCGCCGGTGTAGACGCGGCCCAGTTCTTCAGCACCGGCATGGATGTGGATGAGCTGCTGCGCCGGGCGCGGTGCCTGCAGCAGCGTATAGCCGCCAGTCGTCATCTCGCCCAGGCGCGGGCCGATCGCGAGGATGAGGTCGGCCTCCTTGACGCGGGCGGCCAGCCTGGGATTGATGCCGATGCCGACGTCGCCGGCGTAGTTCGGATGGGCGTTGTCGAACAGGTCCTGGAAGCGGAAGGCGCAGCCGACCGGCAGCTGCCAGGTCTCGGCGAAATGCTGCAGGGCCGCCGTGGCCTCGGGCGTCCAGCCGCCGCCGCCGGCGATGACCAGCGGCTTCTTGGCTGCCGCGAGGCGCTCTCGCAACTCGGCCAGGGCCGCCGGCGTGGGCGCAGCCTCGGCGGGCCGTGCCGGCGCGACGACGGGCGCCGTGATCGGCTTCGTCAGCATGTCCTCGGGCAGCACCAGCACGACCGGGCCGGGCCGGCCCTGCATGGCGGTGTGGAAGGCGCGGGCCACGTACTCGGGCAGGCGCTCGGCGTCATGCACCTCGCCCACCCACTTGGCCATGCCCAGTGTGCCGGGGCCGAACATCTGGCGGTAGTCGACCTCCTGGAAGGCCTCGCGGTCGCGCTGGTCGCTGGCGACCTGGCCGATGAAGAGGATCATCGGCGTGCTGTCCTGGAAGGCCGTGTGCAGGCCGATGCTGGCATTCGTCGCGCCCGGGCCTCGCGTCACGAAGCAGATGCCGGGCCGCCCCGTCAGCTTGCCCTGGGCCTCGGCCATGAAGGCGGCGCCGCCCTCCTGCCGGCAGGCCACGAAGCGGATCTTGTCGGCATACTCATGAAAGCCGTCGAGCACGGCGAGGAAGGATTCGCCGGGCACGCCGAAGGCCGTGTCGACGCCCTGGGCAATCAGCGCCTCGACCAGCCTGTGGCCGGCGAGAGCGGGAGAGGTAGCTTGTCTAGTCATGTTGAGACTTTAGCTGGCGCCGCCTGCGCATTGCCAGAATGGAGACAGCGCCCAAGCTACCGACCGCGGCGCCGACGGGGGGATTGAGCAGGAACAGCGCCATGGCGGCGCACAGCAAGCCCACGCTCAGATACAACGAGTCTTCTTCGCGATGCTCGGCCCACAGTGCCAAGGCGAGCGCAAGCACTGCCAGATAGACGGCAAACGCGCCCAAAGCCGCGATGCACCAGCAGTCCGTGATCGTCAGCAGCGTGGTGCCGCTGATCTCAGGCGTCGCTCCAGCCTCCGGTTCCCGAATGAGGCCCATCCGATGTGCCAACTCCAATGCGTGCCCACTCTGGGGATGCCTGAGGAGTTGAAATTGGCTGGCCGCGAGCGCCGAAACCATGGAGAGGCCGCCATACACGGCACTGGAAAGGCCATGGGCGCTGGCAGCATCTTCCGGAGCGGTCAACGCGTCGCCTTTTCGACGGCACGCTCGATGATCTTGTCCTTGAGCGTGTCGTCCCGCGTGACGCCCAGGGCCTTGTGAAGCGCCGACGGCCCGCTGCTGGCTTCTTCGGGTTTGGGGACCGGCGTGGCCGGCAGCACGGTGACGGAACCCGCCGTCACAGCCAGGTCGCGGTAGCCGGGCGGGCATTCGGCGTTCGTGTAGGAAATCTCCTGGCCCTTTACGCATTTGCGCAGGCCGCCAGGCCGAGCCTTGGCGGCATCCCCGGCCGGGCTGCTGCTGGTCGCGGCCTCAGCCACGCTCTGGACCTTGCTGGCCGATGTTCCCAGCCATGCCTGCAGCGGCTCCCGCTGCTGCCAGGCCAGGCCGAGGGCGCCCACCAGGAGCAGGGCAATGACAAGGCCACGAATCGACATGAAGGCTTGGCTTGAAAGTGGATGGCAGTCACTTTACCGGGCTCACCAGGCCCTGCCAGGACCAGCGCGGCAGTTCGAGGTCGTCGGGCACGGCCTGGCCGCGGCTCGGGTAGGCGGCCATGGCCTGGGTCGTGGCCCAGGCGAAATAGTCATGCAGCACCTGCCGCAGTTCGGCATCGACCACGCCGATGTCCATCAGTGCCTCATCGAAGCAGGCGATGGCGCGGCTGTCCATCTCCTCGTGCGGGCCGTTGCCGCTGTGGGTGCGCACGACAGCCGAATGCCTACCGAGGCTTGCGCTGTAGAGCGCCGGGCCGCCCCAGGCCTCGGCCCAGTAGGCCGCCAGGCGCTCGGTGTGCCGAGGATGGAAGCCGTGGCTGAACGCATGGGCGACGACCTCATCGGCCAGCACCCGTGTGTGCCAGGCCTGGGCAAGGCGCAGCACGGTCTCGTGGCCACCGAGGGCATCGAACAGGCTGTCTCGTCGCATCGTGCCTCCTCGCCAACCGGGCGCGACAATGCCCCGCCCCGGAGCCCCCGTCAAGCAACTCGTTGCTGCCCCAGCGGCTTACCAGCCGGCGCGCTGAGGACCAGCCCGATCACATGGTGCTGCAACGCCAATCAGAAGCAATTGCGTGAGAACCGGAGCGCCACGCGAGCCGCTGACAGGGCCACCAATAGGTTGACCGACGAGCCGATGACACCTGCACCGTGCCCAGCACCAGGCTCTGCGTCAGTACCGAACCGGCGTCGAGCGAAACGAACTGAGGCAATACCGAGAGATAGAAGATGGCCACCTTGGTTTGGGATGCTAGTGAGCAGGCCCATGGTGAAAGGCTTGTGAGGTCCCTCAGCGGCCAAGGCTCGCGGCTCGAAGGGCGAGCGCACGCCGAGCCGAGTTACCCGCCAGGTCATCCACAACAGGTAGGGGGTGCAGGCGAATTTGAGCAGCTCACAGCCCAGCGGTATCGCCAGGAAGAGCGCCGTGAAGCCCGCGCCCGCCCAGACGATGTGGACGGTGAAACCCAGCACGATGTCGAACCTGGACATCCCCCAGCCATGCGCCCCTGGCAAATGGCGCGCGAGATCAGATAGACCATGTTTGGCCCCGGCATGACGGCCATCAGCAAGTTGCCGCCACGAAGACCGGCAGGCTGGTGGTGGACGGCATGGGCCCCGGCCATGAAGGCAGCTCCGCCTTCCTGCCGGTAGGCGATGAAGCGGATCTTGTCGACGCGCTGGTGGAAGCCATCGAAGACGGCGAGGCAGGACTCACCGGGGACGCCGAAAACGGTATTTATGCCTTGGGCAATCAAGGCCTCGACCAGGGTGTGCCTGGCGAGCCGGGAAGGGCTTTGGGTCACTGAGCGACCTTAGCCACCGAGCACGCGGGCCAATCCGACCAAACCCGCCGAGCAGCACCGACCTGCACCTTTGCATTGCAAAAATCTCTTGTTGATATTCGATAAGTGTTTTATTGTTTATCAATACATTACTTCGACCTGCTGGAGGCGCCATGGACACCGCACTCGCGACACCCCGCATCGCAGCCAACCCACCCGCCTGGGCGTCGCCCAGGCGCAAAGGGCGGGTGCTGGCCGCGTTGTTCCTGTTCGTCATCGTTTGCGGCATTGGCGCCCAGGCCTGCATAGCCGACAGGCTGGTGGCCTATGACGACGCAGGCCGGACGGCGGCCCAGATCACCGCTAACCCCGACCTGTACCGGCTCGCATTTGCCATCTTCCTGGTCGAGATGGCGGCGCAGATGAGCGTCACGGTGCTGTTCTACGAACTGCTCAAGCCAGCGCAGGCCTCGCTCGCGCGCCTGAGTGTCGTCATGGGTTTGATAGGCGCCAGCATCAAGACTTTCTCACGGCTGTTCTTCTACGTGCCGCTCTTGGTGCTGGGCGGAGCCGGGTATCTCTCGGCCATCATCCGGGCACAGCTCGCCGCCTTGACGCTATTTGCCGTCAAGCTCTGCAACCAGGGCGCGGCGATTGCGCTCGTGTTCTTCGGGCTTGAGGGCGTGCTGCATGGATGGCTGATCTGGCGCTTGGGCTTCATGCCCCGGCTGCTCGGCGTGCTGGCCGTGCTCGGCGGTCTGGGCTGGCTCAGCTTCCTCTGGCCGCCATTGTGGGCGCGGGCCTTCATGCTGATGGCGTTGTTCGCCATCGTCAGCAGCTTCATCACCTGCGGCTGGCTGCTGGTGCGCGGCATTGACGGCCAGCAGTGGCGCCAGCGCACAGCGGCGCAGTGAGGCAAGACATGACCCTGCCCTATCCCGCCACTCTGCAAACCACCGAGCGCGTGCTCAAGGCATTGTCCCTGCTGAACCTGCTCTACGGTGCAGGCCTCGTCTTGCTGCTGGTAGCCAGCTTGGTTGCGCCGGACCTGGTCATCGCGGGCCTCGCCGGCCCGCGTGCCCGAGGCGAGCCGGGCCTGGCGCAGGCGATGCGCACGCTGATGATCGCCGGTCTGGCTGCAGTGCCCGTCGCCCAGTTCCTACTGACCCGGCTGCGAGCCATGCTGCAGACGGTGCGTGACGGCGCGCCTTTCGCCCTGGCCAATGCCATTCGGCTCAAGCACATCGCCTACGCACTGCTGGCCCTGGAGTTGCTGCACCTGGCCGTGGGCGTCATGCTCAGCAGCTCGGTGTTCGACGCGTTTGGCTTGCACATCGACTGGTGCTTCTCCTTCACGCCGTGGGTCGCCATCTTGCTGCTGCGGGTGCTGGCCCGCGTGTTCGAACATGGTGCGCGTCTGCGCGCCGATCTCGACGGGGTGATTTGAGATGGCCATCGTCGTGAAGCTGGACGAGTTGCTGCACGCCCGTCGCATGACCCTGACCGAGCTGTCTGAGCAGGTAGGCATCACGCTGGCCAACCTCTCCATCCTCAAAACAGGCAAGGCCAGGGCAATTCGCTTTTCGACCCTGGAGGCCATTTGCGCCGCGCTGCAGTGCGAGCCCGGCGAGCTGCTGGCGCGGGATGCCGGCCTGCCCGCGACACCTGACTGATCACGCCGCCGCGACGGCCGCCGGCTTGCGACTGATGCCCAGCCCCACCACGGCCGCCGAGACGATGCCCATGGCCAGAGCCGCAGCCGACCCCACGAACACGCTGCTCGGGTGCCCGTGGTCGAGGATCCAACCAAATACCGGGGCCGCCAGCGCGAAGCCGATGTCCAGGCCCGAATAGACGGTGCCATAGACCCGACCCGTCGCCCCGGGCGGCGCGGCACGCTTGATCAGCATGTCGCGTGAGGGGCCAGCAAGACCGGTGCCAAAGCCCGCCAGGGCCGCGACGAGGGCGGCCAGGGGGCCCGGCAGCCAGCCGCTGGCCGTCAGCAGCAGCAGGACCGCCGCCAGGGCCAGGGCCAACGCGATGGTGCGCTCCAGCCTCTCGGCCTTGGCCACGAGGAAGCCACCGCAGACCATGCCCGCCGCGCCGGCCAGCATGTAGCCGGTGACGACATAGGCCGTGAGTGCCAGCGGCAGGCCATAGACCTGATGCAAGGCCGGGCTGGCAAAGCTCTGGATGGCCGACAGCGCCGCCGTGCTCCAGAAGAAGAAGGAGAAGCACAGCCAGACCGAGGGCAGCTTCAAAAAGGCCATGGGGTGCTCGACCTTGGCGCCGGCTGCCGGCTTGGTGTGGCCCCAGGAGCCCTGGCAGTCGTCGATGGCCGAGCGCTGCCAGAACAGCAGCCCCATCACCACCAGTGCGACCAGGGCCGTGCCCAGGTAGGCAAAGCGCCAGTTGCCGGTGGCGTCTGCGATGTTCATGGAGAACACCGGCGCAAAGGCCCAGCCCAGGTTGCCGCTGATGCCATGCACCGAGAAGGCATGGCCCAGGCGCGGCTGCGAGACGCGCTTGTTCAGGATGGTGAAGTCGGCCGGATGGAAGGGGGCGTTGCCCACGCCCGCCAGCGCCGCCGCCAGCATCAGGCCGCCGAAGCCCTGGGCCAGGCCCGCCGCCACCGATGCCAGGAAGAAGCTCGCCATCGCCGCAAACAGCACGGGTCGGGCCCCGACGCGGTCGACGACGAAGCCCGACAGGGCCTGGCCGGCGCCCGAGATGACGAAGAAGGTCGTCACCAGCAGCCCCAGCTCCGAATAGCTCAGGCCAAAGGCCTGGACGAAGGCCGGGAACAACGGCGGCAGCAGCATGTGGAAGAAGTGCGAAGTGCCGTGGGCGAGGCCGATGGTCGAGATCGTCGTGACGTCGCGCCGGCGCTGCAGGCCAGCGTCGATGGAGGAGGCAATGGCGGTAGACATGCCCTCAATGTAGGCAGGGCTGGACCGGCGAAGTTACGATGGTTCGTCAAGTTCTGTCGAAATCCAGACATGGCCAATCGCCGCAGCTTTCCCGCCTTCTCGCCCGAACTCTTCGCGCCCACCCGCGAGCGCCCGCTGCGTGCCAAGTCGCGGCTGCTGGAACATCTAGCCGACATCCAGCCGCATCGCCACGACTGGGCCCAGCTGGTCTTCTCGATGACGGGCGCCGTGCGCGTCAACGCCGATGTCTCGACCTATATCGTGCCGCCATCGCGCGCCGTGTGGATTCCGCCCGACCTCGTGCATGCAGTGACGGCCATCGAGCAGGCCGAGCTGCACACCCTCTATCTCGCGCCCGAGCTGCTGACCGGCGAGGCCTGGAGCGTGGGCCGGGTGCTCGAGGTGTCGCCACTGCTGCGCGAGCTGGTGCTGGCCCTGCCCTCAGCGCCCGACCCGGAGCCACCGGAAACCGCCGACGACACCGAGCGCCGCCGCGGCATCGAGCAACTGGTGCTGATCGAATTGCGGCGCGCCCGCCCGCTGGCCCTGGGCATCGCCCTGCCCCAGGACGTGCGCCTGCGCAGGCTCTGCGAGGCCATGCTGAACGAGCCCGGCCGCCATGCCGGCCTGGAGGAATGGGCGGCCGCGGCCGCCGCCAGCCCGCGCACGCTGAGCCGGCTGTTCCGCGAGCAGCTGGGCACCAGCTTCGCGCAGTGGCGCTCCCAGCTCTTGCTCGCCCATGCCTTGACGCTGGCGGCGCGCGGCCGCCCCATGAGCCATATCGCGGCCGAACTCGGCTATGCCAGCGCCAGCGCGTTCACGGCCATGGTGACGCGCACGGTGGGCATGCCGCCGAGCCGGTTCTTTGCGGCTGCCTAGCGCCTTCTGCGCTTGCTGATCAGCACCGTCGGGAAGCTAGCCGGCAGCGTCTGCGGATAGTCGCGGCTGTAGTGCAGTCCACGGCTTTCGTGACGCATCAAGGCGGAGCGCACGATGAGCTCGGCGCATTCCACGAGGTTGCGCAGCTCCAGCAAGTCGCGCGTGACGCGAAAGCTCCCGTAGTAGTCGTCGATCTCGCCGCGCAGCAGCTTGATGCGGTGCAGGGCCCGCTCCAGCCGCTTGGTCGTGCGCACGATGCCGACGTAGTTCCACATCAGCAGGCGCAGCTCGTCCCAGTTGTGGGCGATGACGACCTGCTCGTCGGCGTTCTCGACCTGGCTCTCGTCCCAGGCGGGAATGGGTGCCAAATCCTGCGGAGCTTCGGCGAGGATGTCGGCCGCGCAGGTCTGGCCGAGCACCACGCATTCCAGCAGCGAGTTGCTGGCCAGTCGGTTGGCGCCGTGCAGGCCGGTGTAGCCGGTCTCGCCCACCGCATACAGACCCGGCAGGTCGCAGCGCCCCCTCAGGTCCGTGACCGCACCGCCGCAGGTGAAGTGCACGGCCGGCACGACGGGGATGGGCTGGCGCGCGATATCGATGCCGAGCTTGAGGCAGCGGGCATGGATGGTCGGGAAATGCTCGATGAGGAAGGCTTCGCCGAGATGGGTGGCATCCAGCCACACATGGTCCAGGCCATGCTTCTTCATCTCGAAGTCGATAGCGCGGGCGACGATGTCGCGCGGCGCGAGTTCCATGCGTTCGTCGTGGGCCGCCATGAAACGGGTGCCGTCCGGCAACTTGAGGTGGCCGCCTTCGCCGCGCAGCGCCTCGGTGATGAGGAAGCTGCGCTCCTGCGGGTGGTAGAGGCAGGTCGGGTGGAACTGGATGAACTCCATGTTCGCCACCCGGCAACCGGCCCGCCAGGCCATGGCGATGCCGTCGCCTGTGGAGGTGTCGGGGTTGGTGGTGTAGCGGTAGACCTTGCCGGCGCCGCCGGTGGCCAGCACGACGGCGCGCGCCGGCAGGGTCTCGACGCGCTGGGCGTCGATGTCCAGGGCATAGGCGCCGTAGACGCGCGGGACTCCCTTGTCGACGTCCTCGCGCTGCACATGCCGCGAGGTGATCAGATCCAGCGCCATCCAGCGCTCGCGCAGCGTGATGTTGGGATGCCTGCGCGCCACGTCCAGCAACTGGTCGTGGATGGCCTTGCCGGTGGCGTCGGCCGCGTGGGCGATGCGGCGCACCGCGTGGCCACCCTCGCGCGTAAGGTGCAGGCCCATGGGGCCGGTGTCGTCGGTCGTGAAGGGCACGCCCTGGTTCACCAGCCAGCCCACCGCGGCGGCGCTGCGCTCGGCGATGAAGCGGGCCGCGGCCTCGTCGACGAGGCCGGCGCCGGCATCCTGGGTGTCGCGCACATGGCTGTCAATGGAGTCGTCGCTCCCCAGCACGCCGACGATGCCGCCTTGGGCCCAGGCTGTGGCCGCCTCGGTGAGCTCGCGCTTGGCAAGGATGACGACGGGCACGCTGTCGGCCAGGTGCAGGGCCACGGTGAGGCCGGCCAGGCCGGCGCCGATGATGACGACGGGGGCGTCTTGGGGAGCAGCAGTCATGGCCACGCATTGTCCCGCAGGGGCGCCAACCGCATGCCAAGGTGAGGATTGCCCAATCGATGACCCTGCCTACTCGCTATGCTGCGCGCGCTGTCGGAGAGGACGCAGCGAGGATACGCATGAAGACATTGACCTGGGCCGGCTTGATTGCCGGCTTTTTGCTGGCAACCACTTTCGCGCAGGCCGCCCCACCGCCCGCCGAGGTGTTCTACAAGGATGCCGACATCGCCGAGGCGGTGCTCTCACCCTCCGGCAAGCGGCTGGCCATCACGTCCGCCAAGGGCGTGCAGCGCATCGGCCTGGTCGTACTCGACATCGGCCCGGGCGGCAAGCTGACGCGGGTCGCCCAGTTCACGGATGGCGACGTCTGGCATGTGCAATGGGTCAACGAGGACCGGCTGGTCTTCGGTGTCGTCGACCTGTCTGACGGCAGCGGCCGGCCCCACGGCGCACCGGGATTGTTCGCCGTCAACACTGACGGCAGCCAGTTCCGCCAGCTGGTCCGCCGCATGGGCAAACCCTTCATCACCAACGGCGAGGCTGATCGCCTGCTCGATTGGAACCACCGCCTGCTGCGCGTGCCGGCGCCACGCGCGGGCGCCAGCAGCGACGAGGTGCTGATCGTCGAGTTCACGCCGGGCAACAACTACAGCGAAACGCCGATGTGGCTGAACACGCGCAACGGCCGCATCCGCGACGCCAACTTCGACGCGCCGCCCAACACGGTGGGCTGGCTGACTGACAGCCGCGGCGAGCCCCGCGTGGCCTTCACGCACAGCAAGGACCGTCAGGCCGCATTCTGGCGTGACCCTGCGACCGCCAAGGGCTGGACGCAGCTCTACGAAGGCAATCTGCTCAGCACGCCCTTCAGCGTCGCCGCCGTGGATGATGCCGGCACCCTCTACGTCACGCGCAGCGAAGGCCCCCAGGGCCTGCGCGTGCTCAAGCGCTACGACTTCGAGCGCCACGCGCCCGAGGACAAGCCCCTGGTCGTCACGCCGGGCTTCGACTTCACGGGCCATCTCGTCAGCGACGGCAACGGTAGGACGCTGGGCGTGCGCCTGCTCGTTGACGGCGAGACGACAGTCTGGTTCGACGAAGCGCTGAAGGTGCTGCAGCAGCGCGCCGACCGTTTGTTGCCCGACCGCATCAACACCATCGACTGCCGCCGCTGCGGCGCGCCGGACATGGTGGCCCTGGTGCGCTCGTCCAGCGACCGCGACCCGGGCCGGCTCTATCTCTTCCAGGCCAAGCCGCCGGAAGGCGAAAAGCCGTGGACGGCCATCGGTCCGGTCCGGGAGGGCGTCAAGCCCGAGCAGATGGCTGCGCAGGAGCTGCATCGCATCACGGCACGTGACGGCCGCGAGCTGCCGGTGTGGATCACGAAGGATCCCGCCGTCAAAGGCCCGCTGCCCGCGGTCGTCCTCGTGCATGGCGGCCCCTGGGTGCGGGGCAACTACTGGGGCTGGCACGCGGATGCCCAGTTCCTCGCCTCGCGCGGCTATGCCGTCATCGAGCCCGAGATGCGTGGCAGCACCGGCTATGGCGAAGCCCACTTCCGCGCCGGCTTCAAGCAGTTCGGCCTGGCCATGCAGGACGACGTGGCCGACGCGCTGAGGTGGGCCCAGGCCTCGGGGCTGGCCAGCGACAAGGCCTGCATCGCCGGCGCCAGCTACGGCGGCTACAGCACCCTGATGGGCTTGATCAAGGACCCCGGCCTCTACCGCTGCGGCGTCGCCTGGGTGGCACTGTCCGACCTGGATCTCTACCTGAGCGGCTCCTGGTGGATCAGCGACGACATCAGCAAGGCCGGCCGTCAATACACCCTGCCCGAGATGGTGGGCGACCCTGTCAAGGACGCCGAGCTGATCGCCGCCAATTCACCGGTCAAGCAGGCGGCGCGCATCAAGGCGCCGCTGCTGCTGGCCTTCGGCGAGTCCGACATGCGCGTGCCCCTTGCCCACGGCGAGCGCCTGCGCAAGGCCATGCACGAGGCCGGCAACGACCCGGTCTGGGTCACCTACCCTGGCGAAGGCCACGGCTTTGCCGTGTTGAAAAACCGTGTCGACTTCGCCCAGCGCATGGAGGCCTTCCTGGCCAAGCACCTCCAGCCCTGATCCCCCACCCCGCCCAAGGGGGCCGGCGCGATGCAGGCCGGCGGCCGAGCCAATATCCTTCGTGCCGCAAGAAATCAAACGTACCAGGGAGAAGCTCATGGCCTCACGTCTGCGCGCCGCCGCGCTCGCACTGGCCTGCCTGGCGGTTCAGCTCACCCAGGCCGCACCGCCACCAGCGGAAGTGTTTTTCGGCAATGCCGACATCGTCGAAGCCGCGCTTTCGCCTTCCGGGCGCCAGATCGCCTTCACGTCGGCCTTGGGCGCCAAGCAGGTCAGCCTGCTGGTCTTCGATCTGGCGCCCGGCGGTCAGACGACACGCATCGTGGAGCTGTCACGTGGCGATGTGCGTGATGTGCAATGGGTCAGCGACAGCCGGTTGGTATTCAACTTGGCCAGTCATTCCGTGTACGGG
>Ga0194137_10000438_pt1 | contig 28215 bp, 29 predicted proteins | sample TARM_MetaG_T3_14_FD_134025 | JGI IMG/M metagenome (GOLD analysis project Ga0194137, IMG submission 134025) | Freshwater microbial communities from Pennsylvania, USA, analyzing microbe dynamics in response to fracking - TARM_MetaG_T3_14 (version 2) | ecosystem: Environmental > Aquatic >... | reverse complement strand
CCGCCGCCGGGGAAGCCCGGTCCGCCGGGAAACCCGCCGCCGGGGAAGCCCGGTCCGCCGGGGAAGCCGCCGCCGATCGGCGGAAAGATCCCGCGATCCGGCCGTTGGATCGGCGGGAAAATCCCTGGGTCGTAACCGGAGAGAGGCGGGAAGATGCCGGGCGCAGGCGGAGCGGCCGGCACGAATTGGAAGCTGCGCTGGCTTCCGCCGCAGCCGCAGTCTCCTCCGGCTTGGACAGGCTGATAGGCAGGCTGATAAGCGGCCGGATAGGCTGGAGCATGGTAAGGATAGTAAGAGTTCATTCCGGACATGCAGCTCCTTTCGAACATTGCCTTGAATACACTATCCTATGCGGCATATGCCTATCCTCTTTCCGCGAATCTTGGGAAAAAGTCCCGAACTCCTTATGTGCCCGGATTCCAGCTTCCTCCCGTGCCGGAGCATAAGCGATGGGCGAAGCAAAAAGGCTGAGCCGGAAAACAAAAAAAGACCGGGCCCGATAGCCCGGTCTTCCATTAAAAGAACTTATTTTACGGCTGCTTCGTAACGCTTGCCGACTTCATCCCAGTTCACGACGTTCCAGAACGCTTTGATGTAGTCAGGGCGCTTGTTTTGGTAGTTCAGGTAGTAGGCATGCTCCCATACGTCCAGGCCGAGCAGAGGCGTTTCGCCTTCGAAGATCGGGCTGTCCTGGTTTGGAAGGCTGTATACTTTCAGCTTGCCTTTTTTGTCGGCTGCGAGGAAAGCCCAGCCGCTGCCGAAGCGCGTCGTTGCTGCTTTGGCGAAGTCTTCCTTGAATTTCTCGAAGCCGCCCAGCTCGCTGTCGATCGCTTCTGCCAGCTTGCCTGTAGGCGCGCCGCCGGCGTTGGGGCCGATCGTCGTCCAGAACAGGCTGTGGTTCGCATGGCCGCCGCCGTTGTTGCGCACAGCGGTGCGGATGGATTCAGGTACGCTGTTCAGGTCGGAGATAAGATCCTCAAGGGACTTACTTGCCAGTTCGGGAGCGGATTCCAGAGCGGCGTTCAGGTTGGTCACATACGTGTTGTGGTGACGGTCGTGGTGGATCTCCATCGTCTTTGCATCGATGTGCGGCTCCAGAGCGTCGTTGGCATACGGAAGTGCTGGAAGTTCATGTGCCATAATCAATTACCTCCTCAGATAATATGTAGCGATTCCAGTTCATTATCCCTCAATCGGCTTAATAAATCAACATTTTAGTTTCAAAAGTCGGCAGCTAATCCGCTCTATCCGATCCGATAAAGGGGCAATCCCTTCGAGAGCAGATCGCTCAAGCTTCCTTCAAGGGGACGAGGTCTTTCGGGGGACAAAAACCGGCGGCTCCGGAGCTTGTCCGAGCCTGACGGCCTAAGAGCGGCAGCGCATCTTATCCTTTCACGAAAGAGCATATTTATTCCATTAACCGCATGAACTTTTCCCGAATCGGGATGTAAGCGCTTGTAAGACAGCGCTTTCAACAGAATGTAAGCGCAATGTTAAATTTAATTAAGGTTTTTGAGCAAAATGGCTGGATTTCGTTAACTTTTGTCGTATAATCAGAGGTAGCTTTTACAATGACATTGAATGTAAGGGAGACAAGCATTCATGCATCTTCGTTCTTTCCAGCTGGCAGACTACCATGCCGTGACGTCCTTGCTGCAGTCGGTGTTGTCGGAAGAGTGTTACGAGCTGACGATCGAAGCGCTCACGCGCCAGCTTTCATGGGACAGCGATCTTGTGCTGATCGCTTCGGCGGGCGACAAGATGACGGGCATTATCATCGGAACGATTGACAACAACCGAGGCTATTACTACCGTGTGGCCGTTCATCCGGATCACCGCGGCCAAGGGATCGCCAAGAGCCTCATTTCCAGCCTTCGCGGCCGGTTCGAGCAGCGCAAGGTGTCCAAGATCATGGTTACGGCGGACGAGCACAATGAACCCGTACTGCCGCTTTACAGCTCCCTGGGCTTCGAGCCTTCCGATTTCTATCATTCGTTCCAGAAGCTCAGCATCGTAGCTGGCTGAACCGAAGAACCAAGCTTTTGTTTCCCGCAATCCTTCCTTTCCATATGGTCGTCATCCCGAGGCATGTCCTTCGTCAATTGCTTTTGACGTCCGGATGTGCTTTTCTTATTAGTAAGATGTGAATGTCAGGGAGTGCGTAAGTGAACAACTATCGGCGCTGTTACATCAAAAGCTTCAAGCATGACGGCCATCTGCACCGGCAATGGCAGCGGAACTGGCTCGTTCCGCAGGATCTGCTTCTGCCGCAGCATGCCGCGGAGGGGATGCATGTGCTCCTCAACAACCAGACGCCGATCAAGGAAGCGGACGGATCCATGTGGGTCAGCCGCGTTCCCGCGGTCTCTTTTTTTATTCCGGGCAAATGGTTCAACGTCGTCGCGATGATCGAGGACTTCGGCATCCGCTATTACTGCAATCTGGCCTCGCCTCCGTATTTGACGGGAGATGTGCTGACGTATATCGATTACGACCTTGATGTGATCCGGACTGCGGGCGGCGATCTGGCTGTCGTGGATCGGGACGAATACGAGAGGCATAAGGCGGAGTACCGCTATCCGCCGGTCGTCGACGCCAAAGTAAGCGAAGGGCTGAGGGAAGTTACCCATCGCATCCGCGGAGGCAAGCCGCCTTTCGAGGACGAGGTCGTAAAGGCCTATTATGAAGCCTGGCGGGCAAGCATCGCGAACGGCGCGGAGGGTGAGCCGGAATGAAAGGGACGCCGAGCGGGGAGAAGGATGGGCTGCCGCTGGCGGGAGGCAGCCCGGAAGGCGTCGGCGCGGCCGCTGACGGGCATCCGGCGCGCGCAGGCGCAGCCTCGCAGGCCAAGGATCTGTTTCGGCTGGTCCGCACGGCCGTCCTGGCGCTGGCGGTGGTCGCCTTGCTGCAGCGGTACGTCTTCAACCTTTCGATCGTGGAAGGACAGTCCATGCAGCCGACCTTGTCGGAGGGCGATTGGCTGCTGGTCAACAAGATGGCGATGTCGATGTCTTCTCCGCATCATGGCGACGTCATGATTATCCGGGATCCGCAGCCGCCGGACGGGAGCTCCGAGTATCTCGTCAAGCGCGTCGTCGGCTTGCCCGGCGATCGGGTCGAGATCAAGGACGGCAGCTTGTACCTGAACGGGGAGAAGCTGGAGGAAGCCTATGCAAGCGGAGACCGCACGGAGGGGGTTTTTCCGCCTCTGACCGTCGGCAAGGGCAAGCTGTTCGTCATGGGAGACAACCGCCTGCCGCTGGCCAGCCGGGACAGCCGCGCCTTCGGGCTCGTCGACGAGGAGGATGTCCGGGGCAGGGCGGAGTTCGTTCTTTGGCCGGCCGGCCATATCGACAAGCTGTAGCGGCAGAGCATTTTGCCGCAGGATCAAGCAGAAGGAGTTGGCCCTTTATATGAAAGAAGTATCGATCTATACGGATGGAGCCTGCTCCGGCAACCCCGGTCCGGGCGGCTGGGGAGCCGTCTTGTTCTACGGGGACAAGCGCAAGGAGATATCCGGCGCGGAGCCGCATACGACGAACAACCGCATGGAGATCCAGGCGGTCATCGAAGCGCTGTCGCTGCTCAAGGTTCCTTGCAAGGCGACCGTGCACAGCGACTCGGCCTATGTGGTGAACTGCTTCCAGAACAACTGGATCAAGGGCTGGCTGCGCAACGGCTGGAAGAACAGCAAGGGACAGCCGGTCGAGAACAAGGAGCTGTGGCAGCGCCTGTGGGAGCTGATGGGCATCCATGAGGTTTCCTACGTCAAGGTGAAGGGCCATAGCGACAACGAATGGAACAACCGCTGCGACGAGCTTGCCGTCGGCGCGATCAAGGCGATGCGGGCTTCGGGCAAGGGCTGAGAGCCGCCCGGGAATTCGAAGGATGAGGAGGGGAGGAAGATGGAGGAAAGGATCAGGGACGCAGCCTTTTGGACCCGCTTGAAGGCGGATATGAAGGAAGCCGCCTACGGCCTCGGCATCGACGACATCGGAGTCGCTTCGCCGGAGCCGTTCACCGAGCTCAAGGGCCGTCTGATCCGCCATCGGGAGCTCGGGTATGAATCCGGCTTCGAGGCCAAGGACATCGACCGGCGCACCGATCCTTCCCTCCTCTTCGACGAGCCGCTGTCGATCATCGCGATCTCGGTCGGCTATCCAAGCAAGCTGCACAATCCGCCCAAGTCGGAGCCGGGAGCGAGAAGGGGAATCCTGTCGCGCTCTTCCTGGGGGGAGGATTATCACACGGTGCTGCGGAGCCGGCTCGCGCGGCTGGAGGCTTGGCTGCGCGAGCGGGTGCCGGAGCTGAGGGCGGAGTCCATGGTCGATACCGGGGAGCTGTCGGACCGGGCGGTCGCGGAGCGCGCGGGCATCGGATGGAGCGGCAAAAACAGCTTCATCATGAACCGCAAGCACGGCACGTGGATCTACCTTGCGGAGATGATCACCAACCTGCCGCTTGAGCCGGATTCCCCGATCGAGGATAGCTGCGGCAGCTGCACCAAGTGCATCGACGCTTGCCCGACCGGCGCTCTGGTCGGGCCTGGGCAGCTGAATGCGCAGCGCTGCGTTTCCTTCGTCACCCAGACCAAGGAGATGGTCTCCGACGAGCTCATGCGCAAGATCGGCAACCGGCTGTACGGCTGCGACACTTGCCAGATCGTCTGCCCCGTCAACAAAGGCATCAATGTCACGCGCCATCCGGAGTTCAAGGCAGACCCGGAGCAGGTCAAGCCGCTGCTTGAGCCGCTGCTCGACATCTCCAACCGCGAGTACAAGGAGCGTTACGGCTCCAACTCCTCCTCCTGGCGGGGCAAAAAGCCGATCCAGCGCAATGCGGTCATCGCGCTCGGCAACTTCCGAGAGAAGGGCGCTGTGCCCGCCCTCGTCAAGGTGCTGCGCGACGATCCGCGTCCGGTGCTGCGCGGCACGGCAGCCTGGTCGCTCGGTCGTATCGGCGGCGAGGCGGCGCTGCAGGCGCTGCATGAGGCGCTCGGCACCGAGGAGGATCCGGAGGCGCGGGATGTCATCGGCCGGGCGGCAGCTGCAGCTGCAGCTGAAGCGTTGGAAGCATCGGAGGCATCGGAGGCATTGGAAGCGCAGGAAGCCGGACAGGAGCCGGCATCTCCGCATTCTTGAACGGCCCGCAGCTCCTGTTCCCGGATTGCGCGCGATACCCGATAATGCTATCATGGACAAGTCTATGAACACCCATGAAGGATAGGTGAGCCAATATGGAATGGTACAACTACGTCATCCCCATCGTTACCCTTATCGTCGGAGGGGTCGGCGGATTTTTCATCGGGGTCTTCTATCTCCGCAAGCAGCTGGAGAAGATGCAGTCCGATCCGGAGATGCTGCAGAAGATGGCCAAGCAGATGGGCTACAATCTGAACGGCAAGCAGATGCAGCGCGCCCAGCAGATGATGAAGAACCAGGGTGGCGCAGGCGCCCCACAAAACCAGAAGTTCATTCCGAACCAGCGCGGCGGCAAGCGCAAGTAAGCCCCTGCTGAAGCCAGAAGGGAAGAAACCCGCCTATGGCAGGCTTGAAGGACTATAGCAATTCCCATGTCTCCCGCAACCGGGAGCAGATCGAATATCATCTCCGCGAAATTCTCAAGCTCGTCGGAGAGAACGTGGAGCGCGAAGGGCTGCAGGATACGCCTGCCCGCGTGACGCGGATGTACGAGGAGATTTTCGCCGGCTACGAAGTCAATCCGGCGGAAGTGCTCGGCGTCACGTTCGACGAGAACCACGAGGAGCTCGTCATCGTGAAGGATATCGTGTATTACAGCCAGTGCGAGCATCATATGGCTCCGTTCTTCGGCAAGATCCATATCGGCTATCTGCCGAACGGCCACATCGTAGGCCTCAGCAAGCTGGCCCGGCTCGTCGAAGCCGTCACCCGCAAGCTGCAGGTGCAGGAGCGGATTACGGCCCAGATCGCCGACATCCTCATGGATGCGCTGGCGCCGCAGGGCGTCATGGTCGTCGTGGAGGGCGAGCATCTGTGCATGTGCTCCCGGGGCGTCAAGAAGCCGGGCAGCAAGACGATCACCTCCGGCGTGCGGGGAGAATTCCGGACCAGCAGCGCGCTGCGTTCCGAATTCCTCTCGCTGCTGAAGCAGTAGCAGCACGCAGAACCCGCTTGCCTGGGCAAGCGGGTTCTTTTGCGTTCATCAATCGGCATTGCAAGCCGACCATGGCTCGCGGATCAAGCGCGGCATGACAAGGGAAAACCCCCTACGAAATAATCATGGGATACCATGTCATGCACACATGTCATACACGAATGTCATACACGTATGTCATACACACACATGTAGTACACTCATGTCATAGAGACATGTCGCAACAATACACGCGCGACAGGCTCAGTAAGGCTCCCAGGCGATCGTCCTCGCTTTCTCGAAGCGCTGGTTCACATAGGGCCAGTTGACGACATTCCACCAGTCCTTGACGTAATCGGGACGTTTGTTCTGATGCTTCAAGTAATAGGCATGCTCCCAGACATCCAGCGGCAGCAGGGGAATGGCGTCCCATTGGGAAAGGTTCTGATGCTTCTCCGCCTGAAGGATTTCCAGCCTGCGGCTGCGGGGGCTCCAGACGAGGATCGCCCAGCCGCCGCCCTCAACCTTGCCGGCAGCCTCGCTGAACTGTTTTTTGAACGCGTCGAAGCCGCCGAAATCATGGTCGATGGCATCCCCGATCGCGCCGACAGGCCGGCCTCCGCCTTGAGGCGACATGACGGTCCAGAACAGCGTATGCAAATAATGGCCGGCGCCGTTGAAAGCCAGCTCGCGCTCCCAGTGCTTCACGAGGTCGAAATTCCCGTTTTGCCTGGAAGCCTGAAGCTCTTTTTCCGCCTTGTTGAGATCCGTGACGTAAGCTTGATGATGCTTGTCGTGATGGATTTCCATCGTTTTCGTGTCGATGTACGGCTCCAGGGCATCATAGGCATACGGAAGCGGCGGAAGCGTATGGCCTCCGATGGGAACCTGCTTCAGCTCCTCGGCCGGATAGCCGTAAGTGAACAGCCTGCCCGACCCGCCATCTCTAGAAGCCGAGGCTGACGGTTCCTTCTCCGAGCCGCCGCTGTCGGAGCGGGCGGCTTCGTCGGCGCGGCTGCGGGCTTGGCTGTAGGCCTCGGCCTTCCCGAGGCAGTAGCTGGCTTCCCGCAGTGCATGGTCGACGGCGGAGCGCCCGGCCTGATCTCGAGCCAATGCGGGGCTCGCTTGCAGCATTTGCGCCAGCTGCTCGATAAAGGTTCGGGTCTGGAGCGCGGATGCCTCCAGCAAGCCTGCGGTACGCTGGTCGCTCATGGCCAGAGAAGGCTCGGCCTCCTCGCTTCTCTGCCCGTCTCCGCTTAGGCGAGCCTCCTCTCGAAGAAGCTCCTCGGCCTGCTGCCCGGTCAGCCGGAACAGAGGCTCCCACTGCTGCAGCAACCCCCTGTAAGCCGGCTCCAGGCCGGGAGAGACGAGCCGGATCAGCTCCGCGTTGCTTTGTTCCTGCATCTTCCATTCCTTGATATCCTCCAGCAGCTTGAGCTGCCTGGCGCTTCGGTCCGCTTCCGGCATATGTGGCCGCCCCCTCGAGCATGTAGTTTCCATCCTCTTCTAGATGTATTCGGGCTCGGGGACAGCTATGTTCGTGCTTTTAGAGCACAAAAAAACCGGACCCACGAAGGATCCGGCCATGAGCTTGGGAGGATGGTAAGGGGATGAGATCAGGCGGTCGCGCCATCGTTCTCGAGCGACTGGTTGACCTGGCTGAGAAACAAGGCGACACGCTGGATATATTCCTTGGGGTGCTCTCGGTACAGCATCTCGTGATAGCCGCCGTTCACGATCCATTCCCGCGACAGCGGATTACTCTGCCGGCTCGCGATCGTTTCGGCCGACTGATAGGAGGCTTTGGCATCCATCGTGCCGTGAATCATATAGATGGGAATATCATAATCGGTGCTCATGACCTTCCCGGCGGGAATCTTGTTGAAATCGACCCCTGTCCAGAGCGGCAGAAGCGCCTCGATCAGAGGCAGCGAAGGAAAGCGGGGCAGATCGATGATCTGCCGGACATTCTCGAACAGCGTGTCGGGACTCGGCACGAACGTGCTGTCGAGAATCATGGCGTCGATGTCTTTCGTTTGCAGCGCGGCTTGGAGCGCGGTTCCGGCTCCCATGCTGAAGCCCCAGACGACCACCTCGCCGGAGCCGTGGCTGCGGGCGTAATTCACGGCGCCGAGCAGCTGCTGCGACTCCTCCCAGCCTCCCGTCGCCGGGGCTCGGTATTGCTTGGAGGCATAGCCGTAATCGAACATAAGCACGTTATAATGAAGCCTGTTGAGCAGGCTCGCCAAATCATACATAGGCACCCAGGTTTCTTCCCGGTTCGCTCCGTAGCCGTGGCTGAGGATGACGGTCCGATCGGAGGCTTCCTTGACGGAATGGCCGGATCCGGCGGGGATATACCAGCCGCTCACGGTCGTACGGCCGCTCTGGCTGGGAAAGGTGATGTCGCTGTAGCTCAGCTGCTTGGCTTCCATGGGATTGGAATAGACCGGAGCCACATAAGGATAAGCGACCATCCAGGCGATGTAGCCGTGGAAAGCGGCAGCCGCGAGCAGGAGCAGCGCAGCCAGGGCAGACACGGAAGCGATCAGCGCGTTGCGGCGCGTATCCCGGCGGGGAGCGACGGATGACCGGTTTCCCTCGAGGTTAAGCGGCGTCGACAGGGCGGTGCTGCTCATATCGTCTTCCCCTCCCTTGCAATGTAAGCGGTATAGATCCGATGTACTACTACTTTATGTGTCTTTGGTCCGGGCTGTCAATTGATGTCGGTGATTTGTTAAGCTCTTGTAATCTGCTTGTAAAACAAAACCGGCAGCGGCTGAAAGCAGGGGAAGAAGAGGCGGTTTCTTTACGGAATTCGGGAATCCGGTTATACTAGAAGAATCTCGGTTTCATTGTGTGAAACCTTATAGCGCTAAAAAGCATGGACGAACGGAAAACGTTCCTCTATAATGATAATGATTCTCAGTTGATTCGGACCACCGCTTGCAGGACCGGCTAGCTCCGGCATATTCCGGGCAAGTTGACGGACCCGATATTCTGTCCGAGGGTTCGGGTTCAGAGCGAACCGATAAGCAGCATCCCGGCGCAGAGACGGGAATGAAGAGGCATCGCATCCGGTGCCGGAAGGAGATGAAGAGCGTGGAGCCAAGAGGAGCCCGTGCGGATGAAGGCAAGTCGAACGTGCGAGCGGTCGAGCGCGCGCTGGATATATTGCTGTGCTTTACGACCGAAAGCGATCTGCCGATGACGGAGATCGCGGAGCGCGTCGGCCTCCATAAGAGCACCGTCCACCGGATGCTGGCGACGCTGGAGGACAAGGGTTTCCTGGAGCGCGATCGCAGCTCGGAAAGGTACCGGCTCGGCATGAGGATCTGGGAGCTCGCCGCGCATATATCGCGTTCCGGCGATCCCGCCGCGATCTGCCTGCCGGAGATGGAGCGGCTTCGCGACACGATCGGCGAGACGGTAAGCCTGTATGTGCAGGACGGACGGGAGCGGATCCGCATCCAGGCCGTCCAGAGCAACCAGGCGATCCGCAGGGTCGCGCCGGTAGGCCTCAGGCTGCCGCTCTATGTGGGAGCTTCGAGCAAAGTGCTGATCGCCTTTGCAGAGCCGTCCTTGGCCGATCGGCTCATGTCCGACGAGGCGATGCCGCCGGGCCTCGATCCGGCTGCGTTCCGCGAGCAGCTGGAGGAAATCCGCCGCATGGGCTACGCTACGAGCCAGGAAGAGCGGGAGCCCGGCGCCGCGGCTGTGTCGGCTCCGGTGTTCGACCGGTCGGGCCGGCTGGCGGCCGCGTTGTCCGTCTCGGGACCTTCGGCCCGATTCACGCCGGAGATCATCGCCGAGCAATCCGCTCTCATCATCCAGTCGGCTCAGCGCATGGGAGCCATGCTGTCCGGCTGATCGGAATGAACAGGATGGCGCTTATCAACGGGGCCGCTGGTGCGGCAGCCGGGCGCTGGAAGGGGCTTTGCCTGTCCGGAGCCTGTCTCGGCGTCATATCATGCGTCCTGCCGCGAGGGCAAGTCGAGCATGACGGCGGAGACGCATTGATACGAACCGCTCCAATATCGGAGACCTCAAGGTCTCTTTTTTTTGGCTTTCTAGGACATGGAAGAAGTTTACGGGTTAATAATAGTTGACATCTATCTTAGATGTAACTAATATACTATACCATAGTAACATGATAGGAATAAGGGAGTTGAGCTGCTTGGTTCCAAATAATAACCTGATCCATGCCATACAAACGAACTGGATCAGCTTGCTTGTCTCTATTGTCGTCATCGGCCTGCTCGTAGGGCTGGCGCGGCGCCGCGTATCCTTCGGCTACCGCGTGCTGATCGCGCTCGGAATCGGGCTGGTCGTCGGCATTACGCTGAACGCCCTTGAGCTGGATGCGACCAGCATCGGCACGATCGGGTCCATCTACGTCAACCTGATCAAGATGCTCGTCATTCCGCTTGTCGCCGTGCTAGTCATTTCAAGCATCACCTCGATCTCGAATCTTGGGCAGCTGCGCAAGATCGGGACGAAGACCATCCTGCTGTTCCTGGTCACGACCGGAATCGCAGCTCTCATCGGGCTTGTCGTCGCCCTGGTCGCGAACCCGGGAACGGGCATCGCCCAAAGCGTGCCGGAAGGCTACGAATCGCGTTCCATTCCGACTTTCTCGGAGGTCATCCTGAACCTGGTTCCGTCGAACCCGATCGGGGATATGGCGGACGGCAAAGTCGTGCCGGTTCTGATCTTCTCTATCTTTGTCGCCGTGGCGATCGTGCATCTCAGCTCCCGCAAGCCGGAAGCGGTCGAGCCGGTGCGCCAGGTCATCGAATCGCTGAAGCAGGTCATGAATCAGGTGACCAAGTACATCATCCGCTTGACGCCGTACGGCGTGTACGCGCTGATCGGCTCCATGGCCGCCAAGTACGGCGCCGAGACGCTCAAGCCGCTTATCACGCTCATCATCGCGACTTATATCGCGCTGCTGCTGCACTTCATCCTTACCTTCGGAGCGCTGGTGACCTTCGGCGCGAGGCTGAATCCGTTCAAGTTCCTCCGCAAAATCTATCCGACCATCGCGGTCGCCTTCACGACTCGCAGCAGCTACGCGACGCTGCCGGTCAACCTCGAGGTCATCACCAAGAGACTGCGCGTATCGCCTCGCATCGCCAGCTTCGTCGCTCCGCTCGGCGCGACGATGAACATGAACGGCTGCGGCGGCGTATGGCCTGCCGTCGTGGCGGTATTCGTCGCCCAGGTGTACAGCGTGCCGCTGGGCTGGTCGGATTACGTGCTCATCGTGCTGGTCAGCATGATCTCGTCGATCGGCGTCGCCGGGGTGCCGGGTCCGGCATCCATCTCGACGACCGTCGTGCTCACCGCGCTTGGCCTGCCTCTTGAAGGACTGGGTCTGGTGCTTGCGATCGATGCCGTCGTCGACATGGGCCGCACGGCTCTGAACGCCTCCGGCACGACCGTGTCGACGCTGCTGGTCGCCGTATCGGAAGGGGAATTCGATCGGGAATCCTACGAGCGGGATGAGGAAGACGAGCTCGAATTGAGCCACGCTTGATGGTGGAATAGAAAGACTGCCAGCCGTTATTGCGGCTGGCAGTTTTTTTTATACGCAATGGGAACTATTCATGCTGTTCCCGACCCGAGGATGACTGCTGAAGGCCGGCTAAGAACGGTCGGCAGATCATTCTGCAAAGATAAAAGAATCCAAAAGACGATATACATCAGGCTCATCTTTTATCGTATAGGAATGGATTTTATTGGGATCGGGGTTTAATTCGATTACATCCATATTTTTGTTGTCCTTGAAATTCATGCCCACTGCAATATCATTCCTGTCCAATATGGCGATTTCGTAAGTGAATTTAACATCTGGATTTATTTTTCCGTTTTTAGCCGATACGGTTTTAATTTCACTTAATTTGTTCAGCACATTGCTGATGCTTTCTTTGTCGGTGAGGTTGATTTCTATTTTCCCTCTCGTCTCTTTAGACGTTTTACTCACACGGACGGAAACGAGGTTGTTCTTATCCAATTTAGTTATAATTTCATTTAAGCTGCTCTTATCTTCAGCCAAGTAGGCATACAAGAAAAATCCTGCAATCGCAAGAATAATTATTCCCATATTCCACAGATATGATTTTTTCATTGTCTGCTAAATCGCTCCATTTCAAGTCAAACTCGTAAGGAAAGGCGGAACAGGCTGTGCACCAATGCATAAGGGAATAATATCCAGATTAGACTAGTTTAGCATAGTGTTCCACGATGGGATACAAATCGAGAAGGAACTACGAATAACAGGATGGTCGACGGGCGTCCCGGACAGCTGCTTGGCTCTTCCCGGCGGAAGGACCAGCGCTGTCAAAATAATGCCCCAAGTGTCCGCTCCAGGCCCTAAAAAGCCAAGAGGCATCCCCCGGCCGCAAAGCGGACAGGGGATGCCTCTTGAAGGAATGAAGGACAGAGCGCCATCCGGCTACAGAGACAGCCGGATATGGATGTCGGATGTTTCGATCAGGGAGTTGCGTCTCCAGAAAGCGGTGGCCGGGAACAGCGTGCCTTCCTGGGAGGACGGCTCCAGCGTCTTGCGCAGCAGCCGGTCCCTGTGGTCGCTGATCCATTCCGCGTCGTAATAGAGCACGGACATCGCCTCGTCGGAGCGGACCCCGACGAACGGTTGGAACCAACGGCTCCACGCGTCCCAGCTTCTCGGCGCCTTGGCGTAAGGAATGAGCACGGAAGCCTGACGGATGGAGGAGCCGAAGCACAGATGCAGCACGACGCGGTAATCTCCGCGCTCGGGATCGACGAGCGGTCCCGTGCGGGTGATGAACAGGTCGATGCAGCGGATGCGGCGGCCCGGTGCGGACAGCTCTTCTTCGAGCGCCTCGGGCCGGAAGGGCGGCCTTGCGGCTGTCTCGGCAGCCGGGGCCGGCTGGGAATAAGCTTCCGCGACCGCCATGTCCAGCGCGATCGGCGCGTCCAAGCCGGGAAACGGCGGCGGAGCCAAGAAGGCCTCGACCGCAGACGCAGAACAGACGGAAGGCGCAATGAAGCCCTCCTGCGCGGAACAGGCCGCGCGGTTGTCTTTCAGTGACATCCTGACATCTCTCCTTTGTGCGCTTACGGGGTTAGCTGACGGATTCGGGCCAGAGAGTAGCCCTACCAAAAGGAAAGAGACGCGGCTTCGGCAGCCCGGCCTGTTCCTTTCGGATTCACCCCGGCAAGCGTCGACAGACGCCCGCGTATTGGTTCCCCCGCTTCCACGATACGTGGAATTCAGCAAATATGGTGATAGAGTGGTACATCATATCATAAGCCAGCCGGGCTTGTTTTGTAAAATACGATATTGACTGAAAATTCGATATATATCTGCCGCATTCTCGTTATAACCACGGATAACGGCGTTTAAGCGCTCTATCCGGCTATGGGTCCGCATATTTTAATGGAGAGCAGTCATAAGATCATCTTGATGATGGGCGAATACCGACCAGAAGGGATGGGGAAAGGAATGCCGCGTACCGGTACCCGGGGAGTCAAACGATCGGAGGCTCAGCGCTCGCAGCCGTCTTCCGGCAAGCAGGCTGCGCTCGAAGGCTGGAGAGGAGCCGTGCAGGAATACGTGCACGGGTACAACGAAGCCGAAGTGGAGCGGAGGCATGAGGTGCTCGGCGCCCTGCTGGAAGACAGGGATCACCGCCGGCGCCTGGAGGAACGTCTGCGCCGGCTGCGCCTCAGGGACGAGGAGCGCGGCATTCTGTCGCCGCAGAGCGAGACGAGAGCGACGCTGCTGAGGATCAACGAGTCCGCGACCGAAGTGTCGGTCGTCTTGAAGCTGCATGTGAAGCGTCATGTCGAGCATCGCGGCCGCTCCTACACCGAGGAGCGCCTCGAGCAGGAGCGCCTGTGGCTCGCCGAGGAAGGCGGAGCATGGCGCCTGACCCGGGTGGAGCCGATCGTCGGCGAGCGCAGGCCCAGATACGGCCATGCCGCGGCGGACAGCGCGCTGGCCGAGCATCGCTCCTACGGCGACGGCGGCGGCAGCGGAATCCAGCGTCCGGGCGCGGGGCGCCCTTTCCTTAATTACGGCGTCCTGTCCCGCCTGAATACGCGCGACCGCGCCGTCGAGTACAGGCGCGAGCTGGTCGCCGCCTATGCCGACCGGTGGTGGAACGAAGCGAATCCGGCCTACGAGCTGTTCGAGGTCAACTGCACCAATTACGTGTCGCAATGTGTCTTTGCAGGCGAAGCACCGATGAACTATACTGGTAAAAGAGAATCGGGATGGTGGTACAAAGGCCGTACAGGCGGCCAGGAATCCTGGAGCTACAGCTGGGCGGTGTCGAACGCGCTGCAGCTGTATCTGTCGTTTCCGCGCAGCACGGGCATGCGGGCGACGACGGTGGAGAGCGCATCCGAGCTTTCCCTCGGGGACGTCATCACCTACGATTGGAGCGGGGACGGGCGGTTCCAGCATACGACCGTCGTGACGGCATTCGATGCCGACGGCATGCCGCTGGTCAACGCCAACACCGTGCCGAGCCGGCACCGCTATTGGGACTACAAGGATTCCTACGCCTGGACGGACCGGACGCGCTATCGGTTTTATCATCTGCAGGACTATTTCTGATGCGGGAGCCGCATCGGTCCTTGCAGGTTATGGCATTCTAATTCAAGAAGGTTACCGGAGGAGCTAACATGGGAGACAAAATTCGCGTCGGACTCATCTACGGAGGCAAGTCGGGCGAGCATCAGGTATCGCTGCAGACGGCGCTGGCCGTTATGGGCGCCTTCGATTTCGATAAATACGAGGTACAGCCCTTCTATATTACGGGTCAAGGCGAATGGCGCTCCGGAGGAGTGCTGCTGGAAGCTCCGCACAGCGTCGAGCAGCTGAAGCTGTCCCCGGCAGAGGACGGCGGCATGGCGCTGGCGCCCGTATTCGGCGGACTGGCGACGGCTGAGGCCGGAGAGGGCGCCCTCCAGGCGGCTGCCGCTTCGGCCGGAGCTCCGGGAGGGACGATCGACGTCATGTTCCCGCTGCTGCACGGAACGTTCGGCGAGGACGGCACGGTCCAGGGATTGATGAACATGGCCAATATCCCTTACGTCGGACCGGGGGTCCTTGCTTCGGCAGTAGGCATGGACAAGATTTTCATGAAAAAGGTGTTCGCCCACGAGGGGCTCGAGCAATGCGTCTACCGCTACTTCAACCGGACCCAGTGGGAGAAGGACCGCGCGTTCTTCGTCATGGAGACGGAGGTCGCTCTCGGCTATCCCTGCTTCGTCAAGCCCGCCAATCTCGGCAGCAGCGTCGGCATCTCCAAAGCCCGCAACCGGGAAGAGCTCATCGCAGCCATCGAGCTCGCGCTGCGCTACGACCGCAAGGTCGTCATCGAGGAGTTCATCGACGGGCGCGAGATCGAAGTCGGCGTGCTCGGCAATGACGACCCGCGCGCATCGGTCGTCGGCGAGATCGTCAGCGGAACGGACTTCTACGATTACAACGCCAAGTACGTGGACGGCACCTCCGTCATGCACATTCCCGCCGATCTTCCGGCAGAGACGGCCGAAGCGGTGCGCGAGATGGCGATCCGGGCTTATCTGGCCATCGACGGCTCCGGCCTCTCCCGCGTCGATTTCTTCCTTCGAAGGAGCGACGGCAAGATTCTGATCAACGAAGTGAACACGATGCCGGGCTTTACGCCTTACAGCATGTACCCGCTGCTCTGGAAGGAATCGGGCGTTTCTTACAAGGAGCTGCTCGACAGCCTCATCGGCTTGGCGATTTCCCGCCATGCTGAGAAGCAGAAGCTGGAGTACGGCGGCTGACCGGTTTTCCATACGTTTCGCACACATTCGCGCTTCCTTCGCCTTGGCGGGAGGGAAGCTCGTTTTTTCATCCGCAGCATCCGGACAAGCAGCCGCGCTTGCCGCAGTAATGAACAGGAGGGTGAAGACAATGGGATTCGCAACGGAATTCAATTCGGTATGCAAGTTCAAGTCGGAGCAGGAGCTGTACGAGCTTCTGGAATACGGCAAAGGAAAAATGATGAAATCGGGGTTCCGGGTGTTCCCGGCCGGACAGAAGGTCATCGCCTATACGCCGGGCAACCAGGCGATCGCCATCGTGAAAATCCTCGCTTCCATCGCGGAGATCAACTTCCAGGGCGAGGAAGTGACGCAGGTGGAGATGGAGCTCGTCCGCAAGCTGACGGAAGAAGAGTCGCGCGTGCAGACGGCGCTTGCCCATGAAATGTTTTTCGGCGGCCGGGGATGATTGTCCGCTTCGGCTTTGTCGCCATGAGCCTGCTGGTGGAGAACGCTTCTTCATCGCGTACCATGACCTATAAGAATTTCTCCAAGCTGGAGGATCGCGAGGCGGCGCTGCGCAAGCTGGAGCGGATCGCCGAGGAAAATCTGCACAGCGCCCTGCGCATCATGCGCAACAACCGCTACGCCGGCATCCACGTCTATCGGTTCTCCTCGAAGATCATACCGCTGGCGACGCATGACGCGCTCGCGGATTGGGATCCCTACTCCGCTCTGGCTCCTTCCTTCGCCGAAGTCGGCGCGTACGCGCGCGAGACCGGCATGAGGGTCAGCTTCCATCCCGACCACTTCTGCGTGTTCAGCACGCCTCGCCCCGAGGTGCTGAGAAGCTCGGTCAGGGATATGGAGTATCATGTGCGGATGCTTGAGGAGATGGGACTGGACGAGAAGTATAAATGCAATATCCATGTAGGCGGTGCGTACGGGGACAAGCCCGTCTCCGCCGAGCGGTTCATCGCGCAGTTCGGAGCCCAGGATGCCAGGCTGCGCGGGCGGGTGACGCTGGAGAACGACGACAAGACGTTCAACGTCCGCGAGACGCTCGACATCGCCGAGAAGGTCGGCAATCCGGTCGTGCTGGATATCCATCATCATGCGGTCAACGACGGCGGCGAGACGAAGGAAGCTCTTTACGGGGAGCTGTGGCCGCGCATTGTCGCCACCTGGAACCGGGAGCAGCGGCGGCTTGGACTGGACGGAGGAGCGTCAGGCCTGCCGCCGAAGATCCACGTCTCCAGTCCGAAGAGCCTCAGCGATCCGAGAGGCCATGCGGACTTCGTGGAGCCGGGTCCGCTGCTGGAATTCCTGCGCGGCGTGAACGGCTCCGTGGAGCTGCTCGACTGCATGATGGAATCCAAGGCGAAGGACCAGGCTCTGGTGACGCTGATGGAGCATTTCCGCGGGCTCGAGGCGGCGGGAGAGGGAATCCGTGTCCTGGACGGCGGCACGATCGAGGTCATGTAAAGGCCGGGAACAGTGAACGGGCACGAATCGCCATCCGCTCCGGCGGAGGGGGATCCGTGCCTTTGCCGCGCAAGCGGCGTTTGAGGGATACAGAAGGAGGGAATACCTATGCTGGAATGGGTCCTAATCGTACTTACAGGCGTTGTCGCTTCCATATTCGGCAGCATTGTCGGTCTTGGAGGAGGCATCATCATCGTGCCGGTCCTGCTGCTGCTCGGCGAGCGCCTGACGGGAGCGCCGATACCGGAGGCGACGGCCGTCGGCACTTCGCTTGCCGTGCTCATCGTGACCGCGCTGGCGTCGTCGATGACGTACGCCAAGCAGCGCAAGGTCGATTTCCGCAGCGCGTGGATGCTCTTTATCGCCAGCGGTCCGGGAGCGATGATCGGCTCGGCGCTGACTTCCCGGTTCCATGGCGGCGCCTTTCAGCTCAGCTTCGGCCTGTTCATGCTGCTTATGGCCGTGCTGCTCATCTTGCGCGACCGAATGAATCCGCTTACAATTGAATGGCCGATCTCCCGCAGGCTGACCGACGGCACAGGCGCGACGTACGAATACGGCTACAGCCTGCCGCTGCTGCTCATAATCGGCCTGCTGGTCGGACTCGTGTCGGGATTGTTCGGCATCGGAGGAGGCTCTCTGTTCGTCCCCGTCATGGTCATTCTGTTCCGTTTCCCGCCTCATGTGGCGACGGCGACGTCCATGTTCGTCATTTTCCTGTCGTCCATTCTGGGCAGCGGCGTGCATGGCGCCATGGGGGAGATCGACTGGCTGCTCGTGCTTGCCCTCGCTCCCGGCGCATGGGCGGGAGGCAAGGCCGGCGCATGGATCGCAACCCGCATGAGCGGACGCAGCATCATGTGGCTGCTGCGCGCGACGCTGCTCGTGCTGGCCGCGCGGCTCATCTGGCAAGGCTGGTCCGCCCTTTGAGAGGGCTCGCAATCGGAGAGCCCTGCAGCCGGTCCCATTTGCAACAGAATCCGAATGCGGATCGTATACCTTGTAGACAACCGGCTGAAGCCGGAGGATTTTCGATATAGAGACAAATAGAAAGAAGTGAGCAGGATGAACGAACCGGTAGTCGGGAGCAAAAGTTTTGCCGCCGTGGCCATCAACTGCGCCTCCAAGGCGGGCGAGTGGATCAAGACAAAGCTGGGAAACTACCAGAGGCTCGACGAGAAGATGTCGCCTCATGATCTCGTCACCGAGGTGGACAAAGGCTCGGAGAAGCTGATCCGCAGCCTCATCATGATGAATTTCCCCTCCCATTCGTTTCTTGGGGAAGAAGGAGTGGAGCCGGGGCCGGAGGCGTCGGCCAGAGCTCTTGAGAGCGTGCGCGACGCCGAGTACCTCTGGATCGTGGATCCGGTGGACGGAACGACGAACTTCGTGCACGGCTTCCCGTTCTTCGTCGTCTCCATCGCGCTGGCGCACAAGGGGGAGATCATCCTGGGCGTCGTCTACGACCCGTCGGCCGACGAACTGTTCATCGCGGAGAAGGGGAAGGGCGCCTACGTGCACGGGAAGCGGATGAGCGTATCGGGAGAGGAAACGCTGCGCAGCAGCCTCGTCGCCACCGGCTTCCCGGCCGAGCACAGGACGGCCCTGCCGCGCAATCTTGAACAGCTCCGGCGGATCGCGCCGAAGGTGCGCAACATCCGTTCATCGGGCTCTGCCGCGCTGCATCTCGCTTATGTGGCGGCAGGCCGGCTGAGCGGCTTCTGGGAGATCGGGCTGAACAGCTGGGATATCGCGGCGGGCGCTCTGCTCGTGCAGGAGTCGGGGGGCGCCGTCGGCGATATCGACGGGACGCCGTATCATCTCGGCGTGCGCGACGTCGCCGCGACCAACGGGCGGATCCATGGCGAGCTGCTGGCGGAGCTGGCCGACTGACGGCTGCTCCAGCGGCGCAGAATCAAAACGAAAGAGCCGGACCTTGCATGATGAAGATGCGACAGGTCCGGCTTTTTTTTCAGGAGCACGGCCTCGTTTTGAAGCCGCATGGCAGGTATTCTTCGGATGCTGCGCGGCAGGAAAAGAAGGGAGGACGATGGGAATGCGGATCGGAGATGCGAGGGGGCTGGCAGCCGAATGGGTCCGAGAGCAGGGAGCGTCTGGAGAAGGATTCGTCGGTGCCTACCTGGGAGGATCGACGGCATCGATGCCGGAGGAGGCCGAGCTGCCTGCCGGCTCCGATATCGATGTGTTCGTCGTGCTGGAAGGAGAGGCGGCGCCTCCCAAGCTCGGGAAGTTCATCTATGGAGGAGCTTTGCTGGAAGTGACATACCTGCCCTGGAGCGAGCTGGATTCGGCGGAAAAGGTGCTCGGCTCCTATCATCTGGCGGGTGGCTTCCGGCACGACCGGATTCTGGCGGATCCGTCGGGACGGCTTGGCGTCATCCAGCGGGAGACGGCCCGCAGCTTCCAGGACCGCTTTTGGGTCGAGCGGCGCTGCCGGGATGCGCTGCAGAGGGCGAAGGACGGCCTGAGCCGGGCGGAGCCCGAGCTGCCGTGGCATGACCGGGTGACGGCGTGGCTGTTCCCGACCGGCGTCGCTGCCCATGTCATTCTGACCGCGGCTCTTCGCAATCCGACGATCCGGCTGCGCTATTTGGCGGCGCGCGGCGTGCTGGAGCAATACGGCCTGAGCGGCTGTTATGACGAGCTGCTTCAGCAGCTGGGCAGCGCCAAGCTGCGGCAGGCGCGCGTCGAGCATCATCTGGCCGGACTTTCCCGAACCTTCGACGCGGCCGCAGCCGCTGCGCGGACGCCGTTCTTCTTCAGCTCCGACATCACGCCCGAAGCAAGGCCGATCGCAATCCAAGCCAGCCTGGAGCTGATCCGGTCCGGCAACCACCGGGAAGCGTCCTTCTGGATCGCCGCTACTTACGCCCGCTGCCGCAAAATTCTGTACGCGGACGCGCCAGAGCTGCTGAAGCCGCTCGCTCCGGATTTCGACGAGCTTATGGATGACCTTGGAATACGCTCGCAGGCCGATCTGGAGCGGAGGGCGCAGCGGACGCTGGCCTACTTGCCGAGGCTGGAGGAGATTGCGGCGACCATCATGGAGCGGAACCCCGACATCTCCGGGTGAATAAGCGCCTGATGGCGGCATAGGCTGTCTTCGGATGGGGAGGACCTCGAAGGAGGCTGTCTCGGCCAAGACTGATTTCCAGCTGCTTGCGGTCGATGGTTGACTTGTTTTGAACATGGCTTTCAAGGGCAAAATAGGCTACACTACAATCAGGAAAACATGACAGTTCGCATGGGAGGAATACACATGACGGAAGCACACGAGCAAGCAGGCGCGGAAGCGGCTGAGCAGCAGGAAGCGGCCGAGCAGCCGAAGAAGATGACGCTGGCTGAAGCCGCCAAGCTGAAGCTGCAGCAGAAGAAGCAGGCCCAGGCGGTCGGCAAGCAGGGACAAGCAGGCGGAGCCCAGGGCGGCGCCAAGGAGCTGCGCAGCCAGCTGAACAAGAAGCCGAACAATCAGCGCAGGCGGATGGGTGTCTGACGGATGAGCTCATCGTATGAGAGCGACAAGGCCGAGCGGCTGAAGCGCAACGCAGCGGCGATCATGAACAAGATCAAGCCCGACGCCCGGTACGGCGACCGCGTGCCGCCGGGGCAGACGGTGACCGACCGGTTCCCGATTCTCCATGAGGGAGAGATTCCCGTCTATGAGATGGACAAGTGGGATCTGCGGGTGACCGGAGCGGTAGACGGCGGAGAGAGAACCTTCAGCTTCGCGGAGCTTGAGGCGCTGCCCCGGGTCAGCATGACGCGGGATATCCACTGCGTGACCCGCTGGTCCAAGATGGACACCGAGTGGGAAGGCATTCTGTTCCGGGATTTTCTGAGCCTCGCCGGCATCGAGCCTTCACCGGACGCCCGCCACGTCATGGTCTACGGCGATCATGATTATGAGACCAACCTGCCGCTGGCCGATCTCATGGGCGACGATATCCTGCTTGCCTTCAAGTTCGCAGGAGAGCCGCTTACGGCCAAGCACGGCGGGCCGCTGCGCCTCGTCGTGCCTCACCTGTACTTCTGGAAGAGCGCCAAATGGCTGCGCGGCTTCGAATTCATGACCGAGGACAGGCCCGGCTTCTGGGAGCGCAACGGCTTCCACAACACGGCGGATCCTTTCCTCGAGCAGCGATATTCCGAGCCCGGCTTCGAGCTGCCGGAGGATGAATGGGTCCACAAGGATTACGACTGAAGCATTCCGCCTAGGGATGAAGAAGACCGGGGGCATGAGCCTCCGGTCTTCTCTTTGCGTACATATATCGAGTTCAGGGGTTGCTCCGGCGTGCACGCTCCGCTGTGCGTAAGCCGGAAAGGGCGAAGCCATTTGCTTGTCGTTCAGCCGGCGTCCCGTCCATAAAGCTCTTTTGCATTTTTCCTTAATCTGCTAAAGTATCCTGTAGACAATCTCGGAAGGAACGTCGGATTTCGTCCCTACCGGCCGGGTCATAAAGTAGTTGTTCCATCACTATTACACGGGCATATGCCTGAATGGATCCGTTGTTCATGCCGGTGTTTTCTTGGAAGAGAGCCCTTTGGCAAGGAGCTGCAATCGCTGTGGGCGCGGGAGCGGCGTGCTTCGTTTATCCCGCATGGCTCCGGCTGAGGGAAGTGTATTTCGTGCCGGATGATTTTCAGTATCGCGACAGCCGCTTCGTCGTCGCTGGCGGCAATACGGTTATGTGGATCGCGGCGGCCGCCGCGGTGCTCGCGGGAATTACGGCGCTGTTCGCCGGAATCAAGTGGGCGGTCTGGCGGAGGTCCGCGCGGAGCCGGCTCCAGAACTAAGCGGCTGCCGTGAGCGCAGGAAGGGGCCAAGCCCAAAGCTAATAGGCCCAAAGCCTGAGGCTTATAAGCCCAAAGCCCATAAGCCCTGGCTGAGAAGCCCAAAGCCCAAAGCCCGCCTTTCCTTTTCCAGGGAAAGGCTTTTTATTTTTTTCTGCGCTGGGAATGATATGTCCAGGTGGCATCCAAATTCATTTGACATTATAATTGTTAAACTGTATAAATATATTATTGTTTAATTAAGGGGAGGCCATCATGGAGACAGAGGTCAAACGTTTCCAGGAAGCAGTACAGACCTTCATGCACAAGCTCCAGAACGCGCTGGCCGATGCATTCAGGGACAGCCCGCTGACTCTGCCCCAGATGTTCATGCTCAAGCAGGTTCAGCTCAACGGACCTTGCAAGCTGGCGGCGATCGCGGAGAAGATGGAGGTCAAGCCGAGCGCGGTCACAGTCATGATCGATCGTCTCGAGAACGGCGGTTATGTGCTTCGGCACCATGACACGGTCGATCGCAGATCGGTACTGGTCGAGATTACGCCAAGGGGAGAGGAGGCTCTCGAGGAAGGACACCGGGTGAGAGAAGAGCTGCTTGGCCGGTATCTCACGCGGCTGACGCCGGAAGAGGTCGTCACGATTACGGAACTGATGGAGAAGCTGACATCGGAATCCTAACCTACAGGTAAAAGGGAGAAGAGAGAGACATCATGGAACATTTATCCCACAAGCGGAAACTATCCATCATGATCGCCGTCATGGCGGCCATGTTCTTCGCTGCCATCAACCAGACCATCACCAGTACAGCGATGCCGAGGATCATCTCCATCCTGAACGGAATGGAATACTACACCTGGACGATCAACATTTATCTGCTGACGTCCACCATCGCCACGATTCTCGTCGGCAAGCTGTCCGACATGTTCGGCCGCAAGCCGTTCATTCTGATCGGTATCTTATTGTTCATCATCGGGGCGTTCCTGACGGGCACCTCGACCGATGTGTTCCAGTTCATCATTTACCGCGGTATCCAGGGCATCGGCGCCGGCATCATCCAGTCCACCGCCTTCATGGCGGTCGGCGACCTGTTCCCTCCGCGGGAGCGGAGCAAATGGATGGGTCTGATGACAGCCGTATTCGGCTTCTCCAGCGTCATCGGCCCGACACTTGGCGGCTATCTCGTCGACCATATGGATTGGCACTGGCTGTTCTGGATCTTCCTGCCGCTCGGCATCGTGGCCTTTGTCATGATTCTGATGCTGTTCCCGAAAGTGGAGCGCAAGCCGGGGGAGAAAGTCGATTATCTCGGCTCGCTGTTCATGACGACGACCATCGTGCCGCTGCTGCTCGCCTTCTCCTGGGCAGGCACGAAGTACGATTGGGGCTCGGTCGAGATTCTCAGCCTGATCGGAGGAGCCATCCTGTCGGGGGTTGTCTTCGTCTTCATTGAACGGTACGCCAAAAACCCGATCCTGCCGCTGCATCTGTTCAAAAACGGCGTGGTCACCGTGTCCAACATCATCGGCTTCTTCATGAACTTCGGCCTCATGGGCGCGATGATCTATCTCAGCTTCTTCGTTCAGGGCGTGCTCGGCATCTCCGCCACCTACGCCGGCTACGTCACGATGCCGATGTCGATCTTCATGGTCGTCACCAGCGCCCTGATCGGCCAGCGCATCTCCAAGAGCGGCAAGTACAAGCGCTACGCGCTGATCGGCGTGCCGATCATGATTCTCGGCATGGGCATCATGATCATCATGAACAGCGTCTGGATGGCCGTGCTCAGCATGTGCATCTTCGGCATCGGCCTCGGGATGGGCATGCCGGTATTCTCGCTGGCGACGCAGAACGCCGTATCCCACAAGGAGCTTGGCGTCGCTACAGCCTCCTCGCAGCTGTTCCGGAACCTGGGCGGCACGATCGGCATCGCCGTCATGGGAACGGTAATGTCCAACAACCTCGCCCGTCATCTGAAGCAGGCGCTGACATCCGCGGATGCGCCGGATCTCAGCAAGCTGGATCCGGAGGTCGCCAAGAAGATGGTCGAGTTCGCGAATCCGCAGACGCTCATGAACAGGCCGCTGATCGAAGCGACCGAGAAGAGCCTTCCGGAAGAGGCGCGGGTCATCTTCGTCCAGATGATCGACCGTATCCGCGACGCGCTCGGCGACACGCTGTCGCTCGTGTTCGCGACCGGCACAGGCGTGCTCTGCATCTCGCTGGTGCTGGTGTTCTTCCTGAAGGAGCTTCCGCTGCGGACGACGAACCAGGCGCAGGATGCCGTGGTCGCAGCCGAGAGCGGCTCGAAGCCGGAGCCCGGCACGAATTAATGGTTTCGAGCATCATCCCCGTGGACTTTCTTCCACGGGGATTTTTTTGCGCAATGATTAATCCCGTGGACTTTCTCCGTAGGGAATTTTGTTGCGATGATCAAAACCCGTGGAATTTTTTTCGGGGAGTTTTGTTGCGAGAGCAAAAAGGGAAGCCCCTCCGCAGGGGCTTCCCTTCTTTTTGAGGCGCAGCCATCCGGCTTACCGTCCCAGCCGCTCCTCCAGCTCCGCAAACGAAACGACTTCCGCATGGCCGGCAAAGTCCGGAACGCCGGAGCAGACGGACAGCTTGTAGCCCGGATCGAGCTCGTACTGGCGGAAATGCGCCGCCATGGGCAGAGCGGAGTCGACCGCAATGGAGCCGTCCGTTCCCATCCGCATGGCAAACGAGTCCAGCGGCAGCGACAGGCCTTTGCCCATGAACTTGACATAGCTTTCCTTGAGCGTCCACAGGTCGTAGAAAAACGCCAGCCTCTCATCGGGCGGACAATACTGCAGCCTGCCGACCTCCGCAGGCGCGAAAAACGACTCGGCGATCTCCATGGCGGCGGGACGGATCTCCTCGATGTCGATGCCGACCTCGGCCCGCTGCGAGAAGGCGGCTGCGGCCCATTTCCCCGCATGGGAGACGTTGAACGCCCAGCTCCCGCCGCTTCGCAGATACGGCTTGCCGTATTCGCTGCAGGCGAACTCGATCTCCGCAGCGGCAAGGCCGCATTTGTCCATGAGCACTGTCCGCGCCAGGAGGTCGGCGACCAGCGACCGGAGCGCGTCCTCCTGCCGATGATAGCGGAGAATCCGCCTCCGTTTTTCCGGTCCGGCCAAGGCTGCAAGCTCTTCCAGCCGGCTTCTTTCCATGCCGGAAGGGATCTCGACCGCGTAAATCTCCACCATGGCAATAAATCCTCCCTTCCGATTGCATTTACGAAATCTTCTCTCATCTGACGACTACTTCGACGCTCCCATTATCGAATCCTGTCGTTTGCCATGGCGCAAGATCTCACAACGCCGGAGCAGGGCGGAAAACCCGCCGCAAGCCCCCCCGTTTCGACGACGGGAAAGGCGGGAAAGCCGCTTCCTTCCTATGTTTCTTGTCGAATCCTCCCGTTAAAAATCACTATTCGAATCAAAAAAATGAGCTATAATGAAAAAGATCAAAATTTGGAGGGGTGATACATTTATGTCACAAAATACTAGATCTGACATCCGTCTGTTCTGCTTTCCTTTCGCGGGGGCGGGGGCCAGCTTCTACAACGGCTGGAACGAGCTTTTGGGCGATTCCGCCGAGGTCGTTCCCATCCAGCTCCCGGGAAGGGAGCGCCAGATCGCCGAGGAGCCTTACCGCCGCATTCAGGCCGCCGCCGACGATTTCGCCCGGATGATCGAGGCGCAGAGCGACGGCAGGCCGGCGGCGCTGTTCGGCCACTGCTTCCTCGGCGCGACGATGGCCTTCGAGGTCGCCAGCCGGCTGGAAACGGGCGGAAAGGTGCCGGTGCTCCGGCTGTTCGTCAGCGCGGCCTCGTCCCCCGGCGGCACGCGAAGCTATTCCATGTCTTCGTATGACGACGACCGGTTCCTGGAGGAGGTCGCCAAGCTGACCGGCTATACGCATCACGCTTTTTCCATTCCGGATCTGAGGGAGCTGCTGATGCCGGCGCTTCGGGCCGACTTCGAGATGGACGAGACCTATGCGGCCGTACCGGGAGTCATGCTGAAGGCTCCGATTACAGCCCTGTATGCAGCCGGAGATTCGTTCGTGTCCAAGGAAGCGGTGGAGCGTTGGGAAGACTTCACGACGGGCGGCTTCAAGCTGGTCGAGGTGCAGGGCGAGCATATGTACATCACCGGAACGCCGGAGCAGGCGACAGCCGTCATGGCTCGCGAGCTCGCCGGCAAGGAGGGCGCGCATCCACATGGCTAGGCTCAAAGACAAGGTCATTCTCATTACCGGAGCCGGCCGCGGCATCGGCAGAGCCTGCGCGATTCTGGCCGCCGAGGAGGGCGCCGATCTCGTCCTCACGGATATCGGCGTCCCCATCGATTCCGTGCCGTATCCGCTGTCCTCGTCCGACCAGCTCGAGACGACCGCCCGCAGCTGCCGCGAAGCCGGAGCGAGCGTAGTGGCGCGCCTCGCGGATATGTGCGAGATGGACGACGTCCGGGAGCTCGTGGAGGAGGCGGTCGGCCGGTTCGGCCGCATCGACGCGGTCGTCAACAACGCCGGCATCGGAGCTCCCGCCGGCAAGGCGGCTCATCTGTACGAGAGCGAGGAATGGGAAATTCTGCTCAACGTCAATCTGTCGGGACCATGGAGGGTCATCAAGGCGGCCGCTCCGATCCTGCTGGAGCAGGGGCACGGGAGCATCATCAATATCGCGTCGACCGCGGGGCTGCTCGGCTACAAGCATTTTGCCGGCTACGTCGCCTCGAAGCACGGCCTGGTGGGATTGACCAAATCGGCGGCGCTGGACTACGCCCCCCGGAACATACGGGTCAACGCCATCTGCCCGGGCCCGGTGTACGACGACGAGCGATTGGACGGGCATATGACCAAGGTCGTGGCCGACTCGCTCGGCATCCGGCTGGGCGACCAGGAGGCGATTGATCTGGAATCCGTGGCGCTCAATACCGTCGTCTCGCCGAGGGATGTAGCCGAAGCGATGGTATGGCTGGCAAGCGACGGGTCGCAGAGGGTCACGGGAACGACGATAGCGGTAGATGCCGGATATTCGGCCAAATAGACAGGGGGAATAATAATGAACGCCACACGGATGGCACCGGCTGCGGAGCTTGACCGCGCAGCCGCAACCCAAGTATGGATCATCCGGCTGGACGATCCGGCCGCGGTCGCCCGCAGCGAGCGGCTGCTGCTGAAGGACGCGAGCCCGGACTTCCGCGCCGCCGCCCGAGGCTGGGTGGAGCATGCCTGCTCCCGGGAGGACCTGGAGGAGAGGCTCCGCAGAGAATCGCGGCGCCCGATCGGCCGGAGCGCCAAGATGAGAATCGTGCTCGTGACCTGTGCAGAAGGCGATGCCGGCTTGATTGTCGCGGCAGACCGGGAGTCGGTGCCGGCCGAGCACCTGCTCGCGGCGGGCCGCTATCTCGCCGGCGAGAGCGGGGACTTCTCGCCGGGCGATGCCCGAGGCATCCGGCTGGAGGCCGGACGGCAGCCTTCCTGGGGTATGCCGAGCTGGGACCGCGCGGCGGTATATCCCGACTCGCACGGCTGGATTTTGAGAGATCTTGATTCCGCCGCCGACCCTTCGACTCTCGCCGCGGCCTTGCTGCTCGCGCTGGAACGGTACGGCACCAAAAATGCCTCCATCTATATGGAGGAGAACGGTCCGGGCTTCCGCAAGGCGGCATCGGGCTCTCTCGACAAAGCCGGGAGGGTTCTGCTGGCGGAGGAGAGCTTCGAACGCTCGGCGAAGTTCGATGGCGGCATCCTCGCAATCGACCTGCCGGATCCGGCGGGAGAGTTCATCCCCTGCCTCGCTCCGCCGCTGCCGGTCACCCTCAGCGCCGTCCGGTCCCAAGGCGTCCTGCGCTCCATCCTCATCGCCGCCAGCGAGAGCGTCATCCATCCGGCCGTCCTGGCCCAGTTCGCCGAGGTCTACCGGTTCTACCTGGAGCGGCTGCTCGCCGGCGCCCAGCCCCCGGAGGCCGGCTGGCCGAGCCTGCCGCT
>Ga0194137_10000436_pt1 | contig 28298 bp, 30 predicted proteins | sample TARM_MetaG_T3_14_FD_134025 | JGI IMG/M metagenome (GOLD analysis project Ga0194137, IMG submission 134025) | Freshwater microbial communities from Pennsylvania, USA, analyzing microbe dynamics in response to fracking - TARM_MetaG_T3_14 (version 2) | ecosystem: Environmental > Aquatic >... | reverse complement strand
GGCTTGGCTTGCTGCGCCGCCTTGAGGGCTGCTGCAGCTTCCTGATCGGCCTTGATACGCGCGGCTACCTTCTTCGTGTTGCACGCGGTATTGAAACACTGGCCCTTGAAGATCTTGCCCATGGCTTGCGGCAAGGCGGAAACCGCCGCACCGAAGTCAGCGCAAGACTGGCAGGCCTTGGCCTGTTCTTCGCCAACGCCCTGCTCGCCGGTTGCCTCAAGCTTCACGCGGGTCTCGTTGTCGCCGACACGCAGGATACGAATCACGGGGTATTCGTCCTTCAGGCCTTCGGCTATCAAAGTCAGCGCCTTTTCCGTCTTGTCACGGTAGCACTGCGGGTTTGTGCAACTGCCTCCAGTGACGCTCTCTGCGAACATCGAGGTCTGGATGGAGGAGTTATGCGGGCAGTCTGCGCACGCGGCCTTGTTGAAAATGGCAGCATCGAGCTTGGACGAAGCCTGCTCAATCGTCGCTTTCAGCTCCGCGATCGGCTTCTTCTCCTTGATGATGACGGGCAGGAGCTTGTCCTGTGTGTCCCGCGCCAGGGCGGCGAGCAGCTCCGCATGACCCAGCGAGATCATCCGCTGATTCAGGGCGGAGCGCACGCTTTCCGAGCAGTTCATCAAGGCCAGACGCTTGTCCAGCGTGGCACGCGACCAGCCAAGCAGCCTGGCCGCTTCGTCGCGATCGCCGCTCAGGCGTCCAACCAGCTTGGCCGCGGCAGCGGCTTCTTCGGTGGGTGACATGTTGGCACGAGCGATATTCTCGACGAGAGCGGCTGCATCGGCTTCCTCATCGCTCATATCCTTGATCATCGCCGGGATTTCATAGTCGGGGCCAAAAGCCGCGACCGCAGCGCGGTAACGGCGCTCGCCGGCGACGATCTCGAACTGATCGCCTTTCGGACGCACGAGAATCGCCTGCAGGATGCCTTGGCAACGGACGCTTTCAGTCAGTTCCTCCATTTCCTTGTCGTCGAAGAAGGTCCGGGGATTCTGGCCACGGATCAGACGGGAAAGCGGAACGGACGCTTGTACGGTAGTAGCTTGCATGTGGAATCTCCAATGAAAAAAACGCCAGGAGGCGCTTTTCGATAGTCGTGGTGGTATGAATGCGTCAAAGACGCGGTAGTAAAACGTATTCTGAAAGCACATCGGCTTGCAGAATAAGTTGATCGACTTGGGGATTGACGCCTTCGAAGAGGATGAAGACGTGCCTACCGTCGGGTTCATGCAAAGCCGGTGAGGCTTAATGCACGTACTTGAACCTTGTTGGTATGGAGAATTCGCAGACTACTGGCCGCAGAGCGACATGCCAATAATACACCGATTCGGTTTATGTGAAAAGAAAACGAACCCCTCCCCCACTTGGGTGGAGAGGTCCGTTTTATTAGGCCGCCAGACTAAGCAAACCAATCTGGCTCGGCTGTCGCATTGCACACTCTCTGGCATGCTGGACAACTATGGCAGTCAAACCAGCGTCTTTGCTTTTGGCTCTTTGGGCACCAAAGGTTGTACCGGTTGTTTTTGTGCCGGCCTGGTGACGTTGCGAAGGATTTGCGCTGTGATGCGTGTTCTGGCAGCGTCGGCAATCCCATAGCGATTCAAGGAATCGACATCGCCCTTCAGGGTTTTCATTTGCGTCGCCATTGTTTGCTTTCACTGTATAAAAAGACAGTTAGGGCATTTTACCTTATCTGTCCTAACCTCAGGCACATTCAGCCTGCTTCGCCTGCTTCCTATGCAGCATCCTGCCCACAGCGGCGTTTCAACCGCGGCCAACTGCTTTAACAACGACGGGGACAATACCAAGTACGGTGATCAAGCTGACCAAAGCCGCATTGGCGAGCAATACCAATAATCTTTCGCTATCAAGCGCTTGCGATGGTAAGAAATTACTCAACACGGCTCTTGAACTTGAGCTAGACATCCCTATCTACTTTCTGTCTCCTCCCAAACTTCCGGTTTGGATTTTGTGGCCCGCATTGAGTCTTGCTCGAGCGGGCTTTTTTAGTTGAATGACAATTACCATATGCGATGGCATTGGCTATTGGAATCGCAATGCCAGCACAGTTTGATGCGCCGCAATAAGTGTTTCATTTCCGAAACATCATTGCTACATGGAACTACAATGGCGCCATGTATCTTTCCCCAGCCATCGAACAGCGCACGTATGCCCGTCGCCATTTTTCCTTCGACGCAAAAGTGCTCATGGACGACATTGGCCCTTATTCCGTCATCACGGTGGATGTATCTCGACATGGTCTAGGCCTCCTCAGTCAACGCCCTCTCGATATCGGTCGTAACTATGCCATTGCGATTGCCGTTCCGGACAGTCCGCGACGGATTAATGCATGGGGCACGGTGGTCTACTGCGATGGCACGCCAGACGGTTTTCAAGCGGGTGTCCTGTTCCTGGACATGGATGCCTACAGCCGATCCTGCATCGACGACCTGCTGACAAGCCGTGAAGGTGTACGTTAAACCGCCATGAAGGCCATGACCCGTACCAAGCAGCACGACCAGCTGCATGAACCCAAGGATGGGATGCGGTATATCGTCATTTTGCATGACGGTCGCAAGGTGGAAGGCCAATGGAATGCGGCTACCTCCCGCTTTTGTCTAGACCAAGCCCAATCCGTCTTCGTATTGCGCAAGGAAGCGTTCGACTGGTGGCCAGCTAACGTCTAGTCGGGGTGAAGGGGCCCTTCGTGGATGCGACCTTGAGACAAGTAGGGCGTTGATTTGCATCAATGGTGGTACTGGCCGAATCCTTCCCCGGCTCTGTACAATCGCGCCCCATGCAGCCATCGGAGTGAGACCTCAATTTCAGAAGAACAGGCTGCATCCACCGGAGCTGGCGGGCGGACCCAATACCAGCACCATATTCCCTTGTATGCCGTCATCCTGACCGGTTCTGCTGCAACGACGCTATTCGTCACGAACGATGGTTCGACGTGATACCTTCCGCACAATGACTGGTGCTGCATTCGGTTCCGAACGACTGGCTGGTCGTTGGGCTGGCCGGGTAAGTTGCGCGGGTAATGCCTTCGGAGCTGGTACGACACTGGCTATCATGTGCTTATAGAGGAGTTGCTTGCTGGTCCCCTGCCTCATTAACAAGGAATGCTGATCAAATGATTCGATCCAGCCGGTCTGCTTCATCCCATTGACCAGGTACACCAAGACGGTCATGCGCTGCTTGCGCAAGTCATTCAGATAAGTCGCTTGCAACCCATCGTTGTTAGTGCGTGACATCGATGTTCAACTCCTGTTTTGCCGCCCTGCTCCGCTCTGGCTTAGATGTCATACCTTGCCAGCATGGCTTCAGCGCTCAATGACAACGGCAGTAGCGGCGGGCTTACGGTGACGTTATCCGCCTTTTTTCGATGCCGGCGGATGCCCGGGCTGGTTAATGCCGACAGTTGCTGCCGTACCAGCTTGGCCAGCGAAATACGTCTTTGCGACCGTGTTATTCCGATATGGCTGTGGTACTGAAAGCCGTCTTCAAAAATGATCTGGATCTGGCATAAGCCTTCACCCTTTTCCGGAGCATCACTGGCCCAGCGCTCCAGCACGGCGTTGGCCAATGCAACGGTGCTGACGCGCGCTTGCATAAAAACGCCATCAATGCGTTCGATCAGAATCCGTGCAATATCGATCTTGTCACAATCTTCAATGACCAATTTCTCATCCTTTGGCGCGTCGTTGCGCCGAGTCTGATAGGGAAATGAATGATCCACCAACCTGTACCCGGATCGGTACAAAGAAAAAAGCCCGCAGTCCTTGCGGATTTGCGGGCGAATCCAATTCAAGAAGAGTTGGAGGAGACAAGAACATAGTACCGGTGTACAACAACGATGTCTTCTTTCGAGTGCGAATGACAGACATTCCCGCTGCTTATAACACCGCAAAAGGCAAAAGCCCACAGCACAATGTACTGTGGGCTTTCACGTGTCTCCTGGCGTCCTCTTTGGGATTGGATTTTTATACTGCACGGCGATTCTCTATCAATTTCCCAGTTTTGTCATCGGGCAGTGCAATATTATTAACGCCAACTTGGAACTAGAACGTAGCCTGCGCGAGGTGATTGCGCCCTTGGGCCTTTGCCAGGTACAACGCCCGATCGGCTGCATTGACCAAATCCATTCCAGATCTGATGGCGCCCTGCCCATTGCCATGGGAGGCCAGTCCAATAGAGACCGTCACCTTGAATGACGTATCCGCGTCGACCGTGTGATGGAAGGAGGCGATGGTTTCGCGGATCCGTGACAGCACCTTTGCCGCCGCCTCACCTGGTGTACCTGGGAACAGCAGCACAAATTCTTCGCCGCCGTATCGCGCAAAGATATCGCCATTCCGGATTTGCGACTGGATGACGCGTGTCACCGACTGCAAGGCAGCATCGCCCACGGCGTGGCCATAGGTGTCGTTGATGCGTTTAAAATAGTCGAGATCGAGCATGGCGACTGACAACGGCCAGCCATGCCGCACTGCGAGGTCGAATTCCTTGCTTAGCGCATCGTCGAAGTAAGCACGATTGTGTGCTCCGGTCAGTGCGTCGCGCTGCGCCCGCTCTTCCATTTCGCGAGACTGGCGCAGATTCGCAATGAAGATCAGCTCCTTGGCTTCGGCGACCAGCGCGTCGGCTTGTGAGGCCTCCACCAGAGGCAGATCGAAAAGATCTTCGACTTCCTTGACGCCTTCACGCATGCCGTCGATGATGTTGGTGAGTGCTTGCGCTTCCATGCCAAGCCACTTGGCAGCGGCATTGGTAGCGCGCAGGGTCACCACTGGGTCAGTTGGTTTGAGGAAGACGTCCGCCAGATAACCGGACACGGCAACACAGCTATTCGGATTCACGGCAATCTCACCTTTTGGCTCGATATGACTGGTCAGGCATGACACCGCGAGGTGATCCGGCAGGTGCCAGCGTTTCAGCAGCCAGTACCCCACTTCGTCGTGGCCCGACCCAAACGCAGAGCGTTCTGCCTGCAATAGTTGATCATGGTCTGCCGCGCCCGCCGTGGCTTGCGTATAACTCTCCGCTAACGCCGTTTGCAAGGCAAGGATGCCGATATCCTGCAGCAAGCCAGCTAGCAGCAAGTCGTCGGCGGGCAGCTGGAAATGTTGTGCCAACACCCGGCATGCCAGTGCCGACAGGATCGAGCGCTGCCAGAACAATTGCGCTTCACCACTTTGACGGGAAGTTTTCAGCCCTTCTGCTAGAGAAAACGATAGCGCAATGGTGATTGCCGCGTGTGTGCCGAGAAGACTAATGGCCTGCCGCACATTGCTGGCTGAACGTCTCGAGTTATACAGCGGCGAGTTGGCGACTTTGAGCATCTTGGCCGCCAGCGCCGCGTCGAACGCCACGGCATCGGCAATCTGCATCAGGCTGGCATTCGGGCTGTTTGCCAAGTCGATGATACGCACCGCTGTTGATGGTGGCGTAGGTAATGACGTGCAAATTTTAAGCCGGCGAATCAAGTCTTCGTTCATGGAAGGCAAAGTAGCAGATGAGGGACCGATTTTAACAGGCAGCAATGTGAATTCGGCAACAGATTCGTAGTAGTAGATGGAGCAGATCGGCCCGCGTAACCGAAAGTGGTACGTAAAGTTACCGCTTGCGTTCAGTCAAAGCAACGATGTATGCTGATTTTCGCTGCACGGACAAACAAGAACCCATATCGGAGACACGCATGTCAGTTCATCTGGAAAGATGCAGCAATGCTTTATGCCGTCGGCTTTATGAGGTCGAGCACTTCAGCCCTTGCTTTGGAAGTCGAGGTATGCGTGTGGGCGTCATCGAATGTCCGCACTGTGCGGCAACGGTGAGCGCCAAGGCATCGCTTGTCTATGTCTCCCGCGCGGTGCCCAAGCTGTGGGACCGCTGGTTGGATGAAGACTTTTCAGAAACTAAGGGCTACAAGTCGTCCGTGTCTGCACTCATTCGTCCAGCCACCGCTTCCTGAACTGTCTCGGGCGACAGCAGTGCCAAGGACAGTCGCGGCTGCGAACGCTTTGGTACCGCGTTTTGGCAGCCACGATTAGACGTAGTGGTCAGGATTATGGCGCAGGCTTAGGACGTCGAAACTGCCGTTTTTTGGGAAAACCTGTCCCCTGCCCTTTGCCATTACCCTGTTTGCGCGGCCACCGGGGCTGCTCGTTGATAGTGCCTGGATTGGACAACCAGGCGTTGAGCTGTTCACGTACTTGGTTAATGCCGCCAATGACACGCAGATACCGATTCTTGAAGGTCTTTCTCAGGTACTCGTCTGCCGGTGCAGGAATGTCTTCCCGCAAACCCATCATGCGCTGACAGCTACGCAGCGATGGCGCCGTACGGAGGTCTTCCAGCGGTACCACCTTCAGTTCCAGTTGCGGATAATATTGCTGCAGGTCTTCGAAATCGCGCGGACTCGTGCCGATCAGGGCAATCATCGGTTTGAATGCACTGTTGGCTGACGGCGGCAGTTTTGGATCAAACAACGGCTGCACATCCGCCTCTGCATGTTCACCGTCTTCATCATCGTGGGTGTGACTTGCGGTCGGCGCAAACTCGCCTGCCATTCCTGGCTCGTCCTGGTACGATGCCCGCGTGTGCGAAGTCTTACCTTTCTGCTCATAGCTGCGCGACTGCTCACGTGACGAGAACTGGCCTGCCCCGCTGAGCGCTGTCTGGAACAACGACGAGATGGCCTGGTTTCCACCCTGCTCCATCAACTTATTGACCAACGCAGTGGCCAACTCCTGGCAGAACATCGACACGAAGGGACGCGCCATTTCGACGAAATCACCAGTGGCCGCAGGTAAAGGTGCTTGAACTGCATGCGTGCGCGGCCTGGATTCGTTGATATGACCCGGGCGGGGCGCTGGCTGTCGTACATTGCTGGCGGGGTGTTGTACCGGTTGTTCTCCTGCAGGGGGCGGCAGCGCACTGCCTGGCTGCTTCTCTACGCGTTGAGGTACCGACGATGCGTCGTCATTGTTGCTATTGGGGTTTTCCGACGTTGCAGACGCATTCGATTCTGCATCGGTTGGCGGGGCTTGCCTGGAGCTCTTACGGACTTTACGCTGCTGCGGCTCATCGGCTACTGTTGCAGAGGAGGTTTCCTCAGTATCGATACCGACTTGCTCTGACCTGGAGAACAGTTCCTCTTGTGCGGTGTTCCCTACCTTTTGCAGGATACCGTGGAGACGCTGCCGGATCGCCTGAAAACCCTGCGAGATGGAAATCAGCTTGCGATGCCGCTCTTCCGGCAACGCATCTTGCGCAAGGAATACGTCCTTGGCTTTGACTTCGTCCAACTGCGCTGACTGCAATAGTTCACGGCCCTTGACGTCAAGGAGCCGCCTGGCGATCAATTCCCATTCTTCTTCTGTCCACTTGATAACGGCGGGAACAGCAACCGGTGCGGGTTTGCGAGGCATGACTTCTCAGTATAGGTTGGAGGTCTTCAATGAATCAGACTTTTGTGCCCGACTGGCGCGCATACACCTTGGCCGTGTCGGCGCCGTGTCTTCTGCTTATGGGCATAAACGGCTTAATTAAGTTCCTACGTGCAGTCAAGGTGGTATTTAGCGTTCGGTACGATACCGACGTCTCTTGTAAATCGGGATAGCGTTACATCAACGCAAATACGCTTTGGCGCTCTGTCGAGCTAATACGCAAGGATAGCACGATCGTTCGATAAATGAGCATCGCGTATGATCCACCAATAAGGAGAGACATGCTGTCCCAGAACAATAAGAGCATCACATGGCGAATTCAAGACTGAACGTATTGGTAGCGGAAGTGCCGAGCGTGATTCCGGTCGTGCAAGAGGCATGGCAAGACCACTTCTTATTGACGTTCTGTACTTCGATGGTGGAGGCTGAAAGCCTTCTGGAGAGGCCGTTTGATGTGATCGTATGCGGCACGCACTTTGCCGAAAGCAAGATGTTCGACTTCCTGCGGCTCGCCAAATCGCACTTCGAAGCGCGGAAAGTCCCCTTTCTCTGCGTCCGTGTGCTGGACGGTGAACTCGACAGCACGGCATTCCAGGGCATCAGTATCGCCGCATGTGCCCTTGGCGCTGTTGGCTTTGTCGATCTCAACCGCTGGCGCCGTGAGTACGGGTTTGATCAAGCCCGTGAAAGGTTACGCAACCTGGTGTTGTCTCTGGCTGCTGGCCAGCATGACTGACGGCGTTCGGTAGCGCAACGTCGGCTAGCGCCCTGCTTGGCCTATCAATTCCTTGGCCTGCAATAACAGGTCGTCGCGTACCGGATCAGGCTTGTCGCCTGTCGCCAGCTTGATATAACCAGTGAGGTCTCGGACCAGTTTGACAAAGGCGGCCCGCTCCGCAGGCAGGTTTTCACCAAGGGTAGCTTCAATTTGCGCGATGAGTTCGAGAACAGACGCCGGATCGACAACGCGGCAATATGAGGCCTGCCAGTCGTCACGCTGTTTAGCGTCTTCCAGCGCCTGTTGGCAAGCGGCTTTAACGGTGTCGAGAGGGGGCATCGTGATACAGGAATTTTCAAGATTCATTATTGAGTGTAACACCCGGTCCGTAGTCTTAACGTTAGAGACCAGGAGACCGTGTTATCGGCCTGGCACATGACTGAGCCGACGGATAGCGACTGCCTTATTCGCATACTATATATCTCTTATAACAAGAGTAAAGAGGACAGTGATGATGCAGAGCAGTATATTAACACCTGTCTCCTCCAACTCTCCTTGAATTGGATTGAACCCGCAGCCCTTGGTCTGCGGGTTTTTTTTCTTCTTAAGTTCTCTTATGGTGTTTGAGCTGCCAATTGGGTAGCAAAATAGAGCCGTCTCTTCCGAAACTTGAGATTTATCACGCCGCGCCGCTGAACAAAGCGTAATAACTACTTGTCCATTACGGAACTTAAATTAACGCAACGTTCATTTAAATGGAGACCCTCACCATGGCGAACCTCGGACCCGCAGCGAAAGCCGTTGAACAAGAATTGAACCATGCCCGTCAAGGCATGCAGTACTACGCCAAGCTTGTTGAAAACCTTGAAGGCGTGCTGGAGACGCTCACCACACTCGATACGCCAGCAACAGACACTCGCACAAGAAGTCGCACCGCAGCCCCGGCCAAAGCCAAGGGAAAAACTGCCGATACCCCGAAGGCTACTGTCGCCAAAGGCGCAAAGCAATCCAAATTGCCGTCCACCGGCAAGGATTTCTGGCCAACATTATTGACTGATACGCCTCAACCGGCCTCTGAAGTGCTGAAAGCTGCGATCAACGCCCTTGGCATCAAGCCAGATGCGGATGACCGTAAGAAGCTGACGCAGCGGATGTCCAACGCGCTGAGTGTCATGGCCAAAAACGGGGATATTAAGGCAGAAGGTAGTGCTCGTGCGCGGCTTTACTCAAAGAAAACGGTAATCCATTAAGTGCAAAGGACCGTTGGTCAATGTCCTCGGTCCTTGGCAAAAATCCCCCTTTTCAGCTTCCTCAGTCTGAAAACGAGCCAACCGCCTGCCCTGATCTCGTTTCCACGATCAGGGCAGGCTCAATGATCAAGCTTATTCGGGGACGATATTTGACGCCTGCATGCCCTTCGGACCCTTGGTTACTTCGAAGGAAACCTTTTGGCCTTCCTTGAGGGTTTTGAAGCCCGAGCTCTGAATCGCAGAGAAATGGGCGAAGAGATCTTCTCCACCCTGATCTGGTGTGATGAAACCGAAACCCTTGGAATCGTTAAACCACTTGACGGTACCTGTTGCCATAACAATCTTTCACATGTGTTCTGAATGACCTCGGCCAGTATAGGTATTGTTATCTGGTCCAGGCGCGATCTATCGAGTCGGTAATACTTGGTCTCCTCCTCGACGAAGCAAAGTATAGCTTAGCGAATCAAATAGGCAAGTATTGGTTAACGACGGATTATGACCGGTGGACGAGAAGATGGTGCCGCAAGGGATGTTTAACAACGTTGTCGCCGCCGCACGATCAAACGGTCAAGTCCAACGCAGCAGGGAACGACGTCTGTTGCTGCTTCTAATTTTAAATCGGATTCATCGATACAAAGACAGCTGATCGTCGCAGAGTGCATACGAATGAAAAAAGACCCGCGGCCTGGCTGGGCCACGGGATAAACTTCGCACTAGGTGTTTACACATCCACTGTAAAGCCGTTTCATAGTGGCCCGCTTATCCTGTCGCAAGGAGCCGCTCCAGTTGCTTGAGGCACGATAATAAGATGAAGGAGAGCCCTATCCAGTTTCATTCGAGTGCGGGTCGGCGCCAGCAAAAACTGTGAAAGCAAGTAGTAGAACCGTTCTGCAAATAAGGGCCGTGGCCCTGCAACATAAATACAGGACACACGAAACCCAATTGTTGTCTAACCTAGTACACTTGCCCGGCCAGTATGCGGCGCTTGAGTAATTCGTACTCGTCCGGCGAAATCACGCCTTCCTGCAGTAACCGGTTTAGATCGCTCATTTCTCCACCGCGGGGATAGCCGCGGACACCCGACTGCTCTTTCATTGTCCGACGCCGATTTAACCCTAGACGGGCAGCGCCCATGATCATAGCAACGGTGACGACTCCTGAGATCCATCCGATGGCACCCACCTTGTTCCCCTGTGTAAGCGTGTAATTTTCGACTGGTATAAGGGTAGCGTGTTTCTATTACAAGGCCATGCTTTTGCCATTCCGTGCGGCATTTTTGCTACAGTCCGTCGTTGGCTGACTGGACCTCTCATGAGTCTCATATTCGTGGGATGCGCATCCATTACCTTTGCGCTCTAATCGTCTCATCAGCCATAGAAAAAGCGAGAAGGCGGCACCAAACATGCGCATACAAAAAGACATCGTGGTATCGACCCTACTCGCTATCGCCATCGTTGGCGGCGGTTTATGGTTATTGGACCGGTCGACGTCGCTCTCTACGTCCATATTGCAGAAAGTGCCCGAGCCACCGAGGAACAGTCCGGACCGCACAATCTCCGGTACCCGAACGGGACGCCAACCTGAAGGCAATGCGACTGACGCTGCGGCCGTCCCTCCTCCGGCTGTACACGGGATCAGGAAATGTACTGTCGGTGGCAATACAACCTATTCCAATAGCGGATGCCCCGAAGGCACGCAGACCGGAACTGTCGTGTTACATCACTCTGGTGGAATCATCAGCCCTCCAAAGGCTGATCTGCTCACGCTGATGGCGCAGCGAAAAGCTGCTGAGGCACAGCACACCGGTCGGCAGGTTCTGACAATGGGCACGCCCCAATCCACGGCGGAGGAGTGCGTCCTCCTCGACCAGCATGTCCAATACCTGGATTCGAAAGCCCGCCAGCCGCAATCGGCCACTACGCAAGATTGGATACGCCAGGAGAGAGGCAAAGTCCGGGACCGGCAAGTCGCTCTCCACTGCTAAGGGACTGTAACGAATTCAAGCTTCCAATCAGGTGTTGCGATGCCTCGTCGTACGCAAACGGCATCGCCTCCATACTTGCAAAAAAGTTATTGGCAGTCGGTTCGGAAGGAAGCGCGACCGCAAAATAACTGCGAAAGTCGTGAGGATTTTTTTCGGTTGGCTGTTGTCATAGTTCATTTATCCACACAACCAGGCGAACCTACGTCCCCTTTTTGAGATGCGTGGTTTTTTCCCGCGCCTGTTCCATGGCAGAAGCCGAATAGCAATGTATTCCGATTTCGATAATCAAACCAGACAACGCAACGACAACGAAAGCTTCCTGGCTGCTGCTTCGGCAGGTGCGGTCGACACGGTCGCCTTATTGCTCGATGAGCACGGCGTGAACATCAACACCGTCGATCGCCTTCGCCAAACCGCCCTATTCCATGCCATTCAAGCTGGCTGCGAAGACTGCGCGCTTTACCTACTCAAGCGTGGTATTGACTGGCGCCGTCAGAACAAGCGGGGTCTGCAAGCACTTCATCTCGCAGCCGGCATGGGCCTCGGCGTTGTCGTCGAGTGGCTGCTCAACGCCAGCGCTGATCCCAACGCCCGTGGCGGAAAACACATCACGGCATTGCACGTGGCAACCACGTCGGCGATGACTGCGATGCTGTTGGCCGCGGGAGCGGATCCCGACGCGCGGGATAAGGACGGCGAAACGGCTCTATTTGACGCTGCACGGTGCGGGAGGATGGACAAGATGCGCTTACTGATTGACGCAGGTGCCGATGTGGACGCGCTTAATGGGAAAAGGGAGACTGCGCTTTTCCAGGCCGGCCAACGTGGCATTATCGAGGTAGTTGATTATCTTCTTGGCGCTGGCGCCAACCCGGATCTGCCAGGAGACAGCGGCCGCTCCCTAGCCACTGTCGCGAGACGAAATCCGTCCCTGCGCACCTACATGACGGGTCGAGCGATGCGTGGCTGTATCGATGCTGCACTGGCTGAGATCGCTCGGCCTGTCTAGCCAGCGGCTCGATTCTTCAACGGGCCATGCAGCAGCGAACATCGCATTCTTATCGCTGCAAATACGTTATTTGGGGCTTGACATTCTTTCGGTGTTCAAGGGTTGTACACACTCAGCAGCGCCATAAAAAATATCTTTGGTCATTTATAAGATATTGCACGACGGAATGACGCACTTTCCGTAAGTCATTGATTTTTATCAGTTCCAAATAGTGCCCAAGAAGCAGGCAATTTAGGTAACCCCGCATGGTACTTGGACTTTTCTGGTGTCAAGCCCCGGTTATTCACAAAGTTGTCCACAGACAATGTGGATTTGTTGAAAAGTCCTTTTTTGACAATAAGTTGCAGTGATATTTGGATCTGAAATCATAAGAGTTTGCAAAGTGCAGTCGACCGTTCATACCGTATGTAGGAGACAAAATGCCTATACACGCTTCAAAGAGCTCCAACTCAAGAACGGGCGGTAACCATAGCCGCTGGTACAGCGCAAATCTGCGCAGGTTCGATTAAGTGAGGTTTCAGCCTATGGGCTTGGGGTATTGCTCTTATAGGGACGCCTGATCTGCAAAATCCGCGCCTTCAGTATGATGCCTGACAATGGCATCTTATTATGAAATTGCTATTGTAATAATGTGCCGCTTGAAGACTGGCGTTATTGGGAGGCACAAGAGGCTGTATTGCGCGCCTGTAGTGCAGCCTCTTCTCTTATACTCCAGCGCCTTTGCTTGCGCTTGCATGCGTTAGCTTCAGTATCGGCGTGCCGAGCAATGCATCATGAACTTCTTGCTCAATGACAAGGATTTCAATGAACGATCTCCTGACGGCCAGATGGAGATCCTAAGAATTCGGAACACTCTCATTTATACCCCGGCGATCGTCAATATTCATCTCAACCGAGATCGAGCCTTCTTTCTTACCAATCTACTCGAGGCACGAGCGCAACGCCTTGTCCTCGGCATTGGCTTAAATGAATTGCAAGGCAATAGTGAAGCGGGAGAAGAAACGCAACGAGGAGCGACCCAATACTCCCCATATCGAGAATAGAGCTGCAGGACTCTGGGCTGCTCTGGATGAATAACGGGTTGGAGACGGGCCGCTTGCCATGTTTGACGCCGATGAGACCAAAGGTTCCAGAAATCTCCTCATCGATTGATCATTTGGGTGAACCGAACACATATGTGCTTCTCCTATATGGAAAGGAGACTGAGAATGAAGACATCATTGATTGACGGAACACGTGTTCCTCACTTCGACAAGGACCTGCTACCCGAGTTGCCGTCTGGCATTCCATCCGTGGGTGTGATTGATCCCATCCTATTGGGCGTCGAGAATGATGAGGGCGAGATCTATCGGCTCATCGAAACGGCCGACGATGCGATGAACACTCACCTTATTCATACTCTTCAACGATGTGGATATGATGTTGACGTCATCATCACTGAAACAAGTCATAGTCTCCAAGGCATCATCCGAAAACAAAAGAGGGGCGTGGCTGAATGACTTTGCGCTACAGAGTCTGGACAACGTGTCTTTTTGCCGATGCTATCCCTCCTGATGACCTAGGAAAGGCCGACATGACCTTATCCCTGCACTTGAGAAAGTCCGGCTGCTTTTCCGCCAGAACCAGCCAATTTACTCGCGGTGCCTGACGGCTCCGTCTACACTCTGAGCTTTGGACTGGTATAACAGACTGTGACCCCATGTGCGAGGATACGGTGTTTGTCGACCTTGGAACATCGCTGACGAAAACTGGGAACCGTATGCTTCCCAATTTGGCACGCAGGCAGTCTTGATTCTTTAGCGCGTTGTCTTGAACGCAGCGACCACATTCGACAAATGCAACGCCTGTTCACGCATCGCATGCGACGCATTGGCGGCCTCCTCGACCAGCGCTGCATTCTGTTGCGTCATCTGGTCCATCATCGTGACCGCCTCGTTGACCTGCTCGATGCCCGAGGTCTGCTCGGCCGATGCCGCAGTGATCTCGCCGATGATGTCGCTCACGCGCCTGACACTCTCGACCACCTCGGTCATTGTCGCGCCAGCCTGGTCAACCAGACGCGCACCTTCGTCCACCCTGCCGACCGAGTCATCGATCAGCGTTTTGATCTCCCTGGCCGCCGCCGCAGAGCGCTGGGCGAGCGTACGCACCTCTGTTGCGACCACTGCAAATCCGCGTCCCTGCTCGCCGGCGCGCGCAGCCTCGACCGCGGCATTCAGCGCCAGGATGTTGGTTTGGAATGCGATACCGTCAATCACCGAGATAATATCGACCACTTTGCGCGAGGATGCATTGATGGATGCCATGGTGTCCACCACCTGTGCCACGACCGCGCCGCCACGCTGCGCAACTTCGGATGCTGAACCGGCCAACGTGTTGGCCTGACGTGCGTTGTCGGCGTTCTGGCGCACGGTCGATGTCAGCTCCTCCATGGAGGACGCTGTCTCTTCCAGCGAACCCGCCTGCTGCTCGGTACGTGACGACAGATCTTGGTTGCCTTGCGCAATTTCAGATGCGGCCGTGGCAATGGCATCGGTACCACTGCGGACTTGTCCTACGAGCGCGGTAAGGTTGGCGTTCATCTCGGCCAGCGCAGTCATTAGCTGCCCGGTTTCGTCGCGCGCGTCGATACGGATGCTGGTGGTCAAGTCACCGGCAGCTACAGCCTTTGCCACTTCCACAGCACGTCCCAACGGTACGGTGATGCTACGTGCGATCCACCATCCGAACGCGCACGCCAGCAGAGCGGCTGCCGCCGCAATGCTCCACATCGTCACGCGCGCATTGCTGTATGCCTCAGCCGCCTCCACCCCGCCCTTGTCCATGAGCTTGCCGCCAAGGTCAATCATGTTGGCGATTTGCGCGATGAACGCGTCCTGCTCCTTCTGAAGTGACGCGTTGACCAATTCCGACGCCTCCATGCGCCGCGCATCGCCGATTAACTTATTGAACTCGGCGCGCACCGTGTCGTAGCGCGCCCGCGCGTCGGTGACGCCCTTGAACAATTCCCGCCCCTTGTCGGTAGTCAGGCGCTTGCCCAGCAACTGGATGTTCGCCTCGATACGCGCGTTGAGCGCAACCAGTTCCTTGATCTCCGCGTCCATCCGCTGTTGATCCGTAGTGATCAGGAGGTTGCGCTGGCGCACGGCAGCCTGCAGAACGTCGCGCTGGATGTGGTTTGTGACCTTGACGGTCTCATAACGGCCATTGACGATTAAGTCGGTGCCCGCATTGAGCGTCGCCAGGCGGTCATTAGCGATCAAGGTGATCACAACCAGCAGGACCACCACTGTGCCAAACCCTAGGCCTAAGCGCACCCCTACTTTTAAATCTTGCAACCGCATTGTTGTCTCCTTACTATCTATTGCATTCCAGAAATGATCGGCGTCTTGGAACTGTAACAATGCTGTTGTCTACGGGCAATTAAAGACCGCACTTTTCCCGGGCGTTGTCGGCACAATGCTACATTTCTGTTCCCCCCATTAGGCTTTGCCGTAAGGGTAGCTTTATGCGGTTCAGTGGTTGCGCAGTTAGACAGCTTATTCAACAGCGGGTCAGGTATTTGATAAAAGCAGCTGTAATCCCATGTTCCGTTTCGCACGACGCTGCATTATTACGATCGCTGTACACTTGCCGTGCTTCTACCTTTCGGCCCTTCCATGCTCATACGCAACCGCCTCCTGATCTTGATACTCTCGGTGCTAATACCGTCCTTTGCAGCGGCAGGCCTCGCCGTCTGGTTCGTCTACCAGGAGCAGCAACAGGCGCAGAGTCGTATCGCGACCGAGGCGGCGCGGACGCTGGCGCTGCTCGTGGACAAAGAACTGCTGGCAGTAGAAAGCGTCCTCAAAACGCTTGCTCTGTCACCGGCGCTTTTGTCGGGCGACCTTGGAACATTCCACCGCTATGCACGCACTATCACTCCTCCGGAACACGCAGTGGTGGTGCTCAGCGATCTGGCGGGCGCGCAACTGCTCAACACCCGTCTGCCATTGGGATCCCCCCTGCCTCCGGTCGGCCGGGCCGTCGACGCCTTGCGCGAGGCGGCCGGCCCTGACGCGTCCGTGGTATCCAATTTGTTCATGTCGCCGTTGGGGCGGCGTCATGAAATTGCCGTACAAGTGCCAGTCAAGGTCGCCGGCGAGATACGCTACTACCTTGGCATGGGTATCCCTGCGTCCCGCCTACAGGTGCTATTCGACCAGCGGTCGCTGCCGCCCGGGTGGATTGGGGCGGTAGCCGACCGTGCGGGCATCGTGGTCGCACGATCACTGGAAGCGGAAAAGTTTGTTGGTGCCTCTGCCCGAGATCGATTGCTCGCGCGCATCGCCGCGGGTGAGCAATCGGGGGTGCATTATGGCGTGACGCTTGACGGCGTTCCCACGGCTGGCTTTTTCAGCCGCGCCCCGTTCACCGGGTGGACAGTCGTGCTCAATATCCCGCAGTCGGAATTACGGCGCCCCGCGCTTTACGCTGCCACGTTCCTTTCAGTGATTCTCCTGCTTCTGCTCGCTACAGCGCTGTTTGTGGCGACTTGGTACGGTAGGAAAACCGCCAAGCCCATCGAGGCCCTGCGGCTCGCTGCCGAGCGGCTTGGGCGTGGGGAGCCAGTGTCTTTAGCACCGTCTGGACTGGTGGAGACCGATGCCGCCGCCAACGCCATGGAAGCGGCCGCAGCCGAGATTGCCCGTGGCCGGACCGATCTCGAGCGGCGCGTGGCCGAAGCCGTGATCGCGAGCGAGAAAGCGCAGCGCGCAATGCTGCAGTCTCAAAAACTGGAGGCACTCGGACGGCTTACCGGTGGCATCGCGCACGACTTCAACAATATTCTTCAGACACTCAGTACTTCGCATCAACTGCTGCGATTGACGTCTGATCCGAACCGCGCTGAGTCGCTCCTGGCGACTTGCGAGCGTGCGATCGACCGTGCTACCACCTTGATTGCACAAATGCGCGCGTTCGGACGTGCCCAGGAAACTCGTATGGAGACTTTCGACCCCGCACGCGCGGTACACGATGCGCTTCCGCTACTGCGCAGCGGTCTGCCTGCGGGCGTGACTCTCGTCTTCGATTCGAATGAAGCCGTGTGGCCTGTGCGGGCGGATCGGGTGCAGTTTGAGCTGTCACTACTGAACCTGATTATCAACGCGCGCGACGCCATCGTCTCCACCGGGACCGTGCACATTGCGCTCTGCAACGTTGTCCTGACCGGTAGCGTGCCAAGTCCGAGGCTTGTGGAGGGCGACTATATCTGCATTACTGTCACCGATGACGGCTGCGGCATGAGTTCCGAGGTGCTGGGGCAAGCGCTGGATCCGTTCTACACCACAAAATCCGTCGACAAAGGCTCCGGACTGGGGTTGCCGCAGGCATATGGATTCGCTCAGCAGTGTGGTGGCACACTGACCTTGGATAGTGCCGAGGGCCAGGGAACAACGGTTAGCATCTATTTACCGCGTGCTCATTGCGAGATTAACAGCAACGCGGAGCCGCAGCGGTCTTCGAATAGCCAGTGTACTACGGGCAACGGCGTGCTGCTGTTCGTGGAGGACGATTCTCTGGTACGCGAAGCGGTAGTGCCGGCGCTACATGCTGCTGGATTCAAGGTAGTGGTGGCCGAGAATGGCGAGCGTGCGATGCACATCATCGAATCCGGTACGCATATTGACCACCTGTTTTCAGATATTGTCATGCCGGGGTCGATCTCGGGCGTGGATCTGGCGCGTTTCATGCGCGCGCGGCGTCCGGACGTGCCGGTTCTGCTGGCAACCGGCTACAGCGACACGCCGGTTGACCTGGCCGGTGTACGCTTGTTAGCGAAGCCGTACCGGATCGAGGATGCGCTCAGTGCCCTGGCCAATGGCTGATGATTCTGCCTCAGCTAGTTCCCTGTCGTTACGGTCAGAACGTGGGCTTTTACTTGAGCAGGCTGCATAAACATTCAGTCATATAACAAGCTCATGTTTGAACCGTCGTTGCGGTGAAGGCTTTAGATCTAAGCCTAAAGCCCACCAAGTTCCGATCTGACGCGATCAACAAGTGTCTAGTCGGGAGCCAATGGCAATAATTCAAGCATGCGACTATGCCATGGCCATAATAACGAATGTTACAGCGCCAATCCAGACCGGCGAGTTGTCTTGTACCGTTAGGATTTGGCTGCGCTTGCTTGCTGTGCCTTGCTGACTTTACCGGCACGGGCCGGACTCGCTTTCTTTGGCACTGCCTTGACCGGAGCAGCCCTTTTCGCGGTTGGCTTTTTCGTTGCCACCTTCTTGACCGCCTTACCTTGGCCCAAAGTTTCGTTCGACTTCTTACCTGCGCGCTTGGCTGCGCCGGCAGAACGCTTACTCACCGGTTTCGTTGGGACAGTCCCCGATCCCGATCGCGCACTCTTGGCTGCTTTGCCGGCCGGCGACTTCACCGCTTTCTTTGCACTGGTCTTGCTGACTGCAGTGGCATTCTTCTTCGCACTGCTCGTCGTACCGCCGCTTGATGTTTTCTCGAAGCGTGCCAGCGTCTCGCTCAGCATGCGATGCTTGTAGACCGTGTCTTTCAGCTGTGCTTTCGCTGCAGCCTGCGCTTCCCTTTTCGCTCCTTTTGATGCGCCTGCGTCTATCTTGGCCTGCTGCCGCTCGACCATGACTTGGTACTTGTCACAGAGCTTGCGGGAGCGTTCGATACGTTGACCCAATGCCTTTTCACCGAGGGCATTTACAGCTGGCGTGAAGCTCTCATTGACGAGTTTGAACTCGGACTCTGACAGAATCTTTTGTGCGGTTCCACGACGTAGCGGCATTTTTTTCCTTTTAAGATAGACATCTGGCAGCAGCATAACCAGTTAGCTTCAACAAGGGAATGAGGAATAGCAAAAATTTGAGCCGGAAGGTCTCGCTCCTCTACAAATCAACGTGTTCTCTTGAAGAACAAAATTCGTAGGCCAGTTAGAACACATGCCATCCATCGAATGGATCATAACAACGCCTCAGCTACCAATGTGTGCATGAAAACCGTGCCGCATGCACCGTGAGCTGGTTTGCCAGGACCACAACCGCCTTGTAAAGGACTGAACATTTCCGCGTCTGGTATTCATCGCTGATTGCAGGTGCTTTCCGATTCTTTGGGCGCTTCCTACTCGGAGTGGGTTACGACTTGGGATGGATGTCATGGTCCCTTCTCTACACACCGGAGTCCACGGAAGGATCGTCGAGAGCGTGCTACACAAAGAAGTCCCATTGAAGACAGAAGGGTTAATATATTGCCATCTTCTACGCATACGATGCACGACTTTGCCCATGCCAGCCCCTTCGACTGCCCCATCGTCTCGGCCAGAACTGGATCATCTTGCTGGCCTGGTGGAGCGCGTCACGTTTCACAATCCCGATAATGGTTTCTGCGTCCTGCGCCTGAAGGTCAAGGGCGAGCGGGAACTTGTTACCCTGATCGGACATACACCCATGGTGACACCCGGCGAGTATGCTTCTGCCTCTGGCAGCTGGGTGACCGATCGTGAGCACGGCAAGCAATTCAAGGCCGTGTTCGTCAAAATATCGCCGCCCAATACCCTGACAGGGATAGAACGCTATCTCGGATCGGGCATGGTCAAGGGGATCGGCCCAGTCTATGCGGGTCGGCTGGTCAAAGCTTTCGGCGCGGCTGTCTTCGATGTGATTGAACAAACCCCGGCGCGGCTGCGTGATATCGAAGGGATTGGGGAAATACGCGCAAAGAAGATCGTGTCGGGATGGGCCGATCAAAAGATTATCCGCAACATCATGGTGTTTCTGCACGGTCATGGCGTATCGACTTCCCGCGCGGTACGTATCTTCAAAACCTATGGGGCGGATGCGGTGTCGATCGTCACCGAAAACCCCTATCGGCTGGCGCAAGATATTCGCGGGATTGGGTTTTTATCTGCCGACACCATCGCCCGCAAGATTGGCTTTGCGGCCGATTCGCCACTCCGTGCCCGCGCGGGTGTCTCCTATGCGCTCGCAGAAGCCTCTGCCGAAGGGCATTGTGGCTTGTCACGGGTAGGACTGGTCAAGCTGGCCGTCAAGTTGCTTGAGATTGCCGAGGCCGTTATCGACGAAGCGATTGAGCAGGAACTGGCGGATGGCACCGTCATCGCCGATACAGTCGATGGTATCCCGAGTGTCTTTTTGGCCGCCCTGTACCACGCCGAGCGTGCCATCAGCGCCCACGTAGGTCGGCTTAAATCCGGTCCGCCACCCTGGAAGGAAATCGATGCCGACAAAGCCATTTCCTGGGTCGAACAAAAATTGACCATTGAACTCGCCGACAGCCAGCAGCAGGCGGTTCGTCTGGCACTGTCGTCGAAAATGCTCGTCATCACCGGTGGTCCAGGTGTTGGCAAGACCACCCTGGTGAACGCGATACTCACGATCTTGCGTGCCAAACAGGTCCGTGCATTGTTGTGTGCACCGACGGGGCGGGCTGCCAAGCGACTGTCCGAATCGACCGGCCTTGAGGCAAAGACCATTCATCGCCTGCTCGAAATCAATCCGGCCAGTGGAGAGTTCAAACGCAACGAAGACTTTCCACTGGATTGCGATCTGTTGGTCGCTGATGAGTGCTCAATGATTGACGTACCGTTGGCCCATCAATTGCTCAAGGCAGTGCCGAGCAACGCCGCGGTCATTTTCGTGGGCGATGTGGACCAGCTTCCTTCAGTGGGGCCAGGGCAAGTCCTATCAGACCTGATCAATTCCGGCGCCATACCCGTTGTGCGCCTGACCGAGGTCTTCCGGCAGGCCGCCACGTCCCGCATTGTGCGCAGCGCCCATCAGATCAACCAAGGGCTGTTTCCTACCCTGCCAGACAAGGGAGAATTGTCGGACTTCTACCTTGTGCCAGCCGACGAACCGGAAACCATTGCCGAGACAATTGTTGGCTTGGTCAAGACACGTCTGCCGAACAAGTTCCAACTTGATCCGTTACGGGATATTCAGGTGCTTTGTCCGATGAATCGGAGCCTGACTGGCGCCCGTGGCATCAACGAATTGCTGCAAAAAGCGCTGAACCCGCCCGGGGAACACAGCATCCAAAAGTTTGGCTACTACTTCAGCGTGCATGACAAGGTCATGCAGATTGAAAACAACTACGATCGCGATGTCTACAATGGCGATATCGGTTATGTTGTTCAGATCGACGCCAATGAGCAGGAGCTGACGGTCAACTTCGACGATCACCTGGTGATCTATCCTTTCGGCGAACTCGATGAGCTGGTGTTGTGTTATGCGACGACCATCCACAAGTCACAAGGCTCGGAATATCCTGTGGTAGTCATTCCGGTGTCGACCCAGCATTTCATGATGCTCAAGCGGAACCTGATCTACACGGGCATCACGCGTGGTAAGCGCCTTGTGGTCCTGGTCGGGCAAAAGCGTGCCTTGGCCATGGCTGTCAAAGGCAAACAGACACAGCGAAGGTGGTCGAAACTGTCGGAATGGTTGAGCGCTGAACGATCCTGAGCGCCTGACCGGTACTGCAATAATGGCTATCATACGGCTTCAATCTGATGCATGCTTGCTGCCTTATCGCGGGTCCGACTGTACAGGCAATCACGCAGGCCGTCCCGACTTTGCTGTAAAGCCAAAAACCAATACGTATTCAATGACCCCTCATAAATGGCAATTCTCTTCACGCTTCAGGCGTCACGCTTTTGGCTGGAAATCGCAGCCCGCCATCCTGCGTATCAAGGAAGCGGTCTCCGAGATCAGACAACTTGCCCGGAAGGAGCCGGTACTAGCGGCGGAAGGGGCCATCCTGTTCCTCGAAAAGCTGTCACCGGCAATCGAGCACGTCGACAGCTCGTCCGGCGCCATTGGTACGGCTGTCAATCGTGCGATTGAATCCCTGGTGGACATCATCGCTAATGCGCAGGTAGACCATGAGAGGCGCCAGAGGTGGCTTGAACGGCTGTGGCATGCCGTCGAGGAGGACGCGATCCCGTATCTTGAATTACTGACAGATTTCTGGGGAGAGCTATGCGCGACACCGGATATCGCCTCCCGCTGGGCCGATGAATTCATACCCATGGTTGAGCGCGCATGGGATCCGCAAGCCACAGAATTCCGGTACTTCAAGGGAACGAGCGCTTGTCTGAGCGCGCTGTATACGGCGGGCCGCCATCAGCAATTGCTGGCATTGCTGGAGAAAGCGCGGTTTCAATGGTGGCCGAACAGGCGATGGGGCGTGAAGTCACTGGTCGCCATGGGCAAAAATGCCGAGGCCATTCGCTATGCGGAAGAGTCCACCGGCTTGAATGCACCGGTACAGGACATTGCCCGCACATGCGAGGCCATCCTGCTCGCATCTGGTTTTGCAGAGGAAGCGTATAAACGCTATGCGATAGATGCGAATCAGAGTACGACCCACCTGGCGACGTTTCGCGCGATTGCTAAAAAATATCCGGCTATGCCAGCTGCCACCATCCTACGTGATCTGGTGGCACGTCATCCAGGTCAGGAAGGCAAGTGGTTTGCGGCAGCGAAGGACGCAGGCTTGTTCGATCTGGCCATCGAACTAGTCAGTCAAAGTCCTGCCGATCCGCGGACTCTGACGCGTGCCGCCCGGGATTACGCTGCCGAGCACTCCACCTTTGCAATGGCAGCCGGTATGGCGGCACTGCGTCATATTGCGCAGGGGCATGGCTATGAAATAACAGGAACAGATGTCCTCGACGCCTACTCGGCGCTCATGAAGGCTTCTGCGGCGACTGGAAGGCAAGATGCAAGTACGCATCATGAAATCCGTTCTCTTTTATCCGGTTATCCGGCAAACAATTTTGTCTGCAAGGTCCTTTCCCCTTATTTGCAGTGCTAACCGGCTACACGGTATGGCAGGAGCATAAAACGATAGGCAGCCTATATCGTCACCGGACTTGCATTTTTATCCATTTGCGGTACATTCGCCGTTTTCATCGTAGTGGTGTTTCGCCATGGCTTCCTCCTCGGGCAACCTTCGTATCGTTGAGCAGAAGGCAGCGTCTTCCTTGTCCAGCGCCCAGAAAACCTTCAATCGGCTGAGCAAGAAAATTGCCAAACAGCGCGAGCAACTGGGCACTTGGAAAACCACTATCCCGCTCTATCAGGAAAAGTATGTACGGGAATACGAGCCGCTCCTGCACAGTTTTGACGAGCAGCGTGTCCAGCTCGTGCACATTTTCGATCGCCTCTATGGCGACAAGACATTTGGCAAGACCGACAGAACCAAACTGCAACACCTCATCTGCACCATGGCCATCGATCTTCTCGACTCCGGCGATTATGACGATCTGAAGGAGATCTACAACCGGCATAGTGGCTCTGATTACGACGCAGAAGAAGAGCAAGACAATCAAGAAATCAAGTCCATGATGGAAAGCATGCTGGGTGTCGAACTGGGGGACGACATTGACATGCGCGCTCCCGACGAGTTGTTTGACCATGTCAGCAGACAGCTCTACGAAAAACTGTATCAGGATGTGCCGGATATGGAGCATCAAGCCCCTTCGCATAGCAGCCGAAAGAAATCGGCCAAAGCCATGGCGAAGGAAGCACGGTTGCAAGCGGAAGCGCGACAGGTCAGCCTGTCCATACGGGAAGTGTTTCGCAAACTGGCCAGCACGCTGCATCCGGACAAAGAACCGGACTCGAAGGAACGGGCACGCAAAACCGAGCTGATGCAAAGGGTCAATAGCGCGTACAGCAACAACGATCTGCTTGCACTATTGGAGCTGCAATTGGAAATTGAGCAGATCGACCAGGCTATGATCAACTCCATCTCGGAAGACCGATTGAAGCACTATAACAAAGTGTTGAAGGAGCAGTCAGCGGAACTGCAGCAGGAACTCGACATGGTGGAAATGTCCTTTCGGGCCCACTTTGATTTTCCGCCGTATGGAGCGTTGTCGCCGACCATGGCATTCACGATGCTTGAAAGGGACATTGCACAAATTCAGCAGGATATCGCGGGCTTGAAGGATGACGTGGAATTGCTTCAGGACCCGAAGAATCTCAAGAAGTGGCTCAAGGGCTACAAGCTCGTTCGCAGGCCGGCATTTGAACTGGACCCATTTTTTGACATGCCGTAATTACCACGTTACGGCCAGCACTATTCAGTGTGGTCAGCTTTAGCCGGGTGTTCAATGTTGACGCGAACGCTAAAGAACCTTGAGCAAGTTCGGCAATGTAGTCATCTCAGCCACAGCCAGACAAATACCACTCACGCCAACGGCTAAGGCTTTGCTAGATTAATAGCGCTTCGCTCGGATACCCTGGCGCCATCTAACGTCTCGGGGCCACCAGCATTTCTATGTCCTCCGTGTGCAAGATAGGCACCACAAATCAGAAAGCGACGGATCTCATCCTCGGTCAACCGCGCCGACACATCTGCCAATGCCTCTGAATACATCTCAATAACAGTGAGTGGGTCAGCGTCGCGAGTTTCAAGCCGCATGATCAATGACATGATCTGATATTCATCCACGGCAGCCTCCTGGCTTGGTTGCCAGCGATAGCGTTGGGAGGCCTAAGAAACCGTATGGTTCCTGACGTATTGGATATTATTGACACATCGTTCAGCGATTTCAATATGAATGGACTATGGCCTTCAAATGCCACAGGAACGCCGTAGACACCCTTTGCGCTAGGCGAACGAGACATTCCGGCCATAGCGTCAAATCCTTTGCCGTCGGATTGACGGTATTTTCTTGCCATAATGTCCATTAATTACGTTTATGCAACTTTGAGCTTTTTCACAGCTGCGCTTTTGCCTTGACTGTAGATAGTAAGATATTGGTATTTGGCAATGGTTATGGAAAGAACCGCACGCGAATGCTTGCTTGGCCAACAATGAGCTTATTGGTGTGGAGTTGACATATGCGCGCGTTTAGGATAGTATGCGTGAAAAGGTGATCCGCCACCCTGAGTGCGGAAGCGAAAGAAAAGGTGATTCGCCACCTCAAGTGTGAAAGTGAAAGAAAGGTGTGATCCGCCACCCTAAGTGCGGGAGAGAAAAAAGTTTCGCTATCGCAATAGCGGAGAAAAGTGACCCACTGGGTCACTTTTTTTTTGCCGTGACTACTTGGAATTTAGGGATCAATGTGAAGTTTTATACCGTAAATGACGACTATATAAAGCACCTCAAAGCGATCGACGATAAGGTTCGCGATAATTACGGTACCGCACGTCCCTATATTGGTGTCCTTCTTGAAGTCAATGGGCACCAATACATAGCCCCACTTACCTCGTATAAGGCCAAGCAAGATAGGCTAAAATCATCTTCCCCTACCATCTTTAAAATGCATGAAAAGGGGGATGAGAATAACAAGCTGGGTATGGTTCAGTTGAACAACATGATTCCAGTGACAACATCAGTCATCACGTTGTTGGATGTAGCAGCCCAAAATCAAAAATACCAAAATCTGCTTGGGTTGCAGCTAGCCTTTCTGAAGTCTAATCAAGATAAGATTACGGAAAAGGCATTGAAGCTTTATGAGCTTATCACGATCAAAAAGCATCCGGTTTTTTGCCCAATTAGTTGTGATTTTGTTGCCTTGGAGGCAGGGTGTGTAGCTTTCAATCAGCGAAATGCCGCCTAATCAAAAAGCCAAAATCTACCTGGGGTTGTCCGGTCATAGGCCAGAAGTGTCTACCGCACTTGCGCAGTCCAGACAGGTGCCAGCCGAGTAGTTCTCTGGTATGGCGATCGATCACCAGGACCAGCACTGCCCAACCATCTCGACCGGCCTAGACCAACGTCCAAAGCTCGTTCGGTGCTTAGCCACCAAGGGTAGCGCTTGCACCCGTGCCGGAAGCCAATGGGCCGATTCTTGTACTGCCAGCCCTTGAGCAGGCACATGCGCTGAGCCGTGTTCTTCTTGATGTCCAGCAGGTGCGCCACTGTCCGACACCCGAAGGATGGGTTCCTGTCGATCATAGCCTTGATCGGGCCGGCTAGAGCACTTTCGGGTTGACTGGACTAGGCGAGGCCGAGGTGATTTGCTTGCGGAACAAGGCGTGGTGACGTGACATGGCGGGCTCGGCGCCCCCGGGCCATGGCAAGGAAACACAACGCAGTGCTGCAGGCAAAGCGCCCGGGATCGACAGTACAGTCAACCCGAAAGTGCTCTAACCAGTCTTGAGCCTAGGGTGCCGACCTGACCGCGTTGTACTACACTGTTCTGCGCCGCACGCCAAACCATTGGCAGATCTTGCTACTCGAAACGGAAAAGCCGTCTTCCTTGTTGAGCCCTTAACAAATCGTATCGATCACTTCTCGCCCTCGCCCAGTGGGGACTGCAGCTTTTTTCTTGCAGGCAGCTTAAGCATGGCTTCGCCGTTCGCCTCCTGCAATTCCTCGATCTGCCGTTCGTACTGCTCCTTGATGTCCAGCGGCTTGGCGCGTAATGCTTTTGCTATCCCTTTATTTCCCTCGTCAACCACTCTTCGATCTTTAAAGGCGGGATATCGAGTGCTCGACTGGCCTCAGCTACGCTGGTTTTACCCTAAATGGTTTTAGTGGCCAGCGCTGCTTTGCGCTTGGCCGTCCGTCGTTTGGACTCTTCTTCCCTTGTCATGCTCATGTGACTCACTTCCGTAATTGTCACATGAGCAGGTTTTCAGTGAGTCGTTACAGGTGGACTAAATTACCGCTGCGATGAAACGTCGGCTAAAGATCGTTAACCCAGATCACACGACCCTTACGTAGCCAAAAATGCGATCTGCAACCGGTTACTCGCCATACCGAAGGAGAGAGTGTGGGACGTCCAAATTGGTCAATTTGAATATCCCAGCGGGGGATAACATTCGGAAGCAGAAGCAATTCAATTACATCCCCACAACCGCAAGGACAGTGCAATCCGACTGACCAATTCTCTCCTTCGTCCTTGAGAAGGATTAGGTCCTGCTTCGGCATACTGACTGGTAACGTGTCACCTTCACGGATGAGAATCTTGCGCCGAGGTGCGAGCCACTGACGTGCTAATGCCAAACAATTGAGGAGCCATGTCCACATTATCAACCTCCTAGCTTTCAAGTGAAGGAAGCCCGAGCAACGGACGCTTAAGCCCCCGTGCCAGTGTCACGTTCTTTGCCTTCAGAAAGGCTTGTTCTTCGGTACACTCCTCCTCGCAGGCGGCTAGACTGAACAGTGTCCTGGCGCGTAGGGCATTCGGATCGTGACGGAATGGGTATGCGCGCGCGATGAATTCCATCACACATGCGCTCGCGGCACGCATGTTTAGGGCTATCACCGACGGTGCTTCTTCGTGTGAGCCGGGCATGTATCCTTCCCTGACGCGCTCCGCATGCGCTGCAGCATCTGTCCGTGCCAAATATTCTGCCGCGACCGAACTGGGTGTGAAGACCGCGCGATCTGCGAGCGTGCTGCCGCCGGGCCAGATATAGTCAATCCTACCAACGACGTCTAGGATGGAGAAGCGCTCGGTGGTGCCCTGCCGCACAGGGATTGTTACACCAACATCGAACAGCGGCTGCAGGAAGGCGCTGGCCATCAGGTCGCATACTTGGCGGCCTTCATGGCTGTCTACGCAACAAAAGATTACATCGGCCATTGCCGCTTCTAAAATCGCGACTCTGCTACCTATGCTGGTTGATACCTTCTTGACCGTAACTTGCTCACGGCATGACTGGATTGCCTCGCTAATGACATCGACCTTGAGGCGACGGTTTTGCGCATCCGGTAATGTCGAATTCAGGATACGATTGAGATTCTTCATCTCCATGCGGTCATGGTCAATGAGAATGACCTCACCGAAGCCCAACCGTGCCAGCTGCTCTGCAACGATGCTGCCGGTACCGGAAGTGCCTACGACAACCGCCGCCAACCGGTTCAGCCCGTCACTCATCGGACCGGAAAACTC
>Ga0194137_10000435_pt1 | contig 28338 bp, 29 predicted proteins | sample TARM_MetaG_T3_14_FD_134025 | JGI IMG/M metagenome (GOLD analysis project Ga0194137, IMG submission 134025) | Freshwater microbial communities from Pennsylvania, USA, analyzing microbe dynamics in response to fracking - TARM_MetaG_T3_14 (version 2) | ecosystem: Environmental > Aquatic >... | reverse complement strand
TAGTATATAGAAAACCCGGTTAGGTGTCAATGCATATTTATTAATTTTTTTATAATGTTTTTTCTATATCCAAAAAGTCCTTGATACATATGTTAATTATAAAAACCTTACCCCGTCATTCTTCCCGCATAGTATCAAAGTTTTGGATAAGCCCAGGCTGGATGGGGCTGCTGTTTTTCAAGCTTCCCGATTTTTTTCCCCGGAAAGCCTTCAATGATGGAAGCGTCCTCAAATTTACTTCGCTGTTTTACCAAGGTTCCCGCTTTAACCAGACAGTTCTTCCCTAACTCACTGTAGTCACAGACATTGCTGCCGGATTCCACAATGGTTCCTTCCTTAAGGGTGGTTCCATGGATAATTGACCCGGGGCCGATAAATACTCCATCTTCGATGATCAACTCGTTGTCCGGGAGCAAATGGAGCACGGTATTCTCTAGAATCTGTACGTGATTTCCGATCCGAACCGGTCCGTGGGAGTTTCCGATAATTCTTACTCCGTCCCCGATAAATGTATGCTCCCCAATAATTACGTCCCCGTTTAGTTCCGCTCCCGGGGCTAGATAACTATTTTTTCCTATGACCGGTCGTTTCCCTTGAATTTCATAGGTGTTTCTCATGTGCTTTTCCTCCTTTATAGGCTCTTCGATCCGTGTCCCTTCAAAGGGAGCGAGGCTGATATCTCCACCCCGCATCGACTTAATTCGATTTTCATCCTCTGCTGTGAGCCTTCGAATAACCCTTGCGGGCCGCCCCACAACTACGGAGTTTTCCGGTATTTCCATGCCTGCCGTAACTAAGGTTCCTTCTCCAAAAATACAGGAATTCCCCACTTTTGAACCCGGCATAAAGATCGTTCCATTGCCCACTTCGCAAAGGTCTCCGATCGTACTGTTTAGCACCATACATCCATGGCCGAACACGGTTTTGCTCCCTACAATAGTTGGCATTTCCTTTGAGCCTACCAATACGGAATTTTCCAATGCCCAGGTCTGATTTCCGAGACAGAGACTTTCCGCCCCCTCTTCACCTCTAACCACGGTCCCCTGGGCAATATAGACCTCTTTCCCGAAGTCCATGGATCCTCGGATACAGGCGGAATCAGCAATATTCATCTTCACATTTTTTCACTCCCTCCAGCTTCTTTACATCTTTATTGAAAAAAAACAATTGAAAATTTTTCTGTTGAACACCTCTATTTAAAAAGTTTCTTTAACAGCTTAAAAATATCAAAAGAAGTTCTTCGGTACACTTTATTGTAAGCATATTTTTTCGGGTTCCGGACCCAGCCCTTTCCCCTGGGCATTTTAATCCCTGCCCGGTGGACAATTTGCCTTTTCGGACTGATCCTTGCGGATACTCTTTTTTTCATACTGGGTTTTCGAATACCAAATTTCATTTTCTCATCGCCCCTTTCTCCTTAGTTAAAGACTCTCCATTTAATTGATTCCCAATAATTTGCGTAAATATCATTTTTTTGAGTATACATGTATTATCCGAGGATTGTAGAAAGGAGAAAGATTATGGACAAAATCCAAGAAAATTTCAGTTATTTTCAAAAGCATCACCCTGACATCTATGAGGCCTACCAAAACTACGGAAAGAAAATTCATGAAGAGGGAGGACCCTTAGATGAAAAAACCCGGTGGCTTATTAAAATATCCGTTTCCGCTACGGAAGGCTACCCCTACGCCCTTAAAACCCACATTAAAAAAGGAATCGCCGCAGGATGTAGTGCTGAGGAAATTCAGCACACTTTATTGCTACTCGCTCCAAGTGTTGGCTTTCCCCGTATGATGGAAGCCTTACTGATTTTTCGAGAAATCACGGAGTAGCAAATCACAAAAGATCTCCCAGCCATGTTTTAACTTGGCCGGGAGATCTTTTGTCTATTTTGCATATCATTTACTTATAGAATCACTTTGCATTTAAGAATTCACTTCCCCTTTCGAAAGGCTTTCAGAATGATGAACAGCCCCACCACAATTAAACCGATGGGAAACAGGTTGTTTAAAATCAGTCTCATCAGCTCCGAATCCAATACCTGTACCATAAATACAAAGAGACTGAATCCCCAAAGAGCTGCGGTGGGATAAAGAGGCCAGCGTCTTTTCCCGGAAGGGAGATTTTTTAAATGCCTGGTATGCACTAAAAATACCAATAGGAATGCAATTCCGAGAAAAATAAAAAACAGATAGCCATCTCGATCTCCCAAAGGGAAATTCTGTTCAATGGCTGCAAATAATCCAACCATGGTAACAATGGCTCCGGCAATCATAAGCCCCTGACTTCTTCGCAGGACTGACTCTCCGGACCGATAGTATAGTAATAGTAACAAGACTCCTACAATAGCCAATGTGAGCTCTCCGGGGTAGTAGCCTAAGTTGCTTAAAAGAAAGATCCCTCCCAATATAATCAGTAACAAACCCAACCATTTCCGATCCATCCTTAATCCCTCCTGATCTTTATTATTTTTGCCGAATCCATCGGTATATTTCCGCCGGTGTGGCATTTTTTCCGTACATCAATAATGCGGTTTTGAAAATTTTACCGGCCAAGCGCATAATTAAAATCGTAGTAATTATTAAAATCACTAAAGTCAGAACTATTTCCATCGGCGGCACCCTTGAGGCAATCACCAACCGAAAGAGCATTACACCCGGTGTAGATAAAGGGAAATAGGAACCTACCTTAGCTACAATTCCATGGGGGTTTTGTATGATGGCACCGATGAAAAATATGGGTAACATGGGAATAATAAATAGTACTCCTTGAAAATTGCCTGCAGAGTAAATATCATTAATTGTGGCTCCCATACTCACAAACACCGCTGAAAACATCAAGTAACCTACCAGTGCATACAGAAGCATTAGAGGCAGCTCCGCTACAAATAAATATTCCATAACCGGCACATCAAAATAATATGTTGCCACCAATAGTCCTACAATAGACCACACACCCACTTGGATTAGCCCTAAGAAAAAATATCCGATTATTTTTCCCTGCATTAAGTCCCGAGCACTTACGGAGGATAACAACACCTCTGTCATCTTATCTCTCTTCTCCTGAGTGGCACTTTGGAAAGTCATGGTTCCCGAAATAAACACGGAAATCAAAATCAATCCCGCAAAGACTCCGGGAATCAGCCGATTTAGAAAATCCAGATCCTCTTCCAGTAGTGAGGCCTGTTGTATGAAAAAATCCGTTGTAATATACGTCGCCAGATCCCGGTCAATTTCCACTTCTTCCAGTTTACGTTCCTGCAGGGTTTGATTTAAGGCATTTTGAAAACCTGTCTCGGGAATCATTGCATCGTCACCGGAGTACAGTGTGAAATGATGATTTTGATATCCCTCTTCATCAATGACAATGAAAGAGGTCCGATCCTCTTCAATGGTTATTTCTTCTAATGCATTCATATCTCCGGTATAAAGCTCCAGCTGATACTGATCCTGATCCACATTTTCCTCAAGGTTTTCGAAGATACCGATTTCATCCACTACATAAATATAATCCATCTGATTTCTCTCTAAGGATTCCAATACTGTAGGTAAGGCTCCAAATAAAATCATAATTAAGGGGGTTAAGGCCATGGATATTAAAAAGGTTTTATTGGTTAAGTTCTTTTTCAGCTCCCAAAGAGCCACTTTAAAGGTTTGTCCCATGGTTTATCCCTCCTTTGGCAATGTTTACAAAAATATCGTGAAGGGATATACGGTCCATATGAAGCTCTTTAATTTGAGTTTCCCCCGGTAGTTGCAAAAAAAAGTCTTGAGGTGTGGTATTCTTCGTCAAATAGATTACCGCTTTTCCTTCTTCCGCCTCCACTCGTTCTACGCCAGAAAGAGTCTCAAAGGATTCTTTCGAATTATTCCCGTATATCGTGCACTTAAAATCTGCAAACTGTTTTTTTACTTCATCCAGGGTCCCGTAGATGACTTTCTCTCCTTTGTTTATTAAAAAAATCCGGTTGCATAGGGCTTCAACCAAGTTCATTTGATGGGATGATAGCAAAATACTGACCCCCCCATGGGAAAGGCTTCGAATTTCCTCCCGAAAAAGATCCTGACTTACGGGGTCCAGTCCTGAAAAGGGTTCATCAAGGATCAAAAACTCCGGTTCGTGGATAACCGCTCCGATAAACTGGACTTTTTGCGCCATGCCCTTGGAAAGCTCTTCAATTTTTCGTTTTTCCATTCCTCCGAGATCAAATTTTTCTAGATACTCAGATAAACGAACTTTGGCTTTTCCCTTCGGGTAACCCTTCAGTCCCGCAAGATAAAAAATGATATCCTGAATGGAAACGTCTTTATAAAGCCCCCGTTCTTCCGGCAAATATCCGATTTTGCCCAAGGGCAGTCGTTCTTTTTTGCCTCCGAGATTAAAACTTACTTCCCCTTTATCGGGATAAATCATTCCCATGATGTTTCGAATAAGGGTGGACTTTCCCGCTCCATTTGGACCTAAAGTCCCCATGATATCCCCTTTTTTTACATCAAAGGATATATTCTTAACTACTTCCACTCCGCCAAAGGCTTTGGTAACATTGTTTATAGACAGTGCATTTTCCATAAAATATCCTCCTGACACAATATATTTAATCTGTAATTAACCTACAAAGTGTAAAAATACCCTCTACATTGATTATTATTAAAAATCTACAAGCTATGATTGCATACTTCCACTGTCATAGGATTCCTTGTATTCAATTTCCACAACCCTATTTTCTTTTAATTTTTTGATCAAAAATATCAACATTCCCAGAGAAAGGACCAAAATTCCTCCTAAAGCCCACTGGGAAGAAATCGAGGGAATAAAAAGGGATGTTGCATTCCACCCCATATGCATTAATATCGGAGCCCATAAGGATCTGGTGTATTCAAATAGTAAAGCCAGGACGATTCCCCCTAGAAAAGCATACATCCCCTGCAACCAATTTAAATGAAATATTGCAAAGATTAAAGCCTGGGTTATAACTGCAAGGGGTAGGGGCAGACCTTTTTTTAACTGTTGATAAATAATCCCCCGATGCATTACTTCTTCAAATACCGGTACCACAATAGCAATGGATAAAAAAATCAACAGAAAATTTCCCTCGGCAGGAATTATGGATTCCATAACCTCTCCATGACTGGGAAATAGACGGTAAACATTGGTTAGGGATATTAAGGAAAACAGAAATAAGGAGAAAAAACTTCCGATAAAGATACTTTTGGGGATTGCTGAAATTGTTATTCTTCTAACATTCAACGCCCGAAAAATGCTTTTCCTCCGAACTTTATATGCCACCCAAAAAATTGCCAAGGCTATGAAACTTGCTACAATCAGTAAGATATTGGTGTTTTGTGAGAAAAAGTAATCGAATCCTTCAAGACTGCCCTCTTCACCGTAAAGCCCACCATAATACACACCCAAAAGCAATCCTGCAATAATATTTGCCCCCAAGTATGCCGTAAATGTACCTACGATTGTCATAAAAATCTGTATCGTCTTTTTCATGATGTCCTCCCCATTACCTTTATTTTCGATGATTTAAATAATATATGGCCAGTTGAGTACGATCCCTCAAATCCAGTTTATCCAGTAGTTTGGTTATATAATTTCGAACGGTGCCTTCTCCTAAAAAAAGCTCCTCGGATATCTCCCGGTTAGATTTTCCTTCTCCGATCCCCTGCAGAATTTCCATTTCTCGAAGGGTCAATTCTACCTCCATGGGTAAAGGTTCCGGTGTTTTTTTCATATAGTCCGTAAGAGACGTCATTACCTCTTTTTGATATACGGTATTTCCTTTAAATACCGACCGAATACTTTCAATTATGCTGTCAGAGGACTGACTCTTTAATATATAACCTTCCGCCCCGTAGCCGATGGCCTCTTTGATATATTCATCTTCTTTAAATGTGGTTAACAGGATAATCTTCATATTGCCGTGGATTTCCTTGATGACTTTCGTCGCCTGAACTCCATCCATAATCGGCATCCGAATATCCATTAGCACCACGTCCACACTTTTCTTTTTCAACACATCCAAGGCCTCTTGCCCATTTTTACAGATTTCCACTACTTCCAGGTCCCCCTGTAATTCCAAAAGAATTTTCAAGCTTTCAAGTATTAAACTATCATCATCCACTAACAGTACCCGGATCATTTTTCTCCTCCTCTGCTTATACGAGTCATTACTTATCTCATGGATCTCTATTTAAGAAATTTTTACTTAAGAAGTTTTCTCAATAGGTAGGATCGTTACTACCAGAAAACCATCTTTCCCATCTACGGAAAGATGGCCTCCCAAATTCTCCACCCGTTCCTTCATACCTTTTAAACCCATTCCACGATTGAAGGAAAGGGTTTTACATCCGATCCCGTCATCTTTAATATACATTCGTACCAGTTTTTCCATTACTTCTATTTTTATGATGATGTTCTCTGCCCGGGAATACTTTTGAATATTGGTCAAGGCTTCCTTTAAATTGCTTCCAAGAACTTCATATTGCAAACTGGATACCCGGTTGAAATCTCCGAAATGTTCAAAATGAATGCTCCCGTATTCAAAATCTCGAATGATTTCCTTTAGATACTGCAAACCGCTTTTTTCCTTCGGCCTTAAATTATGTACCGTATTTCGAAGCAGTATCAAGGTATTGGCTAATTTTTCTCTGGCTTGGATAATGGATTTTTTCGACAAGGCAGGATCCTTCTCCAACAGTTTTTCTCCCACTTCCAATTGCATTAATACTCCGGCAATTTCATGGCCGACATTATCATGGATTTCACCGGCAATACGGTTCCGCTCTGCAGCTTCCGTCAGAGCCTGCACCTTCTTGTTGGATCGAATCAAATCCCTCTTTTGCTTTTCCAGTTGATAGCGAAGCCTTCGTTCTTCATCAAAGGATCCTTGCAGTCCCTGCTCTTTTTCCATCAATGTGGATATTCCATAGGAAGCAAAGGCGGTTATGCTGATCAGTAACAGCAAAATCCAAAAACCTTCCAGATCCTCCAAGTAAATACCCAAAACCACAGGAATTAGGAGTCCCCAAGGTTGTTTTAGTTGCACCATATCATATACCCAAAGAGGAAACAATAAAACCATATAAGAAGCAATCGATACCCCATAGAGGAGTAGAAGTAACTGAAGCGCCAACAAACCTTTATGGGCTAGATATTTCTCATAAACCAGCTGAAGCAAAAAAAATCCGATCATCAGTAAGGGCACAGGGTTTTCCACGGATTCCGTGGTTACCATCAAACCCAGAAGAATAAACAGATATCCGATTTTAAAACCTTTGCCGAGTTCTTTCATGTTAACCCCTCAGTTCTTGGAAAAAGCCTGAGGATCCAGGCTTTTTCTTTTTCAACATTATATCATTTTTACCCCCTATTGGGCTACATCTTCTCGCTTCCAAGAACCAAGTAAGAAAAATAGAACAGAAAACCCTGCAAGAATCAATACTTCCAACCACAAATCTCCCAGTCCGCTTCCGAAGAGTACTCCATCAATGGCTTTCATTGCCCAGGTTACCGGAATAAACATACCGATATTCTGTAATGTTTCAGGCATAATTTCTATGGGCCAGAAAACACCACCCAGCATCAGCATGGGTGTGACCATCAGAGTCGTTAAGGTGGTCATTTTATGTTGATCCTTTCCCAAAGAAACCATGGATATCCCCAGGGATATGCTGCTGAGCCCGAAAAGAAACAGAATCACGAATAAATTGATCAACGACGGTCCCATGGGCACCCGGAAAACCCCTGCAACGATGGCTAAAATAAGGGCAATCTGGATTAGTATTAACAGGGCGAAGCTTAAAATATTTTCAAACATGTACTGCTTAATGGAAAGAGGACTGGTTAAAATCCGCTGAAAGATTTTTGTTTTTCTATCCTTTAAAATCAGAGTGGTGGAACGAATGGAGAAAAACAAGATCCCCATGACTAAAAATCCCATTGCTCCTGCGTTATGCGTCGGGGTCACTCCGGTGGTTTCGTAGTTGATTTCAAAGTTCCCCTGATCATAACTCTCAAACCCCCGATAAAAAAGAGCTTCCTCTCCGCCGGCTTCTCTAGCTAAGGTGTGGATCCCTGAAAGATAGTTTTCAAAGTATAAAATAAAAGGCTGATACCGCTGATTATCCATACTTTCATAGCCTTCCACCCCGGGACCCTCGCCTAAAATTGTTCTTTCCGTATACCCGGAAGGAAAATGAACAGCATAGTCCAGATCCCCGGCCAGTAACATGCCTTGCATTTCTTCCACCGGTACATCCCGAAGGGTAAAATGCGCTTCCAGGTTCTCATAAATTCTTTCCGTCAGGGCAGTCCCATCTCCATCATGGATTCCAACCCGAATACCTACCCCTCCCGAGGTATTCGCTACAAAATAGAGTGAGATAAATACCACGGGAACCAAAATCATAGTAATCAAACTTGCTTTATCCCGTAAAATTCTTTTAATATTGCTGTTAAAAATCTTCACGGACTTTCCTCCTTCCCTGATAAAAACCGATGACTAAAATTACGAGACTAATGGCCAACAAACGAAGGATGGATTCCCCAATGACCCCACCGGATCCTCCGTAAACCACATTAAATATTCCCTGTTGGGCATGATAATTCGGGCTGAGATTTCGTAGGACTCTAAATAGGGTACTTTCTATTTCTAAGGGGAAAAATCCTCCCGCCACAAAGGTGGATATGACCACAAATCCATTGATGATCGTAGCCGATGCATTTTCCGAGGGTGCCAACAATCCAATGGCTATACCGATGCTAATGGCCACAAAGGATAACATGACACTAATAGCGAAAATCGGCCATAAACTTTCTCCCCACTGTACTCCATAAACCCATTTGGTAAAGAATATAATAATGAGAATCTGAAGGATAAAGGTTCCGAAGACCCCGATACTCTTTCCTAAAAAGTAATTAATCTTTCCGATAGGGGCCGTGTAAATTCTGGTTTTCATCGGGGTAAAAAGATCCTCCGTAAGACTTTGGGCTCCGGAAAAAATTCCCCACATGATAAACATCACAAGCATGGTGACGGCGTAGTAATCCAGACCGGTAATTTGCTCTTCCCGACCATCCAATGTATTTCGGGTAATAAAAGAATCCCTAGGATTTCCTTCCGCCCCTTCCCCCATAACCCCTGAAATAGAATCCGAAGAATCTCCTTCCATCTCATTAAGAGAAGTATCCTCCATGGCAAGCAGGGCCATCATTAGATTTCCACCCTGAGTGTAGCTACGAACAATATTGTTCACGATCGAAGGCAGTAACTCGGAGAGCCCTGCATCGCGAATTTCAATGGTTCCTTTTTCTCCCCGGGAAATGCTTTCTGAATAATCCTCGGGCAGGTATATAAATGAGAGAGTTTCCCGTTGATCCACAAGGGCTAATCCCTGATCAAAGGAATCAACCGGAACAATTCTAAGCCACTGCTCAATTTCTTCCTCTTCTAAAAAGTCTTCGAAGGCTTCTCCCCCAGGACCTGAATCTTCACTAAAGTAGGCCACGGGAATATCCCCTAATTGACCGGCACTAAAATTTCCCTGAAGAGCGGTACCTAAAATAATTATTAGTAAAAGAGGCAAAAAAATGCTGGTCAGTAATTCTTGCTTATCCCGAATTCGTCGTAAAAAAGTAACTTTTGCAATATTTCCAAGCTTCATTTTTCTCCCTCCTCTTTAATCGTCACGTAGGCTTTTTCCCGTTAGAGTTAAAAATACCTGTTCCAAGTTCGGCTCTTTTACCGTCACTCCTCTGAGGGTGTATCCCTGGTCGGTAATGATTTTTACAATTTCTCCGATGGGTGAATCCCCTTTTTTCCACCAGACTGAAAGATGATCTTCCGAAAGGGAGATGTTATTTACCGTCGGGATTTTCTCAATTGCTTCCTGCAATTCAGGTCCCGGTTTCTCTACGGTAAAGCTGCCCCGTTCTTCAAAGTCGATCAGTTCTTTTAACTCCTTGTTGGTTCCCAGAGCAATAATTCGCCCCTTATCCATGATACCGATATTTGAAGCGATCCCTTCCACTTCTTCCATGTAATGACTGGTGTAGATGATGGTAATGCCCCGTTGATTTAAAATTCGTACGGACTCTAATATCTGATTTCGGGACTGGGGGTCAATTCCCACGGTGGGTTCGTCCATTATTACCAGTTTTGGCTGATGTACAATTGCCATGGCAATATTTAAACGCCGTTTCATTCCTCCGGAGAATTTTTTCGGAAACTGTTTTTTTCGCTCCAACAGTCCCACGAACGCTAAGGCTTCCTCCACTTTTTCTTTTTTGTCCTTCCCTTTCAGTCCGTAAAGCCCGGCAAATAAGTCTACGTTTTCATAGGCGGTTAAATCTTCATAGATGGCCAGTTCCTGAGGTACCACACCCACATCTTTTTTAATTTGGTCATAGTAGATGTTAAGATTCTTCTCGAATAATTGAATTTCTCCCCCCTGCACCTTGGTAAGACCTAACATACTATTGATCAGTGTGGTCTTTCCCGCTCCGTTGGGGCCCAGCAATCCGAAAATTTCTCCCGGTACTATTTTTAAGCTTAAATGATCTATAGCAAGATCTTCTCCGTAGCGTTTAACCAAATCTTGAATTTGTACAGTCATAAACTTATCCTCCTTCGTCTTTTTATAGGTTACCTTTATTTTACGCTGTAACCGAGAGTTAAGATAGTGTGCTCTGTCACCACTGGATATGACATTTGTCACTTTCTAAAAAAGAACCTAGAAGGGCATAAAAAAACCCGGAACCAGGTCCGGGGTTGTTTTTGTTTAGATCCCTACATTATTTTTTAATTTATGCTTATATTTAATGTTTGATTTTACTTCTTATCCCTTTGTATATTTCTCCGAGTAATCCGACAGCTCCTGGGCAAGTACTGCTAGTTCCCCACTGGCGGAGCCGATTTCTTTAATAACCGTATACTGCTGGTCCACATCACCGCTCATTTGCTCTAAGTGATTTTGCACATCGAATATTGCTTTTTTCATACCTTCCAGCTTTTCTGCAATCAATACTCCCGACTGAGAACTGTTGGTGGATAACTTTCGAATTTCTTCCGCCACAACGGCAAATCCTTTGCCCGCTTCTCCGGCTCTGGCACTTTCAATGGAAGCATTCAGTCCAAGGAGATTACTCTGTTTGGCAATTTCCTGGATAATACTTAAAATTTTATCCGTTTCCTTGGCCTGATCTAACATCTCTTTAGACGTGGAGAATAACTGATCTCCTACTTTTAATATCCTTTCCGTTCGTAGCCGAAGATCTTCCAAAGAGGCGGTAAGTTCCTCGGAAGATGCTCCTAAGGTTCCGGCGGTAGAAGAGATAAACTCTTGGAATTCAACACTTTCGATGGTTACCACGGAACCGATAGCCTGATTGTCTTCATCCAAAATGGGAAAGGCAATGGCTAAATAAGGAATATCCCAAGGAGATTCCTCTTTACTTTTATGGGTGATGATTTTTCGTTTTTCCTCCATACATCGATAGGCTGCCGTTTCCTTCGGCAAGCTGTCGCCTGCATTTAATTTAAAATCAATGGTTTTTCCCGAATGATAAACCAAATAGGATTCCCGATCCGTTACGGCAATGCCAATATCAATAGAGACAATTTCCTGAAATATTTCTGCGGTCTGGGCGAGACTATGTAGCTTTTCTTCTTTGTTCAATGTTTATACCTCCTAGGATTTTACACGATTTAAGTCGATCTTTCGGCCTTCGTGTTATCGTTAATAGACTTTTCGCTATTTTATCATAATTCGACATTTTTCTCCATGGTTTTATTTTAAATCAATGGTTTTATTTAGTAATTTCATTCGTCAGCACGGAGGACTTTGTTTTATTCCACCTTAGTCATCGGTTTTTTAAAACCGCTTATCCATGATATACTGATATAAATCTTTTAACCGGAAAGGAGCCCTATTTATGCCTCAAAGTGAAAGCAACCTTCGCATCTGGATTGATGCCGACGGCTGTCCTGTAGTAAAGGAAACGATTGCTATTGCCAAGGACTATGAAATACCCGTCACCCTGGTGAAAAACCATGGGGTTTATTTAGAAAGTGATTACGCCACGATCATCACCGTGGAAATATCCAATGATGCCGCAGATTTTTATATTCTTACCCATATGAGCCCCGGTGATATTGTCATTACTCAGGATAACGGACTGTGTGCTATGGTACTATCTAAGAAAGGACACTGTATCGATCAAAACGGAAAAATCATCAACGAAGACAATATCGATTTTTTACTTCAGTCCCGACACAACAGTCGAAAGGATCGAATGCAAAACTTAAAGGGTCCTAAAATCAAAAAAAGAAAAGACCAAGACGATCTCTTCTTTACTAAGGCACTGAAAAAACTGCTGATTGAAACACTGTCTTAACTGTAGGATTCAGGAATTTAACTGGTTGAAACACAGCGTTAATACCATAAACCTGATTCTAAGTAGCCTCTTCTTATTTTATAATTCCATTTCGTTCAGTAAATCTCGAAGTTCACGAAGCTCTTCCTTCGTAAGGGTTATTCCTTTTCCCATTTTTTCATTATCCGGATCCCAGTCCCGAATATCAAACTTTCCCGGACGATCGTTCCAGCTTACCAGGTTTAACTCTTTGTTCCACCCCTTGGGGGATGTGGAAATCACTCCGTATTTCTTTTCAATCTCAAATTTAATTCCCGCCATACTTTGCTCCACCTTTCCGATATATATTCTTTACGTCACTAGCCAAATAAAAGCTGTTCATAACGATTCAGTTTTTCTTCAAATAGATCTAAGGAAATGTTCCTGGCCTCCCTAAGGGTTTCCTTGCCTTCGATGGTTAAAAGAATCATGGGCATAGTAAAAACACTGTAATGCCCCTGTATTCCCGGCTGGTTTTCAATATCCACCTTACCTAAGGCTATCCGGGGGTGATTTTCTATCAAAGTTTCTAGCTTTGGAAAAAAGTCCCGGCAAATCACTCACTGTTCCGATCCGAAATAAACTACATTGATGGTGTTTTTTTTTCGAAATTCTTCAATTTCTTCGACGGTTGCCAATGGTTTCATAGAACTTCTCCTTTTCCCTTTAAGTGAGATCCTTCACTTAGAATTTTATATCCTTTATTTACCCGTTTTTTTCATGCCGAACCATAGCACTCTTCCCCAGGGAACCATGCCTAAATCCGAAGCTAAGTTACAGGAAGGCGTATTGGTTTCCACAATATGCACATAGGGGGTTTTATCGGTTTCAATCACTTTTTTAATTAAATCGATGGATACCTCTCGGGCCAACCCCTTCTTCCGATGCTCTTTTACGGTATACATCACGCCCATGGAATGATCCTCCCGAACCAATGCCCAGGATATGGGGTTTCCTTCCTCATCCCGAAGCATGGAGGATGGTCGGTTTGCAATACATTCCCGCAAATAATCTTTGGAACCTTCATGGCGATAAGTATAATACTGATCCACAATATCCAAATCCTTTTCCTGAATGGAATCCAAATTGTGGGGATTATTTCTCAGATAATCCTCATGCTGATCCTTGGGCAGGTAATACAGATAACAGGGCTCCTCCCAGTCTTTTTCATAGCCCGGAAGATGGTTCAAAACTTCTTTTGCCGTATCCAAAGGAATTCCGCAGAAGTTGGCTTCCAGGGGGAAGTCAAAATCCTTTAACATTTTATGTAGTACTTCGATCTTGGGAGAAAAAATTGCGTGCCAATCTCCATCCTGTAGAATAAATCCTTGAGGCTTTTCCTTTTCATCAATAAAGAGTTGTTTCTTTTCGCTGTTTCGTATTCTCCCGATGACATTGATGTTTTCCATTTTGTATTTCTCCAACATTCCCTGAATCTTATAAAACTCCGTGGATTCTACCATTTTTCACTCTCCTCAACTTTCATTTATTAACGCTTCTTTTTCGTTACTTTCTTCAAAAACCCCACTAAATCCCCGTTTTCTAAACCAAATGCCAATGACAGCCGCTTCAAATACTACGGATAGGGCAATGGCGATCCAAACACCGATTTCTTGTAAGGATGTGTAATTTCCCAAATAAATCGCTAATGGAATTTTTACCAACACATTTCCAACGAGAGCGCTGATCATGGGAGGCATGGTGTCTCCCGCTCCCGTAAATGCCCCTCCTAGAACGATGGGAAAGACCACGAAGATCACTCCTAAGTAACAAATGCGAAGGTAATACACTCCGATTTGGATCAGTTCTTCATTGGATGTAAAAATCATCATCAGATAGCGGCCTAGTACCACATAGAGTAAAAAGAAGACACTCATGTTGATCATGGCCAAGGTCAGACCCTTTCGAACGATCTCAAAGGCCTTCTTGCGATCCCCTCTCCCAAGGGATTGACCCACCAATACGGAAACGGCGATTTGCAGCCCTTTTAAAAAGATAAAAATAAATTCGAACAGTCTTCCCCCAATGGAAAAAGCCGCTGCTGGGGTTTCTCCCAGACCTAAAACAATGCGCATCATAATCAGTCCCGTAATTGGTCTGACCATCATTTGTACCATGGAATACCGGCCGATTTTTAGAATGGATTGGCAGGTTTTAATCCGTAGTCTTAGTCCCTTTGCAAGAATTTCTCTAAAGGGAAGTACCTTTCTTCCAATCAGCACCGTCATCAGAATAAGTCCTAAGACTTCTGCAAGCAGTGTGGCTAAAGACGCCCCTTCAATTCCAAAATCCAGCTGTACGATAAAGACATAATCCAAAAGAATATTCATCCCGTTCATAATTAAAAATATGATTACTGGATTTCTCGTATCCCCTGTGGCCTCGGAGATCGCTTTTGCCGTAACATTGAAAAATATAAAGGGGATGGAAATAAAAGCCAGGCGCAAATATTTTACTGCCTCATCAAGTACATCCGGCGAACTGTCCCCAAAGATTCCAAGGACTCCATCAATGTTTAAGTAAAGTCCAATTCCCATGGTCACTCCAATAACCACAGATAAAATCAATGCATTTTTAGCGACGTCCTTGACGTCATCATGGCTTTCTGAGCCGGTATAACGGGAAACCAACGCTATCGCTCCCGTAGAAAGTAAGAAGGGTAAAACCCGAACCACGCCCATTAATGCTGTACTGGCGCCCACTGCCGCTGTAACGGTCTCTCCCAGTAGCTCCGATACAAACCAGATATCCACCAGCATCATAAAAGTATGTAATAATTGTCCAATCATAATCGGATAGGCTAAGAGCCAGATGATTTTCATGGTTTTTTCCCGGGTATTTTGTATAGTGATATTTCCCTTCAAAGCCTTCCCCCTTTTCTTTTCTTCCATAACCAAAGCATTGGCTTTTATATTATAACAAGTTTTTCGACTATTCGAAAGACCTTCCAGTCATATCCATACAAAAAACCCCGAATCAATTTAGATCCGAGGTTCTCATTTTCTTTTATAACCCGGTTATTCCTGGGCAGGCAGTGCGTATTCTCTTTTCTTAAAATAGGCACCCAACAATGCTGCACTAAGAATAACCAACGGTAAGGATACTCCTAGGCGAATAAGTGTGAACCGAATCCCCAAAATCGATGCCTCCATAATACTCATAGGAATCATCACCAGGGATGCAGCGGTAACGTAGGTAAAAATGGAATTGTAATCTGCCCCTTTATGATATAGGGAATTGGCTACGGGGAAGGCTACAAAGGTCCCTCCCACTGTGGTTGCCGCCAGTAAAATTCCATAAATATACCGTTTGGGCCCGGAAACTCCTCCGAAATTCTTCTCGATGGTTTCCCGCTTAGCCCATACTTCAAAAATTCCGATTAACAAAAAGGCGGGTGGTAAGATTCGTAACATATCCCAGGCAAAAATCCAGAAGTTTTCTCCAATATCCATTCCTATCTGAAAATTGACTCCATAGGACAGAGCGATGATGATTAGAAACACTCCAAAACCGATATAACTTTTCATTGCTTTTGTCATCTATATCAACTCCCCGTAAAATAATCCCATGGATAAAGCAATAACCATAGCAATTCCAAAGGCTGTTACATTTCGAATTATGGTGGACCGCTTACCAAAATACTGTTTTTCAACGGGATAGGTGGCTACTCCTACCATCATTAACGTAGTCACAAAAGCGGCGATAACCATATAGCTTACCCCTTGATCTAAAAATACGCCGGCTAAGGGGTAGGCAATAAATCCGGGCATCATGGTAATAGATCCGAAAAGTCCGGCTATAAGAATTCCTAAATAAGAAGAACTTTCTCCCAGATACCGGGCGATAATTTCGTTAGGTACAAGCAGTACCACGGATAAGATCATTAAGATTTTTAAATATCCCGGTAAGATTTTCGTAAATTTTTTCCAAGCGATTTTTACCGCTTTCTTTGTTCTTTCCCGATCCACTAACAGGGAAATTAAAAATGCAACTGCGGTTACTCCATAGAGTCCAATCATTATGAACACCTCCATATTATTTATACCCCTAGGGTAGGGGGGTATGGTATATATAATATCAGCTAATTCTTTTTCTGTCAAATGAAAAAACGCTATGAAACATAATGGTTTCAATAGCGCTTTTAAAAGTTGTTCCGTTTCCTATGACACTCAGGGGAATTGAATTTTAACCCAGTTTATCTCCCTTTTTTACTTTCTGGTCGGGACTGATAAGTACTACACCCTGATCACTGTACACTCCCAGTACCAAAGCCTCCGATAAAAGCTTTCCGATCTGTTTCGGTGGAAAGTTTACCACGCCCAATACCTGCTTACCTACCAATTCGTCGCAGTCATAGCATTCGGTAATCTGGGCACTGCTTTTTTTGATCCCGATCTCTTCACCAAAGTCCACGATTAATACATAAGCCGGCTTTCTTGCCTCTTCATAAACCTTAGCTTCGATCACTTCTCCTACCCGAATGTCTACTTTCATAAAGTCTTCAAAACTTATAGGTTCTTTCATCTGCATCACCCTTTCATGCACATCAATCTTTAAGTGCTCTGAATTTTGAGCCTTCTCATCTTCAAGTAAATTCTTCTTGGATTATTATTTGGTATAGTTATCAAAATACCCTTGAATATATACTACCGGGGTTCCTTTATCTCCACTACCGGAGGTCAGATCCGCTAAGGATCCGATTAAATCCGTCAGTCTTCTCGGCGTGGTTCCCTGGGCTTCCATGGCTCCTTTTAAATCCGGAGCTTTGTTTTCGATATGTTTGGAAATTGCGGCTTTCAGCGCTTCCCCCGAAAGGTCGGCAAAATTGTTGTCCGCTAAGTATTTAATTTTCAGTTCATTAGGAGTTCCCTCTAAACCCTTTGTATAAGCAGGAGAGACGACAGGGTCTGCAAGCTCCCAGATCTTTCCTACGGGATCTTTAAAGGCTCCGTCTCCATAAATCAGCACTTCCACGGTTTTACCGGTTTTCTTTAAAATTTCTTGTTGAATCTGATCCACTACGGTTTGTCCATCTCTGGGAAATAGCTTTACTTTATCCTCGGTGGCTTTGTTTGAGCCTAATAGCCCGAACTCTTCGTTGTATCCGTTACCTTCAATGGATGCAGAAAGTAAATCGTCGAGACCGTAAACTTTCTCTGCCCCTTTACTTTTTAAAATCCGTTTGGTTCTTGCCCGAGTATGAATATCACAAGCTAACACATTTTTCGTATGATCCAGTATCGTTATAGGGTTATTAGAAAAAATCACTTCGCATTCAATACCATAAGCTTCCACTAAGGATTTATAGTATTCTACATAATCCACACCGGTAAAGGTATGTTTGTTATAGCCAAATAAATCCCGAAAATCCTTTTCCGTTAGTACATCCGTCCAGGGATTTACACCCTTTGCATCTAAGATATCCAAATCCATTAAATGATTTCCCACTTCATCGGAAGGGTAGCTAAGCATCAACACTATTTTTTTAGCACCCTTGGCAATACCTTTTAGGCAAATGGCAAAGCGGTTACGACTTAAAATCGGAAAAATCACACCCACGGTTTCATTCCCAAATTTCTCCGCCACATCTTTCCCGATGGCATCTATGGATGCATAGTTCCCTTGGGCACGTGCCACAACGGATTCCGTTACCGCTACAACGTCCTTATCCCGGATTTCGTATCCTTCCTGTTTTGATGCCTGTAATACCGTATCCACTACGATTTTTTTCAGGTCATCCCCTTGGTTAATAATGGGGGTTCTCAGTCCTCGGGTTACGGTTCCTATAATTCGTTCCATATAATGTCCTCCTAAAATTCTCCTTACGGCTTAATAATTTTTATTTACCAGTGTATCAGTATATCGGTTTTTCAGAAAAAAAACAAAGAAAATCATCGTTTCTTTAAGATTTTTTGTACCTGGGGTGCCCGTAAATGATGGGCAAAAAACCGTTCCTCTCCCACTAAGGGCCGAAGATACTTTCGAAAAGCTTCGGTAATATGATTTCCCTGTTCGTTGATAAAATGATCCGGCATGGATTTCGTATATTTTGCCACTTTCTCCAAGGCCGTTAATTGATAATCCACGGAGTAGTCTCCCGTACGATGGATCGTAACGGAACCATCCTGGTTATGCCATAAAGCAAACTGAGCGGCCTTTTCCCCTACTTCCCTGGCTTCATGCTGGTCCACTTCCGACACACAACCCATAAAGGATCGTTGTAAATACCCGAATGTATCAGAGCGTACCCGCTTGATCTTTAACTGCTCCTTGACGTATTCCACTAAATTTTCTCCTAGAGCGCCGGAACCTGACAGTACAATATTTCCATGAGCATCATACTCTGCTTTTTTAATTAGCTCTTTAACCACGGGCTCTCCCTTTTCATTTTTAATCCCTTCGGAGACCGCCACTACACAGCGTCCCCATTTGTCGTATACTTCTTTAACTTCCCGTAAAAACTTTTCTTTAGAAAAGGGTCGTTCCGGAAGATAAATCAAATGGGGGCCGTCATCAAAGTACTTTTGGGCAATGGAGGAAGCTGCCGTTAAAAATCCGGCTTCTCTTCCCATAACCACACCGATATAAACTCCCGGTAAGGCCCGATTATCAAGGTCCACCCCGGTAAAGGCTTGAGATACAAATTTTGCTGCGGAACCGTAGCCCGGGGTATGGTCATTGATTAAAAGATCATTATCAATGGTTTTGGGAATATGAATGGCACGAAATTCGTAATCGGATTTTCTGGCGTACTCATTTACAATATGCACCGTGGATGCGGAATCGTTTCCTCCGATATAGAAAAAATACCGCACATCATGGGCTTTCAATACATGGAATATCTCCTTACAGTAGGCCTCATCAGGCTTATCCCTGGTAGAAAGCAATGCCGAGGCCGGGGTTCTTGCCACACTCTCCAAGTTATGGGTAGTTTCCTGGCTGAGATCTAAAAAATCCTCATCAATAATTCCCCGTACCCCATGAACCGCGCCGTATACACGCTCTACCTGCTTAAATTTCCGGGATTCCAGGGCAACCCCCACCAAAGATTGATTGATCACCGCGGTGGGTCCACCTCCCTGAGCGATTACTACCTTTCCTTTTAATGTCATATTCGTTCCCTCCTTTAATTTTTCCCTCTTTTTCATCATCACGATGCACGATCTTACTTACATAAACTGTTACTCCTCTATTATAGGCTCTTCAGTCTCAGTAGTTACATCCTGGATCTTAAGCTTTTTAGTCCGTCGTTTATCCTCGATCACCACTTCAATCCCTGCGGCTTTTCCCTGATCTTTATAGGTTGTATTCGTTTTCTTATCAAAGAGCTCAAAGTCCACGTTACCGGTAATCCCTTCTTTGATGATCCGCTCCATTTTCCCTTGTACGGGAGCAATCAACTCTTTTTCCATATCCGGTGTGGCTGTTACGGTAAGCTTGGCTGCTTTGTTTTCCGCTATAAAGGATATCTCCTTACCTTTTCGTTTAAAGGCTGTGATTTTCGTACTATTGTACGTCGCAAAACGGTATTGCTTATTTTTGATCAGCAGGTTTCCGATATGCCCTTGAAAGGATTTTCCAAGAAAGGGTATATGAGCGATGGAAAAAAACAGGGAGGTTTCCGGAGTTGTAAAAGTGTTGCACTGTATCCAAATATACTCCTCGGGAAAAGAGGTTCCCCAATCCTTTTCGATATATCCCCGCCCATAATTAAACTTCAAGCTTTGGTCATTCATCTGAATGGTCCCCATAATGTCATGATTCATACTGATTACCCCATGGTTACACTGCATCTTCGGCAGATATGCAAAGGGGCCCATAATTGATGGAGCAAAAAAACTGGTTTCAATCGGGGTTAAGGGATGGATTTCCAATGTTCCCTGAAACAAACGGTCCTGGTCCTGTAAATCCAGAAAGATCTTTTTCTCCGTAAAGATGGATTTTCCCACTTGCACTTTAAAAGGGTCCTTTTGATAAGTAAAGGCATCCACAGGATAACGGACATAACCGGTAAGGAGCTCTTGTTCGCCCTCTTCATCGGTATAGGATAGGATATATTGAATGAAGCTGTGTTTGTCCCGGTCAAATAAACTGATTCCCGGAATAAGGGACAGCGAGATCTTTCCATGCTGGCTTACCTGCTTATAATATCATCCTTCAAAATAATTGCGTTTTGTTACACTCCCCTGAAACTCCATCGGTTTTTTTCGATTTGTCGGCATATCATCCACTCCTTTATTTAATCTGCACTTAGCTATTAGTCTCTTGTTTAACGTAACCCCTAAATAAACGCTGTCTTTTATGTATACCCTATACTTATTCGATACTCACGCTCTTTTTTCCTTTATTTCCTGTAAAGAAATCTATGTTATAATACCCTTAATACTAAGAAAACGGAGGTATCCTAATGATTAAAGCAATTTTTTTCGATTTGGACGGCACCCTGATCGATACCATCGAAGATATCGGAGATTCCATGAACCGAGTACTGAAAAACCGTGGCTATCCCACTCATGAAATTTTCCGATATAAAATCTTTGTAGGAAACGGCATGCCCAATACGGTAAAACAAGCCCTCCCGCAAAATGAAAACCTTCCGAAAGAAGATATCCATGCCATAATTCGGGAGATGAAATTGATTTTTGCTGCAAACTGGAAAAATAAATCCAAGCTGTATCCCGGGATAAGGGAAGTCTTAACAAAGCTGGAGCAGGAAGGTTTTCTGCTGGGGATCCTTTCCAACAAACCCCATGAATTCGCTGTAACCACCTATGAGCATTTTTTAAATAGTTGGGATTTTAAAGTGGTTCAAGGTTATGACCCCGAAGTTTATCCTCTAAAACCGGATCCTACTGCCCTTCTTTCTCTAATGAAAAAATGGGACCTTAAAAAAGAAGAGGTTCTATACGTTGGGGACTCTGATGTAGATATAGAAGTGGCAATAAATGCAGGGATTACAAGCGTGGGGGTATCCTGGGGATTTCGGGGAGCCAAGGAACTTAGAGAAAGTGGTGCGGACTTTGTGGTGGACCGGCCGGAGGAGATTTTGGAGATTGTAAAGAAAAAGCAATAATCCATTAACCGTTAATTTATAAAATTTTCCAAAGAAAAGCTCTAGTCTACTCACTAGAGCTTTTCTTTGTATTCAATTTTGACTCATTAGTCTTTATTTTTGACTTACTAGTCTAATAGCAATATATTCTAAAAGCTACTTAACAGGTCCACCAGTAGCTAAGTCGTTGTAGCCTCGTTCGCCAAATCCAATTGATACAGCAGAACCGTCTTTATCTACAATAAACCACTCCTGTTCTCCATTTCCATTTTGAATTTGAGCGAAGGTACTGTGTCCGTAAAGATTTTCATCCTCAGCAAAGGCTAATTGTAAGCCGATTGCCTTAGAAGTTTGAACATCAGTAATTAATTGATAACGATCTCCTGCGTTTTTGTTTAAATCATAAGAGAAAAACTCTTTATGGGTCCCACTAAAAGAGGTACTACCATAGATAATTAACTCACCAGCATCAAGGGCAATATCCCCAAAATTAAAGGATTTACCTCCGGCAAAATTTTCCTCGTAGATTATAACTTCATCCATAGTCCCATCTGGTTCGAAAGACACTGTGTACATATCATCGGTACCGTTCACAGTGTACCAGTATTTTTCAGCTCCGAAAGTTGCCCCATAAATTCTTCCTGGCAAATCCTCACCGGCAAGAGTAATGGTGTCTTCTTCTAGATTATAGAAGTATAAATTAGCTGAAGTGTTTGATGTTGTTACTGCATAATACAATCGATGATTCTCTTCATCATATGCCAATCCGTTAGGAGAAAATCCATCAAAACCTCCAACATTTTCCAAGGCAATTAATTCTTCTTCCACTAAGTCTTCATCCGTTACAGTGATTTGATACAATCCTCCGGTACGACCGTCACCTGCAACACCATAAAATACACTGGCAGGTTCTTTCGGTACTTCTTGGATGGTATACGTAAAATAGGTCGCCCAGTTTCCTCGTGGTGTGAATCGATCGCCATCGCCCCAAGCGGTTTCGTCTTGAGTAATTTCCGGATGGAATACTTCGTACTCGTAATCAAGACTTATAAACAGCTCATGGAAAGCCCCAAAAATAGAGTATTCTTCCACAAAGATGTCTAGGGTGTTCCCATTAAAGTTAAAATCAGCTAACCCTATCTCAGGAATTGTTCCAGGAATAAACCATCCATCGGTTTCAACAGGATCCCAATTAGGACTAATTCCGCCACGTTGCGCCTGTTTGCCAAATATTCCTTCAAATTCTGTAGTTGTTGCATTTGGAAGGGTTCCTCCCCAGAATAGTAGGTTCTCATTTACAAAAATATAGATGTTGTCATTGATTGGAATCATATCTTCGTAACCCTCATTTACGGAACCTAACTGCCCGCTTGTAATTACTGCATTTTCAGGAATATCAAGATCAAAAGATCCTTGGAAACGTCTCAAGTCAGCTTGTCCATTATGATTATCACCATTGTTGTACGCATAAATATAAGTTGCGTAACTCAGATCCGAATTATATCCAGGCCATCTTCCACTTGGCGTAGTATTCTCCATTATATTTTGATTTAGGGTTCCGCCATCCCACACTACTTCTTCAGGATCAAGTGCAATGGCAAAACCGTCAGCTAGGGACCACTGAGCACCTTTTCCAGGGAAAGAAGCAACATTATCTTCAGAACTTCTCATCCAACTTAGTACTGGGGTAATCGTACCATCCTTCGTTTCCCAATAAGCTTCTTCAACTATTTTTTTCACCACCGCATGGGCACCAATAAAAATTTCATTCCCGGGTTCTAAATCTCCAAGAGGAATCATATAAGTGTCTTCCGTAACCGGTGGGTCATAGCTTCGTTGATAATCAAATTGACCGGGTACCGGATTTTTCGTTCTTCCGGCATAAGGGAAGTCATCAAGACTTCTTGCAATATGCAGATGGGTTTCAGTAATTCCCCACTCCTCTGCTATTGCATCTTCGTTCAGTTCATACTTCACATATAGGTTTTCCCCATCATTCCAAACGATTACCGAACCTACCTCTATATCTTGTCCTGCCAATAGGGGAGTTTTATATACTCCGTTTTCATATCCCTCATGGCCTGCTGCAATGGCCGGTGTTAGCATACTTAAGATCATCACTAAAGAAATTACGATGGCAATATACCATCGATGGTTTTTCTTCATCGGTATACCCTCCTTTTCTAACTCATCAAGCAATATATTAAATTAACCGACTTATGACTCAACTGTTCTGCTACCGATTTTTATTATTGTGCTTATCCCGATAACACCACCCCTTAAATCAATAAAACCGACCATAGAATGGTCGGTTACGCTACCGGCTCCCTCTGAGAAAAGCGTCCAATTACATCTCAAAGATCTTTACCCCACAATTTAATGCCGATTCAGTTGTTTTTATGCTAAAACTCAAAAAACCGACCATAAAAATGGTCGGTTACGCTGCCAGCTCCCTTTGAGAAAAGCGTCCAGATACTTCTCAAAGATCCACACTCCCGTTAAGGCAATTAATTTATACCCTATTAGAAATAAGTTAAACAGCTTTTTTGAACATTAAAAATATTTCCTCTTGGTTAAAGTTAGTTGATCCAGTTACTAAGCTTCCAGTTAAGGAATAAATGGCAATACAACATTGTCAATCACATGAATAATCCCATTCGATGCGGGTACATCTGGTATAATGATATTTGATTCACTTCCCAGATTATCTGTAAGAGTTCCGCTAGACTGGAACAAGAAACCTCCCTGCTACTGGGGTTTTGATGTATAAACATTACCCTTAAGTTTTGACAATAAACATTAATTGGTAATATTTTTCATTTAATTTTAATTCAACAATCTTTTGACGCTTCTGAAGTGTTCAGTTGCATCATTCCGCCATCCGATGAACGGAATGATACTTGTTAACATTATTATCGGTTACCGAAAAGCCATCGGGTTTCGAACTCTCATCAATTCTTCTATGAATTGATAGAGTTCCGGCGTTTCCATTTTCCACACCGGATTGTAAATACTCAGTACAACAATTAGGGCCTCGGGATTCAGTTGCGTCCTTTTCTTCTCAAGGAGCTTCACTTCTGTTTAAGAGCTACATTAATACCATCGGTAGACCTCTATAAACAATTACTTTTGAATACATTTTTTTCACATCTAAAATAAAGGTCACATGAATAGCAATCAATCTTTTGATAAAAACTTCTTTAATTAGTCAAAATGGAGATTTTCGGATATATAGATCTTCGATTATTTGCTGATTAATCCCTTATGCATATTAACAATAAATCGATAGCCCATATCGGTCGGATGAAGGGGAACCTCACCTTGGTAATCCGGATCCTCAAAATACATCGGTAAAGTACTAAAATCTCCCACTGCTAACTTTTGAGGATTATTGTAGCTTTCAAATTTTGTGTATACATCCACAACCTGATATCCATAAAATTCTGACATTCCTGTAATTGATGTATTAATTGCCATGATCGGTCCTTTAGAAAAAGCTTCAAGCGGTTCACTGAATTTAAAAGGATTGTACACGGTATTCACAATAATCTCCGCATCCGGATTAATGGTTTTAATTGTTTCAATGGTTATACGCCAGTTATTTTGAAAAGACAGTATTATATCGGGAAATTTTCCGGAAAGTTTTCCCATCATTTCAGTAAAGTGAATATGTTTCGTAGGATTTTGTCCCCATTCTTCGAAATCCTTTAGTAGTTCAGGATAATTGATTATCAGCCCTGTACCTTCAAGACTTATTATATAGTGTTTCTGAATCACGATTTGTAGTTCCTCCAAAAATGGTCCGAGGAGATCATTTCCACCTATGCTGATGGTAATGATATCTGCATGCTGTACCTCCGTCTGCACTCCATAAGTATCATTAGAGTCTAACAAACTAAACATAAGATCCTTACTTCGAATACCATCAGCTGATAAGTTAAGGTACTCTCCTTCACCAAATTTACGACTAAAATGCTCATTAAGGAGATCCGTATAGCCTATCCCTCCAGTTCCTCCGGTACCGAAAGCAATTGAGTCTCCCAATGCAACATAATTGATTCCTTCTCTTCTTGCGGCGAAAACGGTTGATGTGAATAATAACATGAATACCAACAGGATAACTAATGCAATTCTACATCGTTTCATATAATCCTCCTTTTGCTCTTACAAAATACCATCACTTACACATAAATATAATCCCCTTATTCCAACAAAAAAAACACCTTGTTCTTTTTCCCTTTTCCGATCCCTCCCTTGCGATCAACCACAAAAAAACCGACCAAAAATAATGGTCGGTTACGCTTCCAGCTCCCTTTGAGAAAAGCGTCCAGATACTCCTCAAAGATCCTCGCTCCCGTTAAGGTGGTTATTTTATACCCCCTACGTTTATAATTAAACAAACATCATTCCATATCTAGTAAAGGATTTTTAAATTCGTCGTATGAAAACACTCTTCCCGGTTTCAAGAAGTTTATTTTCGGGTATGTAAAGGAAAAATGAGAAAGCAGGGAATGCCATGAATAAACAAGAAATTTTAGAAGAACTACGATCCACTTTATCGGGAAAAACCTTTGATGCGTTGCTTCCTCCGATTTTATTCGCCCTGATCAATGCCTTTTTTGATTTGACGATCGCTACGGTTGGGGCTTTTCTGATTGCTGCTTTCCTTGGGATTTTTCGTTTTTTTAAAAAGCAGAACTGGTTTTATGCCTTAGGAGGCTTTCTCGCGGTAAGCTTCGCAGCGGGCTACGCCTATTTTACCGGTAGTGCTGCGAATTATTTTGTCGGTTCCTTAATCAGCAGCGCCTTTGTATTTTTGCTGGCCTTTGGCAGTCTTTTAATTGGAAAACCCCTTGCGGCTTGGCTGTCTCATTTGACTCGTGGATGGCCCCTTTCCTGGTTCTGGCGTAAAGACATAAAACCCGCATACCGGGAAGTTACTTGGATTTGGACTTTTTTGCTTTTTATTCGTTTTTTAATTAAACTCTTCTTTTTCCAACGGGGAAGTGCCACGGAACTGGCTTGGATCAACACTGCATTAGGTTGGCCGATGATTGTTCCGTTTTTGATTTTAAGCTATATCTACGGTATTTGGCGACTTAGAAAGCTGAAGGGACCGGGAGTAGAAGAGTATCAGCGGGGAGATCAGTCCCCTTGGAAAGGACAAACCCGGGGATTTTAATACCCCCGGGTTTTTTTATGAAGAAATTATAAAGAAATATAGTTTTTACGTATCTTTAATGAATTTGTGCCCGCAGTTCGGACAGGTGACTTTGATTTTTCCCTTCCCCTTTGGCACCCGCATTCTTTTCTTACAGGATTCACAGGGAGTTACGGTGTAGTCCAGAAGACTTTGGATTTTTTGGATATCCAGCCCAACGACTATTTCCTCACCGATTTTAAATGCCGGGACCCCTTGTAGGCCCATCTGTTGAAATTCGCGATTGGCTTCAGGATTTTCATTGACATCTTTAATTTCATAGTGGTAGCCTGACTTGGAAAGAAACTCTTTCCCTTTAATGCAGTGGGGTCAGGTTTTTGTGCTGTACATAATTATTTTTTTCATTATCTCATCCTCCTATTTATTGTTAATTTTCCTTCAGTAATGGCAAACAAGTGATCTCTATGGTAAAATAGGGATCAGTGAGGTGAAGGTCACCATGACAAAAAATACTAATAACAAAGAGCTCCCCACCATCCTTCATGTGGATTTAGATGCCTTTTACGCTTCCGTAGAAGAACGAGACAATCCGTCTTTAAAAGGAAAACCCTTAATTGTCGGCGGACGCAGTAACAAAGGGGTGGTGACCACGGCAAATTATGAGGCCCGGAAATACGGGGTTCATTCCGCCATGCCCATGTTTATGGCCCGGCAAAAGTGTCCCAACGGGATTTATGTTCCCGGACGAATGGCACGCTATCAGGAAGTCTCCCGGGAGGTTTTTCGAATCCTCCACAGCTTCAGTGACGTCCTTGAGAAGGTTTCCATTGATGAAGCCTATTTAGATATTACCCATCTTGAGGTAAAACCCCACAAACTGGTTGAAGAACTCAAAGAAAAAATCTACAACGAAACCGGGCTGACGCTTTCTGTCGGAATCTCTTATAATAAGTTTCTGGCAAAGCTGGCATCGGATTGGCATAAGCCTGCGGGGGTAAAGGAGATTACTCCGGAGATGATTCCAGACATTCTAGTACCCCTGCCGATTAAAAAAGTTCATGGTCTCGGACCGAAGTCTTGTACTTTGTTAAATAATCTGGGTCTTTATACCATTGGGGATCTATTGGAGCTTTCCGAAGAGTTTTTAGTAGACCTTTTGGGGAAATCCGGCCGGGAGATCTACCAACGCATTCGAGGAATTGACCGCCGCTCGGTAAACACCCGACGGGAACGAAAATCCCTGGGGATTGAACGAACCTTTTCCAAAGGGACCCGTAATCGCAAAATCTTGGAAGAGTACCTGGAAAAATTCTCGAAAGAGCTTTCCCAGGACCTAAAAGAAAAGAAAATTCATGCCCGAACCATTACCCTTAAGATAAAGGATGAAAACTTCAAAGTACAAAGTCGTGGCAAAACTCTTTTTCAACATATTAACGAAGCCGACGAAATCTTTGAAGTGGCCAATCAGTTACTCCAGGAACTGGCCCTGGAAGAACCCCTTCGCTTAATCGGGATTACAGCTTCCAACTTGCTTTCCGAGGATTTGCAGCAACTTTCCATCTTTGATCTATAACATATCTATAACCCTGAATTATTCATGAGAAAGCTAGAAAATCTCCCTCAGCATTGAAATCACTTGCTTTTAGTATTGTGGCGATTTGCACCCAGTGGGTGCAGTACAAAAACGAGAAAAAAGCCCATTTTTGTG
>Ga0194137_10000434_pt1 | contig 28350 bp, 21 predicted proteins | sample TARM_MetaG_T3_14_FD_134025 | JGI IMG/M metagenome (GOLD analysis project Ga0194137, IMG submission 134025) | Freshwater microbial communities from Pennsylvania, USA, analyzing microbe dynamics in response to fracking - TARM_MetaG_T3_14 (version 2) | ecosystem: Environmental > Aquatic >... | reverse complement strand
CCTTTCCCCTCCCCCAGCCCCGCCACGCCGCCCGGCTGCCGGCTGACCTGTCGCCAGAAGACTGGGCCCGCATCCGCCAAGCCGCCCACGCCTTGCCCCAGGTGCTGGTACCGGCGGATCTGGACGATGGCAGCGACGAGTCCCTGGACCGCCTGGGCTGCATCCAGATCTCCAAGGCCGCCGGCGGCGGAAGGCCCAGCCGCTGGATCCTGCCGGTCCACATCTCCGTGGCCCTGGCCCAGCTGAACGCCACGCCACTGGCCAACACGCTGCGCTCGCAGATGCAGCAGCGCCTGCACCAGCTCGAATCGCTCGGCCTGCGCCGCGAGGGCCTGGTGTTCACGCGGCTGTGCGTGCACCCGATCACGCTCGCGCATGAGGACTGGCGCATCGACCTGTCCCACCGCGTGCCGGTGCCGGAAGGCCCGGTCTGGGCCTTCTTCCGCGACGGCGATGCAGCGGCGCTGCGCCACAACCTGGGCCAGGCGCCCAAGTATTCCTACACCGCCGAGCTGACCCTGCACCTCAACCACCTCGTCGCGCGCAGCGAGGCCATGGGCGACTCGGCCCAGCTCGCGTCGCTGCTGCCGCGCCTGCAGGCCGAGTGCAGCGTGCCCATGCCCTACGAGGACCTCAAAGCCGCGCTGACCCGCGCCCAGGATCGCTGGGAGCAGCAGGTCGAGGAACAGAGCACCCTGGCGAGTCTTGGCCGCGAGCTGGCCTTCCAGGGCTACCCCGACAGCTTCGACACCGCCCGCAAGCTGGGCCGCAAGGTGACCCTCTACCTCGGCCCGCCCAACAGCGGCAAGACGCATGCCGCCTTCGAGCGCCTGGCCCAGGCCCTGGACGGCGCCTATCTCGCGCCGCTGCGCCTGTTGGCCCTGGAGGGACGCGACCGCCTCGTGGGCCGCGGCGTGCCCTGCTCGCTGCTGACCGGCGAGGAGAACGTGCCGGCCGACAACGCCCGCGTCGTGTCCAGCACCATCGAGATGGTCAACACCCGCGACGTCGTCGACGTGGCCGTGATCGACGAGGCGCAGATGATCTTCGACGACTCGCGCGGCTGGGCCTGGACCCAGGCCATCGTCGGCGTGCCGGCGCGCGAGTTGATCATCATCGGCTCTGCCTATGCTGCGCCGGCCATCGAGCGCCTGCTGCAGCTTTGCGGTGAGAAGCCCGAGCGCCGCGTGTTCGAGCGCAAACAGCATGTGCAGCTGATGCCAGCGCCGGTGCCGATGACGCATCTGCACGCTGGTGACGCCGTCGTGGCCTTCAGCCGCCGCGACGTGCTGATGCTGCGCGACCAGATCCAGCAGAACGGCCACGCCGTCAGCGTCATCTACGGCGCCCTGCCGCCCGAGGTGAGGCGCCGCGAGGCCGAGCGCTTTGCCGTCGGCGCCAGCGACGTGCTCGTCGCCACCGACGCCATCGGCATGGGCCTGAACCTGCCCATCCGCCGCGTGCTGTTCTCGACGCTGACCAAGTTCGACGGCGTCGGCGACCGCGAGCTGTCGGTCAGCGAGGTGCACCAGATCGCCGGCCGCGCGGGCCGCTACGGCATGCACGACGAAGGCTTTGTCTCCGTGCTAAAGGAGGCCGAGGCGGATGCGATGAAGACGTTGCGGTCGCTGCTCCCCAAGGAGCCGCGCGCGCCGCGCGACTTCAAGGCGCCGGTGGCCCCGAACTGGCGGCATGTGGACACCATCTCCAAGCGACTGGGCGTCAACAAGCTGCATGCGGTGCTGGACATCTTCATGCAGCAGCTGCGCCTGGACGACGCCCATTTCGCCGTGGCCGAGCTGGAACAGATGCTGGAGCTGGCCGAGATGCTTGACCGCAATGCGGCCGCGCTGCCGCTGCAGGAGCGCTTCCGCTACGCCCAGGCGCCTGTGGACAGCCGGCTGCCCATGCTCGTCGAGCAGTTCGCCAGCTGGGCAACTAGCCACGCCCGCACCGGCAGGGCCGGTGACCCTTACTTCCTCGACGAGTACGACCAGCACGGGCGGCTGGACCGCATGGAGCAAGCGCTGCGCATCTGCACGCTGTGGCTGTGGCTGGACCTGCGCTTCCCGGGTGTGTACGGCCATGTCGAGGAAGTCATCGACCTGCGCGGGCGGCTCAATGATGGGATCGAGAGGCAGTTGAAGGGCAAAAAGGCGTTGTGGCAGAGGCGGGGGCGCTGAGGCCCACGCGGACGGCCTCGCGTTGCTGGCCGTCCGATGCAGAAGGCAATCAGGCTGCCGCGTACCGCGGCGCCGGCGTGTTGCTCGACAGCTGCCCTGACATCGCCTGGCGCGCGGCCTCGTAGGCCCGCAGCGGGGCCTCGTCGTGCAGCGACGGCACCGTGATCAGCTCGCCGCGGTCGTAGCCGACCAGCGCCGCATCGACCAAGGCCTCGGCCGACATGACCCAGCTCTGCGGCAGGTGCTCGACGGGCATGCCGCCCCGAGCCCAGAACTCCGTTGCCGTCGCACCCGGCAGCACGGCCTGCACGCGCAGGCCCTGGGCGCCCAGTTCGTGGTGCAGGGACTGGCTGAAGGCCGTCACGAAGGCCTTGCTGCCGCCGTAGACGCCGTTCAGCAGCTCAGGCGCGATGCTGACGATGGACGAGATGTTGATGACGGCGCCGCGGCCGCGCGCGACGAAGCCTGGCACGGCGGCGTAGGTCAGGCGCGTCAGCGCCGTCACATTGAGTTCGATCATGTGCGTCATCTGCTCGACGTCGCTATCCAGCAGCTTGCCCGGCGTGCCGATGCCGGCGTTGTTGACGAGCAGCGTGACGCTGGCGTCCTCGCGAAGGCGCAGCTCGACACGGGCGCGCTGGGCGGCGTTGCCGAGATCGGCAACGAGGACATCGACCTGGCGGCCGGTCTCGGCCTTGAGCCGCTCGGCCAGCGCCTCCAGGCGGGCGCCGTCGCGGGCGACGAGGATGAGGTCGTGGCCGCGGCGGGCCAGGCGGTCGGCGTAGAGGGCGCCAATGCCGGACGAGGCGCCGGTGATCAGGGCGGTGCCGAGGGAGGAGGAAGACGAAGTGCTCATGACGTGGCTCCGAAAATCGAGGGAGGGGTGGACATGGGCAGATTCTGGGGACGATGGCCGATGTCTGAAATGACGTATACAGTCATGTTTTAAGACATCACCCCGAAGGACCGACATGCACCGCCTGGGCTTTGTGCTGAGCGAGGGCTTCCAGCTGATGGCGCTGTCCACGCAGGCCGTCTTCGAGTTCGCCAACCTCGTGACTGAAGAGGCCTTCTACGACTTCGCCTGCTACAGCGTGGCCGGGGGCGACGTGGTGTCGTCCGGCGGCGTGCGCGTCGGCACGAAGCCGCTGGCTTCCTGCACCCAGGCCGACACCTGGCTGGTGACCGGCGCGGTCGACCCCACCGTGGCGCCGGTCCAGCCTGAAGTGCGCAAGTTCCTGCGCCGCGCCGAGCGCCACGCGCGCCGCATCGCGGGCCTGTGCACGGGCGGCTTTGCGCTGGCCGAAGCCGGCCTGCTGGACGGCCGGCGCGCGACGACGCACTGGCTGTTCGCGCGCGACCTGCGCGTCCGTCACCCGAGCATCCAGGTCGAGGAGGACCGCATCTTCATCACCGACGGCCCGGTCTGGACCTCGGCCGGCATGACGGCCGCCTTCGACCTGGCGCTGGCCATGGTGGAGGCCGACCTCGGCGAGGACGTCGCCCGCGCGGTCGCGCACAAGCTCGTCATGTCGCAGCGCCGCGCGGGCGGGCAGTCGCAGCACTCGGAGCTGCTGGAGCTGGCGCCCAAGACCGACCGCATCCAGCAGGCCCTGGACTATGCGCGTGCCCATCTGAAGCAGGCGCTGTCGGTGGAGGAGCTGGCCGAGGTGGCTCACCTGAGCCCGCGCCAGTTCAGCCGCGTGTTCACGGCCGAGACCGGGCAATCGCCGGCCAAAGCCATCGAGGGCCTGAGGCTGGAGGCGGCGCGGCTGATGATCGAGCAGAGCCGCCACCCGCTGGAGGTCGTCGCGCGCGAGGCGGGCTTCCGCGATCGGCGCCATCTGCGCGAGGTTTTTGTACGCAACTTCGGCGTGCCGCCGCAGGTGACGCGACGAAGCGCGCGCTCAGCGAGCTAGTCACCACCATCACTCGTTCCGGATGACCCGATCGCTCGACCTCGCCCTGTTGACCGTCGCCCTCACAGGCTGCGCTTTCACGCAGTTCCGCGACCCCGGCCTCAGCGCCGAGGCGGATCGAAGCACCCAGCGTGCCGTGGCGTCGCAGAAGGACGGCATTCGCGAAGGGGCGCACTGCAGGACGCACGCGCCGATCAGTTGAACGCCCAGTCCAGGCGCTACGGTATCGGCGACTGGCTCGCCGACACCCTGCTGAACATGCTGCTGGACAGCGGGACCTCCGGCTCCAAGCGGCGCTGACCGCCTGCAGCTGCGCGCTGTTCTCGACGCTGACCCAATTCGACGGTGCCGGGGCGCTGCCCGCCCCCGGAAGCCTCTCTCCGCGACCACCCTGTTTTCGTCCGCGGCGGCTGGCCAGAATCGCGGCCATCCCAAGCCTGCAGGAGGAGGTCATGGCCGCATCCCACCACCACCCTGACGACCGCGTCACCAGGCCAAGCCTGCGCCTCGCAATCTGCCTGATCCTGCTGCTGCAGGCAGCCAGCGCACACGCTGCAACGGCCGTCGCACGGGTCATCCCGCTGTCGAACGGCCCGAACACCTTCTCGCTGACCACGGGCGCACTCCCCGCGCAGGCCTTCCTGGCCCATCGCGGCAATGGCAACGCGCATGGCTTCGATGTGCTGACGCTCTACATCCAGGCCTCGGCCTGGGAAGGCGCCAGGCCGCAATGGCAGCTGGTGCCGGCTTTCGACGAGCGCGACGAGAAGCGGCAAGGCCTGCCGCGCGGGGAGCACCTGACGCTGAACACCGTCGACGGCGCGGACTGCCGGCTGAGCGACTTCCGCCTGCTGGCCCCCACCGCCACATCCGATGCAGCGCTCATCCTCGCGGATCGCGAGCTGGGCGACAGCTTTGCCAGCCCGGCGCCAGTCAGCTTCCGCTTCTTCAAGCTCCACAAGCGCGCCGAAAGCTTCGGACGGCCGTCGTACTACTTCGAGTTCGATCGCGAGCGCCGGGCGGCCAAGCCTTACTGCGATGTGGGCGAGGCCTTGTTGAAGGAACTGGGCGTCGGGCCGTACCAGCCGGCCGAGCGCTAGCTCCGACGCGGTTTCAACGCCCCACCACACCCAGCGCGATCAGGTCGCGCGCCGTCTGCACGATGGCCTCCCGCGGCGGCCGCGGCACCCAGCCCAGCACCTCGCGCGCATGCGTCGAGTCCTGATGCCGCGTCGTGCCCAGTTCACTGGCCGCCGCCCGCACCGCGGGGCTGACCTTGGCCAGCAGGCGCACGGCCCAGTCGGGCATGTCGAGCGTGGGCACCTTGCACGCCTGTTCACCCAGTTCGGCGCGGAGGATGGCGGCGATCTCGCGCAGCCATAAAAAGCCGCCGCAGGCGATGAAGCGCTCGTCGGCCATGTTTTGTGGCGCGATCAACGCAAGCCGGTGCAGCTCGGCTACGTCGCGCACATCGACGATCCCAAAGCCGATATTCGGCAGGGCGGGAACCTTGCCCTGCAGCAGGCTCTGCACGAGGACGACGCTGGCCGAATAGTCGGCACTGGCCACGGGCCCGAGCACCACCGAGGGATTGATGGTGCAGAACTCCAACTCGCCGCCTTCGCGCGCCACCCAGTCGCGGGCGGCGCGCTCGGCGATGGTCTTGGACTGCACATAGGGTGGAATGCCCGGCGTCTGCAGCCGCGTCCAATCGTCCTCGGTGAAATGGTGCTCGCCGCGACCATGGCCATAGGAGATGGCTGCCACCGAGGAGGTCATCACGACACGCTGCGCGCCGGCATCACGCGCGGCCTTCAGCGCCCGCAGCGCGCCATCACGGGCGGGAACGATGAGTTCGTTGGCATCGCGCGGCACGCCCACCGGCAGCGGCGAGGCGAGATGCGCCATGTGGCTGCAGCCGGCCGCGGCTTCAGCCCAGCCGGCATCAAGCATCAGGTCGGCGGCAAAGCAGCGCAGTTGCTCGCTGTCACCCACGCCCAGCCCCTGGCGCAGGGCCGGCTCGCGCTTCAGTTCGCGCACGGTGGTGTTGACCTGCCAGCCATTGGCCAGCAGCTGGCGGATCAGCACGCCGGCGATGAAGCCGCTGCCGCCGGTCACGAGGATGCGCGAAGGAGTAGCCATGCAGCCATTGTGTGGGTTGACCGTGACGACCCATGACGCTCGTCACCCCGGGGCGACTGCGAATTGCCACCCCGGCCGCGGGAGTGGACAGTTCGACCTTTCTCCAAATCCGGACGGGACACCCCCTTGACCTCCGCCACCCTGACCGCAGGCGCCGACGCCACAAGCGACGCACGCGCCCGCCACGACCGGTCCTTCCTGGGCCACCCCGCCGGCCTGGGCTGGCTGTCCTTCTGCGAGCTGTGGGAGCGCTTCAGCTACTACGGCATGCAGGCCCTGCTGGTGCTCTACCTGAGCAACTACCTCTTTCTGCCTGCTCACATCGCCAACGTGACCGGCATCGACGCGCTGCGCCATGCCATCGAAAGCGTGACCGGCCCGCGCTCGCCGCAGCAGCTGGCCTCCGCCGTGTTCGGCCTCTACGTCGGCCTGGTCTATCTGACGCCCATCTTCGGCGGCCTGCTGGCCGACCGCGTGCTGGGCCGCACCCGCACCGTCGTCATCGGCGCCCTGCTGATGGCCACCGGCCACTTCCTGATGGCCTTCGAGACGGCGTTGCTGCCGGCCCTGGGTTGCCTGCTGCTGGGCGTGGGTTGCTTCAAGGGCAATATCGCCGCCCAGGTGGGTGACCTCTATGCACCGGGCGATAAGCGCCGTGCCAGCGCCTTCCAGATCTTCATGCTGGCGGTGCAGATCGCCGTCATCGCCGCGCCCATCGTCTGCGGCACGCTGGGCGAGCGGGTGGGCTGGCATTGGGGCTTCGGCTCGGCCGGCGTGGGCATGCTGATCGGCCTCTTCGTCTACCTCGCCGGCCGCCGCTACCTGCCTCCGGAGCCGCAGCGCAGCGCCGCCAAGGCCGGACCCCGCCCGCCGATCGGCCGCCGCGGTGCGCTGCAGGTCACCCTGCTCATCGCCATCCTGCCGCTGCTGATGCTGTCCATCGTCGGCAACCAGCAGTTCAACAACGCCTATCCGCTGTGGTCGCAGCAGCATATGGACATGAACGTGGGCGGCTTCGAGGTGCCGGTGACCTGGCTGCAGGCCGTCGACGCCACGGTGAGCTTCATCACCATGCTGGGCTCGATCGCCTTCTGGCGCTGGTGGGCCACGCGCCGCCGCGAGCCCGACGAGATCACCAAGATGGCCCTGGGCTGCTTCGCCGCCTGCGGTGCGCCGGCCCTGCTGCTGATCCCGGCCTTCGCCATCGAGGGCGGTGGCAGCAAGATCAGCATCCTGTGGACCTTTGCCTACACCCTGGTCAACGACATCGGCTTCGCCAACATCATGCCGGTGGGCCTGGCCCTGTACTCGCGCGCCGCGCCGCGCGGCCTGCAGGGCGTCATGATCGGCATCTACTACCTGCACCTCTTCTTCGGCAACACCTTCGTCGGCTGGCTGGCCGGCCTGCTGGAAGTGATGCCGGGCTCGCAGTTCTGGGGCTTGCACGCGGTGCTGGTGGCCGCGGCGGGCGTGGGGCTGCTTATCGTGAAGCTGGTGTTCGGCAAGCTGCTGGCGCCCGAAGACGCGCCGCAGGCTTGAACGAGTCGTGAACGACGCCCTCGACCGCCTGGCACGCGAACTCGCGCTCGACGCGCCGGCGCGGGAGGGCCTGCGGCTGCGCTTCGGGCTTGCCTGCGTGCAGCGGGTGAGGCATCTGCTCGAGGACGCCGCCGTCATTGCCTGCCTCGACTTGCTGGCCCGTTTTGTCGTCGGCAATGCCTCGCTGGCGGAGCTGGAAGCCGCGGCGGCCGCGGCGGCGCGATTGGCCAACCACCACCCCGGCTCGCGCTCGCTGGACGGCGTAGGCCACGCCGCCGTGTCGGCCTCCTACGCCGTCGCCAACGCCCTCGCCGGCAAAGCCTTGCGGGCGGCCGAGTACGCGGCCTATGCGACGGTCTACGGCGAGGGCGGCTATGGCGCTGTGCAGCAGCGCGAGTCCTTCCAGCCGGAGTTCGACTGGCAGGTCGAGACCCTTCGCCGGCTTGCCGTTGAAACACAGGGCTAGGATGGACCCATGATCACCGTCCACCACCTCAACAACTCCCGCTCGCAGCGCGTCCTGTGGCTGCTCGAAGAGCTCGGCCTGCCCTACGAGATCAAGCACTACCAACGCGACGCCAAGACCTCGCTGGCGCCGCCGGAGCTGCGCCAGGTGCATCCGCTGGGCAAGAGCCCCGTCATCACCGACGGCGGCCTGACAGTGGCCGAGAGCGGCGCCATCCTCGAATACCTCGTGGACCGCTACGGCCAGGGCCGCCTCAAGCCCACGGGCGAGCAGGACCTGCTGCACTACCGCTACTTCATGCACTTTTCTGAGGGCTCGGCCATGCCGCCGCTGGTCATGAAGCTGGTCTTCAACAAGATCAAGCGCACGCCCATGCCCTTCTTCGTCAAGCCGATTGCCAAGGGCATTGCGGACAAGGTGCTGTCGAGCTTCGTCCAGCCCAATATCGACCGGCAACTCGCCTTCCTCGAAGCCGAACTGGCCTCGCGGCCCTGGTTCGCCGGAGCCGAGTTCTCGGCGGCGGATGTGCAGATGAGCTTCCCCGTCGAAGCCGCCGCGGCGCGCAACGGCATGGGCGACTACCCCAAGCTGCAAGCCTTCCTGGACCGCATCCATGCGCGGCCAGCGTACAAAAGGGCGCTGGAGCGGGGTGGGCCTTACGACCTGATGAGTTGAGCCGGCGGCAGCAGTTGCAGCTCCCGTTCTTTCTCAGTTGTTCCACGCCGGCGATCAAGCTGTATGAGCTCGCTGATGGCCGGTTCCAACTGGTCCAGCACGGGCCTGTCGCACCACTGATGACCGGCTATCGCTATCTGCTGGTCGAGACCCGCCTCGCCGAGTTTCTGCAGACTCTTCCGATAGAGCGCGTGCGATACGAACCCGCCGTCCTTTTCAATCGCGGGACAGGGGAGGAGTCAAGGACACACTGGCGAGTCCACGTCAGTCAGTATTTCGGCCCCCCTGATCTTAGGGACATGGCGCTCGACGGCATGCGCATCCTGACCATGAGTGACGAATACTTCTTCGTCACTGCCGAGTTGAAAAGCGCGCTGGAGGCCAGCCCATTCCGCTACCTTCGATTCAGCGAAGGCTTCAGCGACTTCGCAGCAAGTTAACGCTTTGACGAAGCGCCCTTCACCCCGTACTCCACCACCCTGCACCCCGCCCCCTGCGGGTATTCGCAGCAGGCCGCCAGCTTCTTCAGGCTCTCGCTGAACTGCTCGTCCCATTGCGCCCGGCTGTGCAGATTGCCGGGGCTCATCCAGTGCGACTGCGGGAACTTGGTGGACCACTCATCGCCCCCTTCCTGCGGCGCCTGGCCGGCGGACTGCTTCATGGCCACCTGGCAGGAGTTCATATTGCCAATGCGGTGGCAGGCCGTGCAGGTATTGCCGCGTGTCGTGATGCCGAAGGCGTGCAGCTTGGCCCAGGCCCGCTTGAAGTCCTCACCGATGGCCTTGGGCTCGTAGAAGCCAAAGGGGTCGCCGGGCAGCTGGGTGGTCTGGGCGATATAGGGCGAGTACATGAAGGGCCCGCTGTCGTGGCAGCTCATGCAGGCGGGCGGGTTGTTGGCGACCTCGAAGGGCGTCTGCCAGACCTTGTCCGCCGGCACGGCCGGGCGCTTCAACGTACTGGGTGACGGCACGGCGCGGCCGTCGATGCCGGCGTCGGGCTTCAGCGGCCGCTTGGCCTTGGCCGTGAACCAGCAGGTCTTGCCGTTCTTCAGGCTGTGGGAGATGACGTTGATCTCGTCGAACAGCGGGCTGCCGGCGGGCCGGGCGACTTGCTTGCGGCAGATGGCGCTGACCTGGGCCGTTGGGTCGTCGCGCAACACCAGGGCGCGGCTGCCGGGCACGCATTGGCTGGTGGCATCGGACTGAGGCAGCAGGGATGGCCGATCGCATTGTTTCGGGGCGGTGTCAGCCGGCACGGGCTTGCCATCGATGGTGATGGGGATCTCCTCGCCAGCCATGCAGTTGAAGGCTGGGATCTCAGCGATCTGCTCGGCGCATTGGCGGCCGTACTCGAACAGCGTCTCGGCCTGGGCAGTGCCGGCCAGCAGCAGCAACAACAACGCTCTCATGCAGTCACCAGGCCTTTCTCCGCCAGCACCACGGCGCGGATGGCCTGGTGATAGCGGGCATAGCCAGTGCAGCGGCAGATGTGCTGGCCGACGGCATCTTCGATGGTGGCGTCGAGCTGGTCGCGCTTGATCGGCTGCGCCCGCAGCCGGCCCAGCAGCATCTCGGTCGCCATGACGAAGCCCGGCGTGCAGTAGCCGCACTGGAAAGCGAAGTGCTCGAGGAAGGCCTGCTGGATGGCGCTGGGTTTCTCCATGCTGCCCGTGCCTTCCACCGTCGTGATGCTTTGGCCCTGCAGCAGCGCGACCGGCGTGGAGCAGGCCAGCATGGGTTGCGCCTGGCTCGAAGGCTGCCGGCGCGCGGCCACGGTGCAGGCCTTGCAAACGCCGATGCCGCAGCACAGACGGGTGCCGGACAGGCCCAGCTCTTCTTGCAGGAAGTCGACCAGGGGCAAGTCGGTCGGCACATCAGCCTTCACCGGCCGGCCGTTGACGTGGAACTGGACGTGAACGTGATCGCTCATGACAGGGCCCTCTCGATGTCGGCAGCGGCGATGGGCAGGGAACGGAAGCGCTTCCCCGTCGCGTGGGCGATGGCATTGCCGATGGCCGGGGCGATGGGGCACAGCACCGCCTCGGCAATGCCTTTGCCGGTGGTCTCGGTGGTCGGCAGCGGCGTGATGCTCATGCGCGCCAACGGCACGTCGCCGCTCAGGGCGACCTGATAGCGGTCAAGGTTCCAGCGCCCATCGCCGCCACCGCCTTCTTCCAGCGGCAGGTTCTCCAGTAGCGCATAGCCGATGCCCATGGCGATACCACCCTGGGCCTGGCCCATCAGCAGGTCGGGCTGGATGACCTTGCCGGCATCAACCAGCAACTGCACGTCGACGACCCGCGGCGCGTAGTTCTTGGGTCCGATCTCGACGGCTACCAGCACGCCGGACGGCGCATACAAGCTGCGACCGTAGAGCGAGGCCTTGGGGTTGGGCGCAATGACGCTCTGGCGCAGCACGACGGTCCAGTCCGCCTGGCCCGCCGTCCGCAGCGACAGCCCGTCGATGGGCAGCTGCAAAGTCGACCCCGACGGCAGGGCATAGCTGCCGGCCACCCAGGAGCCTTCATAGCAGCCATGCACCATGGCGGCCGCGGTCATGCCGGCCTGATGGATCTTGGCGGCCAACTCGCGCAGCGACAGGGGGGGCAGGCCCGGCGCCGTGAGATGACCCTTGTCCCACTGCGTCTTGCCCTGCACCTGAGCCAGCGGTACCTTCCACAGCACCGCCGCGGCCGGCAGCAGGCCGGCCTGGAACAGCACCTGGCTGGCCTGCTCGGTCACATGGACCTGGTGGAAGGCCGTCAGGCAGGCGCTGCTGGACATCGCGAAGGCGGCCGTCCATTGCGGCTGGCTCCAGTTGCCGTCCTTGTAGGTGCTGACACCCAGGGCATTGAAGCTGGCGACGTCGCCCATGACGATGTCGTGGGCGTTATGGCCCAGCGAGCCGGCCGTGGAGATGGCCAGCGTCGTCGCCGAACCATTGCCCATGTCGACACAGTTGGTGCGCACCGTGAGGCGCCCAATGGCATCGACGGCGACCTCGGCCATGACGCCGTCCTTGCCCGTGCCGTAGGCCTGGTTGGCCAGGGCGACGCCGACGCCGTAGCGAATGCCCTCACGCGCCTTGCGCGCCTTCACCGCCTCGCGGTCGCGCCACAGCGCCTGCTCGCGCGAATGGCGGCAGATCTCCTGCAGGCGCATCTGTTGTTCAAGGGGTGCGCCGGTGATGGTGCGGTCGCCCTCGCGCAGCACATTGAGCTCGCGCAGCGCGATGGGGTCGCGCTTCAGCGCCACGGCGACCTCGTCCACCAGGGTCTCGACGGCGAAGCTGGCCTGGGGCCCGCCAAAGCCGCGCATGGAGCCGGCCACGACGCCACTGCTGGGCTGGGCGATGGCGTCGACATAGGCCTGCTTGATGTCATAGCCGCTGAGGCCGCAATAGCCGGCCAGCATGGCGACGAACTGGCTGTAGTTGTTCTGGCCGCCCGAGGGCAGGACCTGCTGGCTGCTGAAGGCGAGGAATTTGCCCGTGCGGGTGTCCACCGCGATGCGCTGGTTGATGTTGCTGGCCAGTTGCTTCAGGCCGCCCTGGAACTGCTCGTAGCGGTCCTGGGCGATGCGCACCGGCCCATCGGCGAGCGCCGCCGTGACGGCCAGCAGCGGCGGGAAGGTCGACACATCGCGCCCGCCAAAGCCGCCGCCGGGGTAGCAGGAGTTCAGCACCACGGTGCCGACCTTGATGCTGGGACAGTTCTTGAACAGGTCCAGGCTGTCCAGCGAATCGCCATTGGTGGCCTGGGTGCCGAGCACCAGGTGCAGGGTGCTCTTGGCTGGGCCCTTGTCCGTGTCCTTGGGCGGCTCCAACCAGGCCAGGCCGGCCTCGGGCTCCATGAACATCGGGTCCAGCACCTGGGTGGCATAGCTGCCGCCAAGCTGCAGCACGGTGGGACTGGGCGCCTGCAGCGCGGTGTCGATGCGGCGGCGCAGCTGGCGGGCCACGCTGTTGCAGGGCTGGGCCGTGGAGTCGGGCTGGTAGGGATCGGAGGCATAACCCACCTGCACCTGCGAGAAGGGCGGGACGCCGGGGGCCTCATAGCGCGTCAGGTAGTTGACCGGGCTGTAGGCCAGCACCCAAGGCTGGGGCAGCTTGGGCGGCGGCGGTGGGGGCGGTGGCAGGCCGCCGGTCAGCACCACATCGGGCTGGAACTGCAGTGCACGCTTGGCGCGGCGATAGGTGTTGGCGTCGGCAAAGATCAGGATGGCCACCGGCTGGCCGTAGAACTGCGGCGCCATGCCCACCGGCACCAGCAGCTGGCTGACGCCGTCGGGACCTTCGCTGGAGAAGGGCAGTTGCAGGTCCAGCGAAGCCAGATCGCTCTGCGGCCCCGTGAAGCCGGGCAGGGGTGTCTGGGTGATGGTGAGCAGGGGGCGGGCGTCGACGGCGTCCAGGCGCGACAGGTCCAGGCCCGCGAAGACGGTCCGGGGCTGGGTGGCGCGCAGGATCATGGCCATGCGCTCGGTCTTGGGCCAGCCGGGCATGTCGGCGGCGCGGAAGTCGCGGGCATAGATCTTTTGGCCCGTGACCTTGGCCAGGCCGTCGATGCGAAAGCGCGCCTTGCCGGGGCCGCCAGACCAGTCGGGCGCGCCAAACGGCGTGTGGGGTTGCACGGGGCTACCCTCGGGCCGGGGCCGCGCGCGCGGGTTCTTCAGCACGGCCGGCCGGGCCAGGGCCAGCTCATGCACCAGCAGCGTCAGCGCGGCCGCGCCGCTGCCGATGACGCCGCGCCGAGTCAGTCGGAACGGCCCGTTTGTGTTCTGCGACACGCCTGTCTCCCATCCCATGCGATGGGGGACGAGTGTGTCACCGCGGCGCCCGCGGCGGTGAGAGGATCAGACCGGATTTGCCCGGGGAGAAACGGGGCTGGGCCGCGTCCTGTAGAAGGTCAGGGGCTCGGCCTTCAATGCTTTGAGCACGTTCTTGCGCATGGCGCCGACGACATGCATCTCGCAGGGCTTGCAGTCAAAGCGCAGCGTCAGGGTGTCCTCGCCGTGGGTCAGCGTCAGCGGCTCGGCGCGCACCGTGCCCTGCACGCCGGTCACGCCCTTGGCCTGCTTGGGGCAGAGGCTCAAGGACCAGCGCACGCAATGCTTGGTGATCATCAGCGGCACCTCGCCCAGCTCCTCGTGGCTTTCGTAGGCGGCGCCGACGACCTTGACGCCATGGCGGGCGTAGAACTCAGCCGCGCGCGTGTTGTAGACGTTGGCGAGATAGGTCAGCGTGTCCTCGGGGTAAGGCACGGGCGGCTCGACGGGCTGGGCGCGCGGCAGGCGCTCGAAGGCCGCTTCGCGTGCCGCCTCCAACGCGGCAATGCCGTCGCGGCGCAGCGCGTTGAGCTTGCTCGCGGGCAGGAAGAGGTGTTCGCCGCGCATGGCCAGGCGCACGCGGCGGGCCTCGAAGATCGTGTCGCCGAGCCTGGCCAGGCCTTCCTTGAGCTGGGCTTCGGCTTGGCTTGCATCGCGGGCCGGCTCATGGGGGTGGGCCAGCTTCACCGCGGCCTTGGCGCCGGTCTCGTCCTTCAGCATGAGCTCGAAGCCCTCGTTGACCTGGGCCAGCGTGAGGTCCACGGCGATGCGGCGCTCGCTGCTCGGCTTGGCCAGCATGCGCTCCCAGGCCATGTCGCGGTTGCGGTTGACGGCGGTTCCGGGAAAGAGGTCCTTGAGATCGCCGAAGGCCTGGCCCTTGGACAGGTTGGGCTCGATGCGCCACAAGCTGCCGCCCAACGGCGTGGCGACATTGACGGGCACGCCTTGCAGCTCTCCCTGACGGTCCCACCAGGTGAGCGCGTCGCCGTTGTTGACAACCCTCACCGCGTCGCCAGTGTCGATGTCGAAGTCCTCGGCACCGACGCGCACGATGTCGCCCAGCGCCAGGCCGGCGTGTTTGGGGCTGTCGAAAGCGCCGATGTCGATCTTGCGGCCGTTGACGAAATAGTCGGTGCCGCCGCGGTTGAAGGCCTGCTCGGGCTCGGGCGCGAAGGTGAAGCTGCAGCGGCCATGGCCGGTGGCGGCCAGCTCGGGGCGCTTCTCCATCAGTGCATCCAGCAGCGTGCGGTAGTGCGCCGTCACGTTCTTGACCGTCGCCATGTCCTTGTAGCGACCCTCGATCTTGAAGCTGCGGATGCCAGCGTCGATCAGCGCTTCGAGGTTGGCGCTCTGGTCGTTGTCTTTCAGGCTCAGCACATGCTTGTCGTGGGCGACGACGCGGCCCTGCGAGTCGGTCACCGTGTAGGGCAGGCGGCATTCCTGGCTGCAGCTGCCGCGGTTGGCGCTGCGGCCGGTGTGGGCATGGCTGATGAAACATTGGCCGCTGTAGGCCACGCACAGGGCGCCGTGCACGAAGAACTCCAGCGTGGCCCGCTGTACCTGCTCGCGGATGGCAACGATCTGCTTCAGGTCCAGCTCGCGGGCCAGCACCATCTGCGAGAAGCCGACGTCCTGCAGAAAGCGCGCCTTCTCGGGCGTGCGGATGTCGGTCTGGGTGCTGGCGTGCAGCTGCATGGCCGGCAGGTCCAGCTCCAGCAGGCCCATGTCCTGCACGATCAGGGCATCGACACCGGCGTCGTGCAGCTGCCAGGCTTGCCGGCGGGCGCCCTCCAGCTCGTCGTCACGCAGGATGGTGTTCATCGTGACGAAGATGCGCGCATTGAAGCGGTGGGCATGCTTCACCAGCCGCGCGATGTCTTCGATGGTGTTGGGCGCCTTGTCGCGCGCGCCGAAGCCCGGGCCGCCGATGTAGACGGCGTCGGCGCCATGGTTGACGGCCTCGATGCCGATGTCGGCATCGCGGGCGGGGGCGAGCAGTTCGAGGCGGGTCAGCGGTGCGGCAGCCATGCCGGATTCTAGGAAGCCGCCGCCGGTCCTGGGCCAGGTGGCGGCAGATCAGGCGCGGCAGCGTGGCGCAGTAGTCGGTCACGGCCACCATCTCTGGGATGGCCAGGAAGTGGGTGACCGACACCGCTGCCTCGCCCTTCAGGCGCTGGCCGACCGTCGAGTGGTCGGCGCGCACGATGCGGTCCAGGCCGTCGTCGATGAGATGCGCCTTCGACATCCGAGCGCTGCGGGCCGCCTGAGCAGGCCTTGCAATCCCCCCGGCTGGCCGCAACTGCCGCGGCCAGCCCTTTACAACCTCACCCGAAGACCCGTCATGAACAACTTCAACCTCTACGTCCCCACCCGCGTGCTGTTCGGCCAGGGCCAGATCGCCAGCCTGGCCAAGCAGGTGCCGGCCGGCGCCCGCGTGCTCGTCACCTACGGCGGCGGAAGCGTGCTGGCCAACGGCGTCATGGCCCAGGTGCGTGCCGCCTTGGGCGAGCGCGTCGTCGCCGAATTCGGCGGCATCGAGCCCAACCCCGACTACGCGACGCTGATGCGTGCCGTGGCCCTGGGGCGCGCGCAGGCCATCGACTTCGTGCTCGCCGTCGGCGGCGGCTCGGTGGCCGACGGCAGCAAGTTCATCGTCGCGGCCATGCCCTACGAGGGCGACCCGTGGGAAATCCTGACCGGCCAGGGCAAGGTCAAGAGCGCCGTGCCGCTGGGTGTGGTGCTGACCCTGGCGGCCACCGGCTCGGAGATGAACTCCGGCGCCGTCATCAGCCGCCGCGAGACCGGCGACAAGCTCTTCTTCGGCTCCGAGAAGGTCTTCCCGCGCTTCGCGGTGCTGGACCCGAGCACCCTCTACAGCCTGCCGCCTCGGCAGACGGCCAACGGCGTGGTGGATGCCTTCGTGCACACCGTCGAGCAATACCTGACCTACCCGGTCAACGCCAAGGTGCAGGACCGCATGGCCGAGGGCCTGCTGCTGACGCTGATCGAGGAAGGCCCCAAGGTGCTGGAGAACCCGAGCGACTACGACGCCCGCGCCAATGTGATGTGGGCCGCCACCATGGCCCTCAACGGCTACCTGGGCGCCGGCGTTCCGCAGGACTGGAGCACCCACATGCTGGGCCACGAGATCACGGCAGTGCACGGGCTGGACCATGCGCAAACCCTGGCCATCGTGCTGCCCGCCATGCTGGCCGCGCGCCGCGAACCCAAGCGCGCCAAGCTGCTGCAGTACGCCGAGCGGGTGTGGGGCCTGCGCGAGGGCAGCGAGGACGCCCGCATAGCCGCCGCCATCGACGCGACCCGCGCCTTCTTCGAGCGCATGGGCGTGCCCACCAAGCTGTCCGGCCACGCCATCACCGAGCCGCGGCTGGACGCCATCCTGGCCAAGCTGCAGGCCCATGGCATGACGAAGCTCGGCGAGCACGGCGACGTGACGCTGGACGTCAGCCGCGCCGTGCTCGAAGCCGCGGTCTGAGGACCGCCGCGCCGTTCAGCGCGTGAGCCGGTAGATGAGGACGGCCGCGCGGATGGCGCCGCGCTCGATGGACGAGATGTCCAGCCACTCGTCCGGCGTGTGCGCGCCACCACCCGCCGCGCCGAGGCCGTCCAGGCTGTCGACGAGGGGGGCGACGAACTGCACATCGCCGGCGCCGCGCTGGCCGGGTGGGAAGGCCACGACGGGGCCGAGCCCGGCATCGGCGCTGGCCGCCGAATAGGCCTCCAGCACCTTGAGATTGCCCGGCGTGGGCGCCATCGGCGGGTAGCTCTCATGGAAGCTGATCCTGGAGCGCGTGCCGGGCAGGGCCTGCTCGACGATGGCCTGCATGCGTTCCCGAGCCTTGGCGCCTTGCTCGGCCGTCAGATAGCGCAGGTCGCCGCGCACCTGGGCGTCGCGCGGGATGACATTGGTCTTGCCGAAGGCGCTGCCCTGGCTTTCGCCGTCATCCCACTTGACGCTGGTGCCGGCCACGACGGTGGCGGCGTTGAAGGTCAGGTCAGGTTCGATGAGCTGCTCACGGAAGGCGTTCAGCACCCGCGCAGCCTCGTAGACGGCGCCATAGCCGTCCTTGCCGAAGACGCCCGCCGAATGGCCGGTGCGCGCCGTCACCGTCAAATGCCAGCCGCCCGACGCGCGGCGGCCGATGGTGGCGGTGTCGCGGCCCTGCTCGTCCTTGGCCGCGCCTTCAAAGGCCAGGGCCACATCGCTCTGCCTGGCGGCATCGATCAGTGCGGCCCGTGCCACCTCGGTCGGCGAACCCACGCGTTCCTCGTCACCGGTGAAGACGGCCCGCAGCGTCGTGCCTTTCAGCGCACCGGCTTCATTCAAGGCCTTGAGCGCCAGCAGGATGATGACGTCGCCCCCCTTCATGTCGGAGACTCCCTGGCCGTGCACGCGCTTGCCATCTCCCTGCCACGGCGGCACGGGGCTGTCCTTTTCGAAGACGGTGTCCAGATGGCCGATAAGGAGCAGGCGCTTGCCCTGGTTGCCGGTGCGCTCGGCGACGAGATGGCCGGCGCGCTTCATCTCGGCCGGCATGTCGACCCAGCGCGTCTTGAAGCCCAAGGCCTCGAACTCGGCGCTGTAGAGGGCGCCCACCTCGCGCACGCCGGCGGGGTTCAGTGTGCCGCTATTGACGAGGACGCTGCGCTCCAGCAGCTTCAGCGCGTCGGGCGTCAGCCGCTTCACATTGGCGACGATCTGCTGCTCCTTGGCGTCGAGCCCGGAGGCGAGGGCATGGGACGTGACGAGCAGCAGGGCGAGGGCGGTTCGGATAGCGTGTCGGATCTTCATGCACCGAGTGTCCACGAACGCCATGCAACGCCGCCTGCTGCTGACCCTGCCCCTCATCGCCTCTCTGCCGGCATGGGCCGCGGCGCCGTCCACGGCCCTGCCCAGCGTCAAGGTGCTGCCCGAGCCCCTGGCCATGCCGGGCCTGAACCGCAGCCGCACGCTACGCCTGTGCCTGCCGCCGAGCTACGAGCGCGACCCGCAGCGCCGCTACCCGGTCCTCTATATGCACGACGGCCAGAACCTCTTCGACGCGGCCACCAGCTATGCCGGCGAGTGGGGCGTGGACGAGACGATGGACGCGCTGGCCAGGGAGACCGGCTTCGAGGCCCTGGTCGTCGGCATTGACAACGGCGCCGAGAAGCGCAACACCGAGATGTCGCCCTACGACCACTGGCGGCTGGGCCGCGCCGAGGGGCCGGCCTATCTCGACTTCATCGTGAAGACCGTCAAGCCTTTCATCGACGCCGGCTGGCGCACGCTGCCAGGGCGCGAACACACGGCGTTGATCGGCAGCTCGCTGGGCGGGCTGATCAGCCACGCGGCCCTGCTCTGGCATGCAGAGGTGTTCGGGCGCTATGGCTTGTTCAGCCCTTCCTACTGGGCCGCCCCCCGCCTCTTCGAAGAGACGGCGGCGGCGGCGCTGCACGCGGACACCAGCATCCGCCTCTACTGCGGCGGCCGCGAAGGCGGCGACATGGCCGAGGATGCGCGGCGCATGCACCGGCAGCTGGCCCGCCAGCTGCCGGCCGAGCGGCTGAGCCTGCACATCGCCGAAGAAGCCGGCCACAACGAGGCGGCCTGGCGGGCCGAACTGCCGCTGGCGCTGAAGACCTTGTTCAGCTTGTGACGACGTCGTCCACGGCGTTGCTGCGCGCGACAACGAGGCGCCTCTCGGCGCGCCACGCCGGCAGCCCATCCGGCGCCTCGCGCGGCGACAGGCCGTTGGCACGGACGGCGCCCACATAGCCGTCGCGTCCCTGGTCCTTGGTCGCATAGAGGGCCGAGTCGGCCAGGGCCAGGCAGGCGCGCCAGTCCCACAGCCGCGGGTGGCGCGGGTCCAGCGGGAAGGCGCAGAAGCCGATGGAGACGGTCACGTGCACGGTCTCGCCGGGCCCGATCTCGAAGGGCTGGTCGCGCACCGCGGCGCAGACGCGCGCGGCCAGCTCGGCGGCCTCGCGGCGGTCGGTCTCGCGGGCCAGGACCAGCACCTCCTCGCCGCCCCAGCGCACCAGCGAATCGGTCTCGCGGAAGACCGTCCGCAGCCGCTCGGCCAGCTGGATCAGCACGGCATCGCCGGCCGCATGGCCGTGGACATCGTTGATGCGCTTGAAGTGGTCCAGGTCCAGCAGCATCAGCAGCAGGTCGGCATCGGGCCCCGGGCCGGCGTCACCCGGCGTCTCGAAGCGGCGCAGGCACAGGCGCAGGTCGTCGTCCAGGCGCAGCTCGAGGTAGCGGCGGTTGCGCAGGCCGGTCAGGGCGTCGGTCAGGCTCAATTCGCGCAGCTCGGCGGTGCGCTCGTCCACCATGCCTTTCAGCTCGGCCTCGCGCAGGCGCAGCGAGCGCGTGCGCCAGCGCATCCAGGCCCAGATGGCCAGCAGCCCGGCCAGCAGGCCGCTGACGCGCGCCGCATCCGTCTCCCACCAGGCCGGCTGCAGCGTGATGGGCAGCTGCAGCTGCTCGGGGCCCCACAGCGCATGGTGGGCCGTGGCGCGCACCTGCAGCGTGTAATGGCCGGGCTTGAGCGGCCCGAAGCTGGGGTTGCGGCCGCTGGCGTCGACGCGGGTCCAGTCTGCGTCCAGGCCCTCCATGCGGAATTCATAGCGCAGCCGCGCTGGGTCGGCATAGTCCAGGGCCGCGAACTCGATGGACAGGCTGCGCTTGCCGGGCGGCAAGGTCAGGCCCTGGGCCGAGCGCGGCAGCTCCCAGGACTGGCCGTTGACGCGCAGGCCGCTGATGACCAGGGGCGGGCTGGTGCGCTGGGCGCGGTAGGCGTCGGGCAGCACGCGCAGCAGGCCGCGGCTGCCGCCGAACAGCAGGCCGCCGCCGGGCAGCTCGGTGCTGGCAAAGAACCAGAAGCTGCCGAAGTTGGCGCCCTCGGCGCTGCCGAAGCTGTCGAGGCGGTCGGCCGCCGGGTCGTAGACATAGAGCTGGCTCCAGATGCGGCCCTGTTCGTCCTCGTGCAGATTGCCGCCGAACACGCCCTCCATGCCGTGGCGCTCGCTGATGCGCTCGAAGCGGGCGCGGCCTTGCGCGTCCCAGCCTTCTAGGCGGTGCAAGCCGCTGACCGGCGTGTCCACCCACAGCCGGCCATCGCGCCCCCAAAGCAGGCCCATGACGATGGGGCTGGCCAGGTCCTCGCCGGGGACCTGGGGCACGACCTCCAGGCCGGCCTCGCCGATCACCTTCTCGCGGAACAGGCCCTGCTGGCCGCCGACCCAGAGCCGGCCGTCCGGCGCCGACCTCAGCACATAGATGCCGCCATGCAGCGGCCCGTTCAGCGGTTGGATGCGCTCCGGCGCCGCGGCGTTCGCGTCCGCCAGACGGTACAGGCCCTCCTGCATGCCCAGCCAGATGCTGCCGTCCGGACGCAGCAGCAATTGCTGGGCGCGGCCCCCGTCCAGGGGCCAGTCGCGCAGCAGGCGGCCGTCGGAGGCGCGGTGCTCCAGTCGGCCGGCCGCGGCCATCCACAGGCTGCCATCGGCCGCCTCGGCCATGATTTCAACGACGCTGCGCCGCTCGCGCGGCCATTCGCCCAGCGTGGCCAGGTCACGGCCCGGCCGGCCGTCCAGGCGGGCGATGTGGCCGCTCTGGGTCGGTGCCAGCACCTCGCCGTTCTTCAGCGCCAGCACGGCCCGCACATCGGCCTCGGCCAGGGGGCTGTTCAGGTCGGCATCGGGGCCGCGCACAGCCAGGGCAGGGTGGGACAGATGGCGCTGCACGCCCAGGCCGTAGCCGCTGACCCACATCGCGCCGCTGCGGTCACGCAGCAGCCCGCTGACGTCATTGCCGGCCAGGCCCATGACGCGGCGCGGGTCGTGGCGCAGCCGGGCCTCGATGGCGCCACTGGCCGGGTTGACCCAGAACAGGCCCACCTTGCCACCCACCCAGAGCCGGCCGTCGGCAGCCTCGGCCAGCGCATTGATGGGCATGTTGAGCATCTGCACCCAGCGCACCTGGCCCTGCTCGACGACGCCCAGATGGCCGTCCTGCGTGCCCAGCCAGATGCGGCCGCTGCGGTCCTCGGCCAGGGCCTGGACGGGGCTGCCAGCGTCCAGCTCGGGCAGGGCGAGGTCCTCCCAGGCACCATTGACGAAGCGGGCCATGCCGCGCCAGTGGCCTGCCCAGACGACACCATCGCTGCCCACCTGCAGGGCGAGCACCCGCTTCTCGGTCTGGCTGCGCCAGCGCAGCTCATGGGCCTCGAAGCGCTGGGTCGACGGTGAATAGCGGTACAAGCCCTGGCCCAAGGTGCCGACCCAGATGCTGCCGTCGCGCGCCGCGGCCAGAGCTCGGATGGGCGGCTGCGGGCCCGCGCCGCCCTGGGCGCTGCCATGTCTCTCGACACGGTCCTGCTCGGGGTCGTAGGCCACAAGGCCCTGGAATTCGGTGCCTATCCACATGCGGCCGTCGGCCGAGGGCGCCATCGCGCGCACCCATCCCAGGCTGCGCTTGGCCACCGTGTCGCCCGCCAGCTCGATGGGTCGCAGCCGGTAGCCGTCGTAGCGCGTGACGCCGCGGTTCAGGGCGATCCACATGAAACCGGCCTTGTCCTGGGCGATGGCCGGCACCGCGTCCTGCGGCACCGTGACGCTGCGGAACTGCACCTCCAGCGGGCCCATGCCGGCGTCGGCACGGGCCAGGGCTCCGCCGAACAGCAACAGCAGGCCGAGCAGGCCTCGAATCAGGGGGTGCATACCTCCGTCATCCTAAAGGCGCCGATTGACGAAACCGCCTCCGCGGGTGTATCGCGCGCGCCTAGGTCGACCAACAAATCACGCAGCCGGCGTTGCGGATCGGCCATCAGGAGGGGCGAACGCCTCGTGATGGCGAATTGAGAATCCCGCGTGGGCGAGGAGGAAAAGGAACCAGGAGGCGGTCACCGGGCCGTCGCGAGCTGGGCGCGCAACTGGGAAAGCGTGATGCCCGGCGCGGCGACAAAGCTGGGCCTATCGGGGCTGACGACGCTGAAGCCCCCCACGGCGGTGTCGTCGGGCATGGCCTCGCCCGGTTCCAGGAAGGACAACGTGCCGGCATAGCTCAGCGTCTGGCCGGGCGGCATCGCTGGCTCGGTGTCGAAGCGCAGGGTGTAGCGGATCAGTCCCTTGCCGTCGGCCACGGCCTGGCCGGTGGCGCGCCGCAACCGGCGGTCGCCCACCCGCTCGGCGGCGCTGTTCGGCCCAATGTCCTGTGCAATGTCATAGGTTCCGGAGGCGCTGCAGGGCGGAACCTTGACCGCGTCCCAGAGGACGGACAGCGCGGGTGCGCCAATCAGCGTCAGCCAATGGGCATCCTGGGCGAACGCCCGCAGCTCGGGCTCGGGAACGCCCTTGACGAGATAGCCGATACCACGCGTGAAGAGCACCTCGACGGGCTGCCCGGCACGTAGCAGCGACAGCTTCGCTTCGTGGTTGGCAAAGCGGGTGATCCGGAACTCGGTCCCGTCGTTCACCGCCAGGGTCTGCGCCGATGGTTGCACCCAGTTGTTGGTGCAGGCCGCCAGCGCGGGGCTCGCCAGAGCGAGGGCGGCAAGACAGCTCAGGGCGAGGCGAATGAACATGGGCGAGCGGCGTGGCTGCGATGGCGCAACTATGCCAAGGCCGCCACGGCATCCACCACGACCCTCCCGTCCAACAGCCGCAGCGTCCGCGAGGACTGGGCCGCATGCTCAAGCGAATGGGTGACCATGACCAGGGTCGTGCCCTCGGCATTGAGCTCGCGCAGGATGCGCATGACCTCGGCGCCGTGAGCGCTGTCGAGGTTGCCGGTGGGTTCGTCGGCGAGCAGCAGGGCGGGGCGGGCGGCGATGGCGCGGGCGATGGCCACACGCTGCTGCTGGCCGCCGCTCAACTGGCTGGGCCGGTGGCCGGCGCGATGGGCGATGCCGAGGCGCTCCATCACCTCGGCCACGCGTTCGCGCCTGGCCCGCGCGGGCAGTTCGCCGTACTCCAGCGCCAAGGCGATGTTCTCGGACACGCTGAGGTCGTCGATGAGGTTGAAGCTCTGGAAGACAAAGCCGATGCGGCCGCGGCGCAGGCTGTTGAGGCGCTTCTCGTTCCAGCCGGCCACGTTGTGGCCGTCGAACCAGTACTCACCACCACTCGGCGCATCGAGCAGGCCGAGGATGCCGAGCAGCGTGGACTTGCCGCAGCCCGAGGGGCCGGTGATGGCGAGGTATTCGCCGGCCTCGATGTCGAGGTCGATGCGGTCCAACGCCGTGGTCTCGATGTCGCCGCTGCGGAAGGTCTTGGTGAGGTGCTTGAGTTTGAACATGGTCAGTTGAGATCCAGGGCTGATGCGCTGACGAAGGCGCGATACGGGGAGACGACGACCTGCTCGCCGGCTTGCAGGCCGCCGAGGACTTCGACGACGCCGTCGGCACGGCGGCCGAGCTTGAGTTCGCGGCGCCGGGCGTGGTGGCCGTCGGCGTCGAGTACGAAGGCCCAGGCGCCGCCGGTGTCGGCGTAGAAGCCGGCGTCGGGCAGCAGCAGGGCCTGTTGCGGGTTGCCCAGGGTCAGGCGTACGTCCAGGCCCTGGCCGACCTGCAGCGCGGGTGGGTCGGCATCGAACGCCAGCTCGGCCGAGAAGCGGCCGTCCTTGACCTGGGGGTCTATGCGGCTGACATGCAGCGCATGGTGGCGGCCATCGTGCTGCAGTTCGGCGGCCAGGCCCTCGCGCACGCGGCCGAGATGGAACTCGTCCAGCCGCAGGTCGAGCTTGAAGCGTCCCAGGCTGTCCAGGCGCGCAATGCGCGTGCCGCTGCGCACGCTCTCGCCCACTTGCAGCGCCAGGCCGGTCACGCGGCCGGCCACGGGCGCACGCACGGCCAGGCCTTCGCTGGCGGCACGCATTGCGTCCAGCCGCTTGTTGAGATCGGCCACCGCACGCTGCATGGCTTGCACGGACTGTTCGCGCACGGCCAGCTCTTCGCGGCCATCGGCTTGCTGCTGGGCGAACAGGCGCTCCGCCATGGCCAGCTTGTCGGCCGAGTCCTCCAGCGCCGACGGCGACAGAAAGCCGGTGGCCGCCAACTCGCGGTTGCGCTGGTGCAGGCGGCGCACACGCTCCAGCTCGTACTGGGCTTCCGTCAGCGTGCGGCGCTGCGCCGCCTGGGCCTGCATCCAGGCGGCACGCAAGGTCGAGAAGTTGGCGAGCTGCTGCGCGGCCTCGCTCGAACGCGCCATCAGCTCCTGGGCGCGTTGGCTGCTGGTCAGCACGACGAGCAGCTGGCCGGCCTCGACGCGCTCGCCGTCCTTGACCAGCACCTGCTCCACGCGGCCGTCCTCGGTGGCGTCCAGCAACACGGACTGCAGAGGCTGGGCGGTCGCGCGGCCGACGACGACGTCGCGGAAGGGGCCGGTCTTGGTAGTGGCGATCTCCACGTCGGCCCGCGACACCGGCACACCGCGCGGCCAGTAGTTGGCGAGCAGCCCGGCTGCGACGGCAACAAGCGCTGCAACCAACGCCCATCGCCAACGCCGCGACGGCACCGCGACGCGTCTGTCCATCTCCGCGCCGGAGATCTGGCGTTGATCCGCCATGTCGGTCATTGCGGGCCCGCCGAACACCGCCACGGACACACATCAACCCCGCAAGGCCTGCAACGGCCGCAGCGCCAACGCGGCGCGCATGTGGCGGGCCACGGCCAGCGCCGTCACGATGACGAGCAACGCCGCGGCCGCCAGCAGCACCCACAGCGAAGCCGGCCCCACCGGCGCGCGCTCGACGAAGTCCGCCAGATAGCGCTGCGACATCCACGCCGCCACCGGCAGGGCCAGGGCGCAGGCCACCGCCAGCACGGCGGCGAACTCGCGCGCCAGCAGGCCCGCCACGGCGCCGGCGCCGGCGCCATGCAGCTTGCGCAGCACGATCTCGCGCTCGCGCCGGCGCAGCGTGTAGGCGGCCAACGCGTAGATGCCGACGGCCGCGAGGCCCAGTGCCAGCAGGCTGGCAATACCTACCAAGCGGCCGAGACGCGTGTCCTCCTCCAGCTTTTGCAACAGCGCGTCGCGCAGGGTCAGTGCGTTTGCATCCGCATCCGGGAAACGCTCGTTCACGAGAGCCGTCAGCTTCTTGCGCGTCGCCTGCGGGTCCCTCGTATGAACGCCGATGGCGCCGCCATGGCGCTCCACCACCGGCGTGAGGGCATGCGGTTGCCGCGGGCTGCGTGGCCCTTCGAGCCGGATGTCTTCGATGACCGCCACCACCGTGGCCGCCACGCCGTTGCGGTAGGTGGGCACGACCCCCAGGGTCTGGCCGATCGCCGCCTCGGGACTGGCGAAGCCGAGCGCCCGCACGGCGCCGCGATCCAGCACGATGACCTGCTGCGCCGCCTCGGCCACGTGGTCGGCCGACAGCCGACCAGCGACGAGGCGCATGCCGTAGGTCTGCAGATAGCCGGGCGTGAAGTCGACGCCGGTTCGCAGGCCCACGGGCGCGCCGCCGTTCACGCGGAAGTCGGAATACCAGCTGGCGAAGTCGCGCCCCGGCACGTCGTCGGCCGCGCCGGCGGCGATGACCTCGGGCCAACGGCGGATCCGCTCCAGCAGCGCGGTGGTCTGCGCGGGCTGGGCCTCCCAGGGCAGGTCGATGGTGACGCGGTCCTGGATGTCGAATCCACGCGGCATGTCGCCGGCGTGCTCGGCCTGCAACAGCACGGTGAGGGCCAGCGTGGCGAAGATGGCAGCGGCTGCGAACTGCAGCGTCGTCATGGCGCGACGCAGCCAGCGGCTGGCCGCACCTTCGCTGTGGCTGCGCCCGGCCAGCGATTCAGCCGGCCGCAGACGCAAGGCTATGGCACTCAGCGGCAGGGCGCTCAGCGCGGCGACGCCGAGGCAGAGCATCAGGGCCAGTCCAACCATACCGGGCGACAGCACTGGCGCGTGGAAACTGTGCTGCATCAGCACCTCCGCCGCGGGGACCGCCCACCACGCCAGCAAGATGCCGAGCGCCCCGGCCAGGCCAGCGACGACGGCCGCTTCGGCGAAGAACTGGAGCGCCAGCTGGCCGGCGCCTGCGCCCAGAGACTTGCGCAGCCCGATCTCGCGCTGGCGCTTGAGAGTGCGCACGCTCCACAGGTTGACGAAGTTGATCAGGGCCAGCGACAGCACGCCGGCCGCTGCCGCCGCCAGGCTGCCCAACTGCAGGCGGCGCTCCGGGCTGCCGGCGCCGTGAAGGCCGACGTCGTCCACCGGCATGGCGCGCAGATAGGCGAGCTTGCCACCGCCCTTGAGGAAGTCGGCGGGGAAACCCGGCGGAACGGGTTGCGCGTCGATCAAGCCTTGCGCCAGACGGCCCAGATGCTCGGCCGTGGCACCCGACTGCAGGCGCACGAAGAGCCGGCCGCTGCCACGGAACCAGAAGTCCGAACGCGCGAGGTAGGCCTTGGCGGCGGGTGCCAGGAATCCCGCGAGAGCGCCGTAGGCCAGCGTGCCATTGAGGTTGGGCGTCGGCAGCACGGCCTTGACGGTCAGCGTGAAGGACATGGCCGGCGTACGGCCTTCGGGGTCCGGCGGCAGCGCCAGCGTGAAGCTGCGGCCCAGGGCCTGCGTGGTGCCGAAGAGTTTTTCGGCGGTTTCGGCCGTCAGCGCGATGGCCTCGGGCGAAGCCAGGGCGGCAGCCAGGTCGCCGGCCAGTGGCTGCAAGCCAAAGAGGGCTTGCACCTCGGGGTCAGCTAGGGCGATCACGAGACGCGTGCTGCGCTGCACGCCCTGGGCGTCGATCGCACGCGCCGGCAACTGCGTGAAGAGCACGCGGCTCATGGCCTCGACGGGCGCGCCCGTGTCGCGCAGCGCGGCATGCAGAGGCACGGCGGGTACGTCGCCAAACCACTCGGTGGTGCTGCCGCCGGGGCCGCGCACGCGCCACTCGAACACGGCCAGGCGCTCGTGCGCGGGCAAACTGCCGTCGGGCCACAGGGTGTCCTGCAGGAAGCTGGCGGTCAGCAGCGTGAGGGCCAGGCCCAGGGCCAGGCCGGCGACGACGAGGGCGGCCGGACCAGGGTCGGCGCGCAGCTGGCGCCAGGCGAACTTGAACGGTGTGAACGAGGGCATGGGGGCCTCAGTGCAAGAGCCGGGCCAGGCATTTTTCCCAGGGAAGGCGCTGCCAGGCGTCCGCTTGCGAACACCCCGACTGTCCGCTTCCGGACACCGCCTTGCCCGGGCGGACGCCGGCCGCTTAGAGTCGCGGCCTTCCATGAGCGGCCTGCTGATCCTCGACGACGACCCCGACGTGGCCCTGGCCGCGCGCCTGGCCCTGCGCAAGCTCGCGCCCGTCGCCGTGCGCCACGACCCGCGCGAGTTGGCTGCTGCCCTGGACGAGATCGCGCCCGACGTGCTGCTGCTGGACATGAACTTCAGGCCCGGCGCCAGCGACGGCGCGGCCGGCCTGGCCCTGCTACGCGAGGTGGTGGCGCGCCGCGATGCACCCGCCGTCATCGTCATGACGGCCTATGCCGAAGTCGAGCTGGCCGTCCAGGCGCTCAAGGCTGGCGCGGTGGACTTCATCACCAAGCCCTGGCCGAACGAGCGGCTGGTGGCCTGCGTGCAGGCAGCGCTGGCCCGGCGCGCGCCGG
>Ga0194137_10000432_pt1 | contig 28384 bp, 20 predicted proteins | sample TARM_MetaG_T3_14_FD_134025 | JGI IMG/M metagenome (GOLD analysis project Ga0194137, IMG submission 134025) | Freshwater microbial communities from Pennsylvania, USA, analyzing microbe dynamics in response to fracking - TARM_MetaG_T3_14 (version 2) | ecosystem: Environmental > Aquatic >... | reverse complement strand
GGGGCAGTCCAAGGTCATCGGCATCGTCGTGCCGGATATCGAGAATCCGGTCTTCCCCCCCATCATCAAAGGCATTGAAGAGTCGCTTGCCGCGGAAGGTTTCGGCGCACTCATTTCGAATACGATCGGCTCGCCGGACGAGCAGGAACGCATTCTCGAACAGATGCTGGCTCGTCGAGTCGACGGCATGATCCTGGCCACTGCCGCCCGCCAGGATCCGCTCGTACGCCGCTGCATTCTGGAGGAAGTTCCCATCGTGCTGGTCAACCGCGGCGAGGAGCGGGCGCAGGTGCCCGAAGTCGTGAACGACGACTTGCTGTCCATGCGTCTCGCAGTCGAACATCTCGTCGAACTCGGTCACAGGCGCATTGCCCATATATCCGGCCCGCTGAAGCTGGCCACCGGCTTTTCCCGCCGCCAAGGCTTCATGCTCGCGGCGCAGCTCCATGGCCTGGGCGACTTGCCGGTCGTCGAATCGGCCGAATTCGTTCGCGATGCGGGCAAGACGGCATGTACCGAGCTGCTCAAGTCGCATTCCGATGTCACGGCAATCGTGGCGGCGAACGATCTCATCGCACTCGGCTGCTACGACGCGCTGGCTGAAATGGGCCTTGCCTGCCCTAGAGACATCTCCGTTATCGGCCATAACGACATGACCCTTGTCGACATGGTCAATCCTCCGCTGACGACGATTCGCATACAGCACCGGGAGATGGGAAAGCAGGCCGCGCGGCTGATGCTCGAACGCTTGAATGACCGCCGCAAGCTCCCGGTACGGATCACCCTGCCGCCGGAGCTTCGGGTGCGCGGCTCGACTGCCGTGCCTCGCAAGAAGAAGTAACAGGCGCAAATCGTTGCCGCAAGTAGCGCACCCCTTGCACGACAAGAGAAGTTCAAGCTGGCGGGGCGGGTTGGAAATTCGTTGAAGGAAATCTTCCCGGCAAGCCGAGAATGTTGCTGAAACTGTCCATGGATTCTGAACAGCGCGGCAAGGCCGCGGCGGTTTGTCCCGGCCCCTCGCACAATCAGGCAGCATGAAACCGGAAAGACTGGCTGACCGGCAGGCTGGCGACAGGCATGGTCTACAATGCACGGCACTCCAACTGAGCGCGTCAAAAATGGACATCAGCACATCGAATCGCAGCTCTCAAGCTTGCGCACGGGGACTGCGCCGATTCAGCATCAACACATGGCTGCTCCCTCTCTTTATTGCCCTGGCCGGCTGCAGCAGCGCGCACTATACGGTCAATCATGCACGCGAGGCCGAAGCTTCCGAGAGACGTTACTCCATCAACAGGCTTGATACAGGGGACAACAGCGACAGTCTTCTTGTGATGCTTTCGTTCTCGGGCGGAGGCTACCGCGCTGCGGCGCTGTCATATGGCGTTCTGGCGGCCCTGGCTGAAACACGCGTGCGCTGGGACGGCAAAGACAAGCGGCTGCTCGATGAAGTCGACCTCATCGCAAGCGCTTCCGGCGGAAGCCTGACGGCAGCCTACTATGGCTTGTACCGCGACCGGATCTTCGACAGATTCGAGACCGAGGTGCTCGCGGCGGACCTGCAGTCGAAGGTGATAGCAAGGAGCCTTTCTCCGTATGGCCTTTGGCGCCAGAGCTCATTAAGGTTCGGCCGGGGCGATCTGCTTCAGGAAGTGCTTGATGAGCACGTCTTCCAGGGCAAGACCTTTGCGGACCTTCCCAGACAACGGCCGATGTTGTTCATCAATGCAACGGAAATGAAAACCGGCGAGCGTTTCGAGTTCACGCAGGACCAGTTCGATCTTCTATGCTCCGACCTCGGGAAGTTTCCGCTGTCCCGCGCCGTCGCGGCATCCATGGCGGCCCCTCTGGTGTTCTCCCCCATAACATTATGGAACCATAGCCAGTCCTGTCCATTGAGCCAGAAGCCGCTTCCGCTGCATAGCGGGGTGCATGCCCAGAAGTTCGTCCATCTCCTGGACGGCGGCCTTCACGACAACACAGGAATCAAAACCGCGCTGGAAATCGCGGAAGCGCGAGGAAGCATTGTCGGCATGGCCAAGGCGGCAAACATGCAAGGCATCAGGAAAAGAGTGTTCATCATCGTCAATGCCCAAACCGTTCCGGAGCTGCCTGAAGACAGCTCTCCCAATACGCCGGGGCTGTACCGGCAGTTGAAAGCATTCATCGATATTCCGATCGACCTGCATTCCAGCGGAAGCGTACAGGCATTGTATTCGACGATTTCACATTGGAAGAACGAGCTGCGCAGCTACAGCACGGAAGAGATCGGCGGCACTTACGAACGGGATGTCGATTTCTATGTCGTTGAAATCAACTTGCGCGCCGCGGATAAAGCCTCCGGGCTCAGCCGGCTCCAGGACATCGGGGTGACATTGCAGCTGGACCCGGGCGACATTGAGCTGCTGAAGTCTTTCGGGAAGGTGCAACTGGAGAAATCCGCGGAGTGGCAAAGACTCATGCGCGATATCGGACCTGGAACCGAAGGGCGCTAGGCAGTGTTAAATAAGCTGCTGCGCGGTCCGGATTGGCGCCTGCGGTGCCCGGGACGTACCCTGCGTAAGCCTGCGCTCCTCGGCGCCAATCCGGTCCGCTCGCGGCGCTTGTCAAACACAGCCTTGCACGCGTGGGTAAGGCGCGCTTCGCACTGCATTGCCGGGGCCGGGCGGCGCAGCAGGTTTCCGCACCATTCCCGGCATTTGCATAGTCGGGAACGGGAAGGCGAATCACGGGACCGGCGAATTGTACGAACATCCTGCACAGTTAATTCAGCCGATGCCGGTTTATCGGATGCGAGCCGGCCACTATAGTGACTCCAACGACGCGCGGCACCCGCCGCTCGGAATCCAACCGTATGGAGAACACCATGAGAAACAAAATGCTGATCGCCGCGACCTATTTCGCTTTCACCGCCAACGGCGCGTTTGCACAGGACCTGCTGCTTGCGAATGCCGGTTTTTCCCAGCCTGTCAGTTCCTCTGAAACCACCGGCAATGTCGGGGCAGCCGCCGTGACGTCGCCGGCAGCCGCATTGAATGCGACGACAGCAAAGACTCGAGAACAGGTTCGCGCGGAGCTTGCGGAATACAACCGTCAGAATCCGCGCGGATATCTTTACACCTACTATCTTGGCGACATACTGGGCCGGCAGTAAGAAGCGCGGCATGTGCGCTGCACGCATCGTCGAGCCGTCCTGACCGCCCCCTGCCGGGGCGAATCTCTGAACCAGGCCTGCTGTGATTTGAATAGCGCTTATTGAAACCTGGATTGAGCCATGGGCTGCCATTCATGCCCTGCTCAATGCCAGGCGGCCCATGGAATGGACAGCCGATATGCTGATGGGGATGATGCGACCCTCGCATCAGGAATCATGCGAACAGCTCAAGCGCCCATTCGGTAAACGCCCTGACCCGGGCAGAAGGATTGCGGTTCTGCGGATACAGGATCGACACGTCCACATGATCGCAGTTTTCTCCATCCAGCAGGGAGATCAGCCTTCCTTTTGCCAGTTCCTCCCTTACAAGGAACTCCGGCAACTGAATGACCCCCATTCCCGCCACCGCCGCTTCGACACAGCCATCGGAGTCATTGAATGCTATGCGTCTGCGTCCGCATATCTCGAATCTATCCTTGCCCCTTCCATAGGCGATCGCATGGGCTTTTCCGGTCCTGGGGGAGATGTAATGAACAATCCAGTGGCTCTCCAGATCCATCGGGCGCACCGGCGCGCCAAACTGCTCCAGATAAGAGGGGCTGGCACAGGTGATGACCGGAAAGGACTGCAAGCGCCTTGCAATCAGCGTGTCATCCACGCTGACGCCGCCGCGGACGACGCAGTCGATGCCTTCCTGCAGCAGGTCGACTTGCCTGTCCGTGCTATGTACGTCAAGCTCGATTTCCGGATAGCGGTCAAGGAATTCCGGAAGCTTCGGGATGATCATCCGCCGGCCGAGCGCCGCCGGGATGCCAATCCGCAGTCTGCCCTTTGGCGTCGCGGTCAGTCTTGCTATGGCACCTTCGGCCTCGTGGAAATCGTTGAGCAGGCGCACGGCGCGTTCATAGAAGGCTGCTCCGTCAGGAGTGACACTGATATGCCTTGTCGTGCGATGCAGCAGCTTGACGCGCAGCCGCTGCTCGAGAGCGCCAACCTGCGCAGACACCGTTGTCTTGGGCAGGTTGAGCGATATTGAAGCCTTGGTAAAGCTATTGAGTTCCACGACGCGCGTGAAAGCCAGCATGGTGTCCAAACGATCCATAGTGTTGCTCCGAGGTGCCGGTGGAGATCTGGTTTATCTTGTTGTCGACAGCAGCACAGCCGAAATGATCAAAGTGCTGCCTGCCGCGGGCGGCAACAGCACTACCGGCCCGATTGCATGTGTTAGCCGGATGGCTCTTTCATGCGGATGGGAAATTCATTTTTACCGATGCCGATGGACGAATGATCCGCGTTCACGGTAACGGCGGGATTTCACCAGGGACGGTCGGCGTGTCAATTGAAATGTATCGGTGATCCGTGAAACCTGATCTCGGCGAATCGCATGTCGAACCCTCTTTCAACGCGCTCAAGCGCTGGCACAAAAACGCGTCGACCGTTAAGAGAAATCCTGGAAGGAAGGAAATTGTCAGGACGTTCTCCGTCGCAACCGCCCTCTCCCCGACCTTCTCCCCGACCTTCTCCCGTCTGCGGGCAGGGGGAGCGAAATACGGATGCGGCGGTTCCTGTCAAAAAATTCTGCGGCCTTGCCTAGATCGCGTAGCGCTCCAGCAATGTCGGGACGGACCATACGGCGGCATCGCAGCAACCGGTCTTGTCCCTGGATCCGGCGGACCCCGATTTTCTACTTCTGATATAGGACAAAGCCATGAAGGACACGCCTTTCCGGAGGTCCCGCGCGATCGATACACGTTTTTGCTCGCGCCAGATCTGATAGCGCGCCCGGCATTCAAAGCCGTCTTCAAAGTGAAAGCCGATATTGCATATCACGCTCTCGGGCGCCTTAAGCGCATTCGCCCATCTCTCCAGGACCAGATTCGCCAGTTGAACCGTGGCGACCCGAGCCTTGGCGCTGATGTCGCCGGTAAGCTCCAACGTGATATAGGTGACGTCAAGTCTGTCTGCACAATCTTTGGACGGTAGCATTTTGGAGTGATTCATACCTGGGACGCACATGTAGGCGCTGCGCTCCGCGCGGCGCATTTCGCTTATCGCCGTTTGCTTCGGTGCCATGGCCGGATACGGCAGCACCCTCGCAAACCGGAAAAATTATCGGATGGCCGTATGCTACCCGGCGGATTTCTGACGAAGATGTCATTGCGAAGCAGATTTGTTGCAAATGACAAGATGCGCTTCGAGCGCGCCGGCACGCCGTCAGCACGCGCCCATGAATGCTGCGGCAGATACTCGTCGTGTCTCGGAGGCGGGCATGTCAATGCTGCCTCTTCCTTCCAATGCGCGAGGCCGGATGGCTGAATGCCATATTGCAGATGACACATCCGGACCGGTGCAATTGCGTTCGATGTGTTCCACAATATGCCAGCCTTGGCTTGCCGTCTGCCGCATCAGTGACGGGTTCAAGAGAGCCAGAGGCATCTAACCGGAGCAATCAATAATGGATGAAACAGCGAAGTTATCAAGTCTTTCGAATGCATTGCGGCGCCTCCACCAGAAGCTGGTTGGCGTCGCGAGGCGGGAGTACGAACAGGAGTGGGGTGCGGTCGATGTCGGCCAACTGCTTCAGCTCCTGACGAAACATCCCGGCTTTGAATGGCTGCGCGAGCTCAGCGCTCTGATGTCCTGCATCGACGAGCTGACGGATCGGGAAGCCCTGAGTTCCGAAGAGTACCGGTCGGCATGCGATCAAGTCAGGAAGCTGCTGCTGATCGCCCCGGGCGATCCGACCCCGTTTACGGAAAAGTATCGTGACCTCTTGCAGGCGGAGCCGCTGGTCGCAATGGAACATGCCGGCGTTCGCCGGTTGTTGAATGCCGGATAGTTCGGCCGGCCGGCTCATATCTGCAGGCCGCAGCCGGATTTTGCCACGCCTCGGCAAGGCCTCGGCTGCTCCCTGACAGAATGGGACTTGCCGGTCGAAAGCTGCCAAAAGCGCATTCCCATGCGCCCCGGCACCGTGCGCCGGCGAGCGAGGGCGCATTCGAAAATTTTGAAGCTTGCTCCGTAAATTATCCGTTTTGGGATTACGTCGGCCGGAACCATAATAGCGACTCATCGCCGGGATAAAGCGTAGACGGAGGCACACAGATGGGAATGGTTTTTTACCTGAAGAGACGGTATTGAGGCATCAGGCCGGCGATGCGTCGAAGCGAAGTCCGCCCTCGGCATTGCGTCAGGCGCGATGGTGAAAGGATTGCCTTGGCCGCGCTTATGTTTCATTTGAAATAAAGCCTGACACAAAACCGTGATCTTGATTGTTTATCCTGATCAGGTCGAAGGAGTTCGCACTCATTCGACCTCGTCCATGTGCGTCAGCGAGGTCATTACCAGCAATCCACTGCCAGTGCCGTTGCCGGCGACTCAGCAAGACCGGGCGCATTTCCGTGATTGGCATGGCTTTTCCGGGCTTGGGAGCTCGGAGGCTTGGGGCCTTTCGTCTTGCGGCAAGCGCGATGGACGTTGTGAATGTTCTTATCAAGACTAACAAATCCGGTGCACGGCGGACAATCGGCCTTGCCACCATGGATGGAATGAGATTCTCGTGCAGTACTACCGGATACAGGAGCCTATCATGTTTGAAAACGAACCCGTTGAGCTTACCCAACCCGATAAATCGCGACGAAGCGCAATCAAGGCCATTGCCGGCGTTGCCGCCGGCGCCTGGCTGGGACCCGGCTCGCTGCTCAATGCGGCCGCGGCATCCGGGAAGCCGGAAATCATCCTGCGCAACGCTCGCATCACCACGCTCGACAAGCGGATGCCGACGGCGAGCGCAGTGGCGATATCCGGCGGCCGCTTCATTGCAGTCGGTTCGGATGACGACATCATGCGCCTGGCCGGCCCCGGCACGCGGGTTATCGACGGCCGCCGCCGTCGCGTGATTCCGGGACTGATCGACTCCCATATCCATATCATCCGCGGCGGTCTGAATTACAACATGGAGCTGCGCTGGGATGGGATTCCCTCGTTGGCAGAAGCCATGCGCAGGCTCAAGGACCAGGTGGACCGCACCCCTGCTCCGCAATGGGTCCGCGTCGTCGGCGGCTTTACCGAACAGCAGTTCGCGGAGAAAAGGCTGCCCACCCTGGAGGAGATCAACGCCGTCGCGCCTGACACGCCCGTGTTCATCCTGCACCTGTACGACCGTGCGCTGCTCAATCGCGCGGCCCTGAGAGCCGCCGGCTATACCAAGGACACGCCGAATCCTCCAGGCGGGCTGATCGTTCGGGACAAGAACGGAGAACCGACTGGCCTGATGCTGGCAGAACCGAATGCATTGCTGTTGTATTCGGCATTGGCGCGCGGTCCCAAGCTGCCCTATGACTACCAGGTCAACTCCACGCGCCATTTCATGCGCGAGTTGAACCGGCTCGGCGTCACGAGCGCCATCGATGCGGGCGGCGGATTCCAGAATTATCCCGACGACTACAAGGTCATCGAAGACCTGCACAAGGAAAATCAGCTCACCGTCCGGATCGCCTATAACCTGTTTACCCAGAAGGCAAAGGAAGAGCTGTCGGATTTCAAGCGCTGGACAGGCATGGTGAAACCTGGCCAGGGTGACGATTTCTATCGCCATAACGGCGCTGGCGAAATGCTGGTGTTCTCCGCCGCCGACTTTGAAGATTTCCGTCAGCCGCGCCCGGAGATGCCCGCCAACATGGAGCAGGACCTCGAAGAAGTCGTTCGCCTGCTGGCGCAGAACCGCTGGCCGTTCCGTCTTCACGCCACCTATGACGAGACCATTTCCCGCGCGCTCGACACCTTTGAAAAGGTCAACCGCGATATTCCGTTCAACGGCCTGCACTGGTTCTTCGACCATGCCGAAACAATCAGCGACCGGAATATCGAACGCATCGCCAAACTGGGCGGCGGCGTCGCGATCCAGCATCGCATGGCGTACCAGGGCGAATACTTCATCGAACGATACGGGCAGAAGGCGGCTGAACGCACCCCGCCCTTCAAGAGAATGCTTGAGATGGGCGTGCAGGTCGGCGTCGGCACCGATGCCACCCGCGTGGCAAGCCACGACCCGTGGAATGCCCTGTATGGGCTGACAACCGGAAACACGGTGGGCGGGCAACGCCTTTACCCGACCTCCAATGTCGTCGACCGCGAAACGGCTTTACGCCTCTATACCCAGGCCAATACCTGGTTCTCGAACGAGGAAGGCACCAAGGGCCAGATCAAGGTCGGTCAGCTGGCCGACCTGGCCGTGCTGTCGCAGGACTACTTCGCGGTGCCCGAAGAGGAAATCCGCCAGATCGTTTCGTCGCTCACGGTGGTCGGCGGCCGCGTCGTGTACGCCGCCGATGACTTTGCCTCTCTGGATTCACCGCTGCCGCCTGCAATGCCGGACTGGTCTCCCGTTCGCAAATACGACGGCTATTACAAGGCCCGGAAGTCCGAAACATCGCGCCTGCAGGAACTCCACCGCCAAGCGCTCGCGGCGTGCGGATGCGGTACGGCATGCGGCGTCCACGGACATGCGCATGGACGGGCCGCCTCGGCCCCGACCGCAGACAATGGCGGGTTCTGGGGCGCGCTGGGCTGCTCCTGCTGGGCTGCATAACCCGCGCGGACCGGCGGTTGCCCGCACCCGGAAGAAAACCTCCGGCGTGCTCACGGGATCACGGCGTCACCGTCATGTCCGGGCAAGCCGCTGGAAAGTTTGATACGGCTCTGGCGGCATCGAATTGAAGCCACCGGAGCTTCCTGTTGGCTTCTCATTGCCTTTACAAGTTAATACCATCCTGCTCACTCTCTAAGGGAAAACATGAAAATCAAAACTCGGATCATCGCCTCACTTCTGCTTTCGGCATCCGTAGCGGCGCCCGCGCTGGCGGCGCCCGAAACATTCGTTATTGACACGACACACAGCTTCCCGCGTTTTTCGTATAGCCACTTCGGCTATTCGACGCAGCTTTCGCGCTTCAACAAGACGACGGGGAAAGTGGTGTTTGACAAGGCTGCGAAAACCGGTTCGGTAGACATCGTGATCGACACCAAGTCGGTTGATACCGGCTATTCGACCTTCGACGAACACATCCAGGGTGAAGACTTCCTCGATACGGCGAAATACCCCACTGCCTCGTTCAAATCCACGAAGGTCAATTTTAACGGTGACACGCCGGCTACCGTCGAGGGCAATCTCACGATCAAGGGCGTCACCAAACCCGTGACACTGACGGTATCGTCCTTCCAGGCGATGGCGCATCCGATGCTCAAGAAGGATGCCATCGGCGCGAATGCCTACACCGTCATCAAGCGGTCCGATTTCAACGCCGGCAAGTTCGCGCCGCATGTGGGCGACGATGTCCGGATCGATATCGCAGTCGAAGCGATCAAGGAATAAGAGAGCTGTTACGCGCCCTTGCCCCGTCCATGACCGGTCAGGGGTGGTAAAGCGGCCCCGCCGGCCGCACCTGGCCTCAAGCCAGGTGCGGCCGGCGGGTAACCAGGATCTCTTCCCCGGACAACGTGCGCATTGTTTCCCGCCTACAGGCGATGCCCTTCCTGATGCCCGTCTCGAAGAACAGGCAGTATCAGCTGGAAAACGCTTCCATGTGGCAAGCCCGGAACAACTTGCAGCCGCCCATGGTGTGCTTCGACGATCGATCTTGAGATGGCAAGTCCCATCCCCATGCCATTTTGCTTGGTCGTAAAGAATGCCTCGAAAACCTTCGACATGTCTTCCTCGGTCAGGCCGATGCCCGTATCCCGAACGGAGACCATGACATGATCGTTGTCCGGGTTTTCCGAGTAGATGGATAGCGTTCGCGCCCGGTCGCTCAGTTCGCTCATGGCTTCCACGGCATTTCCCACCAGATTGAGCAGCACCTGCTGCAGCTGAATACTGTCGCCATTGACGGTATGCAAGTCTGCCAGCAGCGCCAGTTGGACCGAGACGGTGCGCTTTTCAATGTCGCTGCGGGCAAGCGTCAGGATATGACGAACAATGTCATGCAGATCGAGCTGCTGCATTACCGGCGGACTGTTTCGCGTCAACGCTTGCAGGCTATGGATGATATGGCCCGCCCTGCCGGCTTCGCTTACGATTTCCTCCAGTCCGGCGAGTACCTCGCCAAGCTCGGGCGGATTCCGCTTCAGCCAGCGCAGGCTCGCGCCGGCATTTGACACGATGGACATCAGCGGCTGATTGATCTCGTGCGCAATCGATGCCGTGAGTTGTCCTACGGTGGTGATGCGGGAAACGCGGGCGAGCTCGGCCTGCGACGTGCGCAACGCGTCTTCATAGGCGCGCCGTTCGGTGATATCGGTGACCGTCCCGACGAAATGCCAGACGTTGTCGTCACCCGCCGCGACCTTGCCCACCCCGGACATGTAGCGGATGCTGCCGTCCGAGCGGACAATGCGGTATTCGACGTGGAACGGCTTTTGTTCCAGCGTGCACAGGCGCAGCGTATCCACCACGACCGACCGGTCGTCTTCATGGATATATGCAAGAAAATCAGACAGCGATAAAAGACGCTGGTCCGGATCGCGGCCGAAAATCCGGCATGCCTCGGCGGAAGCGCTTACGATGTTCTGCGATGTATCCCATTGCCAGCTGCCCGTATGGGAAATCTGCTCGCCGAGTTCCAGTGTCGCCTCGCTGGCACGCAAGGCATTTTCGGCTCTTTGCCGCTGCTGGTTTTCCTCGACCAGATCAGCATAGAGCCTGGCGACCTCGAGCGAGATGGCGGCTTGCGCCGCGATGACTTCCAGTACCTTTACGTGCTCCTCGGTGAAAGCATCCGGCCGATGGCAGTTTTCGAGAAACAGTACGCCGATCAGTTCCCCGCGCTTGACCAGGGGAATGCAGATCGCAGCACATTGGGTTCTGGCCTGCAGATAGGGATCGAACTGAAACGCGCTTGGACTCAGGCTGCCCGCATAGTGGGATATCTTGAGGCTGCGTATGGTCGTTTGCAGCATCGACAGCGGCAGGTCGTTGTCCATCGGGAGCTTTTGCAATAATTCGACCTCGACGCCCGTCAGCGAGGTTGCCGCGCGCGCCGCTATCATCGGCATTCCCGATTGCCAGCGGATCAGAAGCCCGCGTTGTGCGCCGGCGTGTTCGACGGCAATCGTCATGAGTACCTTGACCAGGCTGTCCAGGCGTATTTCCTCCGACAATGCGCGAACGTACCGCAGCACGCTGAACATCTGCCAGCCTTCCTCGCTGCCGACGACGGTGGATTTCGCATGGCCGCCTCCTGCGTGCTGATAAAGCTTGGGATAGTCCTGCTCCAGCCGCCTTGCCTTTGCGTTCGCTCCCCAGTTGCGATAGGCATTGCGCGCACCATGGATGTGCGCCTCGGCCGAAGTCTGCAAGCCGGCATCCAGGCAGAGCCGCGCCGCCAATTCATGGGCATACGCGGCATACTGCAGAAACCCTCGCGACTCGGCATGACTGATCGCCTCGCCATATAGCTTGTGCGCGCTCCAGAGGTCTCCGCTGATCCTGGCCATCTCGGCCTCGACCAGCGCCCGCTTGTCGGAGAAATTTTCCGGGTTGATGCCGGCCCAATGCGCGACCTTGTCGTAATGAGGCTGCATTCTTGCCCGCACGGAGGCTGCATTCTGCGAAGCGGCGCCATCGGCCGCGATGATCAGCGCCGAAAATAGATGCAGGTCGAGCAGATGGATGTGGCCGGGTGCCGACCATGCAAGCGTTTGTGCCTCGGCAATGCACGCCGACGCCTGCCTGAATTCGCTCGCTAGGTAATGACTGATCGCCTTGTATAGCCAGAACCAGAAGACCAGGGCGGAGTTGCGGTCCCTGCCCGATCCGATCAGATCATCCAGGTCCGATGGCTGCAGTCCATTTCCGGTGAAAGGATGACTTGCCGCCTTTCTCAGGTTGTCGATGAAGCGGATCTGCGTCACCAGGACGGCTTCGATATCCTTGTATCCGGCCTGGCGCACGAATGCCAAACTGCGTTCGGCTTCGGAAAAGACTGCATCAAGGGTATCCCCCCGGGTAAGGGTATACGCCACCTGCTGGCTGCAGTGCATGCAGGCCATGGTGATATCCCCATGGGCGACGGCCGCCTTGAATCCCGCTGCGGTGCATTCGACGGCAAACGTAAAGGGCTGCGTCCAGACGCCGAGCTGGGCCAGCTGCATGCGCGTCTTGGCTTCAAAGGCCAGATACTGGTGTTGCGTCACGAGGGTCTGCGCCAGCTGGCCGTAGCGGAAACCCTCCTGGTACCGGCCAAAGTGCTGAACCACCATGATGCCCAGGCCACCCAATGCCATGGTCGCCGCGCCTGTCATGCCAAACTTCAGCGTCAGGTCCAGCGACTCGCAGATCTGCATGAAGTGCAGGCGTCCGTCCGTAAAGACGGCGCCGATGGACAAGACGGCAAGCAGGGACATTGCCGCTTCAACTTCCGCATCCTGCATCTGCGGCAGCTTCAGCAACGCGTCGCCTGGATAGCCGGCAAGCTTGTTCAGGATGTCGCGGCAGGCTTCTTCACAGTCTTCCTGCGTGGGCTGCCGCTCCATTCGGATGCCGAATGTTTTCAAGCCTTCCAGGGCGACGTCCACCGACTGCGTGATTTCCGAGCGCCGCAGGTGCAGTTCCGCCCTCATGCGGTACGCCGCCATTCTGACGGCCGGCGGCGGCGAGAGCGAAAGCAGCTCGTCGGCAACCCTACCGGCTTCTTCGAGATCTCCCGTAATCAGCAGGCAGTCCGCCTTCTCCAGCTTCAGCGAGCACACCAGGTCCGTATGAAGCTCCGCATGGTCACGAACCAGATCGAGCGAGGTATTAATGGAAGCCAGTGCCGATTCATACGCAATGGTGCGCTTGGCCTTCCGGGCGGCCAGCAAGCCGTGCCTTGCCACAAGTTCGCGCTCGCTCTGGTCTACGATCAGGGACGATGCAGTCGCGAGGTGAGCAAATGCCTTGAACAGCTCTTCGTCGTGGCCGCTTTTGATGGCGCTATCGAGCAGCATGCGCCCGATGAGGAGGTGGAGCTGCAGGCGCCGTTCCTCATTGATCAGCAGGTATACGGCCTCCTGTACGCGATCATGACAGAAGCTGATCGTGTTCTTCGACAGGAATACCACCTCCATGTCGATTGCCGGCTCAAGCAGTTCGCTCACTTCGGCAATGGTCCCGGAACACAATCTGGCCAATACTTCGATCGAGCTCTTCTGCCCGAGACAGGCAAGCATGCCCAGGATGTCGTGGGTTGCCGCCGGCACGCGCGACAGGCGTTCGAGCACCAGCGAAGCCACATTATCGGTATAGCCGCGGTTGCGTATCGCGGCCAGGTCGAAATTCCAGGTGGCGGAGGGCGAGTCAAACACGATCAGTCCGTCATCGACGGCGGCCTTCAGGAACTGCTTGACGAAAAAAGGGTTTCCTGCGGTTTTTTCATGCACGAGCGAGGCGAGTTCGCGTATCTGCCGTACGTTCTGCCTCAAGGCATCGGCCACCATGCGCTCTACCGCCTTACCGTCCAGTCCGACCAGGCTGACCTTGTACACCTTCGCTGCGTCCGGCTGCAGATCGGTGAAGAGCGTGTCAAACGGCGTGCCGGCCACTACTGCGTCCTCTCTATAGGAAAGGATCAGCAGCAAGGGGATGTCCTCGGCGCAGTTCATCAGGTACTCCAGCAGCTGGACCGATGGCTGGTCGATCCACTGCACATCGTCAATGGCGAGCACCAACGGCCGGCTTGGAGAGGCAAGCGCACCGAAAAGGTTCTGCATGACCGTGCGGAACCTTTTCTGCGCCTCCAGTGCGGGCAGGTCGGGTACAGGAGGCAAATCTCCCGTCAGGTACCGCAACGCAGGAATCAGGTTCAGCGCGAGCGCGCCGTCCGCCCCGAGCCGCTGCACCAGGCGGCTGCGCCAGAACAGCAGCTCCTTGTCGGGCTGGCCGATGATGCGCATGATCAGGCTTTCCACCGCCTGCACCAGTGAGGCGTATGGCGAGCCTTTGCTGTACTGGTTTGTCTTTCCTTCGGCTACGCAGGCGTTGCGCAGGCGAAGCTGCGACAGCACGGATGCCAGCAATGCGGATTTGCCTACACCGGACTGGCCGTGGACGATCGCCAGGGTACGGGTGCGCGAAACTCTTACCTCGTCGTATGCCGCGTATAAGGCTTGGAGACTGTCCTCGCGGGCATACAGCTTGTTCGGGAAAATGAATTCCACGCCCATTTCCTGCATGCCGAGCGGAAAATCATCGATGCGGCGGGCCACGTTCCAGCTGCGGCGGCAGCGCCGCAGGTCACGCTCAAGCCCCGCCGCGGTTTGATACCGGCTCTCCGGGTTTTTGGCGAGAAGCTTCAGGATGATCAACGAAAGCTGCCTGGGGATTTCAGGAAAGAGAACATGCGGAGCCATCGGCTCGCTTGCCAGGTGCTGGTGGATCCATTCGGCGTTATCAGCACCGCTGCTCAGATTGAAGGGCAACAGTCCGGTCAGGAGTTCATAGAACACGACCCCGAGCGAGTACAGGTCGCTACGTACGTCAATCCGGTGTTTGGTGCGTCCGGTGTGTTCCGGCGACATATAGGCAAACGTCGTACCCGGCAGCCTGGACTGCTCCTGCCTTCCCGCTTCCGAGACGCGCCATGCCGTTCCGAAGTTGCGGATGCGGCAGGTGCCGTCCCGATGAAGCAGGATGGTAGAAGGCTTCAGATTGTTGTGCTGCAGCCCGGATGCATGCATGTGCCTTATCGCACTTGCTATCGGCATGGCATGCTCGAAGAAGACATCGATATCGAGCAGGTGGGAGGTGATGTGATCGAGAGGGACGACATCAATATCTGCATAGAGAAGCGACAGGCGGCCGTCCTGGACGACTGATTGCTGCGGTACGAGTGCCCAGGCCGGGTCCAGATCTTCCCGCAACTCGAATTCGTTATTCAGATGGAGCCCTGCATCGATGCCGTCCGAAGCAGTCGCGGCCTGTGCCAGCAGTATCGTCGACGAGGGGGCGCGACGACAGCCGCGGTAGAACGCAAGTACCCCGTCGTGCAAAAGCAGTTCCAGTTTGAAATCGCCAAGCGGGCTGTGACCCTTGTATTGCTGGGAATCAGATCCCGTGCGGTTGTCAGAAGCCGGTTCACGCCCATTCATCATTGATTCCTGCGAGCCTCTAGGATTGTCTCGATATCATTCAACAGAGCATCCACGTCGATCGGCTTCGACCGGAATGCGGCGGCGCCTTCGCCTATGGCGCGCTTTCGAACGTTTTCATCAGCATAAGATGATACAAAAATCACCGGCACGAGCAGCCCGGAAGCGGTGAGCCGACGCTGTACTTCAAACCCATCCAGTCCACCCAGCTTGATATCCAGTATAAGAACGTCAATATCCGCGCGCTCTCCAAAGTCGAGAAGGGCTTCGCCGGAGGCGAAGCACTCGGTGCTATAGCCGGCCGATTTCAACAGATTGCTCAAACCTCTTCTGACTGCACGCTCATCGTCGACGATTCCGATAAGGCACTGCGAAAGGGATGGGTCACACATATACGCCTCTTATATCGGTTTTCGCCGCACAAAACTTCCAACAAGTCCAATCAGAACAATCAATCACCATGACGGCTGACCCAACGACAAGCGCGAAACAATCAGGGTAAGTTGCAGATTGTAACCAATACCCATCCCAAGGCATGACGTGCGATGAGACCGTGTCTTTTTCCGCCCGCCCGCGTTGTGCTCGCCATTCATCGCCCCGCCATGGATTCCCGAACTGCCACCTCGGCCTTGCCAGACGGAAAAAGCCGTCGATCTCATCCGTCGCGTTATGCCTTGGGATTGGTATGAACCGCGTAGCGGATGTTGCTGCTTATTCCATGAAAAGACACAGGCCGGCGCCATACGGCCGCCGCCGAGCACGCGGGCGCATCCGGACTGGCTTGCTGCAGGCAGAAGCTTACAGTTCGCGTCTTGCCACCTCGGAAGCGCCGGCGGCATCGGCGGTCTTGCCTGGGGCGGGCGGCGCGCCGGTGATCTTCGGCACGCATTCGGTACGAAACCATGTCATGGTGATCGGTTCGCCGGCAACGATGCGCTTGACGGTTGGAACCACCTGCTCGCCAACAAGCATGCCGAGCAGCCCCAGCAAGGCAATCACCGGAGGAGCCGGCGAACGGACATTGAGCAGGGAATAAATAATCCCTACCAGCGCACCGGTGGCCAACGATATCAGATAAAGCTTCATGTCGATTTCCTTTAGAGCCCGTTCGATATCTTTCTGGCTTGGGCGCAGGCCCCACAATCCGGTCGAATGCCGGGCTGTGTTTGACAAGCGTCGCGAGCGGTCCGGATCGGCGCCCCCGGCGCATTGCGGCGTTGCGCTGCCTGCACAGGGAGGCGCCCTGTGCGGCGCACTGCGCCTTGCACCGCATCCCTTCTCGCTCGAACGCCCATGCGAAGAAGATATCGAACAGGCTCTTAAACGCGTTAACGCCTCGACGAGGACCGCATGCACGCTCCTCGTCGAGGCACTCCTGATACGCTGACTTGATTAGCGTGCGGGAACAGGTGCCAGTGTTTCGTGGCCCGATGCGCGCTGCGGCGCCTTGTGCACCATCGTGTACGCATAGTCGACGCCCATGCCGTAGGCGCCCGAATGTTCACGGACGATATCCATGACCGCGTTATAGGTCTCCTTGTGCGCCCAGTCACGCTGCCACTCCAGCAGCACCTGCTGCCAGGTGACCGGCACCACGCCAGCCTGGATCATGCGCTGCATCGACATGTCGTGGGCTTCCTTGGATGTGCCGCCGGACGCATCGGCGACCATGTAGATTTCATAGCCTCCCTCAAGCATTGCGCACAGGGCGAAAGTATTGTTGCAGACTTCCGTCCACAAACCGGAAACGACGACTTTCTTGCGGCCGTTCCTTGCGAGGGCGTCGCGCACTTTCTGGTCGTCCCAGGAGTTCATCGAGGTACGCTCCAGCAGGGGTGCGTCCGGGAAAACGTTGAGCAGTTCAGGATAGGTGTGACCGGAAAAGCTTTCGGTTTCCACGGTAGTGATCGTCGTCGGAATACCGAAAACCTTTGCGGCCTTTGCCAGGCCAACGGTATTGTTCTTGAGGACCTGGCGATCGATGGACTGGACACCGAAAGCCATCTGAGGCTGGTGGTCGATAAAAATGATCTGGCTGTTTTGCGGGGTCAGTACTTCCAATTTCGGATTGGTCATGGTCGGCTCTTCAGTGTTTAATGTTTGCAAAATCACGCTCGGCCGGCTTCCATCAGCGTCGTTTGCGTTTGCTCCTTCACCCGTGCGCGAATTCAACAAACAAAACGAAGGGTTGCATTGGCTTGGGCCAGAAAGCCGGCGGGCGCGTCGAGCGACCGGTTAGCCGGCGCCGTCATGTGAGGGACGCCGGAACTTACGGTCGGAGCAAATTCTAGGTGGCCGACCAGGCGCTGCCTATTATCCAATCGGATAATAGACGGCCGAGTCCGACATTAGGACAATACTGTTACTTTCTGATTGCCAAGCCCGTCGATAGGAGTAACACAGTGGAATCAACCTTAACGCCCGATCTTCTTTTGGTCAACGGCAAGTTTCGCACCATGGACAGGCAGCAGCCCGTTGCTGGCGCCGTCGCCATCAGCGATGGCAAATTCGTTGAAGTCGGCGATACCGAAACGATCCTGCGAAACAGGAAGGCGAACACAAAGGTGATCGACCTTGGCGGCCGAACCGTCGTCCCCGGTCTCAACGACTCGCACATTCATCTCATCCGCGGCGGCCTCAACTATAACCTCGAGTTGCGCTGGGAAGGCGTTCCCTCGCTTGCCGATGCGCTGCGCATGCTCAAGCGCCAGGCCGAAAGAACTCCCCACCCGCAATGGGTAAGAGTCGTCGGCGGCTGGTCGGAATTCCAGTTCGCGGAACGCCGCATGCCGACGCTTGAAGAGATCAATGCAGCTGCGCCGGATACGCCGGTCTTCATACTTCATCTCTATGATCGGGCATTGCTCAATGCGGCGGCGCTGCGAGCGGTCGGGTATACCCGCGAGACGCCGAATCCGCCCGGCGGAGAAATACAGCGCGACGCCGCCGGCAATCCGACCGGCATGCTGATCGCCCGTCCCAACGCGATGATTCTCTATGCGACCCTGGCGAAGGGTCCTGCGCTGCCGCGCGAACATCAAGTCAATTCAACGCGTCAGTTCATGCGGGAACTCAACCGCCTGGGCGTTACCAGCGTCATCGATGCGGGCGGCGGCTTCCAGAACTATCCGGAAGATTATGCCGTCATCGAAGAGCTTGCCCGCGACGGACAACTGACCCTGCGTGTCGCCTACAACCTGTTTACCCAGCGCAAAGGCGCCGAGCTTGAAGATTTCCAGAACTGGACATCGATGATCCAGCCCGGACAGGGTACCGACTACCTTCGCCACAATGGCGCCGGGGAAATGCTGGTCTTCTCCGCTGCGGACTTCGAGGATTTTCTCGAGCCGCGCCCGGATCTGCCGGCCGACATGGAGCAGCAGCTCGAACGCGTCGTGCGGCATCTTGTTGAACATCGCTGGCCGTTCAGGCTGCACGCAACCTATGACGAGTCCATCACCCGCATGCTGGATGTATTCGAGAAGGTCAACCGCGATATACCCTTCGACGGCCTGCATTGGATGTTCGACCATGCGGAAACCATCTCGGAGCGCAACATCGAACGTGTACGGGCCCTCGGCGGCGGCATCGCGATCCAGCATCGGATGGCATTCCAGGGCGAGTATTTCATCGACCGCTACGGATTCGAGGCTGCGAGCCATACTCCGCCGGTCGCAAGGATGCTGGAAATGGGAGTGCCGGTCGGCGGCGGGACCGATGCGACACGCGTTGCGAGCTACAACCCGTGGACGGCGCTGTACTGGCTGGTCTCCGGCCGCACGGTGGGCGGAACGCGGCTGTACGGCGCGGCGGGCACGCTGCCGCGCGATACCGCGATGGAGCTGTGGACGGCCGGCAGCGCCTGGTTCTCCAGCGAACAGGAGAAAAAGGGAAGAATCAAGAAAGGCCAGCTGGCCGATCTCGCGGTGTTGTCGGCCGACTTCTTCTCGATACCTGAAGACGACATCAAGTCGCTGGAATCCCTCCTCACCGTGGTGGGCGGACGCATCGTGCATGCCGACGGCGAATTCTCGTCCCACGGCCCGGAGCCGCTTCCGGTGCTGCCGGAATGGTCGCCCGTCCGGGAGGTTCCCGGACACTATCGCGCCGTCCGGGCCAGGCCGGCTCCATCGATGCCGCATGCCTGCGCCGGCGCATGCGGCGTGCATGGCCATGCCCACGACACGGCACGGCGTTCCTCGGTGCCGGTGACCAACTTCAGCGGCTTCTGGGGCACCCTCGGTTGCAGTTGCTTCTCCTTTTGATACGCACATATGAACGTGAAGACTACACGCCCATCGCTGGCAGAACAGGGAAAAGACGCAGGTCTCTTCTTCCTCCGCGTGGCCGGCAGCTTTATGCTGGCCTATGTACATGGCTGGCCCAAGATCATCAACTATGCGCATGAGCTCACCGTGATCGAGGATCCCCTCGGATTCGGTCCTCATTTCAGTCTGTGGAGCGCGCTGATTGCCGAAGTCGTCTGTCCGGTCTTCATCGTGGCCGGCGTCGCCACGCGGCTGGCATGCCTTCCCATCATTGCCGTCCTGCTGGTTTCCATGTTCGTCGTGCATCCCGCCTGGACTATCGCTGAAGGCCAGTTCGGCTGGCTCCTGATGATCATCTTCATTGCGATTGCACTCTGCGGCCCCGGGCGGTGGCGTCTGCCGCTGCCCTCTTCCTCCGCGTCCGTGCAGCCCCGGCAACGTTTAGGCGCGTAAGACAGCAGGTCTGACAGTCAGGATTCTATAGGTGCAATATGAAACAAGCTGCAGAGACATCGACGGTCCCCGCGGGACCGGCCGGCAACGAAGCATCGCCGGCAAAGCCGAATGCATCGGCATGGAGCCCCTTGAGCCAACCCGTCTTCCGCATGGTGTGGATTGCCACGGTGGCATCCAACGTCGGCACCTGGATGCACGATGTCGGCGCAAGCTGGATGATGACTTCGCTCAACCCCGATCCGCTGATGATTGCGCTGGTCCAGGCCGCGGGAAGCCTGCCCATGTTCCTGTTTGCATTGCCTTCGGGCGTTCTCGCAGACATCGTCGACCGCCGGAAGTACATGCTGTTCGCCCAGGTCTGGATGCTCCTTACCGCAGCGGCGCTCGGCGCCCTGGCGCTGGGCGGCTTCGTGACTTCGGGGGTCCTTCTGGCAACCACCTTCCTGCTCAGCATGGGTGCGGCCATGAGTGCTCCGGCATTTCAGGCTATCGTTCCTGATCTGGTACCCAAATCCGATCTTCCCCAGGCGATAGCGCTGAACTCGTTAGGCATCAATATCAGCCGGGCGATCGGCCCTGCCCTGGGAGGGCTGGTGCTGTCGTTCGCGGGTCCGCCGGCGGTGTTCATCATCAACGCGGTGTCCGTGCTTGGCGTCATGTACACGCTGTACCGCTGGAAACCGAGCGAAGTGAAAAAGCGCCTGCCGCCGGAACACTTTGTCCCGGCCATCCGGACCGGAGTCCGTTATGTACGCTCGGCACCGGTATTGCGCATCGTACTTGCCCGCTCCGTCGCCTTCTTCCTCTTCGGCAGCGCCGGCTGGGCATTGCTGCCGCTGGTGGCGCGGCAGGAACTCGGCGTCGGTCCGGGCGGCTATGGCCTGCTGCTCACCAGCATCGGCCTCGGCGCGGTTGCCGGCGCGCTGCTCCTGCCGAAGATACGTGCGGCGCTGGGGGCGGACAGGCTGGTCGTCGCATCCAGCCTGATCTTTGCGATGACCATGCTCGCTCAGGCTTATGTGCGCCACTACTGGCTGCTTGCGGCAATGCTCCTGTTCGCCGGCTTTTCATGGATAGCAGTATTGTCCACGCTCAACGTCGGTGCCCAGCGAAGCACGGCGAGCTGGGTCAAGGCCCGCGCGCTGGCGGCCTACCTGACCGTGTTCTACGGATCCATGACGGCGGGAAGCGCCATCTGGGGACAGACCGCCTCGGTGCTGGGCGTGACAGCGACCTTCGTGATTGCAGCCATCGGCATGGCAATGGCAACGGCTGCGGTACTCCGCTGGCGCCTGGACACGTCGCCGGCCCTGGACCTGAGTCCCGCCGAACTGGTTTCGCTTTCCTCGGCGGAAAGCGATCATGACCGCGGTCCCGTCATGATCAGCATCGAATACGAGATCGATCCGTCAGAAGCGGCGGCGTTCCGGAAGGCCGTACAGGAGTTGGAAAAGGTGCGCAAACGCAGCGGAGCGCTTTCCTGGGCAGTGTATGAAGACAAGGAAAAGCCGCAATGCTATGTCGAGGTCTTTGTCGTCGAATCATGGCTTGAGCACCTGCGCCAGCATGAACGCCATACCGTCAACGACCAGTCCATCAAGGCTCGCGTCCATGCCTATCATCGCGGCTCGGCAGCGCCCCTGATCAGACACCTGATAGCGCCCAGATAAAGGCCGCACTCTCTTCCGGAGACAGGCGTGCGGACTCCCCTTCCCCTGGAGCCGAGGGTGCCTGTTTCATGCGAGTCCTTACAGAAGACCTTGAACGGGGATAAAGGTCTTCTCAACCTTCATAGTTTCAGGAGGCAAAGTTTGGAGCCGATGCCGTTGAACCCTCTTCTTCCGAATGGCATGCATGTCTTGCTGGTCGACGATGATCCGGGCATACAGGAGATGATCAAGGATTACCTCGGTGACAACGACATTCGTGTCACCGCCTTGTCCAGCGGACAAGGAATCGGTGACGTCCTTTCCCGAGGTTGCATCGATCTCATCATCCTTGACCGGAAACTGCCCGGCGAAGACGGCATGCAGATAGCGCGGAGGCTGCGGGAAGATTCCTCCATTCCCATCCTGATACTGACCGGATTGAAAGAAGAGGCCGATCGGGTCATGGGTCTTGAACTCGGTGCCGACGATTACCTGACCAAGCCGTTTTCTCCCCGGGAACTGCTTGCCCGGATTCGCGCGCTCATGCGGCGTGCACGCACGCATGAACCGATCAGCAGCGAACTGGCACGCATCCGCTACTACCGCTTCTCGGGCTGGGAAGTGAATGTTCGCCTGCGCAGCGCAACGCTGCCCAACCAGGAGCGGGTGGATCTGACCAATGCCGAATTCAACCTGCTTGCAGCGTTCCTCGCCTCGCCTCAGCGCCTGCTGTCCCGCGATCAGCTCCTGACCAAATCCAGGCTGCATAATGATGAAGTGTACGACAGGTCGATCGACGTTCAGATTGCCCGGCTGCGGAAGAAGATGGCATTCGACTCTTCCGTCATTCGCACCGAGCGCGGCGCAGGCTATGTATTGAGTGTTCCTGTGGATATCGTGTGCTGAGAACCCGTTTGAAGGCGGCAGCGAGCGGCATGCGCAGCAACGGGGAATGCCGGAACCAGGCATGCGGAACGGACCAAACGGACCAGCGTCAGAGAAACCGATAGCCATCCTGTTCAAGCATTTTCCGTCCGCTCATTTTACGATGATGGCCATTGCGAAAATAACGGTCCGGCATCAGCGAATTGAATGGCACAATACCGCCTGCCCATCATGGATTGCGAATGGAGGGGCGCAGACGATGACGAAACGCGCGCGAAGTCCTTCAACGATCAATGTGCATAGGGCCGGCTGTCAGTCGTACCACGCTTTACACCACGCTATCCCTATTTTCCGATACGCCCGACCCAGCACCGCATCACGAAATCAACATGGCTGAAACACTCACCGGATCCCGCAGGTATTTGATGAAACAGGACGGCGCCGCAGCACCGGTCTCCTCTACCAGTCCCTATTCAGCCGAGGTCCATGTCCTGGTGGTTGAGGATGACGACGGCATGAGGGAGATGATGACCGACTATCTCGTCGACAATGATGTCGGCGTTACAGCGCTCCGCTCGGGCAACGGCATTGTCGAGGCGCTGGCGCAGACGAACATCGACCTCATCATTCTCGACGTGAAGCTGCCCGGACAGGATGGAATGCAGATCGTGCGCAAACTGCGCGAGGCATCCGCGATTCCCATCATACTCGTCACAGGCCTGAAGGACGAGGCCGACCGCGTCATGGGACTGGAGCTTGGTGCGGACGACTACCTGACCAAGCCATTTTCCCCGCGTGAACTGTTGGCCAGGATTCGCGCCTTGCTTCGGCGAAGCAAGGCAAAGGATTCCATATCGAACAGCCTTGCGAAAATCCGCGGCTACCGTTTTGGCGGCATTGAGGTCAGTATTGGCCTGCGGCGCGCCACCTTCCCCGACGGCAGCACCGTCGACCTGACAAACAACGAATTCAACCTGCTCCTGGCATTTCTGTCTTCTCCTCAATGCGTATTGACACGAGACGACCTTCTCAGCAAGTCCCGTCTGCACAACGATGAAGTCTATGACCGTGCGATCGACGTACAGATCGGCAGGCTGCGCAGAAAGCTTGCAGCGTCGGGCGGGCCGGCATCCCAACTGATCAAGACGGAGCGCGGCTCAGGTTATGTGCTGACCGTACCGGTGGACATCATCAGATAGTTCGGACAGCAGCCGCTTCGCCTCCTCCTTGTGTACGCGGCATCGGCCAACGGCGTGTTGGCCGCCCGTCCGCCCCGTCTCAAAGCCAGGGCCGGCAGCCTGAGCACGACATGAGAAACGGATGCGCTGCCGCGATATGCCAAGCGCCGCCAAGTTCCGCGGTGGCAGAACCGAGCGCAGATGGACATGCGCAAGGCGGCATCGGACTTGCCCGGGCAGCCGCGGCAGGCGCCGCAAACGGCCTATGTGAGGCTGGCGGTTTCAAGCTTGAGATCAAAGCCGCTGTGCTTGGCATAATGAGCATGTACCCCGCGTTTTGTCAGGGCAGCGCATACGCCGGCGGCATACTGCGGGTCGGCCTTCATGAAGTGCCCAAGCTGTCTGTGCAGGATTTCCTCCGGGACCTGGCTCAGGGAACCTGCCAGATTGTCAAAGAGGCGCTGCTTTTCTTCAGCGTCCATCAGCCGGAACAGATTGCCCGCCTGCTGGTAGTCGTCCTCCTGCCCTCGTCCGTCATACCGGCCGGCATGGCCGATGATAGGCAAGCCTGGCTCGCCATGCCCCAGTCCTGACGGCGATGTGCCCCGGGCCTGGACGTTATGATAGTTAGCACCGGCAAGCCCGCTGCTTCCAGCCATTGCTCCATCACGCTGGAAATGATGATACGGGCACTTGGGTGCATTGACCGGAAGCTGCTGGTGATTCGTACCGACGCGATACAGTTGCGCATCATGGTAGGCAAACAGCCGTCCCTGAAGCATCTTGTCCGGAGAATAGCCCATGCCGGGTACGACATTGGCAGGTGAGAATGCGGCCTGTTCCACTTCCGCATGATAGTTCACCGGATTGCGATTGAGCTCGAGAAGGCCTACCCGCAACAACGGAAAGTCCGCGTGAGGCCATACCTTCGTGAGATCAAACGGGTTCCAGCCCGTCCGCTTTTCCCAGTTTGCAAGCGCGGGTTCGGTAGCAATCTGTAGGAAGACATCCCATTGGGGAAAGTCACCGCTTTCAATCGCGGAATAGAGATCGCGCTGCGCATAATCGGGGTCTTCGCCGCTCAGGCGCAGTGCTACATCCTGGCTGAGGTTCTTTATTCCCTGGCGCGTTCTCAAATGCCACTTTACGTAGAAGCGCTCCCCGGTATGATTCACCAGGCTATATGTATGGCTGCCGAATCCATCCATATGACGATATCCGTCCGGTATGCCGCGGTCGCCGAACAGGATCGTTACCTGGTGAAGGCTTTCCGGGGCCTTGCTCCAGAAATCGAACATCATCGTCGGCGACTTGAGGTTGGTCTGCGGATCACGCTTTTGCGTGTGAACAAAATCCGGAAACTTGATCGGGTCCTTGATGAAGAACACAGGCGTGTTATTTCCCACCAGATCCCAGTTGCCTTCCTCGGTATAAAATTTGATCGCAAAACCCCGTGGGTCACGGACAGTATCGGCGCTGCCGCGCTCGCCACCCACGGTCGAGAACCGCACAAACGTCTCCGTTTTCTTGCCGACTTCATTGAAAAGCTTCGCCTTGGTATATTGCGACAGGTCTTGCGTTACGGTGAATGTGCCATATGCGCCCGATCCTTTCGCATGCACGACGCGCTCTGGGATTCGCTCACGATTGAAATGCTGGAGCTTCTCGACGAGATGAAAGTCCTGCAGCAACAGTGGGCCGCGCCTGCCCGCGCTCAGCGAATTCTGATCGTCGGCCACCGGGATGCCGGATGCAGTCGACAACGGAGACATTGCAGTCATGACGAGTAATCCTTTCTGGCTTATACGGCCGGCTTTCCTGTTGACCTTGCGAATTCAAGAAGATCCGCATTCAATTTTTCCTTGTGCGTGTCGGTCAGCCCATGGGGTGCGCCGGGATACACAATGAGTTTCGCTCCCTTGACCAGCTTCGCCGACATCAGGCCACTCGCACCGATCGGCACGATCTGGTCGTCGTAGCCGTGAACAACCAGCGTCGGGATGTCGAACTTCTTCAAGTCCTCGGTGAAGTCCGTCTCGGAAAACGCCTTGATGCAGTCGTAGGTATTCTTGTGGCCGGCCTGCATGCCTTGCGCCCAGAATGAATCGATCATGCCCTGGGACACCTTAGCGCCCGGACGGTTGAAGCCGAAGAAGGGGCCGCTGGCGATATCCTTGTACAACTGGGAGCGGTCGGCGATGGAAGCCGCGCGAATTCCATTGAAAACGTCGATAGGCAGTCCGCCGGGATTCTCAGCGGTCTTGAGCATGAGCGGCGGCACGGCGGAGACCAGCGCCGCCTTTGCCACGCGCTTGGTTCCATGCCGGCCGATATACCTTGCCACCTCGCCGCCGCCGGTTGAAAAGCCGACCAGGATCGCGTTCTTCAGGTCCAGCGTTTCCATCAGCAATGCCAGGTCATCGGCGTAGGTGTTCATTTCGTTTCCATTCCATGGCTGGGTCGAACGGCCATGACCGCGGCGGTCATGAGCGATGACACGGAAGCCGTTGGAAGCCAGATGCAGCATCTGGGATTCCCAGCTGTCGGAGCTCAAGGGCCACCCATGGCTGAAGACGACCGGCTGGCCGCTGCCCCAGTCCTTGAAGTACAGTGTCGTTCCGTCTTTCGTTGTGATGGTGTTCATGGATTTCGCTCCTGTTTTTGCTGGTTGAGTGACTTGCTGGCGGCTACTGGCGGTTGCCGCCCCGGATATGCCGAATGCGGCGGCGGCTACAGCGCCCTTGAGAGCAGACCGGCGAGTGATTGCGGCAGACGCATCGTTTTTATTATTTGACATTGAGTTCCCTGGTTTAATAAGAAGGACTATGCACGCAGCATTCTTGCTGCAGCACATGCATGGTCTCAACCCGATGTTTCATTCTTATGCCAGCGCCCCCTGCTTACATGTCAATTGATATGCAAATGTTTCGTTAGCTACCAAGGCATGACCGGGCGGATACCTTCCGGCGGCGCTGCATTCGCCCGCAGCAGCCACCTCCTTCACACATTGCCTGCACAAGAGGGAAATGCCGTGCCATGCCCAACCCGTTGCCGGGCCGGTGCACTTTTCGCTGCGAGCCATTTGCATGGCGTGAATTTCCCTTTTCTTATGCCGGCGCTTTATTTCAATTGACATATCCGGGATCATATTGGCCTGCTTTTGCAGGCGATAGCGGTAATATCCCGGTCTGGCTTACATGACGAACGGGACTGGACTGTGAACGAGGACGCAACCCCAACAAAGGCAATGCACGTGCTTGTGGTGGACGGCGATCCTTGCATTCGTCAGCTGGCCATCGATTGCCTGGAAGACAGCGGGATCCGGGTGTCGTCGGCCTCGACGGAGGCCGCCATGTTGCGCATCCTGAATCAGCAGTCGATCGATCTGCTTGTCCTCGACGTCAATCTGCCAGGCTCCGACTGCATGGCATTGACGCGCAAGATCTGCAAGGACTCGAATATGCCCATCGTTTTCTTGATCTTGCCGACCCAGGAGGGCGTTCAGTTCAATGACTTCGCGCCCCTGTTCAGCGCGTGCCTGACAAAGCCATTCTCGCCAAACGAGCTCATCGGCAGGATCAATGACATCATGCATCAGAGCACTCCTGCGGAGCTTGCCTTGAAAGAGCTGTCCAGGATCGTGGCCTACCGTTTTGCCGAATGGGAGCTGAATCTGCGGACACGCCGCCTGATGGCGCCGAGCGGTGCAATCGTTCTTCTCACTTCGACCGAATTCAAACTGCTGGCAACTTTCCTCGCCTGCAGCAAGCTGCTTCTTTCCAGAGACGGACTCCTTGCGGCCGCTGACCTTCCTGATTCGGAAAATGCACATGACGAAGCACTTGACCTGCATATAAGTCGGTTACGTAAAAAGATCAATCCGATGGATTCATCAGCTGACTACATAGTGCAAGGGCCCTGCCGCGGCTACCGCTTTACTGTTGATTCCGAAGCGAAGTCGGCATGAAGACTCACGGAAGCGATACCATGCCTCCCGGCTTTGGCGACAAATTCTTCTCCGGCGTGATGTGGGTCTTGAAGTCGGACGGTTCCATGCATGAACTCAATGCGGCGTGGCAGGAATATACCGGCGCGACAAGCTGCTTTCTCGGGGAAGGCGGCTGGCAGAGTGCATTGCATCCACAAGATGTATCGAGGGCGCACACGGCATGGAAAAAGCTCATGCAGACCAGGGCCGCGGGCCAGTTCGAAGCACGTATACGGCGCGCTGACGGTATCTACCGCTGGTTCCTGATTCGTCTCACGCCGCGTATCGAAACTTCCGGCGAGGCCGTCCACTGGCATGTACAGGCAACGGACATCGATGACTTGAAATGCGCCCAGTCACTCCTGGCCGGCGAGAAGGTGCTTCTGGAAATGATTGCCGACGGCAGTTCCATGAGCGATTTTCTTGCCGCGATGTGCAGCATCGTCGACGAAATTTCTCCCGACTCGCTCGTGACCATCGGTCTGATCGACGATCTCGACAACACGCTCCACCACACCGTCACGCCCAATCTGCCGAAGAGTTTTGCGGACGCGATCGATAATGATGCACTCGGTCCCGATGCCTTTCCCTGCGCCGCCGCGATAGAAGACGGAGGCACGTTTTCCATTATCGACATCGAGGCGGACTGCCGATGGCCGGTCTATCGGGAACTGGCGCTGAAG
>Ga0194137_10000431_pt1 | contig 28426 bp, 25 predicted proteins | sample TARM_MetaG_T3_14_FD_134025 | JGI IMG/M metagenome (GOLD analysis project Ga0194137, IMG submission 134025) | Freshwater microbial communities from Pennsylvania, USA, analyzing microbe dynamics in response to fracking - TARM_MetaG_T3_14 (version 2) | ecosystem: Environmental > Aquatic >... | reverse complement strand
TTAGATAATATTGTAAAATTATACGCTACATCATATAGAGTCAGCCATATCCTCAAATTTAAGGAGAGAATTAATATGTTACAGAGTCTGGCAGCTAGTATGGATAAAGCAAGAACCAGTGAAGCTTCCTCTGCACGTAAGTATTTTTCCACGTCTATGGAAATACATAACCGCATTAGTGCAGTAACCTCATTCATTGGTACTAAATTGGAAGATGGTTTTTCTAAAGCTAAGTTTTCTGAGATCATGAAAGATGTCGATATCATGCTCGATAAACTTGCAGCTGAAGAATATATTCCTTCCACATCCAAACCTGCTATTCGTGAGAGTGTTCGACATCATCTGTCACTTCTCGATAGTGGTGAAGAAAAGATGTTCAAGAATTTCACAAAGCAGATCACCAAACTCACAGTATCCGATGATGTTCATCCACAATATCGAGTATATATCGATAAGTGTAAACAGCAGAACGATATCGCAGCACAGGAATCGTTTGACACCTCTGAGCAGCTTGCAAGAGATGTATTTCGACTGTATATCTCCGATATCTCCAAACTTTTGGGTTAGAGTTGATACGAGTATTCTACACTAGGATACCACTACGGTATCCTAGTGTTAATATGTATCGTGTAAACTTCTAGATTTCATGGACATCACATGTCTAGAATTTAAACTTATTTTCAAAATAGGAGAGAACACAATGTCTAAAGCCAATATCAAGCAGCAGCAAAAGAAGAAAAAGCGTGACGTAATGAAGAATGAAAAACTTCGTCAGTCTCGTGAAAAGCGTAATAAAAAAGAATCTGCACTCTGGAAAGAGAAACAGAATCTTTTGAAAAGTCTCGATCAGGCCAAAGAAACTCGTGTACTGCTGGATTATCTGAAAGCAGTCCTTCTTTCTGGGATGCGCATCATTCACATGTATAATGAAAAAGCAGTTCTTGACTTTAGTACTGCAGCATCTACTGAGGAAGCTCCCAATGGAGAATATCCACATCCTCGGTCCATCACCGAAACTTTCCCCATTCTTGCAGATTTGTCTGCTGTTATACCCACCGATAAGACATTGAGTGTTTCTGAGTACAATGCTCTGCTTACAAAAGCTACTGCAGGCATGAAGTTCATTGAACGTGCACAGGGTGCAATGGAAGACATGACTGCCACTATACGTGGGGTGAAGAATATTCGTAATGACGGAGCAATCTTCCCGTACATTGCTGACAAGATTATGCCCGCAACCTTGGCTAGTCAGGATGCTATCCGAGATTGTCAGAGTGTAACAATTGCATTTATGAATGAAACTCTGGAATTGGCTGAAGTTCTTGCACCGTATCATGAAGAGGCACAGGCTTACGTTAAGGTATGTAGAGCCAACATGGAATATGTAGCTGAACAGGAACCCACCCATGCATTCACTACTGAAGAAGTTCTTCCTACTGATGTAGAATCTGAATCTGGTTCCGATGTAGAAGTAGAACCTACCGGTGACATTCCTAATACGGATGCTGTAACTGTAGAAGCTTAGTACAATCTTCCAACCTTTGAGCAGTCATGAGTAAACCCAAAGTTTCCAAAACTACGAAGAACGCCGAATTAAAACTCTTTATCAAAAAGTGTAAATTGTATTTTTCGTCGTTGTCTGCCAGAGGTGCGAAGTACGTGTACATGAATATACCGGGACTCCCGGATGGTTTTGTGATAACTAACGGGGACTATGAACTACTAACTTCATATGTCCCCATTAGTTTGACTATTCATGTCGTAGAATTTAAGGATAAAACATTCCTTAACCACCTCAACGCATTTTTACAATTAGATCCCCGAAGTGTATACGCAATACGTGTGTCCATGATCGTAAAAGCCTTTAATTCTCTCGTGCAAGATGACGTAGTAGTTGTAAGAGATGAATCGCAAAATCTTAAAATAGGTACTACAACAGACATTATCAAAGATGAAGATCTGGATGATGATGAAGCATCAGCATTATTTGATGAAGATGAACTAGATGATGACGATGATTCTGGATACACTAAAGGATTTGATGATTCTGCATCGTTTATACAAAGAATCTTCTGTGATGATGAAATCTGTGGAAGAGTGGTAGAAAATATTCGTGCACTTATGATACTAGAACAAAAAGTCGATGAAATCAAAAATAGAATTGATACTCTAGATCAGTATTCCCTACCACACATCCGTATAGACCTATCGAAAAAGTACGATTACTTCAATTCCAACTTTTTCTCTATACCAATTAGTTTATCAGATTTTCGTATGGAAAATGGTGAACCCCATTTTTCTGAGGAGTATGGTAATTTTAAGTTGACGATCACAGATGGTTTTGATGTACCTTCAGTGAAAGAATTTGCTCCTAAAATAGAAGAATCTGAAACAGTGCAACTGGCGATTTGGGTTAATCATGGTGGAACTATTCAACATTCCGCTGTTTACGAAACTGAAGAACTTCGTATCATCAGTGCTCGACCATATTGGGAAATCGTCCCGATTAAAACTACCCGAGAATAAAGGAGTATTCCTAATGGATATTAATGATGAAACTGTTTATATTACTCCGGAAGATAAGTCTCAGAAGACCGATGATTCTCCAATCATGGTCGCACCATTGAAAACTAATGAAGACCCTCCTATTATTCCGGGTCCACGAGTTAATGATACACTCGTACCACCAGAACCCCCACGGTTGATTATACCTAAAGATGTGGTGAACGAGACTCGATTGACTCGTGATCCCGACGAGGAAAAAGAATGGTCATCTGAGACTGAGGTAGAACTTAGTCCCATGGAAGCAATGGTCAATTCTCTTTCTGATTGGGATCCAGAATTTAAAGAAATTGACTATACTCCAGAACCTAAAGAAGTCAATATTGGGTCCCCTATAGTGACAGACCCCGAGAAGGACGCACATATGCCTGACGTATTCCCTGAGATTGATCTCACTGATGCACATTCTTCAGTAGCAGCAGATGCACCTGTTACTCATAAAGACGATCAGCCTGGAATGGAAGAATCTTCCGAAGAGATTGATCCACTTGAATCAGTGTTATCCGATGAAGATTATGCCCAGATGTATTCTGATATTGCCGAACAAGTTCAGTCAGAATATTCTATTCAAGATGGGTCAGAAGTAAAGCCCACAGAATCCTCTGAAAACGTGGTTGTGGGAGGTACTCCTGGTGAAGAAAATATTGAAGTCTACGATGAAGAAATACTCGATGATTCCGTAGAATTTGATATCAAAAATTCAGATATTCCCGAATCTGATGTTTTGGATGAGAATCCTGAATCTAGTGAAGAAACAGCTGAAGAAGACCCTGTGGATATTCTCCGCAATGAAATGGAAGCATGGGAAGATTCTATCATTCCTTCATGGAATGAATCCATCATGGATAAAACAGTTCTTGCTACTATTTTGACCGATCCTGAATTGGCAAAAGAACAGTATAGTGCAGTTATGATCCGTGACGGTATCGACAATACTTCTCGTCAACAGATGAAAGCTAACGCCATCGATACTCTGGATACATTCCCCAACGTTCTGGTAAGATCAGTTGATCAATGTTCCGACCAGCAGAAATTGGATCAAGAAGCTCTTGATGAGATTTTGGTCGATCCCACTAGACGTGCTCGTCTAGCAAGAGCTAAAAAAGTTTCTAAGGATAAAATTGTAGGATCACTGTTACTCTCACCAGATAAGATTAAAACTCCTTCCAAGGATTTGGTTCTTACTGGTGCATCAAGTGCAGACACCTTCCTGAGATATATCAGTACATTCATCAGAGTACCTCTGTACAATAGTGGTATTACCTTGATGTTACGTCCTCCTACTCGTGCAGAAATGTACTCGTATAATCAGGCGTGCGACATTGCACGGTATGAATTCGGACGTAGATTCGGATTGCTTTCATATATCCCTCATGACGTTGAACTTAAGAATGCATTTATGAACATGTTTGAAAAGCTTGTTACCCATGCAAACTTAGAAAATTGGAAATCTCCTGGGGTTCTTCGTCAAGCTATCTCATTCCTTGATTTTGATACCTTGGTGTGGGCAGTGATAGTACTGATTCATCCCGAAGGTTCGGATACCACCTTTGTATGTAACCACAAGGATTGTGGTAAATCTGATGTACAAAAGGTTGATCTGCGTAAAATCATTCATCACGACTTTAGTAAGCTTGGTCCTGATGCCCTCAACTTTGTAGCAGACAGTGAAACAGTACGTACACTGGATGAACTGACTACTTACAGAACTGAATACCTGCGAGATTACGAAGTAGTACCTTTCCCGAATAACATTTCGGTAACTATTGCAACTCCCACAATCGCATCGTGGATTGAATTTGGGCAGCAGTATGTTTCTGATTTGTCTAAGGTAATTTCTATTCGTGATATCAAAGCTGTACAGGAAGCATTTGAATACAGATTCTTCCGTTCCTTGGCAGCATGGATCCCCGAAATTCGTGTAGCTAAATCTGGTGGAAGATCTATTGTTCTGAAGAATCCTACGGCTATTCCTAGGGTACTCGATAGTCTTCAGGCAGACTATGCATCTCAGGAATTCAAGGATACATTCGACAAGATCTATAAGTCGAAGAAGATTTCCTATATTGCATTTGTCTATACCGAGTGTCCACATTGTCATAAACAATCTGATGCTGTCAAGAATGGGATGTTGGCTATAGATGTCCATCACCATTTTTTCACAGTAGTGACGGACTGTCTGCGTACCCGGTAGAACCGTCACAGCTCGAATGTGATGCGTATCTGGAGAGGTACACTAAATTCTTAGTGTACCTCTCTGATCTTGATCCGTATGAAGCAGATGCTGCAATGTGTGCGTTTCACGAATCTCGTCTACCGTACATTGATAAAAGTGCACTCCGTAAAAAGAGTGCATTTGCAGTTATATCTGTAACTAAACTCTTTAAGGGTACACTTGTTAAAAACACTATCACCGATATGTGTGATTACAAGTTACAAGAGTATACTGGATTAAATTTTCACGATCTGATGCAACTAGATTCTGCAACGTATCTAGAGATCGTAGATACCGTCAAAAAATATATGTCTCGAAAGACAACTGATGCGAAACAGATCGAGAAAGATCTACAACAAGAATTGAAACTATAGTGGAGGATTTAATGTCCCACGACAACTATTCGAATATGACTGGTCAGAATGGTCTTACAAACACCATTCACGGTAATAACCTGACTGAAAATATTGTTCAGACTCTGAATGGGTTTGTTCGCTATCTGGAAAAGATATGCGGTCCATTCTCACGACAGATTTTGGTTTATAAGGATCCGGTTGAAGGGGTTCAGATGGATGCAACTCACCAGACCAGATTGTTCATGAGAGACGGGGCGCATACGCTTAATGCAATTGAGTGTTTGAGTCCTATTGAAAGATATCTCAAATCCATTATTCTCTATGTGGGTAACCGTATAGACTCAGTATGTAAAGACGGTACTACCACCTCCATGATCTTTGCATGTAACTTCATTCGTGCAATTATTAATCGTCGACAGGATCTTGCCCTGTGTACTCTCAATGAGATAGTTGAAGAATTCAAGAATTCTCTTGATACTCTCGTTGAGAAGATGCAGGATCAGATCATCACTGTAGAGGATCTCGAAAAAGATTTCAACTTAACTAAATCTGAAGCTCGTGAAATATTGGGATATATCCAGAGTATGACCGCTACTGGTAATGATCGGGAAATATCTAAAGCAGTAGCTGAAGTATGTAAGTTAATGCCACAAGAAGTTCTTAGTGATCATGTGGATATCAAAACTACAGTTTTGGAAGAAAGAGATTTTCGTTGTAAACCAGTTATCCATGATTACGATTTTGAAATGAGATCTACTCTGGCTACAACGTCATACATGTTCCAAGGTGCAGGTAGAGAAGTTAATTTGGAAAATTGTGATCTTCTGATAGCAGCACATCCCTTATCAGACGTATCCCAGGAAACTCAAGAGTTCATGGACTTTATTCAGCAACGAGTAGAGTCGTCTAGACGTGAGGTACCTTTGGTATTTGCAGTTGCACACAGTAACAATGCTGTACCAAGTACTGTCCATGACTTCTGTGAGCACATCACCCGTGAATTCGGATGTAAGATCATTATCATTGTCTACCATAGCGGTAAGGGTGCACGTAACTATCCTTGGACTAGTATTGCCCTAAGTGGTAAGGCTAATAAACCCATTTGGGCTTACGATACTCTTGCTACTCCAGACGAAGCACTCATCAAAGATGTCAAGATTAAGATTACTGCACGGAACACGTATATCTACGGTCTGGTGAAGGATCATGATCCTGAACAACTTATTCACCCCGGGATTAAAAATCCTGAAGAATTTGAATACTTCACTCGCTATAAGGAACTCATCGATGATCAGTTAGATGTCGTTAGGTCTCAACACATAATCGATCGAGATGAACTTCTTGAACTGAAGACAGCTGAAGCTAGTCTCTATGCAGTTCGCAGAATGTATCTGCTGTTAGGTGGAACATCACACGAAAATGTGGAAATGCGTCCTATCGTGGAAGATGCTGCAGGATCTGCATTTGCAGTACTTCAACATGGGATCGTACTGAATGCAATATTCCGTATGTTCTACATCATGAAACAAACCAAACCGCAGTGTGTTGCAGATGAAGTACTTCTGGAAGCACTAGAATTAACTGCGTATTCCATTTACGGGGGAACATTTATTCCTCACGAGATCGTGTGTGAATGGAACCACATGGTAGATGGTATTTCAGATGAGCTTATCGCAGACAAGTATAAATATTTTGATATTCTTACTCTGCGTGATATATGTTCACCGATGAAATTGAGGAACAAGCGGAAACCTATTCTTGCCAGAGTAGATGTGAAGAATGTTATGACCTCTACTGAGTTACCTCCTGCTCAAACTGCATCTATGATCCCTGAAATCGCATTGCGTTTAAAGGAAGTTGGAGTTCGTGCAGGATTGATGGAGATGGTCACCATTCCCAACACTTACACACAATCTGACAAATAGGAAGGAGATAGTCATGCAACCGACTGAAATACGTGTTCAGGATCGGATCAAATTTCAATCCAGAAATTCCAGAGATCAGAATCTCTATGTAGGTACGGTTGAAGCTATCTGTCGGTATACAGTTGCTCAGACTATCGATAGAGATCTGATTCCTTATCACACGCAGGTAGCCAAAGAGTATCCTGATCTTCTCCCCATTGAAGAACAGGATTTTGTTATTCTAAGATGTGTGCAGGACAATGTCTCTAAGACTATTGTAATTGCGTTTGAATGGATCTTGTCTTCATCTTTGGAACAGGTTCCATTGACGACAACACAAGACGTCAGGTTTTATGGAAAGACTGATGCACAGATGCCGGATATCGTGAACTTCTTAAAGTCTCACGGCTATCAGGTATCCTGGATACAAAAATAAATTCATTTGGAATATACCACACCACTATAGGGATCCCTAGGGATCCCTATAGTGGTACATGATGTTAGATCATTGTTTAGAATCTGCGACGTTCACATCAAATGTCACTCCACGCCAGATGACACGCCGTTTCTCCTTATCGGAGAGAATGATCGTAATAGGCGCACGTTCCCGGTGCAATGCGTCATTGATCAACTGGGCTTGTTCTTCATCCAGGGTATACACCGCAGTGTACTTGTCGATCCACTTAACTCGTTCGAGTGTGAAGTTGTTGGACTGTGAGAAGATGATGGTGAGTTTAGTACTCGGATGCTGAACCGCAACATCGAACTGAATGTAGAATGTGGGATGCGAATCCTTTTGATTCGACTCTTCATTCATATCCAGTGCAACATCGTAAGCTGGGAGAAATGTAGGAACAACTTCCGATTTAGATACCCCAGGGAGTACCATCACGACCACGAATAACAGAACTCTGAGCAAGTAGAATTTGCGCATATTTGCGGTCCTTTTGTGTGATGTTTAGATTAATTTCTTTTTCTTTTTAATTTTTGGATTAGCCGATGTTTTAGAAAATGATGATGATGAAAGATGACATAATCGATCCTTTGGATTATAGTGACAGACTAAATTACTCAAACACTCAATATAGTGATATATCCGTCAAATAATCTGAACGATATTTAGAATCGACCTGTACGATAGTACGACAGAATCTGATCGAAGACCTTTCTGGTTTCTCTAGCTGCAGTAGTCATGAAGTACTCTATTCTCTGAAGAAATTTCTCTTCGTCAGATTTTAAAAGATCTGGTGTTAACTGATCATCTACAGTCGATGAGATAGACAACTTAAAGTCTTTCACACATTGAGGAAATTGATTCTCATGAAGAGGTCTAACAAATATAAACATATACGGATATTTAGTTGTACTTAGATGTGCATCCTTAGTCAACATATCTACACGAAGTTCTCCGATACATTTACACGGTACTCTTCCAGCGTACCCCAATTCGCCAGTCAATTCACTATCATAGATCTTTACTTTAGAATAAGGATCTGATTCATGTACTATAACTTTAGCAGGGTCTATGTTAGAAGAATCTATTTCGTACACTTGAAAGATATGAACACCTTTTGCTACCATCGCAGATTTAAGATGTTTCATTGGACCATATGCATCAGTATCGAAATTCATCGTGTATCCTGGCAGGGTTAATGCTTGTACACAACCGTGAAGATTATCTGACAAACACACACGATGTGCTTCTTTCGGTCCAGACTTTTCAGAGTTTTTACTTGATCCGGGTATAAGTACTTTGATATCCTTGACTGGAGATAAATGATAAAGTTTCTGAACTTTACCTGTTACAGTAGGGATAGTACCATCTTTGTCTTTTTCAAATTTTTCTAATGCTGTATACCGCATATCCATGTCCTTTTATAGAAGGTATAGGTCATAGAATCTTAAGTGTACACACAATTTAAAACCAGAGTGGATACGAGATCCACTCTGATTGATATAGTTCTTATTAATTTGAGATTTAGTTTACATCGAATTGATGAAGTCCCAAGGTGCCCATGCCACCCTTAGAATACGCACGGCCTACTGCGTGTACTTGAAGCTTTCCTGCGTCCGGTGTGAGATCGAATTTGTTGAATATATGAATAGCTCCACTACCAGAACTACCACCAGATGCACTGGAACCCGACCCACCTAAGGAACCTAATGATGAGATCACACCTGCATCACCAAAGGTAATTTCACCTTTGACAAACAAAATCATTAACCCACCAGTTCCTGCAGCACCACGTGCAGCTGATCCACCGTTAGCAGTTTTACCAGCTCCACCGTTATTACCTGCCCCACCACCAGATGCACGAGAAATCGTGGAGCCAGAACGGACACATGCGGCACCTGCACCACCGATCCCTGCATCTATTTGAGCATTTCCACCGTACACCGTGCAGGCATCAACAGCTGCACCACCGCCACCAGAACCACCACTGAAAGAAGTTCCTGCAGTACCTGCACCACTTATAGCGGTACCACCGAAAGAGCCTAATGCTTCGCCAGATCCGCCACCACCGCATGCACCATCGACACCAGGTTTACCAGGGTTACCTCGGAGGGTAGCTCCTGAAGAACTGGAAGTGCCAGCTTTACAAGTATATCTGGCACCACCTGCACCACCGGTTTTAGATATAGTCACGAAATGGGGAATACTGGAGAACTTATCTTCTTCATCGAAGTGGATAGATTTAGAATACGGATCAATTCCTACGTATAATCCAGGACCAATAGGACCTCGTGCAGTCATAGTTAAAGTACCTTCAATGTGCAGGTTACCTGCAATATACAGATACATACCTTTACATCGATTAGTGGGACGAACTATATGTCCTGCACCAATGGTCATATTCAAATAGGATTTGACTACAGGATCCCCATCTGGATTAGATTCAAATTGATCGTGTAATACATCCCCGGTTGTAATGAAGTCCTCAGTTGGTACTGGAAAGTTAAAACTCTTTCCAGCGACGATAGGATAATGATGTTGTCGTAGACTATTGGCTGCATTAGGTACAGCCCAAACCAAATGAAACATGTTGATATTTCCTCCTGGAAAGACGTTGATTTTCATAAGACATGACGCATACCATCTTATTTAAGAGCTTCACTATACGAAGGTACCGAGAGAGCACCTTCGTATATTTTTACACATTGAGAGTTTTGAATCGTGCACTTGTGACGTACAGTTTATTGTTCATCAATTCATCTAACTGTCCTAGATGTTTGGTATAATCGTGACGAAGTCTTCCATTCTTAACTGAAGCTACAATCGTCACAGGATTGACCCACATACCGATGAACCCAAGTGAAGATGCCAGTTTGTCCTTTAAGATATTACCACGGGCCTTTTCAAATTCCTTAACTATCCGGTCATACTCCTGAAGTTCATGAGACAGTCGTTCTTGGTCCAGAATATTCTTATAAATAGCTCTGTGATTCTGAGCTAATCGGTATAATCGATCAACGTGTTTTTCATAGATCAAACTAACATGAGGAACTATGAAAGGACTTTTCAAAATAGAACACATAAGTTTGATGTATGCTGCGAACACACCTGATCTACGAAGTGTGACACTTTTGACTGTACCGAATGAAGCACCTTGCATGTAGCTTTCAAGCTTTGATAACGCAGATGCAAGGTGAGATCCTGCACCATGTCTTGAAACAAATTCATCTGCCAGTCTTTCATTGTTGAAGGTAGCTCTTTGTGTATGAAGAACATCTGAAGTCTTCTCACCTTTTTGTGCGTCAACTAGTTCAAATTCATACACAACAGACATGGCTAACTGGATGACTAATGCAATGTTCACTACCCGTAGACCGTAGAACAATATGGTCAGAAGTAGAATACCTAATCCACGATAGAGTATTTCAAATAAGGTATCTGTCAGGTCAGTAGATTCTCTATCAAGTAGATAGGTTGCACTTTCAATAGCCTTAGTTAAGGTGTCTTTCTGAGTACCACTTAACTGACCTTTCTTAAATGCCTCATTGACTATATCTGCAGAACAACTGAGCATATCTTTCCAATCTGTCTTTGGAGCATCCATGATACTGGATAATGTCAAATGGCTGGATATACGATCCATAGTCAGAAATATATTTGAGCTACGTTCGATCATCACCATAAGGTGACCTAACTCATGTAGATATATCGCAGATAACTCTTCAGCAGTTAAAGGTGCACCAAATCTTACTGGAATATAGTCGTGAGGAATAAATGCTCCTGCAACATCAAGATACAGGACAATCTCAATCTTTCGTTTAGCCCCAAAAGTAGAGGAATTAAGAGTACCTGAATTGAGATCTAGATTTTGGTATAACTCTCGCATTTCTCTGACAGCTTGAGCTGGATTCTTTTTCTCAGATTTTGCTCCAGTTTGAGTAAGAAGAATTTCAGTAGCAGCACTAGCATTTCCTAAGCTTAAATCTACTGCAAACATACCGGATACATTATTGAGTCCTTCAAGGTTGACTCTCTTAACAATGATTCCAGTTTCTTTATATATGACCGACTTAAGATTGGGTACTAGTTTTTCATTAATGTATTTCAACATTAAGCTTTTACGGGTTCTAGATATTTCGATATCAGTAATACCTTCGAACTTTAAACCGTCACGATAATCCATGACTTCTTGAAAAATTTTAGTAAGAGCTTTATGTAAAGATGAATTAGTCTGAAAGTTGATAGCTTCAAGTGCTCTATACAGTGCCATAATTTTCATCCTTTTCAATTGAAATTAATAATACATACCATCATGGGTGGATGTTCCACCCATGATGGAAATGTACCAGTTATAAGGCGGGTTTGGTAAATGTCAAACTACCTGCACCACCGTTACCACCAGGAATGTTACTGGCGTAACCTGGACCACCAGATACGGTGAATTTGGTTTGATCAACGTCATTGGGACAGAATACATGAATGGCTCCACCTCCGGAACCACCACCACCCGCACCGTAACATTTATCCCATGACCACGATGGTTGTGCATATCCGCCACCAGAACCCTGAGCACGGATTATCCCTGAAGAACCAAAAATGATTCTACCGTCGACGAAAAGGATGATAACACCACCGGTACCAGATCCACCGGCACCATATCCTCCACCGTTTCCGTGTCCTGCTCCACCGGGGTTACCGGCACCGCCGCCACCGGACTTAACCCATCCCGAGTTATCATTACCGCGACCATATCCACCTGCACCGCCGTTGGCTGCACCGGATTGGGCGCTAAGAGTTACTCCGAGAATTGACAATCCGCCGCCGCCTGCACCACCACCGAATGATGTTCCGTTCCCGCCAGCGCCAGCATTACCAGTAGCAGAGTTCTTGTGACATCCGCCCGAACCACCTCCACCACAAGCATTGTTCTTACCGGGGTTTCCATTTACGCGGGTGTTATTGGCAGGTAAACTAGTTCCGGCTCCACCATTCGGGGCAATAAACGGAATACCATATTCTGTAAAAATGTCTGAAGGGTGATAGTGAACCGTTCTATTACGGTAGTCCATTCCAATGTAAACACCGGGTCCAACTGCGCCACGAGTATTCATTGATAACGCACCGTTTACAATGAGATCTCCACGAACATACAAATACATACCTTTACATCGAAGAGTTGGCGTCACCGTGTGACCTGCGTTAATGGTCATGTTGTCAAAAGTTTTAACAACAGGTGGTCCATCTAATTCTGATACAAATCTGTCGTGAGCAATATCCCCCGTGGAAATAAAATCACCTTCACTTTCGGGAAATGCGTACGATAACTCTGCTCTTAGAGTTGGGTTATGTTCGCGCAGCTTTAATCCGGCATCCGGTACCGACCATACAAGATGATACATGATGTCCTCCTAAACTAGACATACGATGTATTGTACTTTCTAAGGAACTCCCGAACCAGGAGTTCCTTAGATCTCTAATCATTGGCACTATTATTAAAAGCCTGGAGCGCTAACTCAATAATACGTTTGCGGCGATATCCGATACTCGTATGTATCTGCTTAGCACCTGCAAACAATGAAGTAATCAGAGTAAGTTGTTTACGTATGAATTGAACTTGATCAGATAAAACAGTTTTTGATATTTCACTGTTATTCATGAGTTCAGATTCTTTACGTGTTAACTTTCTCCGATGATCTTCGATCTTCTTTTCCAGTTTAGTGAACTGAAGATAAGCTGGCCAAGCTTCTTTTGTATACAGATCATTCAATTGGATAAGTTCTTCAAATGATTTATAATCTAACGATTCTAACGATGCTTCTTGATAGTTTTGGAATGGTGAAACATATTTGCTAGAATTGTTTTTCGTTAAAGTAATTCCAAGAGAATCAATAACTGATACCAGATGGTTGTTCATCCAAGGAATATCTTCAGTCTTCAGATCCTTAGAGATTTTATCTATGTCACGACTTATACTGTCTTGAACTCCAGAGGTTAAGGCTTCGCACAACGATTTAAAATCATCAAGCATCTGGATGAACACCTTCTTAGGGCACATCTGACGAATGATACTCTTTTTAAACTTCTCTTGTGCACTAGCGTTTATGTCTGCAGTAGAATGAGTATACTTATCTTGGAACTGGATATAGACGTTATCCGCAGCTCGCTTCATACGAAAATCAATACGAATAAGGTTATTGATAAGTCTACCGATCGTAGATAAGATCTTGTCAATAAATTCATAAATCATACTAAACATACGTTTTATGAAGTTTACGATAGCTTCTGTTAATTCAAGGTTTTCAGTACCGTAAAACTCGATACTTTTGTCTTTCAGGAATGCAAATAATTCGGCTTGTGATAGGTACTCCTGACCCCTCTCAAATTGAGATATTGCTTGTTTGATATTGTCAAACTGGGAAGCAAGAATAAGACTATCTACTTCATGTTTAGCAATGAGCTGAGTATCCTCAAGTGATATCTCCAAATCTGAGATTTCGAAGGTTGAGTCATAATAGGGATCGATAAGTTGCATGTATGCCGCATGTCTCATTTCTTCACCTCATTGGCAGCGATAGCTACCAGCTTTCTGTGGTAACCAACATACTCATCGATCATTGCACATGCGTGAGTATTGAGAACCATAAGTGTAGACAACTTTAATATTTCGTGAGAGATTCGTTTAGTTTTGGTATACAATTCTTCAGGATTATCTGAATTAGTTTTTTGTATCTTAGAATTGTTATCCAAATCCTTACGTACAAGTTCACATCTATTGATAAGAACCTGAAGTACACCAGACTGTTTCTTCAATTCTTTTTGATACCACACTAAACTTTCTATAGTGTCAGTAGCGATAGCACGCAAAGCTAATTCACTATACCCAAGGTCTTTTAACATAGTAGGTACTGACAGTGATGCTTTTTGACTTAATGTGCTACGATACTGTACTTGTTCCTTAGCAGATTTTTCATCATCCATAGGGTTAGGAATAATGAATCCTAATTCACCCGCATATTTGGAAAGATCTTGATTGTAACGGAATGGTTTAAATTTTGGTACTGAGGAACCTTCTGTGATGCTATTTAAAAGAGCAGTAATTTCTCTTTCTAACTCACTGTCTTTGAACGTATTCAAAAGTGCATCTGAAAATACTTTTGCAGCCATGCCGTGATATTCTAGATCTCTTCGCTGTACAGCTGGTGAGATGATACCTTGAACAACTACTTCAGGAGTAGTTTCTTTATTGTCTATTTTGTTTTTAATAAACAAAAGATCTTCACGGATACCTTCAGCATTCTTTTCTGTACGATCACCTAAGAGTCCAAAGAACTCCATGATACGTATTGCTAAAGATTTTAAGAAATTTAAAATAGCAGCAAAGATATTTTTGATGGTACCTAGAATAATCTGGAAATTTTCTGTACCGTATTCGTAGTTGAGTTTATCACGAAGTAAGACTACACTGTCGGTAGTGTTGTTATATTGGGACAGTAATTCACACTGTCTTGCTATACAAGAATGTCCTTCAATATACACTGCATCCAGCATATGAAATTTATGCATCATATTACCAAGATATTTCGCTTCATCAAAAGTATAAGAGTCATTTCCTACAACATTCATGTAGTTATTCATGATAAATAGTTCCTTCTTATTCCGAAAGATTATGTCATAAGATGAGGAAGCCTCCCTGTAGGAAGACTTCCCCAGTTAAACACTTATTTTTTGGTCTCATTAATAGCTTTACCAAGAAGAGTCAGTGTGTTACCAAAGTTATGGTCATAGGCGGTGTATGCGGACATGACCTTGTGGTATAAACTAATTATCTTACTTAACTCTTTTGGAAATTCTGCAAATATGTCATCGTACTTGTTTTTAACACTGTCATCTAATTTAGATAAACGAAGTTTTGTAAGCTTGTTGACAATGTTACCAAGAATTGTAACTAATCGATTCATCTGATCGAATAAATTTTTTAGGTTACGGTTTAGTGCAACTGTTAATCTTTCCAGACTCACAATGTCATAACCTAATTCACCTATAGTAGATTCGGATTGACGATCTGAGGTAATTACAGATTTGAATATAGGTGATTCTTCTTCGAATACCACCCCGACACTAGATAACTTATCGACATATTTAGCACCGAGAATATTTTCATAAGTCAGTGAGAATTTAGTAGATGTAGTCTTACCATCAAGAACTGCATCTACCTGCATACTTAACGTACGCATGTCAAACTTAGCCATGTCTTCCATGACGTTATTCAAATTATCGAACAAGGTTTCGTATACCCGTATAGGTGGTACTACAGGTGGAACTTTAACACCATCTACATTATCATGCTTTCGCATCTTCGCTTTGAGTCGATCTAATGTAGACTTATTGTCTCTCATGGTTTGCGCATTGAAAGAATATGCTCGTTTAACAAAATCTTTCATGCTGTTCCAGATACGTTTAAAGAAGTTTAATATTCCTTGAATAATATCTTGAACTATACCTTCTTTAGCCATAAGTAAGTATTGTGGATCAGTAACTGAAGAATAAATCAATTCTTCATTATAAGTAGTATATCTCACGAGAGATTCAAAACTACTGGAGATCATACCGTTACTACGTGAAGAACACATTTCAAATAAGGTAGATGCGTGGTTACCAAGTAGTATACCTTCCAGACAGATTCTGTGCATGAGTTGACTACTTTCTATGAAGTAATCTTGATCCATATAGATTTCAGACATGAGTGATATCTCCTTTTTTATCGAGCTGTGAAGAGGAACCCTCATAACGAGGGTTCCTCTTGTATTCACTAGAGAAACAGTCTAGTTACGTTAGTACCGACTTAGGCTTCCTTGCACTTACGCAGAGCAGCACAAGCGGAGATGAAGTAGCTGGGAATAGCGTTACCTGCACTCAGAGTACGGTTAACGATACGTGCGACGGAAGATGCAGCCTTCTGCGTCTTACGAGCTTCGTCAGCCTTGGCCTTATCTTCTTCCTGACCCTTCATCATAGATTCGGCCTTAGCGCGACCGGAATCGGTAAGCTTCTTGAATGCGTCGAGTACCTTAGGCATTTCACGCATTTCGCTGATGGTTGCGCGCACTGCCTTGTATGCAGTTTCAGCGGTATCCACGGTCCACTTGGATTCGGATACCTTCATTTCCTTGGGCTTGAGACCATCCTTGAAGGTTTCGATATCGCCTTCGGCGGTTACCGTGAAACCAAGAACCTTGGTCTTTTCGCTCAGACCCTTAAGTGCGGTTTCAACTGCACTAGCTTCACCCTTAATACGAGTATACAGGATGTTACGGACAGAAGAAAATGCAGCACTAGCAGTGGTTACATCATCCGGGGTTACCAGAGAAGCTTCCACTTCACCCATCTTCTTGGAGTCAAGCTTGAGACCCTTGACGGAATCGTAGGCATTCTGAACAGCACGTTCCTTGGAAACGACCATGGATACGACCTTAGTAACGAATGCCTTGATGCGTTCATAGATGCTCTTGAAGAAAGCCACGATCTTTTCCCAGGTCTTACGGGCACCCTTCTTCAGAGCATCCATAGATTCCTGAGCTGCTTCCAGGTTGGTACCAACCGGATCAAGACTTTCGTGTGCGGGGAGGGTTACACCGGTAACACGAGTAAGCTCATTCTTTTCGTTGATCAGTGCCATTATACCGGGATTAGTACCATACTCCTTCAGAATGGAGTGCTGGTACATCAGGGTCTCACCCATGGATGCGATTTCTTCCGCAGCCTCGGTATCGGCTTCAATTTCTGCACCAGCAGTTGCAATCTCTGCAGCAGCAGAAGCTTCTTCTTCAACGCGAACATCTACTTCCACTTCGGTGGTGGTGGTAGCGGCATCGGCATCAATAACATCTTCGAACCGGCTAGATTCCATAGCGCTCATAAGTCTCATGGAGAATTCTCCTTCATTAAAGGTTTGTCTGACAGACATAGAATACTACGTTAGTGAATGTAGACTTAGATAACTCAATATCTAAATCAACGCCTACCAAGTACATTGTACCCAAGACCAAGATACTGATCTACGATACCATGTACTTCTACGGGAAGGTCTAAGGACATTTGTCCATATGATTCATCGAACTTACAATCAAGTACCGCTTCAACACTTCGTACAGGATAAGTCCGTATGAATTTTTTGGTGGGTTCATTGTACTTACTACCATCAGAATATTTCTCCAGATATACTTGAGTGAAATCTACCCACTCTTCCAAGAATAACTGGAACAATAATTCGAACTGAGTAAGTATACTTTTGATAGCTGATACTGATGCACGTTTGAGGAACTCTTCTTCGGAAGAAGGTACTGTTAAACAATACTTCAAAAATTCATCAAACATCTTCTCAACTTGATCCACAGTATAATTATACTTGTGTTCTCGAGTAATCGAACCATGGATGACGTAAGTCTTAAGATCGAGTACTAAAGATTCATCATTCATCCTTCTGGACAATGAGAATCCCGTATCACGTTCCTTTAACTGACGGAATGTATGTTCAGTCAAACTCCGAGTTAATTCAGTTCTATATCTGACAGCATATTCACGAAATGCTCTTGCAAAAGTATAAAACATTCGATGAATATTTTTGGCAGTAGTAAGTTGAATTTCCTTAGAGTAAGGACCTACAAGTTTATTCCACTCATCACTACGTTCAATCGGAGCAATGTTGTGATATTTCCGTGCATGATAGTAAGCGTGTGCTGCAGTCAGATGGGTGATATCAGCTTCGCCCAACAGTTTCAACAGTGCATAGACAAACATCTTACTATCATTCCAAGTCTTTCGTTCGAATGATGCTAGAATGGCACTAGTCAATTCTGTATCCGGGTCATAATCCGGTTTAGGAAAATTGAACATACTTTACACCTTATCTACAGAATTTTCATAGTCTTTGATCTTACGATCTCGTTTAGTGATTTCAACTTCATAAGCATTCACAATCTTTTCCATTTTGGAGATCTGTTCTGGAGTGTATCTCCCAGAAGATATCTTCATCTTGTACAAAGTTACAGATTGTTCAGCCCACTCTTTGAACTGCTGATTACGAAGATATCGTTCATGTTGCCAATCAGTGTATCTGGAAAATATCCACGTAATCATGTTAAACCCAGCAACACCGTGGGTCAACCGAGTCATCATGCTCTGGGTGATGGCACTAAAGTCCAGATAGTTGAGACCATTTTGTCCGTTAGCGTATAACGTCAAATCGGCATTCTTACTTCTGAGTGCCTTGACATCAGCCATGAAACTATACCGATTCTGGGATGCAGTACAATCCGTAACAATACGACTATAGTCATCCACAAACTTGTTGAGATACTCCAGTTTGTATTTGATCAAACTAGTATCACCAGACGTTGCGGTATGAAGATAATGAGTCCAAAGGTATTCACTACAAGTAATGAATACATCAATTTCTCTCAGGATAGAGAACATGATCAGACTAGATACTCTTGCATCCTTGATCTCAATAGATTTGTCGACGATAATATCGTCAGCATGTTTCTTGATCTCATTAAGGATAGTCATGTATGTTGTACAACATGCAAGGACAGCAGAAAATGGAACTCGTAATTCCGTAGCTTTAGCAGTACCTGACAGATTATTCAAGTACTTTCGGTAATACGGAGTAGCTGATTCTGCACCAGTGCCAGAGACCGAATCGTACCGAGATCGCATATCAGTCATCGCAGAGTTATCAAATGCACCTATAGCTTTATGGAGTGCCCCGATATGTTCTGAAAACAATGAACACAGTTGACGAATATCGTCAGCAGTAAGACTTTTCAACTTGATACTCTTACTGACGTATCGCCCGATCATATTCGCAATATCTTTGAAAGTAGACATCGACTACTCCTTAAATTTGAGGTGCATTGGAACGGAAGTAGGACTGCATGATATTCTTAAGGTCAACATTGTTTTTCTCAGACTCAATTTTGAGCTGGGAGAAAGAGTAGTTACCTTCAGATTTAACTCCATGCCAATACATAGTTACGTTCTGATAAGAGGTATCTACAATGATAACCATAACTGCAAAGGTTCTTGCAAAGAATGCTTGACGCTGATCGTAACGTTCAAATTTGCAGCCGGTTTCACGGCACCAATCGTCAAACGAATTCTTTTCAAAAATCATTATGGACGATGCAATGTTTACACGCTGCGATCTCCAACCCACTAACTTCAGGAAATAGCTGAAGAGAGAATTATTCTTAGCATCTTCCATGAACTTCAGCTGACCAGTTTTATCATCTTTAAGAGCTTTATTTCGTTCACGGAGTTTATCCATCTCCAACAGAAAATCCCGGAAGAAGTTTATCTCACCAGCTCTAAACTGGAACCATCTACGGAACATATCCAACTTAAAGTTAGTTGCAAAGAAAGCCTTAGCAACAGAGTCTTCTATAAACGTAGAGTTCAGCTGGAGAAAAAGATAAGCAGTCATGCGATTTGCTTGGAAAGATTTATCATCAGTTGACTGAGGTGTAAACTGAACTTCAAGAATACGACCCTGGGCAAGTGACACCTTGTCAGGAATAGGAACTACTTTTGACCCAGCTCCCCCGCTTACCTTAGGATCATTCTGGACAATGTTCATATTAGACGGATTGAAATGTTCAAATCCTGACAGAATATCAGAAGAATCGTGATACAAACTATCCGGGTGATTCTGTTCGGTTGCAACCGTATCTACAACATCTCGCATGGTTTTAGCACTGTCGACCATACTGCTAAGGTTGATAGCAGTTAATATCCATCCAGCAATCATGTTCTGAGTAGACATGAGTAATGGATTGAGAATAGGGTCAGAAGCCAGTGATTTTTGAATGTAACACCTGTGAGTTACACGGGATTTTTCAATTGCGGAGGTAAGACTTGGTGCAGTACGTTCACGAAAATCACGTACTCTATCTGCCAAATTAGATAAGGTCAGATAGCCCTTATCGTCACGGCTATCAAAATTGAGGTTGAACGATGCTAAACTCATGAGTATCTCCTTGTCGTGTTTAAGCTGATCCGGATCAGCATACTATGATTTCCCATCCAGCTTCGGAGGATCGATATGGCTGATATAAATGCTCTGTCTACACTTCTTGCACAAGACGTAACAACTGCGAATCGTATTCGTGAAGAAGTACGTCAAGAAATTCAACAATTCAATAATAGTATCTTAGATCACGTAGCAAAACATTCTGGAGCTGGGAGTTATCTCTCTCAGTTCCACAATATGTTGGCAAGAATAGACCGATACGGTATTCGTTCTGCTACATATAACCATGTGCATCGGGGACTTACATTTTTTACTCGTCCAGAAATAAATTTCAGTCCTATGAATTTAAGGATGAGTAGAATATTCTCAATGTTAGATACATTGGACCCACAGACTATTCAGTTTATGATTCGATTTTTATTGGACTCTAAGTCGGCACGAAGTCCAGAATATCACAACTTCGTTGCAGCTTCACCGTGGATAGATAATGACTCTCCATTCATTACCCCGTTGACTAACTGTTTAGAATCACTGTCAGGATTCCCCCAGAGTGTAATTGAAACTTACACATCTGAACCAGGATTATTTTCTGAAGATATCACCATGCCTATAGGTAGTGACCGTAACTACAAATCGTTTGACTTATCTGCTACGTTCAATGACATCCAAGGCGGGGTTATAGCCGCACTTTGTCAGTACTGGGCGATGTATACGGATATGGTTAACCGAGGGGAAATGGTTCAACATACTAGTGATATCAACGAACAGATCATGGGTTTCACTACGTCTATTTACAGATTCCTGTTGGATCCTTCACAGCAGTACATAGTTCAGTGGTGTTGTGTGAAGGGATGTTTCCCTTTACTTAGATCATCTGGTACCATATTTGATGTTAACTCTGGTGAGTCTTTCGTGGAAGCAGCAAAAAAATTTAACGTTACTTTCAAATGTAACATTATGGGTAATGAGAATGATCCCATTATCCTTAAAGAATTCAATATGCTTGTTGAGAGATTCTGTCCTGAGATTGCATCTGAGAATAGAATTAAACTTGGTACTGATCCGGGTGATAACTATTTAGGTCTTCCGTATATTCGTCCTACTCAATACGGACCTAAATTAGAGTTCTATGCTAAACCTGGAGAAGATCAGGATACTTACGTAGAACAACGTAAACAAGCAGAAGAACGTATATCCAGAATTTATGGTGTTTATCAGCAAACTCAAAATACGAGTGTTGTTAATGCAACACCTTCGCAAGACTTTGTTTACGTATAGGGAGAATACTCATGGCTCATACATTAGAAGACTTTAATACTCTTGCATTGAGAGATCCTTTAGAATTACAAAAAATTGTATTTCAAACTTTAGATAAGTCATTGGGCGGAGAATATGTTCTCCCTGACCCCAACAGTACCGCGGCATTTTTGACTGAAGCATTTTCTATCCTTACTGCTGAATCACACAATGCTACGAAACGGGAATTAGATTCTACTTATCCAGTAAGAGCTAGAACCTCCGAAGATCTGAATAAGCATATGTCAGATTTTGACTATGTTTCGATGTATTCTTCACCTGCATCAACTTCAGTAGTATTAACCTTAGATAAACAGTATCTAGTAAGTAACGCTAAGATCTACAACGACTACTACTCTAAGGTTGTTATACCTGCTGAAACTGTATTTACTATCGGGGAATATAAGTTCGGTATCTTCTACCCTATAGATGTTCAGATCAATAGATTGACTGGAAACATTACAGCTATCTTCAATACTACAGAAGATCATCCTCTTCATCAATTGACCCAGAACATTGTTCCCACTGATGTACAAAAGTACATGCAAGCAGAACTACTCCATCTAAAGATTCCCATTCATCAGTTTGTACAAAACACATTTGAAGAGGATCTTCCTCCTGGTCAAGGTTTCTATAAAACATACCAGTATACCGATAAGTTCTATGCTGCACGTATATTTACCATTAAAGTAGGTAAAAAGATTGAACTTGCTCAGTCCCAGTCGGTGGAAGTATATGATCCGTTAAATCCCACTGCGATTTTACAAGTATATACTGAAACAAAAGCATTGAAGATTAGAGTTCCACAAATATATTTCACTAATGATCTGATGGGAAGCCAGTTAATTGTTGAACTCTATACCACTAAAGGTGAGTTGGATGTAGACATATCTGGAGTTTCCCCGGATGCGATATTTGTGAACTACAATATTGATAAATCTGAAAATGCTTATTCAATCATTTTGAATTCATGTCCTATCAACAGTACGTCTATAGGTTCAGTTAGAATATCTGGTGGTAGTAACGAACTTAGTTTTGAAGAGAAACGTAGACGTGTAATCAACAATGCGTTTCACACTACTGCTTTGATTACCCCAATGGATATAGAAGCATACTTCATGGATCACGGATTCACCGTATCTAAGTATAAAGATAATCTGACAAATCTTATTTCTTTCGCACACAAATTACTTCAGGATAGTAGTGAGGGTATCGTTCCGACGATGACCAATTACATTGATATTCGTGAAGGTATAGAAGATTCAGTCAGTTCTATACGTAGAGCAGTTGATTCCACCCTGACAGTTCTACCGACATGTTTGTTTAAATACGATAGATCAACTGATACTTGCGTCCCAGTTTCAGATGCTCAGTTGTCTATCTTAAATACATTACCGAAAGATAAACTTGTAGAAGAGTTTAATTCTAATGTATACACGAGAACTCCATTTCATATTCGACTCATTCCTGATGGGAGATATCCTAAAGTTGCCAGTTATAACTTAATGAATCCTACTCTGGATACCCTTAAGTTTGATAAAGACAACGAAACTGTACCCGGACAAATGGTTGCTCTACTTGGTGTAGTGGAACATATTGAAGACGGTGCAGGAGGATATGTTGTAGAATTCCTCGTAAATAAATCCGAGGATATAGTAGATATTCCTGAAGATGACCTTTGTATATATCTTTGGACTACTTCTACAGATGGGATTAGAATAGGTAGAAAGTTAGTTTACGTGGGAATGTACGGAAACCAGTTCCGATATCAAGTAGCTATAGGTACATCGTATCACATCAATCGAGATCATCAGTTGGTTACCACTACTCTTAAAGATGGGGTTAATGCCTGGAACCACACAATTGATCTTGTCGGTGATTATGGACTAACCTTTATGGTTAAGAAAGAATATTACCCTACAGCTAGAACTACTTCAGAATTATACACTGCCATACCTGATGATCTTAAAAGTACCCACCATGTACTACTGACACAATCACTTCAGTTAACTCTAGGTTATTCACTTGAAGATACAGTGTATAACAACGTTAACTTAACCTGGTCAGGTAAAGTTTATCAACGTCATGAAATAGACGTACCTCTGACATATAGTCACGACGTATATGAAACAGATAATCTCGGGGTTCCAGTTATCACGATTAATGATGATGGAACTATCAGTATGAATAAGCTCCACAATATTGGAGATCCGATATACAACGAGATAGGTGAACTTCAATATCTTCACAGGATTGGAGATATCGTCTACGATGATTATAACCAACCGATCTTGACTCAGGATAGAGTGCAGATTTACTATATCAATGCGTTCATGATTAATGCGATCATTTATCGTAGTGAACATCCAGTTCAGAAAGAGTTTAGGAAATCGATTGTTGATTCTCTTGAAAGTTATTTTACAACAGTCAGAAATGCTCAGACTCAAATCGATGAATGCTCTAGGTTGTACTTTAGACCTACAAGAACCATGGGTACTGCTAAGTTTGGAGTAGGGGATGGTGTAGAAATGACCATGTCTCTAGACATGAGTTTCAATTTCAAATGTCATGTACCTGCAAGTATCGTAAATGATACCGCTGCCAAAAAATTGATGACTGAATCTATTATCAAAATAATAGAAGAAAATATCGCGTCCAGTACGACATTTTCTATGACGAAAATCACTGATTTGATTAGGTCCAGTATAGACTCCCTGGAGGCTATAGATGTACTAGGAATCAATGATGTGACATCTCTTCAGACAATCAAAATCTTAGAAGAAGGTGTGCAACCTTCTATCCGGCAAGAGCTGTATCTTACTGATAACGGAACGATAGCTGTACGTAAAGCTATCAATGTTGAATACGTTGCAGTAGCTTAGAAAAAGAAAGATAGATTGACCAATATAGACAGAGAGGTCTCCCAATTGGGAGACCTCTCTTATATCAATCAGTAGAACTATTCATTCACAATCTGTAATTCGAGATAATCCGCCATGCGGGTTTTCCCAAATCTGTAGATGATCTTGATGGTTCCTTCTCCGGTATCTTCAGTATACACTTTCAGTCGGCAGTAATTTTCGACATCGTTGTATTTAAACGACGCCACAAATAACCGGCAATACATCTTGTAGTGTTTACGTAATGCGAAAGTGTTAACCTGAAGTTCACCAGGGATACCATTGTGTAATCCGGTGACTCGAAACTCCGGATGATATCCACACACATTGAATAGCCATACATCCAGTAGGTTCTTCATGAATCGTTTAGGACTCATTTCCCCAGGATATTTGACTATAAACCGATTCTTCTTCTTGGGGTGTACGTCAATGTGTACGTCATCATGTACCCCAAAAGGAGCCATGGAAGTTCCAACCAAGTGGTAGAACTCGGTCAGAAGAATGGTCATCTTAGGAGAAAGCGTAGGCTGGTCAATTAAAGGTAGAGTATTCATGTCGAATTCTCCTTTAATTGTTCAAGGTGGGGCAGCTAGGCTTTTGTGCTCGCTTGAGATACGAGACGATTTCGGGGAGATCTACTTCGTAGAATCCGCAGAACTCCTGTACTTCCATGGTAGCAGGGAAAATGGGCTTCATCTTGGCGTTATTGAACCATATGGACGGAGGGTTCTTCACGTTAAAGATGGGAGTACACATGTTGTTACGTACATCATGGAACATAAAGAATCCGAGATTCATAAGTTCCGAATCAAGACGCAACAGCTTCCAACCAGTCATACGGACGGTATAAACATCCGTATCCAAAACACCACCCTTACCGTACCGTGCGTAGATCAGGAAGCCCCTGCTACCGTCGATCTTTGCCTGATCGAGAAACGCACGGAATTCTTCGATCGTTTCGAATCGAACATTCTCCAAGATCTCACGTGCAGGATAACGGGTTTCTCCGTTAACCTCTTTGGGATTTTCAAAATCCTTAACAACCGCACGATACTTCAGGTTCTTACCGACGAACTTTTTCTGGAAGTTCATCAAACGTTCTTCAGCAGTGAACGTAACGGGAGCCTGTTTCTTTTTCTTCGGACTCTTGATCATGACACCATACTCCTTTTTACAAGTGAACTATTCATTGATTGTGGACATCACAATCTACTATGTAATATAGTCGTCAAATAAAAATGAATGACGTGAATGTGGTGTACTAAGATGGGTACCTTTTTAGGGTACCCATCTTAAGGAGTCAAGATTATTCAGCAAATGCCCGAATAGCATAGTCTGCGACGATGTCAGCCTGTACAGCTAAATGAAGCTTGTTGATCGCAATATCATCCAGACTATCATTCCGAGTCAGTTCTCGTACGACACGAGCACCCAATCGGTGATAGATAGTCGATACGAGAGTATTGGAATACCAAGTGTCCAGAATGAAATTGTGCAGCACGTCTTCCATGTTGTTGTCAGGTGATGTGCTAAGTAATTGCTGAGCTTTGTTGATCTTGTAAATAGATCTTTCGATAAATTGCTTATCAGTCATTCCGGAAGGAATGTTATTAGTCTCAGCTGCAGTGCGAACATATTTAAGCATGGTATTTCTGAATGTATCACACATCGCAGTATGACGTATGGATTCCATAGATGCCATCATACCCTCAATCTTCTTACCAAGGGTCATTTTGGTTTCAGGAAGTTCTCGTACAAACTGTTCAAAAGAAATACCTGCAGGAGGAATGTTGTAATGATGACATTCTGAATACAAGGCATCGTCTTTATCTTGGTTATGATTCAATCTAAGATATCCCGTGATATCTTCGAGTGTACCACCCATTTTGTAGAATTCTTCTACTTTATGTTTATTCAGGATGTCATGTGAGATGACTAACGCATCAGCATAGTAAGACTGTGCAAGTAACAACATAGTTGCTGCAAATACTTGGATCTGACCAATGCGATTCTTGCGATGTTCAAGGAGCTGAATATCCCTGTCAAGGATATCAAGATCTCTGAACTTAAGTTTGTCCCCAATGGAAGCATAAGCTTTCAGGTAACTAAGTGCATTCTTGATCGCAGCTGAAGAAATACCGTTAGTCAGATTTCCACCATGGAATACCTTTGCAATCAAACTGTAATAAGCACTTTCGTTGACCATAGCGTGAGCTATATCTCGTTCGAAGGGATTATTACTTTCAGTTTTGATCATTTCGAAGAGCTGTTCAGATATTCTTTCTGCACTCTCAGGACTTACAAATTCTTCAGAAGTTTCAATTGTCTCCTTAAGGAGATATCTGAAGTTAGTTCGTCCTACTTTATCCACGGTTGTGATACCTGCCTGCTGAAGAATAGTCTTCAATGCCGGAGTAATCATTTCTGCGATAGAAGGATCAACTTCAAGTGTGGTATATACCTTAGCAGCTTGCTTCAGGTTACCGTCAATTTTACACACCTGTAGACGTTCCTGCGCATTGTGTGCTGCAAGTGAGAAAATTTCTTCAGATAAGGATTTTACTTCTTTGGTTACAGAACCCTTCAAAATTCCAACTGACGTCTTATAGGTATCGGCAAGTTTCATACCTATATTTTTCAAATAGTCATAATCAGCTGGGCCCGGGTTACCAGGAGTCGTATCTTCAAAATACTGATACAGTGCATTTACGATAGATGCATGAATTTCTGCATCAGTAAGATCACCAGAAATATTTGCAGATATGGACTGTGCAATACGCGTGCTTAACTGACCGAGATCATTATTCTGACTCAGTGTTACTAACGTGAGATATTCAAGATTATTTTGCATGGGTCATATCCTTTCGAGCCACGTGTGCAACCGCATGTTTATCCACGGCATTATGGATCAACATTTCTCGGTCCACAGGATCAACCGTAGAATTTACAGCAAGTGCTGCAATTGATTCTTGGACAATTAAGTGGACGATAGCCGTATCGACTATCCCTCGCATCTGAGCTATTTTGCTAATGTTGGACATGTTCGGTTCTCCTTGGACCGGTTAATAGAGGCATAACATTAATATTGATATTTTCCGTCATCATATGCGACCAGTATACTCTACACAGTTAGGAGTTATTTATATGTTTATAATGACCAGTTCTAAATTGAGTAAGCTTTGTTCTGCTGAAGAGGCACTTCAGAACACATATGAAGAAATCCAAGCAGATTTGAATCTTTTTTATTATGGTCAAGAAGGTTTTATTTCTGATGCAGGAGCTGCGACATTAACGGGGTTGGTAAAAGTATCTAAGAAGATGGGTGCACTCATCTTACAACTGGTACACTCAATTCGCAATGCTGCAGAAAAAACATTCCTTCGGTATAGTAAGATTAATCAGTTGTGGAAAAAACGTATTGAACAAAATCAACAGTATATTAATTCAGAGAAGTTTGGATTACGTAAAATATCCATAGTTGATTATGATGATCTTATTGCTCGTCTTGAAACTGTTACTGCACTTCACCATCTTTTGGATAATTTCGAACAGATTTGTAATAGTCCCGTTTCTAGTGATGGTAACTGGAAAACATCTCAGTTTCAAAAGGCATATGACCTCTTGCTCAAAATAGGATTCGATACCCCCAAATTTAATTTGGTTAAAAAGACGTCTGCAGCGTACGATGCTAAAACCTATTCTGCAACGATTG
>Ga0194137_10000430_pt1 | contig 28428 bp, 25 predicted proteins | sample TARM_MetaG_T3_14_FD_134025 | JGI IMG/M metagenome (GOLD analysis project Ga0194137, IMG submission 134025) | Freshwater microbial communities from Pennsylvania, USA, analyzing microbe dynamics in response to fracking - TARM_MetaG_T3_14 (version 2) | ecosystem: Environmental > Aquatic >... | reverse complement strand
ATCGAAACCCGGATCGCTTTTCCATCCCCTCCTTTTTGGATGGCGGCAATTTCAATCGTATATGAAGTATCCGCCTCCAGGGATTTCAAAGTCCATTCCGTTCCGGCCGCGTACCCCGCCCATTGGCCATTGGCAAAGATGTCGTAGCCGGTCGCACCCGGTACAGCCTGCCATTGGAGCGGAATTTCAGTGGCGTCCGCTTTGCCGGCAGTCGGCGCTGCCGGCGCCGGCAGGCTGACCGCAGAGCCGCCTCCCGCAGGGAGGTCGGCTGCGAGCTGGTCCGACATCGTATGATTGCGGTCGGCGCTGATTTCCCAGTTCATGGCGCCGGCGATATCGATCGACCGGATATAAGCGGTTTTGTAGGCGGTCGACTCCGCATCGTCGTAAGAGATGAACACGCCGGTCTTTTCATTGTACAAATATGGAACCTTGGCGTAGTTGTTGAACACCCGCTTGAAGTCCGAATTCGTCAGGTAGTTGTTTTCGAGATCGGCGATGTCGAACTTCGCATCAGCCCCCCACGTTCCAGCGATGATCGTGCTGGAGCACTGCTGGTACTCGCCGCCGCTCGCGCAGCCGCCCCAGCCTGTTCCGTAATACGGAATTCCCGCTACCAGCTTGTAATTCGGCACTCCGCCTTTCAGATGTCCTTGCAGCCCTCCCGCTGCATTGAAGCGTTTGGCCGAGGCAGTCTTGTTGTTCGGATCGTAGTAAAGCGGGGCGTTGTGGGCCGCTTCCGTCTGCCAGGTTCCATTGTAGTCGTAGGTCATGATGTTGATGAAGTCGAGGTATTGGACCGAGTTGGCATAATCGGCATTTACCGTGAAGTTGTCGCCTTGGCCGGAAGCGATTGTCAGCAGATAATACTTGCCGTCTTCCTGGCCGGCGGCGTCAAGCGCCTCGCGGACCGTTTTCACCAAAAGCGTGAAATTCTCCTTGTCCTGAGGTCCTCTGGCGTTGGTCGTTTCTCCGCCCTCGACCGGATATTCCCAATCGATGTCGAAGCCGTCGAAGCCGTAGGCGCGAAGGAACTGGACGGCGGAGCCGGCAAACGTCCTGCGGGAAATTTCATCCGCGGCGACGAGCGAGAAGTTTTTGGACCACGACCAGCCGCCGACAGAGATGAGCGTCTTCAGGCCCGGGTTGTCGGCTTTGAGCTCCTTCAGCTCCTCGAAGCCTTGGGGATCGAACTCCGGATAGCCTTGAATGACGCCTCCATTGAACACATATCCCTGTTGCAGCTCAATGTCAGGGTTCTGGCATTCGGCTCCGGTCGTGCCGGCGCCCTTCCAGCAAATATCGCCAAAAGCGTAGTTGATATGCGTAATCTGCGAGCCGTCGATATCAGCCGGACTGAACTGGCGGGCGCCCTGTGCCCAGGCGGCATAATAGGCGACGATGTTGTACTCGCGGCCCGGAACGGCCGTTGCCGGCTCACTCGCTTCCGATTGCCACAGGCTGTTTTTGGCGACGACCGTAAAGTCGTAGGCTTGGCCCTCGGTCAATCCCGTCGCGGCATAACGCGGAACCGAGCTGGTGCCGATGAGGTCGCCGTCGCGGTAGATTTCATACTCGGTCGCTCCGGCTGCCGGAGCCCAGCCGAGCGAGATCGCGGTGCGGGTGCCCGATAAGACCTGCACCGATTGCGGAGCGTCGAGCTGGCCCCAGACGATGCGCAGGCCGTTGCTCTTGCCGGATACCCGGCGATCTTTATCCTGGGCGGCGACCTGGAAGTACACGGATTGGCCTGCCGTCGGATTGGCGATTTCGTAGGAGAATTTGCCGGCCGCTGCCCAGTCTCCTCCGAACCATTTGTTGTCCACATACACGTCGTATCCCGTAGCGAGAGGACTCGTCGTCCATCCAAGCTCGATGGAATTGTAGGTGACGTCCGTCACGCGGAGATACTGCGGAGTCGTCAGCGGCGGCTCCGGATAGGCGTTGGGATCCTCGGCGACGGTCGTTGCCGTGACCACATTGCTCTTCTCGCTCTGGGTGCCAAGCACCGGAACGGAAGTGACGTAGAAGGAATAGGTCGTCTCCGGCTCCAGGCCGCCGACGATTTTCGGGGAGAATCCGGACCAGGCCGCCCAGTTCCACTGGGTGCTGTCTCCGATTTTGTAGTAGATCTGATACCCGTTGTTGGGATCGATTCCGGGAACTTCATCCCAGGTCAAGGTAATCGATTTTGCCTTTACATCGGATACGGCCAGATTCTGGGGGATGTTGGGGTCCGCCGCAGCGGCAGCGGGAGCAGCGGCTGCTCCGAACATGCTTATCAGGAGTGCCAACGTGAGCAAGGAAGCAAGCGTGGAAGAAACGTTCTTTTTCAGTCGCGTGGACAATCAAGTCACCTCATCCATAATAATGATTTGGGCAATCATGGAACGGCTTGTCGACTTCTGTCTGGACCGGCTGACTCAGGAAAAGAGGGGGCGTGCGGAAAGAGTTGAGCTGTCTGGCGGTGAGAGCAGCGTGCGGAAGGCGCTGACTTGCGGAACAGCTGCGGAAGAGCCGACTTGCGGAAGAGCCGACTTGCGGAAGAATTTAATGAGAGCGCTTACCACCCCGCTGGCGAATTTTTGTGCCTGTCAAACTTCCCTATTCGCGGGGAATGCTCGAACACCTTTTCAAAATCTTTATAATCCGTGATATTTATCACAAAAAGATCGAAAGTATCATTTTTTCAACCATAAAATTGTCGTTTATGATCGCAATAGTTTTCAGAACGAAAACGATGTAGAGACGCCGCCGCGCTTTCTGACGCCACAGACGAAGACCACTGTTTGGCCGGCAGGCCTGGATTTAAATGAAGCATTTCGGAAATTCGTTCCTCTATGCGGCCGATTTCATGAGCCCTTGGCTTTTATCGGACATACGTTCCGCTATTTGGCCGAATTCGGGGGTTTTGGCATTTTATCGGACATACGTTCCGCTATTTCCTAAAAATTACCTCAATATCAATAGAGTGGAGGCAAATAACGGATCTAATGTCCGATACCTTCGCAGATTCCATTTTTCAAGGCAAATAACGGATCCTATGTCCGATAAGCATTCAAGGAAGGAAAACGTCCAAGGCAACGGATGCTTCCGCTTCCAAGGCAACGGGTGCCTCCAAGACAACGGGTGCTTCCACGGCAACGAATGTGCTCACCACAAACAAATGCTTTCTCAGCAACAAATGTGCTCACTACAAACGGGTGCTTCCACAGCAAAGGGTGCATTTATCCACTATCGGTCGGGCTACATAACGGAAACCGGCTGTTTTTCCCGAAAGTCGCAAAAGGCTTGTCCTTATACCTTTGCAATGCAATTGTCTTGCGTCTGCCTCCAGGATGCTTCAAGCAACCGGCTACGCCTGCCCGCTTATTCGCCAGCCGTTTTAGAGAGAACGGCAAAGAGGCCGGAACGGGCTTCCGGCCTCTTTGGATCGGTCCGTATATGCTGCTTCCGCGGACGATTAGATTCCTTTGTTCTTGAACATCGTTGCAATGGAGCCGCCGTAAATATTGCTCCGAATCGCTTCGGTGAACAGGCTTGCCATCGAGATGACGGTCAGCTTGTCGGAGTGCCCGGAAGGCTGCAGGATGGAGTCCGTTACGACGATTTCCTTGATATGGGCATGCTCCAGCCGCTCAAGCGCATTTTGAGAGAACAGGCCGTGGGTCGCCGCCACCATGATGTCGCGCCCGCCCTTCTCGACGAGCTTGTCCACGACGTTGAGGAGCGTCTTGCCCGTATCGATGATATCTTCAATGACAATCGGCGTCTTGCCGGCTACCTCGCCGATGACATGCGTCTTCTCTTCTCCCGTGTGGCTGTCGTGATTGGTCACGACCATCGCGAACGGGGCATGCAGGTAATTGGCCAGCTTCTCCGCCGTGGAGGCTCGACCTGCGTCCGGAGATACAATGACCGGGTTCTCGATGTTCTTGCTGCGGATATATTCCGCCAGCTCGTCGAGCGCCGTAAGATGGTCGACCGGGAAGTTGAAGAAGCCCTGGATAGCGGCCGTATGCAGATCAAGCGGGATAATCCTGGAGGCGCCTGCCGTCTCCAGCAGATCGGCGACCAGCTTGGCGGAGATCGCCTCGCGCGGATGGCGCTTGCGCTCTTGGCGGGCGTAGCCGTAGTACGGCATGATGATGTTGATCGTCTTGGCGGAAGCCCGCTTGGCCGCGTCGATCATGATGAGCAGCTCCATGAAGTTCTCGTTGACCGGGTCCGAGAGCGACTGCACGATGAAGATATGGCAAGTGCGGATCGGCTCCTTGTAGGAGACATACAGCTCTCCGTTATCGAACTGCGACAGCTCCACCTCTCCTAGAGGAATGCCCAGCTGCTCGCTGATGCTCTTCGCAAGCGGAATATTGGAAGATCCGCTGAAAATTTTCACTTTATCCGTCATATTGATCCCTTTCCCTCCCGCGCTTCGGCTATCATCCTTTTTATCCATTATAGCCTATCGGAGCCAAATCAACAGCCCGAAGGAGGATAAGATTCCCGCGGCTTTACGGCCCGGTCCAACGGACATCCGGCATGGGGATGGGTTCTCCGCCTGACATCAGCCTCTTGCACAACGAAACTCTCGCAATAATAGAATACTTCAAAAAGTCCATACGTTTCCCCCAGTCCTTCTTTAAAAGAGCAGCCTTCTATCCATTCATCCTTTTATCCATTCATCCTTCTATCCATTCATCCTTCTATCCATTCATCCTTCCCTTTGTTCATCCAACCATCTGTTCATCCTTCCCTCTGCGCAACCTCGCCCAGATTATCCGCTCGGGCTCCACCGATGGGCAAAATGGGCTCCTGCCCCTATAATAAAAGGCATGATTCATTCGGGGAGGAATAACAATGGAAACGTCTTCCGGCAAAGTCTCCTCCATTATGAGGTATCCGGTCAAATCATTTGCGGGTGAACGCCTGGATGCCTGCGAGATGGAAGCCTCAGGGCTTGCAGGCGATCGGATCGGAGCATTCCGCGACCAAACCAAGCAAGGATGGAGCAGCTACATCACCGCCCGGCAGATTCCGGCGATGCTTTCTTATGAGGCATCTGTAAAGGACGATATCCTGCATATTGTCTCTCCGGAAGGAAGATCCCTCCGATGGGACGGAGAACTGCTGGCGGATATGCAGCGGCATGCAAAGATCGAGTTGTCGATGACCGGATACAAAGCCCCTCATCTGGAGGAACCGGGTCTCCTGGCTGTCGATGCCGCTCCCGTTCTGATTGTGACAGACGCTTCACGGCGCAAGCTCGAAGCCGCATGGGGCAAGGAGCTTGATATTCGACGTTTCCGTCCGAACCTGGTGCTCGCGATGAACGATCCCGCCTTCGACGATGAGCAGTGGATCGGCAGACGGCTCCGCATAGGAACCGCTGAGCTGCGGGTGGACTCATTCTGCGGCCGCTGCTCGATGATCGGCCTGGAACCGGACACGCTGCAGCCCGACCCGTCGCTGCACAAAGCCGTAAGCCGGCAGTTCGGAAATCATTTCGGCTTATATGCTTCCGTCTCGGTGCCGGGAGCGATCCGAATCGGCGACGATGTCTATGAAATCTGAGCGCATGAAAGTCGTAGCGGGCGGTGTAGATCAACAGCATCTTGGCGCCGTCGACGATAATGCCTTGGGCAGAACAGTCTTCTCCCGGCTCGATACCGCCGCCGGGAATGCCGTAGTCGTCGTCGAACGAAGGCTGAGCCCGACGGGTCGGCTGCCTTGGAATGGACCAGCTCGTACAGCAGCTCCATAAGTTCGTCCCCCTTTATGCTCTCGGGGCTGCGCCGAGAGCTGGAGGAAGAAGCCGGTGCCGCATCGGTCAAAGTGGTCCGAGAGCTCGGCCGCGTGGAGGAGCTTCGTCCCGCGCTGGAGCCGGAATACGACAATCTGAGAATGATCTCCTGTTTTTACGTGTGCAGGGCCGAGACTGACTTCACCCGGATTCGCCCGGAATCCTATGAGCTTGCCGACGGCTCGCGGCCGGAGTGGGTGGAAATTGCGGAAGCCATCAACCACAACCGCTCTGTGATGCGGCAGAAAGGTCCCCATATCGGCTTTGCCATCGAGCGGGAGACGCTCGTCATGGAGCTCATGCAGCGGCAGATCCGGGAGGGGCTTCCGTTTTGACCGGCGGCAAGGCGTTGTTCCGCGCAATAGGCAGCCCCGCTTTGCAAGGATGCGAAGCGGGGCTCGGAATGGATGAATACGCCACATGCAATCATGCCCATTTCTTCCTTCTTTCAACTGGACATTTCTGATTCTTTGGAACTATTGTAAGCGCTATCTAATTGGAATATCAATCCATATTCCTTCAATCTTATCGGAATGAACATAGACTGCAAGGGGGTAGCTGCAGGCGATGATCACTATTTTAATACACGCAAATATTTTTTATTAAGGCTGCAACTACACTCGGTTTGCGGTTGTTATTCTAGTGTTGGACCACTACATAATGGAGGCTGATTAGTATGTATCGTAACGTAAGGATCATCGGCATTTTCTGGAGCGTTTTTTTCGCAGCGGCCTTGATATTCGGTTCCATGAGCTCACCGTTGTCGGCAGCTTCGGCTGACGGAGCCAAAACATCGCCTCCTCCTCCGGTATTCTCCACCTTTGGTTACTACGACAGTTATACCTATCTCGGCTATGGCAATGAATCTATCTATTCCGAAAAAGGAGTCATAACATTAACGGCGATGACCCAGTCCAAAACGACGGTCTCGGAATTAGGCGCTACCTTCCAGCTGCAAAAGTGGACGGGAACCCAATGGATCGACTCTGGAGTGCTAGCTACATTGAGTTCCAAAGATACGAACGTATTCCAGAATTCCGTCCTCCGCACAGGTGAAACAGGGTACTACTACCGCGGCAAGATCGTACACTTCGTCAAAAACGGTTCCGTGACCGAGCAGGCGTCGGCCTACACCGCCAACCTTCTCTGCAGCTAAGACTTAATTCATTATTCCATAACAAAAATAAGCGGAGTTCAACATAACGACTCCGCTTTTCTTATGAGGAAAGTCTTCACAATCGACTAGAACGCTATCACGCGAGAGGGGATTGACTGCGTATGTTTGAACTGATTAGAGACGTCGTGAACGAGTGGGATCCCTTTAATCTGTTGCGATCATACTGCTGTCCTCCCGATGAATACAAGCACGAGGTGAGGGCAATCGTGTGCCACATTCATGATAATATAACTGCCGAGGAGCTTTCCTTCCGCATCAGCGCCATCTTCAGCAACCACTTCGGAGAGAGCGAAAAATGCAAAGGCACGCTTCGCGTCGCTCAAAAGATTATTGAAGGTTTAAGACATCAAGGCCTGTTGCCGCGGCTTCGTCCCGACCCCCTGCCCTTCAATCCTTCCTCCTCTCAATAGATATCTTCGGCTATCTGCGTAATTTCTTCCGGAGATAACTCTCCGTATATCAAGATAAACAGATCGCTCTTCATGTATTCAAGGCTCACTCCCATGTCATTTTCCGAGTGAAAGAGATACCCATTAATGCCGTCGATTTTGATTTCCTGATAATCCGCTTTGCCGTTGAGTTCGCCGCCTGTTGTGACCAGTTCACCCGCCCTGACCTTCCGCACCGTGACCGTGAATATCTTGCCCTCGCCATTGCTGTAGTTCAGAATGGCGCTTTCCGACTTGCCTTTTTTGCTGCTTAGAATCATGGCTTCTTTCAGCTCGTACCCATCAGGGACATAATTCATCGCGGGGAGCTCCATATCCGCATGCGCTTTGGCATCCTTCAGGCTGTGGAAGCTTTGCTGCTCGGTTGCTCCGCCCGGCTCATCGGTGCTGCCCTCCGGCCCCGAATGCTCCGGAGGGGGCGCCGTTTTCGGTTCGACCGCGTTGTCGCCGTCCGATCCGAAGATCAGCTTCACGACGTCATCCTGGATGGACTTGACCGCATGGAAGAAAGGAAACGCCTGCGATTGCACTGGAGCTCCCAACAGGACTGCTCCTACCAGTAACGAAGCTGCGATATAAGGAAGCATCTTCATCCGGGAACGCCTTTTTGCCCTGCGTCCAAGCTGCTTCTTGACCTTCATCCAGGATATCTCCGGATCGGGCACGAATTCATGCTTGCCGGAGGCCTCGGCTATCGCCCGTTCGAACAACTGGTCGAATTCTTCGTCGCTTTTCATTTTTCCGCCTCCCATTCCTTCAAAAATCTCTTCCTCATCGCTTCCCTCACCCGGAAAAGCTTGTATTTCACCGTTTCTTCCGTCGTGTCCAGCCTGAGGGCGATTTCCTTGTAGCTTAGGTCCCGCTTCCAGCGAAGCTCGATCAAGGATTTGTATTCGGGCTTGATGTCCTCGAGATACTTCTCCAGAGCCTCTATCATAAGCTTGAGCTCGATTTGGCTTTCGATGTCGCCTGCTTCCGTCGCGTAAACGGGGCTTTCGTTAATGTAAACATGATCCGAATCCATTTCGTTGCGATTTTTTTTCGATTTTTTGAAAAAATCATAAACCGTATTTTTTACGACAACATGAAGCCAAGCCTTCAGCTTGGCTTCGTTTTCCGCCGCCGGCCTCTTCTTGATTACTTTGAGGAAGGAAATCTGGATGATGTCCTCCGCTGTCGCATGATCCTTGACCATGTAGATGATCGGAGAATAAACGAGTTTATAGTATTCCATGTATATCTCTCTCTGGAGATCCGGGTTCAATGCAACAAAATCGTCTGTAGCGATGAAAAAGAGTTTGCTTTCCATTACTGCCACGTTCCCCCATGTAAGAATAGTCAGCCTGACCATGAAGATACTAATTCGAATAAAATTCCAGATTTATTGAATAATAAATTGAAAACCCGACATTTTCCGTGTTTGTTTCCTTCTATGTCCATGAACGGAATACCTTCCGGAACGGCTGAAATGGAACCTCTCCAGCTCAAAAAAACCTGCCCCCATGGACAGGTTTTCTAACCTTATACAGATGGAATCGGCATTCGGGTCGGACCGAAGCCCTGCTTGCAAAGAAAGGCTCAGCAATCCGCCGCCACCCGGAAGCCGGCATTGCCCATGGAGCTGTCCGGCGTATTGGAGCTGCGCGCCGCTACGCGGTACCGGTTGCAGTAGGAGCGGTGGCATAGGTAGGACCCGCCCCGGATGGATTTTTTGCCGGTATCCTCCGCGTAGAAGGGATTTACCTCCTTCGTCTGGCGATGGTAATCGGGGGCGAACCAATCCCGGCACCATTCCCACACATTGCCGGCCATATTGTACAAGCCATATCCGTTGGGAAGGTAGGCATGGACGGGGGCGGTTCCGACGTAACCGTCGCCGGCATTGTTTTTGACAGGAAATTTCCCTTGCCAGATATTGCAGCGATGTTCTCCATCCGGCTTCAGCAGATCTCCCCATGGATATGTTCTGCCCTCGAGACCGCCGCGGGCGGCGTATTCCCACTCCGCTTCGCTGGGAAGCCTCGTGCCGGACCAGGAACAGAACGCCTGCGCGTCATTCCAGGATACATGCACGGCAGGATGGTCGCCGCGATCGCGGATAGTGGAATCCGGTCCCTCCGGCGCTCTCCAGCTGGCACCTTCCACGACCAGCCACCAGGGAACGCCGGCCGGAACGCGGCTTACCCGGCGTCCGATCTCTTCGGATACGAGCAGCTGGAACACGAACGACCAGCCGAACGCCTCCGCCTCCGTGACGTATCCGGTGTCGCGGACAAAGGCTGCGAACTGGGCATTGGTGACTGCATAAGGCGCGATTCGAAACGGATCGAGCGTCACGCTCCGCGACGGACCCTCTCCATCAGCAGGAAACCCGTCCTGGGCGTCGTTGCCCATCCGGAAGCTGCCTCCGGGCAGAAGCACGAGCTCACGGCGCACCTCGGCGGCAGCGTAGGGGATCTCTCTCGGCATTCCCTCCCGCCCCTCCGGACCTCCGTCAGCGGCCGGGATCGACGCCGCCTCTCCGGATCGAAGCCTCACGGAAGCATCGTTATTGCGGATCGACACTCCGGACAGCCTGCGAGCCGTCTCTCCTTGGTCCCTGTCTCCCGCACAGGAGCATGAATCCATCCCTGCCCTCCCCTTTCCAAGCCTTTCCTATTGCCTTCATCATACTTCTCCTATAGGCCCGCTGTCCTTTCCCCGCCACAAAATAATGGACAAAACGAACTAGTTGTAACCATAATAGTTATAACGTTGCCGGAAGCCCTATTTCCGCCTCCTCAGGCGGTCGCGTTTGGTCGATTCGGCGTCGGGAATACTAAATACGAACCCATTCGAGGAGGATACAAGCATGAAGATCGGTATTATCGGAGCGAGCGGCAAAGCAGGAAGCCTGATTGCGGAAGAAGCCGTCAACAGGGGGCATCAGGTGACCGCGATCGTGCGGGACGCCTCTAAGGTGAAAAACCTTTCGCTGCAGATGCTGGAAAAGGAAGTCTTTGACCTGAAACCTGAAGACCTCCGTCCGTTCGATGTCGTCGTCAATGCATTCGGCGCCGCTCCTGGCCAGGAACATCTCCACGTCGAAGCAGGCAGAAAGCTGATCCAGCTGCTGACGGGAAGCGATACCCGCCTCATCGTAGTCGGAGGCGCAGGCAGCCTGTTCGTCGACGAGGCGCATTCGGTACGCGTCATGGACACGCCTGATTTCCCTAAAGAGTATTTTGCGACCGCTTCGAACCAAGGACAGAACCTGACCGACCTTCAGCAATCGCAAGGACTGGATTGGACGTTCATCAGCCCCGCCGCCTTCTTCCATGCGGAGGGCAAGCGCACGGGCTCCTATCGGAAAGGCGGCGATCGCCTGACGGTCAACGCCAAAGGAGACAGCTACATCAGCTATGCGGATTATGCCGTCGCGCTTGTGGACGAGATCGAAAGTCCCGCCCATCGCGGCGAGCGCTTCTCGCTCGTCGGCGAAGCGGAGTAAGGAACGGAGGCGGCCAGCGGGATCAGCTCAGCCTGTCCCAGTCGCAGCCAAGCCAGCCGGACTCATCCGGCTGGCTTTTTTTGACTACACGGATTGCAGAAAGAACGTTTGTTCCTATATAATAAAGGGGATAAAAACCTGAATATGGAAAGAGGTCGGAATCATGAGCAAGGTTACAGCCCTGCTGGTCATCGATGTCCAGAACGGCATGTTCGAGGAACCGGAACCGATGCATGACGGCCCAGGCTTGCTTGAGCGCATCGAGAGCCTCATCGGGAAAGCCAAAGCAAGCGATGCCCCTGTAATCTATGTCCAGCACAATGAGGACGAAGGCTATCCTTTGGCGACCGGCAGCACCGGATGGGGCATCCACCCTCGGATCGCGCCCACAGCTGGGGAGCCGACGATCCAGAAGCATGTCCCCGACGCTTTCCAGAACACGGACCTGCAGGAGGTGCTCACTCGGCTTGGAGTCGGGAGACTGGTCATGGCCGGCCTCCAGACCGACATGTGCATTGCGGCGACGGCCAAGGGAGCCCATGACCGCGGCTATGAGGTGGCCGTCGTGAAGGACGGGCACAGCACCTGGGGCCAGGGCGGGGAGAGCGGTCTCCAGATCATCGGCCGGTACAACGATAAGTTCCGTTCGTTCGCCGACAATCCTTTCGCCTCCGAGGTGGACTTCCGCTCGGCATGACAGCACAAATCCGTGTCCGCCAGGGCGGACAGGATTCCTTCGCTTCATCCCTCACCTCCATCCGACAAGCTCGAGTCTGACCGCTCCGCCAGCCAGACGCTTCAACGAAGGAGCAATAAAAGACCAGCCGATGACGGCTGGTCTTTCCGGCCGGCGCCCACGCCGGCTTCTGCTTTTCAGGATACCTTTTCCTGCTCCTCCTCCAGCGGCGCAGGCTGAATGACGCGGCTGCGGCGGCCGTCAAGGCCGACCGGAACGTCGCCGGCTACGGTCACCCGCCTGACGACGCGATGCTGGCTGCCGTAATCGTTGACGGCGTAATGCTGGGTGGCGCGGTTATCCCAGATAACGACGTCCCCGGGAGACCAGCGCCAGCGTACCGTGTTCTCCAGCCTGGTCACATGCTCTTGCAGAATGGCAAGGAGCCGGTCGGAATCCGGCGTTTTGAACCCCGCGATCCGCTTCACGAAGTGGCCCAGCAGCAGATGGCGCTCGCCCGTCTCCGGATGGACGCGGACAACCGGATGCTCGGTTTCATAGACCGTCGAAGCGAACACCTCGCGATGCCGGCGAATCTGCTCGGCCGTCGCATCCCGGCGCACAGCCGCATAATCGTACGCGTTGCTGTGGATCGCCCGCAGGCTGTTCGCCAGCTCCTGCAGCTCCGGCGTCAGATCGTTGTAGGCCGCCGCCGTATTGGCCCATACCGTATCTCCCCCGGCAGGAGGCACGACAACCGCCCTCAGGACGGATGCCTTGGGATAGGCATCCACGAAGGTCACGTCGGTATGCCAGGAGTTGGCGCGGCCGCCATGCTCGGAATCCAGTTCAAGGACCGCATTCGTGCCGTTTTTGACCGGTACGGTCGGGTGGGCGTACAAGTCGCCCAGAAGCTTCGCGAATGCTTCCTGGCCCGCGTCGTCCAGGTGGCTCTGCCCGCGGAAGAACAGCACCTTGTAAGAGAGCAGGGCTTCCTCGATGGCTTTCAACTCATCGCCTTGCAGGCTGGCGGACAGCTTGATTCCTCTGACCTCCGCTCCGATGCGTCCTGACGCAGGCACAATCTCCAGTTGAACCTCTTGATTTTGAACGGCTTCGCTCATGTTCTTCTCCTCCTTGGCGGCTATGCCGCGATATCGTTTTTGACAGGCACCGTTATTTCAGCGCCTCGATGACGAAAGAGTCATTGATGGCAGACTTGAAGTCCGCCTTCTGCTTCAAGAACTGGTTTTGCAGCAGGATGCCTGCCGACTCTTCCTGAGCCTGAAGCGACTCCGGCGTATAAGCGGACAGCCTGGTCGCACTGCGAGAGAGCACCTGCTTGATGATGCCGGCCGGAATCTTCGTCTGCGCGGCGTACAGCCCGGCAGCCTCGTCGAGGTTGTCATTCTGCCATTTGACCGCCTTGTCGTACTGCTTCAGGAACTCGACGACCAGATCGGGATGCTCCTTCGCGAATTCCGTATGCGCGATCATGGACACCGGGGCGTAGATCTCCGTTTTGACATCCAGCACGCTTGCTTTTTTCTGCTGCACGTTCAAGGTCACATAAGGATCGATTGTAACCCAGGCGTCCAGCTTGCCGGCCTCGAAGGCCGCCTGCCCATCGTCGAACTGAAGATTGATGATCTTGACATCCTGCTGGGTCAAGCCCGCTGCCTGCAGCACTTTGATAAGAAACACATGAGAGGTCGTTCCTTTGGCGGCGCCGACCGTCTTCCCCTTCAGATTCTCGACGGAGGCGATCGGACTGCCCGTCGGGACGAGAATGGTGTTCAGGTCTCTCCCTTCGCTGATGAGCCCGATCACCTCGAAAGGAAGCTTGTTGGCGACCCCCGATATGGCGGCTCCATCGCCAAGCCAGCTGAGATCCACCCGCCCCGAGACCAGAGATTCCAGCAGCGGCGGACCGCTGGTGAACTTGCTCCAGACCGCTTCCGCATGATGGGACTTGAAGGCTTCGTCCAGCCACCCTTTCTCCTGGGCGATGATAAGCGGACTGAGTCCTCCGTTGAGGGCGATATGGACCTTGACCGGTTCGCCGCCCTGATCGGGGGCTTTGGCCGCAGCCGCTTTCCCTTGTCCTGCGGAAGCCTGCGTATTGGAATGGCCGCTGCCGCATCCCGCGAGAACCAGGCCGAGCACGATCGCAGCGGCGAACGCGATGCCGGCTGTACGGTTTCTCTTCATCTTCTCTGCCCCTCTCCCTGGCTCTTAAGCCCCTCTCTCTCACTGTCTAGCCCATACACTCTCCGGCTCCATACACTCTCTAGTCTCAGATACTCTCTAGCTCCGCTCACTCCGAACGATGCTCAGTAAGGCCGGCCGCCCGCGATGGACACCCGTTCCGCCACCCTGCGGTTAGGGAAGTAATCGGAAGCCGCATAATGCTGCGTCGCCCGGTTGTCCCAGAGCGCGATGGAATGCGGCTCCCAGCGGAACCTGACCTGATACTCGGGAACATGGGCCTGACGGAACAAGCAACCGAGCAGCTGCTCGCTCTCTTCCTCTTCCAGCCCGACGATGCGCACCGTGAACGCCGCGTTGACGAACAGCGTCTTGCGCCCGGTCTCGGGATGCGTCCGGACGACAGGATGCTCGGCGGCGGGGAACTCCTCCTGCTTGGCGGCCAGCACCTCCGGCGTCATGAACCTGCCGAAGGAAGGGGTGAAGTCATGAATGGCAGACAGCCCGTCGATTCTCTGCCTGATTTCTTCCGGCAGGTTGTCATAGGCAGCCCCCATGTCCGCCCAGAGCGTATCTCCCCCAAGCGGAGGCACCTCCGACAGGCGCAGGACCGAGCCGAGAGCAGGCTCCAGCCTCCAGGTCACATCCGTATGCCATACATTTTCGTTGCCGGTCATCGTGGCATCTTTCTCGAAACGGGTAATCTCGTCCGCGCTGCCCTTCGGCAGGAAGGGATGCTTCTCCAGCTCCCCCCATTCCCGGGCGAAAGCAAGCTGCTGCTCGCTCGTAATCGGCTGATTGCGGAAGAACAGCACCTTCCACTCCAAAAACGCTCGCTGGAGCTCGGCTTTGACGTCAGGCTCCAGCGGTTCAGCCAAATTCACGCCTTCGATCTCGGCTCCAATGATCGGTCCAAGCGGCTTCAGCGTGAACAGCGTGTACGGCCGCTCGCCGGACAAGCCATCCGGCTGCCTGCGAAGCTCTCTTGCTCCCGCACGGAATTCGCGGGACGGAAAATAATGGCGGGAAAACGGAATGGTCTGGCTCATGAACCAACCTCCTGAAATGAATAAATTATATTCCTACCTGAATTCTTGGTATTAAGATTAAAAAAAAGGGACGTCCCAAGAATTCAAGCCGATGCGGGCCTGAATCTCTGGACGTCCAGTCGATTCAAAGAAAGACGATGAGAGACGATCGAGAAAATCGTTCACCGAATGAGTTTCCATTCACTCTGTGGATTGACCAAATCGTATCAGCATGCCGCCAAAGATGTCAACCCTCATTTTTCCAAATTTTCGGCAGCGGCATCCGGCGCCGGGCGAATCATCTTCAGCAGCAGCTCGATCGTCTCCTTGGTCGCCGGCGCGTAACCCCGCATATCCAGCAGCATCAGGTTCTGGATCAGCGTGCCGAGCAAGGTGGCCAGCTGCACGGGATCGCCAGGCATGACCGAGCCGTCCTCCTGCCCTTCGCGGATCAGCTCCACCAGCAGCTGGAGGTTGCCGTCCGCTCTTTCCAGAATGACCGCTTTGTCCTGAGCCGGGAGCAGATCCGTGAACAAGGCCTGCAGCAGCACCAGATACATGTCCGGGCTTCCGCCGCTGGGCAGGGAGCGTTCCGCCAAGCAACGGAATTTGTCCTCCGCGCTGCCTGGCATGGAGATCGTTTCCCGCAGGACAACGCCGTAGCCGAGCTGCCCCTGTTCGATGACGGCGAGCAGAATCTCGTCCTTGGACTTGAAGTAATTATAGACATGTCCCTGGCTCAGCTTCGCTCCGGCGGCGATGTCGCTGATCTTGGTCAGCATGCCTCTGCGGGCGAAGATGCGGGCCGCGGCTTCAAGAATCTGCTGCCGCCGCTCCTCCCTCAGCAGCTGGTCCTTCCTTTGATTTCTGGGCATGACGTTCCTCCATGATGTCCTTGAGCTTGTTATCGTTCCCTCCAGTGTAACGCATCCCTCCAGGCATGAGAAGAAGACGGGACCGTCGAGCTCCTTAATTCCCACTTTCCCAATCGGTTATTGACAGCCCGGAATCCGCGATGCTAAGATGAGCCACAACCACAAGTTGAATACTTGATCAGCCTGTAAAGGAATCGACCGGAGCGACTGGAGATTCGGCATGCATATCCATTGCTGCCGGTCTCTTTTTTTTTCGCCTGGACTCAAAAAAGCCGAAGGGGAGGGAGCATGCATGCAACCTGCAGTGGAGATAAAAGGCGTCAGCAAGACGTTCCGGAGCGGCCATGCCGATACGTATGTGCTGGACCGCGTAGACCTGACCGTCCGGGAAGGAGATTTCACGACTTTGATCGGACCGAGCGGCTGCGGCAAGAGCACGCTGCTGAAGATCGTCGCCGGATTGGATTCCGATTACGAGGGCGAAGTGCTGCTGGAAGGAGAGGCGGTCCGCGGTCCGTCCCAGGAGAAGGGAGTCATTTTCCAGGAGCATCGCCTCTTCCCCTGGCTGACGGCGGAGCAGAACATCGCGGCCGACCTGTCCCTCCGGAATGCCGACGTCCGCAGGAGGACCGACGAGCTGATCGCTCTCGTCAAGCTCGGCGGCTTCGAGAAAGCCTACCCCCGCCAGTTGTCGGGAGGCATGTCGCAGCGGGTCGCCATCGCGCGGGCTCTCTTGCGGCAGCCGAAGGCGCTGCTGCTCGACGAGCCCTTCGGCGCGCTGGACGCCTTCACGAGAGCGCATCTTCAGGAGGCTCTTCTGGATATCTGGCAGACCCGCAAAACCTCGATGCTGCTGGTCACGCATGATATCGACGAGGCCGTATTCCTCTCGACCCGCGTCGTCGTCATGGATACGAAGCCCGGCCGCATCAAGGCTTCCGTACCGATCGACCTGCCTTATCCGCGCTCGCGCTCCAGCCGCTCCTTCACGGAGCTGCGGACGGCCGTGCTGGGCCATCTGGAGCAGAGGCAGGAGCAGGAAGCCTACAGCATTTAAGTTCTTTTGGGCTCGCATGAACATCCGGGATCTTGCCTCACGGCCGATTCCCCTCCAACTAAGCGCAGCTGCTGCCATTATCCCGATTCCCTGATAAAAAAAGGAAGGTGATGTCCCTATGTCCGTATCCTTGGCAGCTCCGGAAACCGCTCTGGAAGCGAAGCCCCCGGCTCACCGGAGAAAACGCCGCGGCGTCTTCCTGCGGGGCGCCGTTCTCCCGGCCTTGATCGTCGCCGTCTGGCAATGGCTCAGCTCCGCGGGACTGATCTCGGAGCAGCTCTTCTCCTCGCCTTGGCTTATCCTCAAGCAGTATGCCGCGCTTGCCCGATCGGGCGAGCTGCCCCATCATCTGCGGATCAGCCTCATTCGGGCTTCGCTCGGCTTCCTGCTCGGCGGCGGCACCGGCCTCCTGCTCGGCCTGTTCGTCGGCATGTACCGCCGCTTCGAGGAGGTCGTCAATCCGACCGTGCAGATGCTTCGCACCGTGCCGCTGCTGGCCATTACGCCGCTGTTCATCATGTGGTTCGGCTTCGGGGAGCTGTCCAAGGTGCTGCTCATCTCGCTTGGAGCCTTCTTCCCTCTCTACGTGAACACGTTCCTCGGTGTCCGCAACGTCGACGCCAAGCTGTTCGATGTGGCGCGGGTGCTGGAGTTCAGCCGCTATCGCCAGATGACCCGGCTTGTGCTGCCGGCGGCGCTGCCGAACATCCTGCTCGGCATCCGTCTCTCGCTCAGCATCGCCTGGCTCTGCCTCGTCGTCGCGGAGCTGCTCGGCGCCGACAGCGGAGTCGGTTATATGATCCAGGACGCGCGCGCCTTCATGGCGACGGATGTCGTGTTCGTCGGCATCACGATTTTTGCCCTTGTCGGCAAGCTGTCGGATTCTCTTGTCCAATTTCTCGAGAGGAGGCTGCTCCGCTGGCAGGACAGCTATAAAGGCTGAGTCCCCTTCCTCGTTGTGCGTGAACCAGGCAAAAAAGCGTCCCGAAGGACGCTTCGACGCGGCTGCCGCCATGGTGCGGGAGCCGCTTTATTCTTTTCCTTGGACGAGATAGGTCAGATCCGACGCCGCGCTCGGGTACGCGAACAGGACGGAGGAGATGTCCTTGCCCGTCAACCCGAAGCGGATCGCGGCCGCGAAATGGTTCACCAGCTCGTCCGCCGTGCTTCCCAGCAGATGGGCGCCCAGAACCTGGTCCGAATCCGCGTCCAGGATGACCTTCATCATGACCGCTTGCTCATTGGTCCGCTTGTACGTGTACCATGAGGCAGCATCCAGCTTGTTCACGGCCACGTTCAAGCCCCGCTCCAGCGCCTGCTTCTCCGAGAGGCCCACCGACGCCAGCTTGGGCACGGTAAAGACGACGGTCGGCACCTCGCTGTAATTCGGCTCCTGGCGGCTGCCCTGCAGCATGTTGCGGGCCGCTGCGGCTGACTCCACCGAAGATATCGGGGTCAGCGGAGGCCCTTGCGTATCCGCGCAGTCGCCGGCCGCGTAGACGCGCGGATTGCTGACGCTCTGCAGCCAGGAGTGGACCTTGATGCCGGCGCTGCCGCCCTCCACGGAGCCTTTGGGTAGATCAAGCCCGTCCACGTTGGCGACCCGGCCGGCTCCGTGCACGGCGAGGCGGCAGGCCAGCCGGAGGAGCTTGCCGTCCTTTTCCGCTTGAACGGTCAAGCCGCCTCCCGGTTCTGCCGCTATCGACTGCACCGCCGCTCCCAGATGGATGTCTACGCCGAGAGCCTCCGTCGCTTGGACGAGGCGGTCGACCAGATCCGGATCGAAGCCGGCCAGCGGCCGCTTCCCTCGATGCAGGATATGGACCTTCGCTCCGGCGCGCGCCGCCATATGGGCGAACTCGAACGAGATATATCCGCCGCCGATGAATACGATCTCCTCCGGCAGCTCCTCCAGCTCCAGGAATTCGTCGCTGGTCGCGAGCAGCTCTTCGCCTTCGATTCCGAGCGAGGCAGGCCGCGCTCCCGTGGCGAGAAGGATACGGCTTCCTTTCAGCCGGGCTTCGCCGACCTCGATGATATCCTCCGACGCGAACCTCGCCGTCCCTTTCCATACCTCAATGCCCGCCTCCCGGAATTCCTTCTCCCTGGATTCCGGCACGCCTTCGATAAAGCCGTTTTTGAAAGCCATCAGCTCCGGCCAGGAGATGGACGCATCGCCCGTTACGCCCTTGCCCTTCATTCGGCGGTTCCAATCCACCAGCTCCGCCGCGCCGGCCAGCACCTTCTTGGGATCGCAGCCGCGCAGGGCGCAGGTGCCTCCCAGAGGGCGGTTCTCGACGAGGGCGACCTTCCACCCCGCCTCCCGGCAGCGATGGGCCGCCGAAGCTCCCGCCGTCCCGCTTCCGACGACAACGAGATCGTATTCATGCACGCTCATGCCTGATTCCCCTCCCATGCTGAATTCATGCTGCAGATCGCCGCTTCATCCAGACGCTTGCCGGCTGACCTGATCCCATGTGCCGGCATCAAGCACGGCAATCGATTCTTCCCGCCTGCCGCCCCAAAATCAGCCTTCTCCTGCCGCCCGCCGGATCGAGCGCCGCTCCAGAGCCAGCAGCAGCTGGTTGACCGCGATCGCCAGCAGCGCGACAAGCACGGTTCCCCATACCATTTTGGGCACGGAGTTCTGGTAGAGACCCTCGAACAAAATGACGCCGAGCCCGCCCGCATTGATCCAGGCGGCGATCGTCGCGATGCCGATGATCGACAGCGAGGCGATCCGCACCCCGCCCAGAATGACGGGCAGCGCGAGCGGCAGCTCGATCCGCGTGAACAGCCGCCAGCGGCCGAAGCCCGCGCCGGCCGCCGACTCGCGAACGGCGGGCTCGATGGAGCGGAAGCCCGAGATTACGTTGCGGATCAGCACCAGCTGGCTGTACAGGACGAGCGCGGCCAGCGCCGGCTGCTTGCCGAGCCCCAGCAGCGGAATCAGCAAGGCGAACATGCCAAGGCTCGGAATGGCATACACGATTCCGAGCACCGCCAGGACAGGCACGGCGATGCGGCCGTGCCTGGACAGCCAGTAGCCTGCGGGCAGCGCGATCAGCAGCGCGATCGCCAGCGCCGAAGCCGACAGGAGCAGATGCTCCCAAAGGCCTTTCAGCAGATCGTCATAATGTCTCAGCAAATACTCCGACATCGGCTCCCCCCTCCCGAGGCTGGGGCTGAAGCCGGTCAAGCGTCAGCCGGCCAACAGCTTCCCCCTGCTCATTCACCACGGCCGCCTCGGAGGCTCCATGCCTCAGCATCTGCTCCAGCGCCGACTTCAGGCTGTCGGTGCGCTGGACGGACGGAGCCGACTCCGGCAGCATCGATTCCGCAGAGAGCGGAAGCATCCGGTCCTCCGCCTTCAGCAGCTCCAGCAGCTGGAACAGATCGTCTCCTCCCGTCAGCTGGCGCACGAAGTCGGTTGCCGGGCGGGTCAGAAGCTCCAGCGGCGTTCCAGCCTGCTCGATCACGCCGCCGTTCATGACGACGACGCGGTCGCCCAGCTTGAACGCCTCGCTGACGTCATGCGTGACGAACAGCACGGTGCGGCCGAGCCGCCGCTGGATGGCGAGCAGCTCATCCTGCAGCGAGCTGCGCGTGATGGCGTCGAGCGCTCCGAACGGCTCGTCCATGAGCAGCACCTTGGGATCGCCGGCCATCGCGCGGGCGATGCCGACGCGCTGCTGCTGGCCTCCGGATAGCTGCCTCGGATACCGCTTGCGCATGTCCTCCGGCAGCCGGACGAGCTCCATGAGCTCCGATACGCGGGCGGAGACGCGCGATTTGTCCCAGCCGAGAATGTCCGGCACGGTCGAAATGTTCTGCTCCACCGTCATATGCGGGAACAGGCCGGTCTGCTGGATGACATAACCGATGCCGCGCCTGAGCTCCGTCGCCGGACGCTCCCGGATATCCCGCCCGAACAGCGTGATGCTTCCCGAGGTCGGCTCGATGATGCGGTTCACCATTTTCAGCAGCGTCGTCTTGCCTGAGCCGGATGTGCCGAGCAGCGTGACGAACGAGCCTTCCTCCACGGCAAGCGAGACGTCCCGGACCGCCGGGTCGGCGGCCCCGGGGTACAGCTTGCTCACCCCTTTGAATTGTAGCGCCAGTCCGTTCATGGCCGATTCCCTCCTCCGCTTAGTCCAGCAGTCCCTGCTTCTGCAGGAAATCCTTCGCCACGTCCGCGTATTCCTTCTTGTCGATGTCCACCTGCGCGTTCAGCGCCTGCACCGTCTTGTTGTCCAGCTTGGCGGAGACGTCGTTCAGCACCTTCTCCACATCGGGGTTCTTCTCCAGGACGTCGCCCCGCACGACCGGCGCGACGAAGTACGGCGGCCAGAATTTCTTGTCGTCCTCAAGCAGCACAAGATCGGGATTGGTAAGGTCTCCGTCGGTCGTGAAGCCGACCGTCAAGTCCGCTTCTCCGTTCATGATGACGCGGTACTTCACGCCGTAGTCGAACAGCTTGATGCTTTTGAAGTCCATTTTGCCATAGAAGGAATTCAGACCCTTCAAGCCGTCCTCCCGCTCCTCGAACTCGGGAACGGCAGCCATCCGCAGCTGCGGAGCGAGCTTGGGCAGATCGGAGATCTTATGCAGGTTGTACTGGTCGGCGACTTTCTTGGTCGTGACCAGGCCCTGGGAGTCGTTGGCTTCCGTCGGCTTCAGCCAGACGAGGTTGAACTTCTCCTTGTATCCTTTGGCTACCTCGTCGTACACCGCTTGCGCATCCGTTTTCGGCGGCAGCTGCAGCACGTTGATGAGCCCCGTTCCCGTGTACTCCGGATACATGTCGATATCGCCCTTCTTGAGGGCTTCATGCGCGACGAGCGTGCCCCCGAGATTCAGCTTGCGGTCTACCTTGTAGCCCGCATGCTCCAGAGCGAGCGAGTACATCTCGCCAAGCACGAGCGATTCCGTAAAGTTTTTGGAGCCGACCGCGATCTCCGGCTTGCCGCTCCCGCTTGAGCCGCAGGCGCTCAGCATGGCGCCCATCAGAACAATCCCCGCTCCCAGCCAAGCTCTCTTCGCCAAGCTGTTCCTCTGCGTGTTCGTATTCATTCCCGACACCCCTTCTATATTCGTTGAAATTTCGATGCGTAACGCTCCAACCCGGACAGGACCAGCTCCATGAGGACAGCCAGCGCCGCGACCGGCAAAGCCCCGACCAGCAACATCGGGAAGTTGTACAAGCCCAGCCCGTTGATGATGAACGTCCCGAGTCCGCCGCCTCCGATGAACGCGGCGAGCGTCGCGCTCGCCACGACTTCCACGGCTGCTGTCTTCAGCCCGGAGATCATCAGCGGAGCCGCCAGCGGCAGCTCCACCCGGCGCAGCAGCCGCCCCGCTCCCATGCCCATGGCGGACGCCGCCTCCCGTACAGAGGGCTCGACCTTGCGGAAGCCGAGGTAGGTGTTGATGAGGATGGGCGGACAGGCCAGCAGCGTAAGCGCGGCGAGCGCAGGCGTGAAGCCGGTGCCCAGGATCGGGAGCAGGATGACGAGAACGGCCAGGCTCGGAATGACCCGCAGCGAGTTGAACAAGCCCATGACGGGCGCTGTCAGCCGGCTGTATTTGGCGCAGAGGACTCCGAGAGGAATGCAGATGGCAGCAGCGATCAGAAGCGCGTACAAGCTGATCGTTACATGGGTCTGCACGGCTTCCCCGAACCGCTCCCGGTTTTCCGTTATGTACCGATATGCTTCCGCAACCATGAATTCCCCGCCTTCCCTAAAAGACAATCTATAGTAGATACCCTATCCAACCCGCCCTCCAATCAGACCTGGCGCGACAACATTTTCCGGGCATAACCAAAAGCCAGCCGAATGCAGGCTGGTTTTTGGTTCACAGAAGGAAGTGCGCCGTGGATCCGCCGGCCCGGCTTAGAGGCCTCCGTGCCGGCTGAATCGGCTTGAGCCCACGGAATGAAAGGGAAAAACGGCTGCACCGTCCTTGCTATCAATGTCATTCCCAAGGGTGGTCCACGCCGAGAAAATCGGCAAAACGCTTGGATTCCTGGCGGCGCCGCCGGCGGATCTCCGCTCTAGCCGGAGCGGACTCGAACAGCTTCTTCTCCTCCTCCGTCTCCGGCACGATATCGGGCACCGGCGCCGGACGCTTGTCCGGCCCCATGGCCACGAACGTCAGGAAAGCCGTTGCCGCAACCATCCGCTCCCCGGTCATGAGATCCTCCTTGACGATCTTCACGAACACCTCCATCGACGACCGGCCGCTCCAGGCGACATAGGCCTCCATCGTAATGCTGTCGGTCGGGCGGATCGGGTGGAGAAAGTCGACGGAATCCGTCGATGCGGTCACGGTCGGCATCCGGCAATGCTTCATCGCCGCGATGGAGGCGATATCGTCGATATAGGCCATCAGCTTGCCGCCGAACATCGTCTGATGGTTGTTGACATCCGGCGGGAAGATGCGGGCGGTTTTGAAGCAGCGGGACTGGCGGACGAATTTGGCTGGCTGCATGGATGATTTCCTCCTATGCTCTCATTGCTTCATCGGAACTTAATCAACCTTTTCATTATGGTGATAAAAGCTCATGTTGATGCTCTTCCAGCTTGATTGCGAGCACAAAAAATCCTTTACAATAAGTTAACGACCCAAAGCTGTTCTTGCATGCACAATTGCAAGGCAGAGAAGGACTTCGACCTAATGCTGAAGATGTGCTCCGTAAGACATTTCAAGAGGAATTGGGGCTCACGTCAATCTCGGCAGCTCAGCTCAGTCGTATGCACAAACAGGTGAATCCAGAGCTACTCCAGCAGGTGTTTGAGCGTCTTGTTAAATGGATATTTGCAAAATCGTATGGCGATGAGTCGGGGCGTGGTAGAGATTATCGACTCGTCAAACGGTGGCTCTCTGTTTACAAAAGTACAAAAGGGCAGCGTTTCGCAAGACAAAAGCGGGCATCAAACTCCATCTGCGCCTGGCATTTGTCGGTGAACATGATGTTATACCGGACAAGGCGACGATTACAGCGGCTAAGAAGAAGGACTGCACTCAGCTTGATGAGCTTGTCTTCGAACCTGCTCACGTATGCTTCTGTCGGTACACTGATGGGTTGTAAATGGATTGAATTTAATAAATTTGAAGAAATGTATTACGTATTGACCACTACTTCTTTCTCTGTGACCCATCCAGGAAACTGAACTTTATCGAATGTCCATCCCCTGCTAGTTATTAATGATTTAAAATCGAGCATTATCATTTACATTTTTGTATATTTTATTGCTATAAGGAAAACATATATTGAACCCCATTGGCGAAAGAAAACAACGGGACAGAACTAAGCTTTGTCGATTACTATAGGGTTTCGGCAGCTCGCTTGAGTGAGTACTGTTTTGGGTTAGTCTTGGCTCCGTCCCTTTTTTGCCATTTCCACGTCCTGCGGGTTGGTCGCAAATGAAAATACATAAGCGTAGGCCGTCTGAAGGGCAATTTTGAAAGGACGGGTCGATTTGCGGGTCTTGGTTAAGAGCTGCCCTCCCTGTAGACTGGTTATAACTGCACAAGCTAGTTCAGCCGGGTCAGACTCGGCCCGAAGATCACCCCGCTCTTTCATCTTGCTAAATCCATCAATAAAGTACTGCTCCCATTCATCAAAAGAATGCACCAGGGCCACCCTGGCTGTCTCGTCCTGGTCGGCTAGTTCGCTAGCCAATGAACCGAGCGGGCATCCTCCCAGGCTCTCGCTGCTTTCCTTCAAGTCTATAATCGTCGTTCTCCATTTTTCCAGGTTTTCCCATGTATCCAGATGTTCCAGGAGAGGCAGCTGCGCACCCAGCACATTGACGGTTTGCCGCTCAATAACCGCCAGGATCAACTCTTCCTTATTGGAAAAATAGTGATAGAGCTGGCTTTTACTGACAGAAGCTGCGGCCCTCATATCGTCCATACTGGTACCCCGGACGCCTTTTTCGTAAACAAGTTGGGCTGCCTGATTCAGAATACGCTCTCTGCTGTTCTGCCCGCGTGAAGTTAAAGACCCGTTGTTTGGCATAAGCTTTCTTCCCTCTTCCTTTCTCATTCTTTTGGCCGTAATCTCCTATCCTGAAAGTATAGTACGATTTTTACCGATATTATATCATGAACTGGACTGTTTGGTCCATTAATGTTACTATGGACTAAGTAGTCCATTTTTCATCACACAAAGTTTAAAATCAGCAAAACAACCCTAACCTCAGAAGGAGAATCCACATGGAACATTCGATTGCACTCGTCACAGGCGCCACCTCCGGGCTCGGTTATGCGGCAGCCCGCAAGCTCGCCATCGAGGGCTACCGCCAGGTCATCGTCACCGGGCGCAGCCTGGCCCGGGTTCAAGAAGCGGCCGCTCAACTCGCGGCTGAGACCAAGACACAGGTTTTCACTCCGCTGGAGCTGGATCTGGACGCACCGACCAGCGTTCAATCCGCCCTCGCCGAGCTGGTCAAACGAGGTCGGCCGGTTGATTTCTTGCTGCTCAATGCGGGGCTGGTTCCCTTCAAGCAGCGCAAGATTACCGCGGCGGGCGTCGAGGCATCTCAGGCCCCGCTCATTGGTCATCATGAACTGACTGTCGGGTTGCTCAATGCCAACCTGCTGAGTCCCGACGCGCGGATTGTTATCGCCGGCGCGGAGCCTGCCCGAGGGGGCGTGCCCATGTTCAAATACACCGACCTGCCCGCCTTCGCGGCCAAATACCATCAAGGCGACCGAACCGCCGCTGTTGAAGCTCTGATTCGCAACGGGCCGAACGTGAAGTACGTGCCCAACAATGCGTATGCCGACGCGAAGCTGATCATCGCTTGGTGGGTCGCGGCGTTGGCGCGCCGGCTGCCGTCCGGCATGGCTGTGTACGCTGTATCGCCCGGTGGGGCGACCGCCACCAACGTGAAGCGAAGCGCTAGCCCTCTGTTGAAGTATGTGTTTATCCCCATCGTGAACCTCATTCCCGGCATGAACCAGACGCCGGAAACCGCGGCCAGTCGCTACATCCAGGCGTCGGAGTTCGGAACCGACGTCTCAGGGCAATTCTTCGCCTCGGCCAAAGGGAAGTTCTCAGGCCCAATCGAGGTGCAGCTCGAGCCCCACCTCCACGATCGCGCCAACCAGGAAGCCGCGTGGCAAGCCGTCGTCAAGGTCTCCGGCGTCGACTTGTCTTAGTGTCTCCGGCGTCCTTGTCTTATCGTATATTCCAAAAGTTAGGATACCTATGAGTGTTTGAATAATGAGGCGGGTTACGAGAGAAATCGTAACCCGTTCTTTATTTTCATCATTTGACAATGCAGCTTCGGACCGATTTTATACATAGGGCTTGCTGAACAATTCTTTAAAGGAAGGAAATTCAGGGCTTGCTTCAATTCTAATTCAAAAATCTTTGCACTCCTTTCATTTAATTCATATGGCCATTTGAGGTAGAAAACCCAGGAAAATCGATGGATATTCAATTAAATACATATTTTGTTAGTTCATAATTTATCTGTATGAGAAATTCATAATCGCTTTCTCTCCTAAAACGAAATTCTTCTATGGTTCACAGAGCAAGTAAACTGCGGCGTCAGCCTTCAACCGTCGAAGTCCTGCACGACGAAAATGACAAAATGCAGATCATTTTTTTAAGCTTGTCTGCTGAAGGCAGCATCATAGCTTGGTCTCTCGTACTTGATCTACTTGTTCGGCTGTACCTTTCAACCGCAATCTGCAACTGAGGGTCGATTTGTATCCGGATACAATTAACTTTTGCCGTCCGGCAGGGATTTGTTACCGCTTTCAAGAATATAATGCTGAATAAATTCATCCTTGCCTACATCACCGATTCTCATTCCAAGCCGATTGAAAGAGGAGATGAATGCGCATGAGTTGGAGTCTGGCCGAAATATTGGAGAACAGCGCCGCAAGCCACCCCCTGCGCCCCGCCTACGTCTGGGGCGGCCGGGAAACAAGCTATTCCGAGCTGATGGACCAAGTGATGCGGTGCGCGTCGGGGCTCGCTTCGAACGGAATCGTCAAGGGAGACAAGGTCGTGCTGCTCCTCGGCAATTCGCCCGATTTCGTCATCGCCTATTACGGCATCCTGCGCATCGGCGCCGTCGCGGTGCCGGTCAACCCGACCTACACGCCGGAGGAGATCGCCTACGTGCTGGACAACAGCCGTGCCCGCGCCGTCATTGCCGCCGCTCCTCTTGAGCCGGTCTTCCATGCTCTGCGCCCCCGCCTTCCGGAGCTGAAGCTTGTCGTCCTCACCGGAGCCGGCACGTCTTGGGATGAGCTTCTGGACGCTGGCGGCGGCAATCTTGAATCCGCTTACATCAAAGATGACGATACGGCGGTCATTCTCTACACCTCAGGTACGACAGGCAAGCCGAAGGGAGCGATGCTCTCCCATCGGAACTTGGCGACCAACGCGGAATCGGTCCATTCCATGTTCAAAATCAATCATGAGGACCGCGCCGTCGTCGTGCTGCCGATGTTCCATATCTACTCCATGACGGTGTGCGTCAACGCTCCGCTCGCAGTCGGAGCAGCGCTCATCATCATGCCGCGCTTCCAGCCGGCCGAAGTCATCCGCACGATCCGCGAAGACAGGGCGACGATGTTCTCCGGCGTGCCGACGATGTACAGCTTCCTGCTGCAATTCCCCGGAGCGTCGGCCGCAGACTTCGCGGGCATCCGGCTCTGCTCCTCCGGAGGCGCCTCGCTGCCGCTCGAAGTGCTGAACAGGTTCGAGGAGAAGTTCCAGACCGTCATCTATGAAGGCTATGGATTGTCCGAGGCGAGCCCGGTCACCGCCTTCAACCCTCTCGGAGGCATCCGCAAGCCGGGCTCCATCGGCGTGGACATCCCGAACGTGATCAACAAGGTCGTGGATTCGGAAGGGCGCGAGGTGCCTCGCGGCGAGGTCGGAGAGCTGATCGCGCAAGGACCGAACATCATGCAGGGCTACCTCGGCATGCCGGAAGCGACGGCGGCGACGCTCCGGGACGGCTGGCTCTACACAGGCGACATGGCCCGGATGGACGAGGAAGGCTATATCTTTATCGTCGACCGCAAGAAGGACATGATCAACGTCGGCGGCTTCAACGTTTATCCGCGCGAGGTGGAGGAAGTCATCTACCAGCATCCGGCCGTATTCGAGGCGGCGGTCGTCGGCGTGCCCGACGAGGTGTTCGGCGAGAGGGTCAAGGCGTTCGTCGTGCGGAGCGACGAATCGCTGTCGGTGGAGGACCTGCTGGCGTTCTGCCAGTCCCGTCTCGTCAAATACAAGATTCCGACGATCGTCGAGTTCCTGGCGGAGCTGCCGAAGAACAGCTCCGGCAAAACGCTCCGGCGGGCTCTGAGGGAAAAGTGACGCTTCGTGCCCGGCCCGCTGTTCCGGAGATTTCCTTGATTCATGAACAAGCAAAAAACGGCAGATCCTCGGGATTTGCCGTTTTTTGCGGATATTCATGCTGCTGACGATTAAGCGGGACAACCGTTGATGCCGTTGACTTCCAGGAGCTGCATCATTCACGCGGTTAACGGTCAACGGATCGATTCCTCTGCCCTGCGGGAGCCAGAGGGGCTTTCCCGCCGCCGGCATGACTTCCGCCCCGGGTAGCGAGGAACACGCCCCCGAGAATGACGGCCAGCCCCGCGAGCAGATTCCAGTGAAGAGGCT
>Ga0194137_10000429_pt1 | contig 28436 bp, 23 predicted proteins | sample TARM_MetaG_T3_14_FD_134025 | JGI IMG/M metagenome (GOLD analysis project Ga0194137, IMG submission 134025) | Freshwater microbial communities from Pennsylvania, USA, analyzing microbe dynamics in response to fracking - TARM_MetaG_T3_14 (version 2) | ecosystem: Environmental > Aquatic >... | reverse complement strand
GAGCTGCTGGGTGGCTGGTTCAGCAGGGCCAGCGTGACCTTTTGGAAGCCCGGGGTGGGTTTCAGCTGCGACTTCAAGCAGCTGTGGATGGAGTACGGCGAACGCGGCGAGGCCTCGCCGCGTCTGATCCGCACCCTGTTCTGGTACGTGCTGACGCTGGCCGTCATGCTGCTGCTGTTCTTCGGCATCAACGACGGCCAGACCCCCGAGGTGCCGGCGCGCGGCCGCGAGCACCGCAGCCTGGTGAAGGTGACGCTGTACGCGGCCCTTTTGCTGCTGCCCCTGCTCATCGTGGCGGTGGCCGATGCGACGGTGCTGCTGACACGCTTCGTGCGCCATCTGAACGCCGGCCGCAGCTTCTACCCGCCCGAGACCATCGCGCAGTTCGCCAACGCGCTGGGCGACGAGCACAAGGCGCTGTGGGCGCAGCGCTTCTGCGCCAAGCCGGAAGACCGGAGTAAGGACGGCAGCGGCTTCGCCATGCACACCCTACTGGATGACTGGATCGACGTGCAGGTGGTGGCCCGGCGCAGCACGCCGGTCGCTAGGCTGGTGATCGGGCCCTTTGTCGTGCTGGCCCTGCTGGTGGTGGCGCGCAGCCGCCTGTTTGACAACTGGGCGCTGACGCCGGCCATCGCCGTGGGCGTGAGCTTCTACATCGCGGTGCTCATCGGCCTGACCGTTTTGCTCAAGCAGGCCGCCGAGAACACGCGCGGCCGGGCGCTGGAATCCATGCAGGCCGACCTGCGCTGGATGGCCGGCAGCGGCGCGCCGCTGAACGGCCTGGTGGAGCCCTTCAAGCGGCTCATTGCCCAGGTCGAGAACGAGCAGCACGGCGCCTTCGCCTCCTTCTTCGACCAGCCCCTGCTGAAGGCCATCCTCGTGCCGCTCGGCGGCGCGGGCGGCACTCAGCTGTTCGACTATCTGCTGCTGGCGCGCTAGCCAGATCACCCTCTGGCGAATTCAAGCCCTAGAACCGCGGTTGGCGGTGCGGCACTTCCCCCGTCCATACGATGGTGTTCGGGGTCAAGTGGTCTAGGTTGTTAGGAGGCGCATCCGGCATCGCCGCTACTTCCATGCCGGCCACTGGAGCGAGACATGACCTTCGACCAAAGATTGTTAGCCCTCATCGGCCGCCGCCTACCGGCCATCTTCGACGTCATTCCACGCGGGCCCCAGGGCCTGGCCCTGCAGGACCGCGTCAGCGCCGCAGCGCTCAATCCCCAGCCGCTGCCACCCGGCCCGCCCGAGCTGGTCGGTGCCGCGCTTGCTCAGGAATTCGCCCATATGGCCTTTGTCAGCGACCGGCTCGGTCAGACCTGGAAGACCATGAGCCAAGACCTGGACGACTGGTGCCCGACGCAGCCACGCAAGATCAAGTGGCCCGTGAACTGGCCGCCGCTGCCGGAGCCCGATCCGCATCCCAACTGGTTCGCCGAGCTGCATCTGGGCTTTGCGGCCAAGCTGTCGGCTATCTCGGCCGACTATGCCGGCACGCCGCTGGCAGCGACGCTGGATCGCGCTATCAACCGTTCCATCGACGCGCTGGCGCAGTTGCGCGCGCAGTGAGGCGAATCAGCCGAGTAAGCTGTCGATGGCCTGCATGGCCCGCGCGAGGCGCTCGGCCTGCGCCTCACCCTGGATATCGAGCCAGGGCAGGCCATGGTCGGACAGGGACGCCCGCAGGCGGGCGTCAAAGCGCGCCCGCACCGCGGGCCCGTCCCGCAGGAAGCCATCGGCCTCCCACGGCAGGTCAGGTGCGCATAGCAGGATCAGATCGCAGCGTCGCTGGAAAGCGAGGGCGTCACCCAGCAGTGCGTCGTCATTGAAATAGTGCTGGCTGCACAGGGCCGTGATCAGTGGCGTCGTGTCGCAGATGACGAGTTCATGCTCGCGGGCGGCCTCCTCGATGCGCGCGGCCTGTTCGGCGGCGATATGGGCCTGCTCGTGCTGATGCGGCGTGCGGCCATGGGTGGCACACCACTCGCGCAGGTATTCGGTGACAAGGCCGGCGTTGAAGTGTTGGGCCAAGGCCGGCGCCAGCGTGGACTTGCCAGTGCATTCGGCGCCGAGCAGGGTGATCAGGCGTGCCGTCAAGCCCGTCTCCAGGCGCGCCAGCCGATTACGCTCATGGGGATGAAGCCGGCGTAGAGGATGACTGTCAACCAATAGCCCTTGAGGCCGAACAGCACGACGCTGACCGCGTTGACGACGATCCAGGTCGGCCAGTTTTCTTCGTATTTGCGCGCCAGCAGCCATTGGCCGAGCAGGCTGGCGACCGTCGGGAAAGCGTCCCAATACGGCAGGGGGCTGTCGGTGGCCTTGGACAGGAAGATACCCAGCAGCGGCCAGGCGGCCAGCGTCAGCAGCAGCGGTTTGACCAGGCCATGGCGGCCGAGGCGGCGCACCGTCAGCGCCTCGCCCTCGCGTGTGCGGCCGAACAGCCACTGCCACCAGCCCCAGAGGGCCAGCGCGGCGAATACGAGCTGCAGCGAGGCCTCGCCGTAGAGCTTGCCGTCCCAGAAGAAGCCGAAGTACATCAGCGAGCTGATGAGGGCCAGCGGCCACGCGAGTGGGTTGACCCGCATGTTGCAGACTACCATCCAGATGGCCAGCACGAAGGCGACCAGCTCCAGCCAGGAGGTGGGGCTGCCGAAAGCGGTGAAGGCCGGCGCCAGCAGCGCCGCCCAGGCGGCGGCCAGCATCAGCGCCTGGCCGATGAGGCCGCGCTCGGGGCCAGCGGCACGTAGACCTCGTCGGACTTGATCATGCCGAGATCGAAGCGCGCCTTCTCCTCGACCATTTCCAGGCCCTCGCGCAGGTCGCGCAGTTCGGCCTGCAGTTGGGCATTGCGGGCCCGGGCCTTGTCGTTGTCGGCCTGGGCCTTGCTCAGCTCCTCGCGGAGCTGGGCGACGTGCGGAATACTGCCCCGGCCCACCCAGAGCTGGGCTTGGATGGCGATCAGGAAGAGCGCCAAGACGGCAGCGAGTGCTTTCATGCCAGCACCCATGCGCCGCTGGCGCCCGCCTTTGCGGGCCGAGCGCCGGGCCGCTCCCTAGACGGCCCGCGCTGGCGATGAGCATGCGGCTCGAAGCCGCATGCATCGCCGTCCCCTCGGGGGACCGACCAGACTCGCTCGCGTCCAGCGATGCGAGGGTGGGCGAGGGGCAGGATCACTTGAGGTTGTAGAAGGCGGCACGGCCGGGGTAGACCGCGACGTCGCCCAGGTCTTCCTCGATGCGCAGCAGCTGGTTGTACTTAGCCATACGGTCCGAGCGCGACAGCGAGCCGGTCTTGATCTGGCCGGCATTCAGGCCGACGGCGATGTCGGAGATGGTGCTGTCCTCGGTCTCGCCCGAGCGGTGCGACACGACGGCGGTGTAGCCGGCGCGCTTGGCCATCTCGATGGCGGCGAAGGTCTCGGTCAGCGTGCCGATCTGGTTGATCTTGATCAGGATGGAGTTGGCGATGCCGCGCTCGATGCCCTGCTGCAGGATCTTGGTGTTGGTGACGAAGAGGTCGTCGCCGACGATCTGCACGTTCTTGCCCAGGCGGTCGGTCAGGATCTTCCAGCCGTCCCAGTCGCCTTCGGCCATGCCGTCCTCGATGGAGATGATGGGGTATTTGTCGACCCAGGTGGCCAGCATGTCGGTCCACTCCTGCGAGCTCAGCTGGATGCCGCCTTCGCCTTCGAGCACATACTTGCCGTCCTTGTAGAACTCGCTGGCGGCGCAGTCCAGGCCGATGGCGATCTGGTCGCCGGCGCGGTAGCCGGCCTTGTCGATGGCTTGCAGGATCAGCTGGATGGCGGCCTCATGGCTCTCGACGCTGGGGGCGAAGCCGCCCTCGTCACCGACGGCAGTGGAGATGTGCTTGTCGTGCAGGATCTTCTTCAACGCGTGGAAGACCTCGGCGCCCCAGCGCAGGGCCTCGCGGAACGACGGCGCGCCCACGGGGATGATCATCAGCTCCTGCAGGTCCAGGCTGTTGTTGGCGTGGGCGCCGCCGTTGATGACGTTCATCAGCGGCACGGGCAGCTGGTTGCCGTTCATGCCGCCGAAGTAGCGGTACAGCGGCAGTCCGGATTCTTCAGCGGCGGCGCGGGCCACGGCCATGGAGACGGCCAGCATGGCGTTGGCGCCCAGGCGGCTCTTGTTCTCGGTGCCGTCCAGGTCAATCAGGGTCTTGTCCAGGAAGGCCTGCTCGGAGGCGTCCAGGCCTAGCACGGCCTCGGAGATCTCGGTATTGATGTGCTCGACGGCCTTCAGCACGCCCTTGCCCAGGTAGCGGCCCTTGTCGCCGTCGCGCAGTTCGATGGCTTCGCGCGAACCGGTGGATGCACCCGAAGGCACGGCCGCGCGGCCCATGACGCCGGACTCCAGCAGCACGTCGCACTCGACGGTGGGATTGCCGCGGCTGTCGAGGATTTCTCGGCCGACGATGTCAACGATGGCGCTCATTCAATGTCTCCAGGAAGTGAAATTCGGGCGGGCGCAAGTGTGCCAAGCGGGCGTTACCGTGTCACAACAAGCGGCCTTGCATCGGGGCGAGAGTTTAGTTGCTCGGCCCCACGGGGCCCTGGCGCCACAGGCGCCAGGTGACGATGCCCAGGCCCAGCACGCCCAGAGCCAGCACGCCCCACAGCAGCAAGCGGCGCGGCGGCAGCGTGGGTTCGGTGGTCGCCGCCGCGGGCAGGGATGTGAAGGCGCCAAGCCGGGACTGGCCGAGTCGTGATTGCTCGCGGGTCCAGTCCGGCACCACATCGGACAGCGGGCGCGGGCCGCTGTCGGCAGCGGCGGCGCCGACCTGCAGGCTGAAAGGCGCTTCGCCCTGGGCGGCCCAGACGATGCGGTTCACGCGCACGGTCCAGTTCAGGCGCAGGCTGCTCGCCGGCGGCAGCGCGGTGCCTTGCGGGGGCAGCAGGCGCAGTTCGCTGGCGCTCAGCCCCAAGGTCAGGGCGGGCGCGGTGTCGGCCGTCGCGTTGCCGCGGTCGACGCGGTAGAAGACGCTGCGGGCGACAGTCTGCCACTGCGACTTGTCGCCGGCGCGCGTCTGTATCTGCACGGGCAGCACCCAGGTGCCCTGGTTGCCTGCCAGGGTCAGGCCGGTCAGCGGCTGCGGACCACCCAGGGCAATGACCCAGCCGCCATCGGCATCAGGCGCAGGCAGGGCGGCGCTGCGCGTCAGCTGCTGTGGCGCAATGCCGGCGGGCTGGGTCAGCAGCGTGGCGGCCTCGGGCTGGACGGCATGGCTGGCGTCTTCCCATAGCAGGCGCAGATAGCGCTGCGGACGGCCCGGCAGGTTCACCAGCGGCTGAGTCAGCGGCGCGCCCTCGGTCGTGCGCAGGCCCAGCAGCTGGCCGGTGCCCAGCCATTGCCAGGACTGCAGGTCGGCGCTGGTTTCCAGGCGGTAGCCGGACTGGAAGGGTGCCGCGGTCTCGGGCCAGCGCAAGCGCAACTGGCGCGGCTCGGCGGGCCAGGCAGTGGGTTCGCCCAGGTCCATCAGCCAGCCGGCGGGCAGGCGGTTGGGCGGCGCGGAGGCGGCCGTCGTCGGCGCGGGCGGCAGCGGGGCCAGTTGGAGCTCGCGGTCCGGCGTGGCCAGCAGGCCGTCCGGCAGCAGCGCAAAGGGCACGCGGCGGCCCTGGGCGTCGAGCAGCTGCCAGTCGCGCAGTTCGGCGCCGGCGCTGTGCTGCCAGGCCTCGGCCGTGGCCTCCAGCGTCAGGAAGGGGGCGGCCTGGGTGATCTGCACCGGCGCGCGGTGAGGCGCGGCGGCGGCCGAAGCGGCCGCCAGCAGCAGCACCAGCTCAAACAGGCTTTTTCTCATCGTGTGAAGAGCCAGGCAGAGGCGCGACATAGCCGATGACCAGCATCAACATGCCCACGCCGATGAAGGAGACGATGCGCAGCACGGTGCCGCTGCCAGACAGGTCGAAGAGCATCAGCTTCAGCACGACGGCGCCCAGCAGCACGGCACCGGCAAGCCAGGGCGTGCGCTGCTGGCGGCGCGTGCCCATCAGCATCAGCACCAGGGCCAGCGTGCTCCACAGCAGGGCCAGGCCGGTCTGCACGCCGCGCGATGCCAGCCAGCTGTTGACGTGATAGGGCACGTCGCCCCAGTAGTGGAAGCTGCGGATCAGCATGCCGTTGAGCCACAGAAAGGCCAGGCCGGCTGGCGTGGCCCAGAGTTGTGTCGGCAGCTTTAACTCGGCGGCGGCCCCGCTGCGCAGCCAGGCGGCGATGGCGAGCAGGGCGCCGGCAATGCCGAGGTCCAGCGGACTCAGCAGCGGGACATAGGGCAATGGCGCCGCATTGCCGGGACTGGCCAAGTTGGCGATCAGCACCCAGGCCGCCAGGGCCAGGCAGAGCACGCCGGCGCCCGTCTGTGCATAGGCGGGAGGCGCCAGGCGCAGCGGCCAAGCTTGCTTGAGGGGCGCGCGCCGCTGCTGGCGCAGCACCGCGGCCAGCAGCAGGGCGGGCACCAGCAGCCAGCCCAGCCAGCCCCAGGCGCCGCCGCCGTCGCCGTCGATATTGCCGAGGTCGGCCGTCCAGTAGCGGCCCTGCAAGGCGCCGAGCGTGGCGAAGGCCAGCAGGCTGCCGGCATGGGTGGCATGGCGCAGCGGATCGGGCCAATGCGGTGCCGTGCGCTGCAGCACCCAGGCCTGGGCGGCCCAGGCCAGTGGCAGGGCCCACACGCCGCCGGCCGATAGCGGCGCGCCGTGCAGCACAGCGCCGAGGGCCCCCAGTGTTGCCCAGGCCGGCAGCAGCAGCGCCGTCGGCCAGGCCGCCGCGGGCCAACGCCAGAGTGCTTGCAAGCCGAGCAGGACGGCACTGCCCGCGGCGACCAGTGCGATGCGGATGGCCCATTCGTGGCGCTCCGGCACCCAGGCCCACAGCACCACGCCTGCCGCCACGGCGAGCCACAAGGTGCCCCAGCCGATCAGCCCGAATGCGCCAAGCGCATGTGCGGGGCGGCGCGCGTCCAGACCGAACAGGCGCGCGCTGCCGAGGCCGGCGGCGGCGATCAACAAGGCGTTCAGCAACTGCGTCGGCGCTAGGGCATCAGCGAAGTCCTCGGACAGAGACTTCATCAAGGTGAGGCCGCCCAGGGCCATCAGCGCCAGGCCGCCGGCCAGCACGCGGTCGCGGCGCTGGCGCAGGCCCAGCCAGACGGCGCCCAGGCCTTCCAGCGCCCAGGCGCCGGCCGTGGCTTCAGCGCTGAGGGCGAATGGAATGACCAGCGTGCCGAAGACGGCGCCCAGCGCCAGGAAGGCTTCGAAGATGCGGGCGTGCGCGGTGCGTTTGCGTGCCCAGGCCGCCAAGCCGACATAGGCCACGCCGGCCAGGAAGGCTGCGACGGCGATGGCCATGGCATCCGGGCGCAGCAGCAGGTATTGCATGGCCGCGCCCAGGGCCGGCATTCCGAAGAGCAACGTGGACTGCAACCACAGCTCGGGCTCCTGGGCTTGGCGGCCCGGCATCAGCAGCACGGCAGTGAAGAGCAGCCAGTAGGCGAACAGCCAGCCCTGTGCCACAGCGTAGTCAGCCGGCGTGTAGCTTTGCGCGGCCCAGGCACTGGCGACCAAGGCCGTGAAGCCGAAGGCAATCAGGTTGAGCCGCGGCCAGTGCTTGAACCAGGCCACCAGGGCGACGCCGAGGCCGAGCACGAAGTAGTAGGCCAGCAGCATGGCGATGGCGCCGCTGCCGGCGGACAACAGCAGCGGCGTCGCATAGCCGCCCAGGGCGGCGGCGACGGCCAGGGCCTGGGCGTCCTGGCGCACGGCCAGCAGGGCCGCCAGCAGCGAGACGGCCAGCATCAGCACGAAGACCAGGGCCAGCGGCTCCAGCCCGGCCAGCTTCACCGCGGCGAACAGGGTCAGGTAGACGATGCCCACGCCACCGCCCTGCAGCAGCAGGCCATAGGCGCGCGAGCGGATGCGCAGCCGCCAGCCCACCACCAGCAGCACCGCACCGGTGATGCCGATGCCGGCCAGGCGCACTTCCAGTGGCACGGTCACATGCTCGGCGGCGAAGCGGGCCAGGAAGACCAGCCCCAGGAAGAGCATGGCCAGGCCCACCTTGACGATGGTGTTGGCCGCGGCGAGGCGCTGGGCCCAGGCGGGCATGGGGAGGGGGCGGCGCGGCGGCGGTTCCGGTGGCGGCTTCGGGCTGGGAGCCGGGGCGGCGACGGGCGTTTCGACGTCGAGCGACAAAGGCACCGTGGCCACCTCAACCGGCTGCGGCGCGCCCTCCAGTGCCTGCATGGGCGACGGGATGGATTGGGGTGCCGACACTGGCGGTGCAGCGGGCTGGGGCGCCGTCTCCAGCGGCGTGGGCGTGCGGGTCTTCAGCCGCTCTTCCAGATGGGCGATGCGCTGACCCAGTTCCATCTGGCGCCAGCCCAGCCAGCCCACGGCGGCGCCGAGGAAGGCGCCGCTCCAGTTTTCCGACGCCAGACTGCCGAACAGCGCGCCCAGCAGCAGTGCGACGATGGCCACGAGGCTACACGCCTTCGATCAGCACCATGCGCATGACCGCAATACCCTCACGGGCCTGCCGCGCCGCGCCGTACTCGGATGAGCCGTAGAAGGCCTGCGCCGCTTCTGGCGTTGGGAACTTGAGCAGCACGACGCGCTCCGGCGTCCAGTCGCCTTCGAGCACCGTCACCTTGCCGCCGCGCACCAGCACCTCGGCCCCGTGCTCTTTCATCGCCAGCGTCGAGAGGCGCCGATAGTCCTCGTACTGTGCCGGGTTGTTGACCTTGACGTTGGCGAGGATGTAGGCGGCCATGGTTCTCAGCAGCTGAAGTCGTTCTGACGAAGGCGAAAGTTAACCCATGCCAGTTCGTCGAAATGATTTCCCCTCAGCAGGAGAAATCATTTTCGAGCAGCGGCTGTTTCTTCACGACGCGATCCAGCGCCACCAACTGCTCCAGCAGCGTCTTCATGTGCTTGAGCGGAACGGCGTTCGGCCCGTCGCTGAAGGCCTCGGCCGGGTTGGGGTGGGTCTCCATGAAGAGGCCCGCCACGCCCACACCGACGCCAGCACGTGCCAGCACGGGCACCATCTCGCGGGCGCCGCCGCTGGTGCCGCCGAGGCCGCCGGGCTTCTGTACCGAGTGGGTGATGTCGAAGACCACCGGGGCACCGGTGTCACGCATCAGCGCCAGGCTGGTCATGTCGGCGACTAGGTTGTTGTAGCCGAAGCTGACGCCGCGTTCGCAGGCCAGGAAGCTGTCCTCGGGCAGGCCCTTTTCCGCGGCGGCGGCACGGGCCTTGTCGATGACGTTTTTCATGTCCCAGGGCGCGAGGAACTGGCCCTTCTTGATGTTGACCGGCTTGCCGCTCTGCGCGACCGCACGGATGAAGTCGGTCTGCCGGCACAGAAAGGCCGGCGTCTGCATCACGTCGACGACGCTGGCGACCTCGGCCACCTGCGAGCTGTCGTGCACGTCCGTCAGCACCGGCAGGCCGGTCTGGCGCCGCACCTCGTCGAGGATCTTGAGGCCGGCTTCCATGCCGACACCGCGCTTACTGGTGCCCGACGACCGGTTGGCCTTGTCGAAGGAGCCCTTGTAGATCAGCGGAATGCCGAGACTCGCGCAGGTCTCCTTCAGCAGGCCGGCTACATCCAGCGTCAGCTGCAGGCCTTCAATGGAGCAGGTACCGGCGATCAGGAAGAAGGGTTTGTCGAGGCCGACGTCATATCCGCAGAGCTTCATGGTCAGGCCGCCTTGTGTTTATGGTCCAGCGCCGCCTTGATGAAGGCCGTGAACAGTGGGTGGCCGCCCCAGGGCGTGGACTTGAACTCGGGGTGGAACTGCACGCCGACGAACCAGGGGTGCACCTCGCGCGGCAGCTCGACCATCTCGGTCAGCTTCTCGCGCTGGGTTATGGCCGAGATGACGAGGCCGGCCTTCTGCAGGCGGTCGAGGTAGTGCTCGTTGGCCTCGTAGCGGTGGCGGTGGCGCTCGTTGACGACGGGGCCATAAATGTCGCGCGCCAGCGTGCCTTCCTTGACGTCGGAGCTCTGAGCGCCAAGGCGCATGGTGCCGCCGAGGTCGCTGTTCGCATCGCGCTTCTGGATGCTGCCGTCGGCGTCCTGCCACTCGTCGATCAGCGCGATGACGGGATGGGGCGTCGCGGGATCGAACTCGGTGGAGTTGGCGTTCTCGAGACCGGCCATGTGGCGGGCGTACTCGATAGTCGCGACCTGCATGCCCAGGCAGATGCCGAGGTAGGGCAGCTTGCGCTCGCGGGCGTACTGGGCGGCCAGTATCTTGCCTTCCACGCCGCGTTTGCCGAAGCCGCCAGGCACGAGGATGGCGTCGTACTTGCCAAGCTCGCCAGCGGTCTCGGGCGTCAGCGTCTCGCTGTCGACGTACTCGATCTTGACGCCGGCATGGTTGTGGATGCCGGCATGGCGCAGCGCCTCGTTGAGCGACTTGTAGGAGTCCGACAGGTCGGTGTACTTGCCGCACATGGCGATGGTGACCTCTTCCCGAGGGTTCTCGACTTCGTAGACGAGGTTGTCCCAGCGCTTGAGGTCGGTGCTCTTGGTGTTGAGCTGGAGCTTGGTGCAGATCAGCTGGTCCAGGCCCTGCTCGTGCAGGACGCGCGGCACCTTGTAGATGGTGTTGACGTCCCACATCGAGATCACGCCGTACTCGGGCACGTTCGTGAAGAGGGAGATCTTTTCGCGTTCGTCGTCGGGAATGCGGCGGTCGGCCCGGCACAGCAGCGCATCAGGCTGGATGCCGATCTCGCGCAGCTTCTGCACCGTGTGCTGGGTGGGCTTGGTCTTCAGTTCGCCGGCCGCGGCGATCCAGGGCACATAGGTCAGGTGCACGAAGGCCGTGTTGGTGGGGCCGGCGCGCAGGCTCATCTGGCGCACGGCCTCCAGGAAGGGCAGGGACTCGATGTCGCCCACTGTGCCGCCGATTTCCACGATGGCCACGTCGACGCCTTCGGCGCCGCGCTTGATGTATTCCTGGATCTCGTTGGTGATGTGCGGGATGACCTGCACCGTCTTGCCGAGATAGTCGCCGCGGCGTTCCTTCTCCAGCACGGTCTTGTAGATCTGGCCGGTGGTGAAGTTGTTAGCCTTCTTCATCCGCGTCGTAATGAAGCGCTCATAGTGGCCCAGATCGAGGTCGGTTTCGGCGCCGTCGTCGGTGACGAAGACTTCACCGTGCTGGAAGGGCGACATCGTGCCGGGATCGACGTTGATGTAGGGGTCCAGCTTGATGAGGGTGACTTTAAGGCCGCGCGATTCGAGGATGGCAGCCAGTGAGGCCGATGCGATGCCCTTGCCCAAGGAGGACACCACACCGCCGGTGACGAAGACGTATTTGGTCATGTCTTGCAGCAGCCCAGAACAGGCTGCTGTGGTGGGAAATTCCGATTGTACGGGAGCCGTCAGCGGGGCCTCAGCAACTCCAGCACAAGCTCGGCCGTCTCGTCCGGTTTCTCGAACGGGAAGAGATGCGACCCCTCCATCCAGCGCCAGTTCTCACCGGCCAATTTCTTGGACGCCACCGCGCCCGCCTGGCGAAGCTCGCTGGAGCGCGTGCCGCCGACGAAGGCCACCGGGCATTGCGGCGGGCGCAGGCGCAGCAGCAGGGGCAGATGGTGGGGCAGGGTGCGGTAGATGTGGGCCTCAACCTCGCGGGTGAAGCGCAGCCTGACCTGACCGTCCTCGCACTGCTCGAAGCCGGCCTCGATGTAGTCGGCCAGCACACGCGGGTCCCAGCGGGCGAAGAGCTTCTTGGCCGCGAAATGCGCGTGCACGGCCTCGCGGTCCGGCCAGATATGGCGGCGCTCGCGCGCGACCTTGGACGGGCCGTAGCGGTGGATCAGCCCGGTCGTCTTGGCCACGGCGACGGCGGCGGCCTTCATGCCGGAGACGACGGGCGAGTCCAGCATCACCAGGCGGCTGACCAGTTCGGGTCGCCGGCAGGTCGCCATCAGGCTCAGCATGCCGCCCAGTGAATGGCCGACCAGGGCGACTTGGCCCTTGGGCTTCACTTGCGTGTCGATGAAGTCCAGCAGCTGGTCGCGCAGCTTGCGCCAGTCGCCGGTGACCGGGAAGCGCGGGTCGTGGCCGAAGCGGTCCAGGGCCTCGACGCGCCAGCCGGCAGCCTGCCAGCGTTCGAACAGCACTCGGTAGCAGCCAGCGGGGTAGCTGTTGGCGTGGCTGAAGACCAGGGTCTTCATGCCTTGGCCAGCTTCTTCAATTGGTAGAGCGCTTCCAGCGCCTCGCGGGGCGACATCGCGTCCGGGTCCACCTTTTCCAGGGCCTGCACCAGCTCACTCGGCTCGGGCAGTGGCGGGAGTGCCGGTGGCGCGGCGAAGAGGTCGAACTGGTCATCGGCCGCGTTCTGCCTGGCCTCCAGCGCCTCCAGCGTCGCGCGTGCCTGGCGCACCAGGCTGGCGGGCATGCCGGCCAGCTTGGCGACTTGCACGCCGTAGCTGCGGCTGGCGGGGCCGGCCTGCAACTCGTGCAGGAAGACGATGTCCTCGCCGCTCTCGACGGCCGACACGTGCCAGTTCTGCGCCATCGAGTGCTTGGCCGGGAACTCGGTCAGCTCGAAGTAGTGGGTCGCGAACAGCGTGAAGGCGCGGGTCTTGTCGTGCAGATGGCTGGCGATGGCCGACGCCAGGGCCAGGCCGTCGAAGGTCGACGTCCCCCGCCCGATCTCGTCCATCAGCACCAGGGACTGGTCGCTGGCCGAATGCAGGATGGCAGCGCCCTCGGTCATCTCCAGCATGAAGGTGGACTGGGCGTTGGCCAGGTCGTCGGCCGCGCCGATGCGGGTGTGGATGGCGTCCATCGGACCCATGCGGCAGCTGGTGGCGGGCACATAGCTGCCGATGGCCGCCAGCAGCGCGATCAGCGCCACCTGGCGCATGAAGGTGCTCTTGCCGCCCATATTGGGGCCGGTGATGACCAGCATGCGGGTGCGCGCGTCGAGGCGGCAATCGTTGGGCATGAACTCGGCGCCCCCCGTTTCGGCCAGGCGCGCCTGCACGACGGGATGACGGCCGGCTTCGATCTCCAGGCAGGGCTGGGCGACGAATTCGGGGCGGCACCAGTTCAGCGTGATGGCGCGCTCGGCGAGGGCCGCCAGCGCGTCCAAGCCGGCCAGCGTGCGGCCCAGGGCCGTCAGGGGCTCCAGGCGGTTGATGAGGGCATCGATGACCTGTTCGTAGAGCAGCTTCTCGCGGGTCAGGGCGCGCTCGTTGGCGGACAGGGCCTTGTCCTCGAAGGCCTTGAGCTCGGGCGTGATGTAGCGCTCGGCATTCTTCAGCGTCTGGCGGCGCTGGTAGTCCATGGGCACCTTGTCGACCTGGCCTTGCGTGACCTCGATGTAGAAGCCGTGCACGCGGTTGAACTGCACGCGCAGATTGGCAATCCCCGTGCGTGCGCGTTCGCGGGTTTCCAGGTCGAGCAGGAAGCCGTCGCAGTTCTGCTGGATGCCGCGCAGTTCGTCCAGCTCGGCGTCGAAGTTGTCGGCAATGACACCGCCGTCGCGGGGCAGCAGGGCCGGCTCTTCGGCAATGGCGCGTTCGAGCAGCTCCAGGATGTCGGCCGGTGGATTCATCGCGGCGTCGCGCAGCGCGGCCGGCGTGGCGGCGCGCAGGGCGGGCAGGGCCTGCAGCGTGGCGCGCAGGCCGGTCAGCTCGCGCGGGCGCACCTGACGCAGCGCGATGCGGGCGGAGATGCGCTCGACATCGCTGACCGACTTCAGCGCCTCGCGCAGGGGCTCGAAGCCTTCTGCATGCAGGGCGGCGATGGCGTCGTGGCGGGCCATCGCTTCACCTCGCTCGCGCTTGGGGTGCAGCAGCCACTGGCGCAGCATGCGGCTGCCCATGCCGCTCTTGCAGGTGTCGATGAGCGAGAAGAGGGTCGGGCTGGCTTCGCCGCGCAGGGTCTGGGTGAGCTCCAGATTGCGCTGCGTGGCCGGCGGCAGGTCCATCAGGTCGCTGGCGCGCTGCACGCGCAGCGAACGCACATGGGTGAGGGCGCGGCCCTGGGTGTGCTCGGCAAAGGCGAGCAGGGCGCTGCCGGCTGCGTGGGCCAGCGTCAGCTCGTGGGCATTGAAGCCCTGCAGATTCGCCACGCCCAACTGTTCGCTGAGCTTGCGCTGGCCGAGAACGCCGTCGAACTGCCAGCCTGGCCGGTTGGTGACCGGGAAGCGGGCCTTCATGACGCCTGCCGGCTGGGCCTCGCGGTTGACCAGGATCTCGGCCGGCATCAGCCGCGCCAGCCAGCCCGGCAGCTCGACATCGCTGCATTCGGCCAGGCCGATCTCGCCCTGGGTCAGCGATAGCCAGGCCAGGCCATGGCGACGGCCCTGGCCGGAGACGGCCAGCAGCACGGCGTCCTGCTTGTCGGCCAGCAGCTCGGTGTCGGTGATGGTGCCAGGCGTGACGACGCGCACCACCTTGCGCTCCACCGGCCCCTTGCCGGCGCCGACCTCGCCCACCTGCTCGGCAATCGCCACCGCTTCACCCAGCTTGATCAGCTTGGCGAGATAGCTTTCCAGCGCATGCACCGGCACGCCGGCCATGACGACGGGCTGGCCGGCGCTCTGGCCGCGCTGGGTCAGGGTGATATCCAGCAGCGCGTTGCACTTGCGGGCATCGTCGTAGAAGACTTCGTAGAAATCGCCCATCCGGTACAGCAGCAGCGTGTCCGGGAAGTCGGCTTTCAGGCCCAGGTACTGGGCCATCATCGGAGTGTGGGCGCTGAAGTCAGCGGGCTGGGTCATCGTCGACGTTCTGGAATGGAAAAGCCCTCGGCGGAGGGCTTCAGAATGCGTGGAAGTTTACGCGGCGGTCGCCGCCGAGCCCGGGAGACGAGGATGAACAAAGCTTTGCTGGCAGGACTTCTGCTGGCCGGGTTGGCAGGCATGGCAGCAGCGGCCGGCGCGAAGGCCGAGCCAACTCCGACGGCCTGCCCGGCGAATGTCGGTGAAGGCACGACCTGCCTGGCCGGGCGGGACAGCGCCGGCGCCTTCTACCTGATCGCCATGCCCAAGGCCTGGAATGGCGACCTGGTCCTGCATGCCCATGGTGGCCCCTTCCTCGGCGCGCCGACGGCCAAACGGGTCGCCGAAGACCTGGAGCGCTGGTCCGTCATGCCCCGGCTGGGCTATGCATGGGCGGCCTCGAGCTATCGACAAGGGGGTGTTGCCGTGACCGCCGCGGCAGAGGATACCGAGAGGCTGCGGCGTGTTTTCATCGACAAGGTGGCCCAGCCCAAGCATGTCTGGCTGCACGGCCAATCCTGGGGCGCCAGCGTGGCTGCCAAGGGTGCGGAGCTCTTCGCTGAGGGCAAGCCATATGACGCCTTGCTCCTGACGGCTGGTGTGCTGGGCGGCGGCACGCGCAGCTACGACTTCAGGCTTGATCTGCGCGTCGTCTACCAATACCTATGCCACAACCATCCGCTGCCGAGCGAGCCGCAATACCCGCTCAACATCGGCCTGCCGGTCGATGCCAGGCTGACTCATGCGGAACTGGCGCGGCGCGTGGATGACTGCCTGGGTCTCGACAAGCCGGCGTCCCAGCGCACGGCCGAGCAGTTGGCCAAGGTCAAGACCATCGTCGACGTCGTCCACATCCCGGAGCGCAGCATCAGCTCGCACCTGAACTGGGCGACCTGGCATTTCCAGGACATCACGTTGAAGCGGACAGGCGGTGTCAGCCCCTTCGGCAATGATGGCGTGGTCTATTCAGGTTCGGCGGACGACGCGGCGCTGAACGCGGGTGTGCTGCGCTACAAGGCCGATGCCAAGGCGGTGGCGACGCTGGCGGCGGATGCCGATCTGAGCGGGCGCATCCCGGTGCCGGTGCTGACGGCACATGCCATTCACGACCCGACGGCCATGGTGGAGTTGCAGGACAGCTTCGGCCGCGCCATGGCCGCGGCCGGGCGTGAGGAGGCGCTGGTGCAGACCTATACGGGAGATCGCGACCACAGCTATTTGAGCGATCCGACCTATTCGGCGCTGATGGAGGCACTGGTGGCCTGGGCGACGCAGGGCAAGAAGCCGACGCCGGAAGCGATCGCGGCGGGCTGCGAGAAAGCGAGGGCGGTGCTGGGGTCGACGTGTCGGTTTGAACCTGCCTATCGGCCCATGCCGCTGGAGACGCGAGTGCCGCCGCGAGCGAAGCCGTAAAAAAACAAGGCCCGCGATGCGGGCCTCGGTCCTCCTTCATGCCAAGCGGCCTGCATGCCGCTTGTCCTTCGATGCGCGTCGCTGAGTCCGCAGGGACTCAGCTCGGTCGCATCTCAGTCTTCCGACTTGAAGACCAGCTTGACTTCATGGGTCTGGGGAGCGCCCGTGCCTTCGAACTTCCACTGGCTCAGGGCCTCCGTGGCGGCACGGTCGAACACGCGCTTGGGTTCGGCTTCGACGACTTCGACGGCGGAGACCTTGCCGTCGCCGGCGATGGTCATCTTGGCGCGCACGCTGCCGGCGCTGATGTTCTTCTTGACAGCTTCGCTGGGGTACTCGGGGGCGACCTTCTTCAGGACCTTGGCATCGGCGTGGGCCAGGGAAGCAGCGGCGACGAGGGCGAGGGCGACAGCGGAACGGGCGAACATCAGTAGCTTCTTTCGGTGGATTGAATGGGTGTCTGGGAGCGGCTTGTGACCGCGTTGCAGCACGCATTCTGGCCAGTCAGGCCCCCACAGGTAAGGGGTGCGACCGTGCGGAAGTCACGCATGGAGGGTCGGGTTAGCCCGTAGAGAGCGCTAACGCCAACTCCGTCACGGCGATCCAATGAAAAAGCCCTCGCGAGAGGGCTTGTTCCAGGGATGGCCGGGCGCTCAGACCGGTGCGTCGCCGCCGGCGTCCTTCTTGATGCGCACCGCGGCGCGCTTCTTGAGTGCGGGCGCGGTCGGCGCCACTTCGACCACCGGCGCGGCCGGCGCCGCAGCTTCTTCTTCCTTGATGACGCGGGTGTAGGGCGCGAGCATGGTGACGAGCAGGGCGTAGATCTTGGGGTTGCCGGCGACGACCTCGCGCTGGTGCAGGAAGTCGGCCTCGCCAGTGAAGTTGCCGACCAGGCCGCCGGCCTCGGTGACGATCAGCGAGCCCGCGGCCAGATCCCACGGTTGCAGGCCGGTCTCGAAGAAGGCGTCGTAGTAGCCGGCAGCCACATAGCAGAGGTCCAGGGCGGCGGCGCCCGGGCGGCGCAGGCCGGCGCAATGCTGCATGACCTCCTCGAACATCTTCACATAGCGCTTGAAGTTGTCGCCGCGGCGGAAGGGGAAGCCGGTGCCGATCAGCGCATCGCTCATGCGGGTGCGCTTGGACACGCGCAGGCGGCGGTCGTTCAGGAAGGCGCCGCGGCCCTTGGTGGCGTAGAAGAGGTCGTTGCGGGTCGGGTCGTAGACGACGGCCTGCTGCACGACGCCGCGATGGGCCAGCGCGATGGACACGCAGTAGACCGGCAGGCCGTGGATGAAGTTGGTGGTGCCGTCCAGCGGATCGATGATCCAGACGTACTCGGAATGCTTGGCGCCATGGGTGCGGCCCGACTCTTCGGCGAGGATGCCGTGGTCCGGATAGGCGCCCAGCAGCGTCTCGATGATCACCCCTTCTGCGGCGTGGTCGACCTCGGTGACGAAGTCGTTCGGGCTCTTGGTGTTGATTCGCAGAGCTTCGAGGTCCAGCGAGGCGCGGTTGATGAGGGCGCCGGCCGCACGTGCCGCCTTGATGGCGACATTGAGCATGGGATGGTGAGACGTTTGCAGCATGCGTGGCACTCGCTGGGAAGAAGGGGCTGACAGGGGGAAAGAGCAGCGGGGCGCCCTAAGACGCCCCGGATAATCATTGGATTCTAGCCGCAGCCCCCGTAGTAACCCGTGGAATTCACACGTTTCGTTCTGATCAACACCAGCCACGCCGGCAACGTCGGCGCGACAGCGCGGGCGATGAAGGTGATGGGATTCAAGGACCTCGTGCTGGTGGCGCCGCGCTTTGCCGATGTGCTCTGCCATGAGGAGGCCGTCGCCATGGCCAGTGGCGCGGCCGACATCCTGGCCCGGGCCCGCGTCGTCGAGACCCTGGCCGAGGCGCTGGACGACGTGGATTTCGCCTGCGCCACCGCCATGACGCCGCGCGACTTCGGCCCGCCGACGCTTGAGCCGCGCCCGCTGTTCGCCGAGTTGGCTGCCCGCGAGGCCGCGCCGCGCCTGGCCCTGGTGTTCGGCTCCGAGCGGTACGGCATGAGCAACGAGGATGTCTACCGCTGCCACGCGGTGCTGAGCATCCCCACCCATCCCGACTACGGTTCCCTCAATCTCGCGCAGGCCGTGCAGCTCTTGGCCTATGACCTGCGCCAGGCCGTCGGCGGCTTTGGCGTGCAGCCGCGCACGCCCGACCCCAAACTGGCCGACGTCCGCGCGGTGCAGGGCCTGCTCGAGCATCTGCGGTCCGCGCTGGTGGACATCGGTTACCTCGACCCTGGCGCGCCCAAGAAGCTGATGCCGCGCCTGAACCAGCTCTTCAACCGTGCCGGCTTGACGAACGAGGAAGTGCACATCCTGCGTGGCATCGCGCGGCAGATGCAGAAGACCTCAGCCGCGGCAGGCCCAACCCAGGACTCCTAGACTCCGCGGCATGTTTGAACGCCTGCGCGAAGACATCGCCCTGATCCTCGAACGCGATCCGGCCGCCCGGTCGACGTGGGAGGTGCTGACCTGTTATCCAGGCCTGCATGCGCTGTGGATGCATCGCCGCGCCCACTGGTTGTGGCAGCGCGGTTTCAAGTGGCTGGGCCGCTGGCTCTCGCACTGGAACCGCTGGCTGACCGGCATCGAGATCCACCCCGGCGCGCGCGTCGGCCACAGGGTCTTCATCGATCACGGCATGGGCATCGTCATCGGCGAGATGGCCGAGATCGGCGAAGGCTGCACCATCTACCAGGGAGTGACGCTGGGAGGCACCTCGCTGGTCAAGGGGGCCAAGCGCCATCCGACCCTAGGCCCCGGCGTCATCGTCGGCGCCAATGCCTGCGTACTTGGCGGCTTCACCGTCGGCGCCGGCGCGCGCATCGGCTCCGGCGCCGTCGTCACCAAGCCCGTGCCCGCGGGCGCCACGGCCGTGGGCAACCCAGCCCGCATCATCGAGGCGGCCAGTGAGCAGGCCCGCGAGGCCGCTGCCGCCAAGATGGGCTTTTCGGCCTATGGCGTGACCCAGGGCGACGACCCGGTGGCCCTGGCCATGCGCGGCCTCATCGACAATGCCTCAGGCCATGAGCACCAGATCACCCTGCTGTGGAATGCCGTCTGCAAGCTGTCCACCCAGACGGGCAGCCCTGTCGGCGATTGCGTGCCGCACGATGCCCAGCGCAGCGAGGCCTTCGACGCGGCGGAGATGAATCGGCTCGTCAAGTGAGGGCGTTGCCGCCGGGATAGACCGTCAGGCCACTGCGGCCAGGTGGCGGGCACGTCCCGGCTTGCATCAGAATGGCAGGCCCAGGGCCCCGCGGCCCGCCTACTTCAAGGCCTGCTTTGCTTCTGCGCGAGTCAAGACTGCGGCTTTCCCCGGTGTGGCGCGTCACCCTGGGTTTGCTGTTGGCCGCATGGCTGGCGGCAGCCGGTGCGGCACCCGCGGTCAAGCGCTGGTCCAGCCTGGCAGACATCAGTTTCCAGCACCTGACCCAGGAACAGGGCCTGCCCAATGCCATCGCGACGGCCATGGCCGAGGACGGCCAGGGATTTCTGTGGGTGGGCACCCTGGGCGGACTGGCGCGCTGGGACGGCTACCGTTTCAAGGTCTACAAGGGTGACACGCAGCGGCCCGGCGCCTTGCCGGACAACTATGTGCAGTCCCTGCACGGCGACGCCAAGGGGCGCCTGTGGGTGGGCACCAGCGCAGCCGGCCTGTTCCGGCACGACCCGGCAAGCGACCGCTTCATCGCCGTCCCGGTGGGTGGGCCGTCGGGCCTGAGCCATGTCAGCGTGCGCCAGATTGCCGACGACGGCGCCGGTGGGCTCTGGGTCGTCACCGACGGCGGCCTGGACCACATGGACCCCGACAGCGGCCGCATTGAACATGCCAGCGCCGCCGGCGCTTGGGGCCAGGCCCTGGGCTCCCAGGTCTGGGCCGTGCTGCGCGATCGCCAGGGCCGGCTCTGGATCGGCAGCGGCGCCGGCCTGTTCCGCCGCCCGGCCGGCGCCGGGCCCTTGCAGGCCGTGCCCCTGGCCTCCGGCCGGAGCATGCAGCCGCAGGCCCTGGCCCAGGACAGCGCCGGGCGCATCTGGGTCGGCAGCCTGCACGAGGGTGTCTTCGTGCTCGACAAGGAAGGCGACGCACCGGCCGTCGAGGTGCGCGAGGCGGGCGTTGCCGGCAAGGCCGATGTGCTGGGCAACACCCAGATCACCAGCCTGCTGGAAGTGCAAGCCGGCGAGATGTGGGTGGCAACCCTGGGGCAGGGGCTGGTGTCCGTCGATATCGAGCATGGCGACAGCCGCCGAATCCGCCATGTGTCGGCCTGGCCGGTCAGCCTGGCGGACAACGCGCTGCGCACCCTCTACCGCGATCGTGCTGGCCTAGTCTGGGCCGCGTCTAACCGTGGCCTGAGCCGCTACGACCCGCGCCAGGGCGGCGTGCTGACCCGCCTGGGGGTCAGCCCCGAGAGTGAGGATGCGCTGGACGCCCGCTTCATCAGCGCCGAGATCAGCTGGATCCTGCCCATGCCCGATGGCCGCCTGTGGCTGGCTACGCACAAGAGCGGCATTGACATCCTGGACGCCGCCGGCAACCGCGCCGGTGCGCTGCGGCCGGATGCAAGCCGGCCCGAGGCAGCGCTGCCGGCGGACATCGTGCTGGGTATGGCGAGGGTGCCGGATGGCGGCGTCTTCATCGCCACCAAGCGCGGCCTCTACCGCTGCGACGCGGACGGGCGCCACCTGCAACGTGTCAACCTGGCGGGCCGCGATCCCGCCGCATCCACCTGGGCCCTGCTGGTCGATGGCGGCACGCTCTGGATCGGTGGCCAGTTCGACGGCCTGTGGCGGCTGGACATTGCCAGCGGCCGGGCTGCGCCCGTCGCGCTGGCGCCGCCAGGGCTGACCGACCAGCGCATCATGGTGCTGGCTCGCGGCGCGGCGGGTGAACTGTGGGTGGGCACGCGCAACGGCCTCAACCGCGTCGATCCGTTCAGCGGCGGCGTCGTCCACTATCCGGCCGGCCCGACGCTGGCGCGTGGCCTGTCGGCGGGCTTCGTCACCGCCTTGATGCTGGATGGCGAGGGCCGGTTGTGGGTGGGCAGCTATGGTGGCGGCATCGATGTGCTGCCGGCGGCCGGCAAAGGGGACGCCATCCTGCGCATCGGCACGGCCCAGGGCCTGCCCGACGGCACCGTCAACGCGCTGCTGCCGGACCTGCAGGGCCATGTCTGGGCCAGCACCGACAACGGCTTGGCCCGCATCGACCCGGGTCGCATGGCGGTGAAGGCGCTGCGCCGCGCCGAGGGCGTGGTGTTCCCGACCTACTGGACCGGAGCCGCGGCGAGCACCGAGCGGGGCGAACTGCTCTTCGGTGGAGCCGGCGGCATGACAGTGGTGTTGCCGCAAAAGCTGCAGTCTTGGAGCTACCGCCCCGAGGTGCTGGTGGCTGATGTCCAGATCGGCGGCCGTTCCATGGCCTGGGCACCAGGAGCGGGCGCCTTGCTGGACGTGCCGGCCGATGCCAACAGCCTGGCCGTGGAGTTCGCCTCAACCGACTTCTCGGCGCCCGAGCGCAATCGCTATGCCTACAAGCTCGAAGGCTATGACGCCGAATGGACGGCCGCCGATGCGGCGCGGCGCCTGGCCGCGTACACCAATCTGCCGCCGGGCGACTACCGGCTGCGCCTGCGCGCCTCCAACCGTGACGGCCAATGGAGCGAGCGCGAGCTGGTGCTGCCCGTGACTGTGAGGCCGAACTGGTACGAGATCTGGTGGTTCCGCGTCGTCGTGGCCCTGCTGCTGGTTCTGCTGGTGCTGGCGACCGTGGCCGCGCGCACGCGCATGCTGCGCCATCGCCAGCTGGAACTCGAGCACCGCGTGCGCGAGCGCACGGCGGCGCTGCGGCATCTGCACGAGGAGCTCAAGGAAAAGTCGGAGCAGCTGCAACGCAGCAGCGTGACCGACCCGCTGACCGGCCTGCACAACCGCCGTTTCCTGAGCGAACACATCGAGCAGGACCTGGCGGCCAATCTGCGCCGCAGCCAGGAGACGCGCGCGGCCGGTGGCCAGCCGCTGGACACGGACAGCGTCTTCCTGCTGCTGGACATCGATGCCTTCAAGCGCATCAACGACCGCTACGGCCATGCCTCGGGCGATGCCGTGCTGGTGCAGTTCGGCGCACGGCTGCGGGCCGTGATGCGTGAGTCCGACTACCTGGTGCGCTGGGGCGGCGAGGAGTTCCTGGCCGTGGCGCGCGACACCGACCGTGCCCAGGCCGCCGAGATGGCCGAGCGCATGCGCGCCGCCATTGCCGACAAGCCCTTCAGGCTGGAAGACGGCGCCGAGCTGGAGGTGAGCTGCTCCATCGGCTTTGCCTGCGTACCCTTCGAGCCGGAGAGGCCGTTATCGCGCAGCTGGCAGCAGGTCGTCAACCTCGCCGACCTGGGCCTCTACGCCGCCAAGGGCGCGGGCCGCAATGCCTGGGTGGGCGTGCACACCGCATCCGGACGGGCCGCCATCGGCCAGCGCGTGGTCGGCGGCTTTGGCCTCAGCAGCAACCGCAACCTGGACGAAGTGGCGGCGGCCCTGGCCGAGCCGGGAACCATCCCCAGCTAAGACCGGGCCTGGCGCTGAGCGCTCTTGGGCCTGAAGGCCTTGCAGACCTCATCGCGGGTCTCGAGGTAGGGCCCGCCGATGAGGTCTATGCAATAGGGCACGGCGGCGAAGATGCCGCTGGCCTTCTCGTGGCCCGACAGCGTCTCGGCGATGGCCTTGGGCTGACCCGGCAGGTTGATGATCAGGGCCTTGCCGCGGATGACGGCGACTTGGCGCGACAGGATGGCCGTCGGCACGAAGTGCAGCGAGATCTGGCGCATCTGCTCGCCAAAACCCGGCATCACGCGGTCGGCCACGGCCAGCGTGGCCTCGGGCGTCACGTCGCGCGGCGCCGGGCCGGTGCCGCCGGTTGTCAGCACGAGGTCGCAGCCCTCGCTGTCGACGAGGTCGATCAGGGCTTGCGAGATGCCGGCCTGCTCGTCGGGGATGAGGCGGGGCAGGAACTCGATGGGGTTGTGCAGGGCGCTGCTCAGCCAGTCTCTCAGCGCCGGCAGGCCCTTGTCCTCGTAGACGCCGGTCGAGGCGCGATCGCTGATGGAGACGATCCCGATGCGAACCACGTCACTCATCTTCGCCGGCGGCATCCGAGGCCTTGATGAACTGGAACAGCTCGCGGAAGGCGCGGCCGCTGCGTTTCTCGGGTTCGTTGGCCGCGTCCTTGCGCGCCGCGCGCACGAGGTTGCGTAATTGCTGGATGTCGACCTCGACATGCTCGGCCAGGAACTCCTGCAGTGCATCGTCGCTGGCCAGCAGGCGCTCGCGCCAGCGCTCCGACTGGTGCAGCTTGAGGCTGTCCTGGGCATGGCCCAGCTTGAAGGCGGCGACGGCCTCGCGCACCGGCTCGGCGTCGATCTTGCGCATCAGTTTGCCGATGTATTGCATCTGCCGGCGCTTGCCCTCGAAGTTGGTGATCTTCTTGGCGTGGCGCAGTGCGTCGTAGAGGATCTCGGGCAGGGCCAGGGGTTCCCAGCGCGACTCGGGCAGGACCAGCAATTCCTCGCCCAGTTTTTGCAGAGCGGTCATGTCGCGCTTGAGCTGGGACTTGCTGGGACGGTCGAAGTCGTCGTCTTCGAATTCGGGGGTGTGTTCTTGCATCGGTGGCCGTGTTCAGGCGAGTTCTATGATTGTCGCCCACTCGAATTCAGTGCTCTTCATGTCCCAAGCCCAAGACGGTTTCGCCTACAGCCCCGAACAATTCCAGCAGTGGATCGAAGACGCGCTTGCCGAGGCGAAGAAACTGGGTGCCAGCGATGCCGGTGCCGAGGTGTCGGAGGGCTGCGGCTTGTCGGTGTCGGCGCGCCTGGGCAAGCTGGAGAACGTCGAGCGCAACCGCGACAAGTCGCTGGGCATCTCGGTCTACCTGGGCCAGCGCCGCGGCAATGCCAGCACGTCCGACTTCTCGCCCCAGGCTATCCGCGACACCGTGCGCGCGGCCTATGACATCGCCCGCTTCACGGCCGAGGACGAATTCGCCGGCCTGCCGGACGAGGCCGACCTGGCGCTCGACGCTTCGGCTCGGCCCGAGCTCGACCTCTTCCACCCTTGGGCCATCGATGCGGCCCAGGCCGCCGAGATCGCGCTCCGCTGCGAGGCCGCGGCCCTGTCCGTCGACAAGCGCATCAGCAACAGCGAGGGCGCGGCCGTGTCGGCCCAGCAGTCCCACTTCTGGATGGGCAATACGCGCGGTTTCCGCGGCGGCTATGCCAGCTCGCGCCATTCGCTGTCTGTTGCGCCCATCGCAGGTCGCGGCAACGACATGCAGCGCGACGCCTGGTACAGCTCGATGCGTGACGCCGCCGATCTCGCTTCTGCCGAGGCCGTGGGCCGCTATGCCTCCGAGCGCGCGCTTTCGCGCCTGAAAGCGCGCAAGGTCGCCACGGCCGAGGTGCCAGTGCTGTTCGAGAGCACGGTGGCCATCGGCCTGCTGGGCGGCTTGGTGCAGGCCACCAGCGGGGGCGCGCTTTACCGCCGCACCAGCTTCCTGCTCGACAGCCTGGGCAAGCCGGTCACGGCCTCGCATATCGACATCGCCGAGGACCCCCATGTGCGCAAGGGCAAGGGCAGTTCGCCCTTCGACGATGAGGGCGTAGTCACGCGCGCCCGCTCGGTGGTGGAAGGCGGCGTGCTGCAGGGCTATTTCTTGTCCAGCTATTCGGCCCGCAAGCTGGGCATGAAGACGTCCGGCCATGCCGGCGGTTCGCACAATCTGCGCATGACCAGCCGCGCCACCGCGCCCGGCGACGACCTGCCCACCATGATCCGCCGCCTCGGTCGCGGCCTGCTCGTCACCGAGCTGATGGGGCAGGGCGTCAACTACGTGACCGGCGACTACTCGCGTGGCGCCAGCGGCTATTGGGTCGAGAACGGCGAGATCGCGTATCCGGTGCATGAAGTCACCATCGCCGGCAACCTCAAGGACATGCTGCTCAACATCGTTGGCATCGGCGCCGACGAGTACACGATGGGCACCAAGACCATCGGCTCGGTGCTTGTCACAGGCATGAAGCTGGCTGGCAACTGACAGAATCGGCGCCGCTTTTCCATCAGATACCCACGAGGAGACATTCATGGTCATGGAGCGCCGTTCCTTTGTTCGACACGCGGGCCTGGCGGGCGTGCTGGCCGCCGGTGCTGCGCCGGCCGTCGTCAATGCCCAAGCCCAGGTGCGCTGGCGCCTCGCATCGAGCTTCCCCAAGCCCCTGGACACGCTGTTCGGCGCGGCGGAGCTGATGGCCAGGAAGGTCGGCGAGATGAGTGGAGGCAAGTTCCAGATCTCGGTGCATGCCGGCGGGGAGATCGTGCCAGCGCTGCAGGTGGTGGATGCCGTGCAGGCCGCCACGGTCGAGATGGCGCATACGGCGCCTTACTACTTCTTCGGCAAGGACGAGACCTTCGCGCTGGGCTGCGCAGTGCCGTTTGGCCTGAACAGCCGCCAGATGACGTCGTGGATGGTGGAGGGCAACGGCCTGAAGCTGATGCGCGAGTTCTATCGCAACTACAACATCATCAATTTCCTGGGCGGCAACACCGGCGCGCAAATGGGCGGCTGGTATCGCAAGGAGATCAAGAGCGTCGCCGACATCAAGGGCCTGAAGATCCGCATAGGCGGCTTCGCTGGCCGCGTCATCGAGCGCATGGGCGCCGTGCCGCAGCAGATCGCCGGCGGCGAGATCTACTCCGCGCTGGAGAAGGGCACCATCGATGCGGCTGAGTGGGTCGGCCCTTATGACGACCAGAAGCTGGGCTTCAACAAGGTCGCTCCCAACTACTACTACCCGAGCTGGTGGGAGGGCGGCGCCCAGGTCGACTTCTATGTCAACACGAAGGCCTACGACAGCCTGTCGGCCGAGAACAAGGCCATCCTTGAAGCCGCCTGCGCTGTGGCTCACGTCGACATGCAGGCGAAGTACGACGCCAAGAACCCGCCCGCGCTGAAGCAGCTGGTCGGCTCGGGCACCAAGCTGTTCCGCTTCCCGAAGGACGTGATGGATGCGGCCTTCAAGGAGTCGCACGCCGTCTATGCCGAGATCTCGGCCAAGAACGCGAACTGGAAGAAGGTCTACGAGGACATGATCGCCTTCCGCCGCGACCAGAACCTCTGGTTCCGCTTTGCCGAAGCGGGCTTTGACGACTTCATGCAGGCGCAGAAACTCTGACGAATTGAGCTGCACACACCAGGCCCCGCGACGCGGGGCTTGGTCGTTTCAGGGCCGTGAGGCGGCCGAAGCGGCGGGTTCAGTCGCGAACAACTTGGCCGCGTCGTCCGAGCTCAGTTCGGCCTGCTGTGCTTTCTCGTGGGTGCCGCCCATCTGCTGCAGCAGTTCGGACGCCTGGTTGAGGTCCACCGGCTTTTCCTTGTCGAGGAAGGCCGTCACGGTGACCGGGAAGAAGATGACGATGGCCACCAGGATGAGCTGCATGCCCACCCAGGGGATGGAGCCGAGGTAGATGTCGTTGGACTCGACCTTCTTCGGGATGGAGCCGTTCTTGAACAGCGTGTCGGCGATGCCGCGCAGATAGAACAGCGCGAAGCCGAAGGGCGGGTGCATGAAGCTGGTCTGCATGTTCACGCACAGCATGACGCCGAACCAGACCAGATCGATGCCCATCTTGTCGGCCACCGGGCCCAGCAGCGGCAGGACGATGAAGGCGATCTCGAAGAAGTCGAGGAAGAAGGCCAGGAAGAAGATGAAGATGTTGACGACGATGAGAAAGCCGATCTGGCCGCCCGGCAAGTTGCTCAGCATGTGCTCGATCCAGCGCCCGCCCTCGACGCCCTGGAAGACCAGCGAGAAGGTGCGCGAGCCGATCAGGATGAAGACCACCATGGCCGTGATGCGCATGGTGTTCAGCATGGTCTCCTTGATCAGCGGCCAGTTCAGGCGGCGGTGCATGGCGGCCAGCACGAAGGCGCCGACCGCACCCATGGCGCCGGCTTCCGTCGGCGTGCAGATGGCGGTGTCGATGCCCGGCAGGCCGCCCATGGAGCCCAACACGGCGAAGATCAGCACGGCCGAGGGGATGATGCCGCGCAAGCACTTCTTCCACAGCGCCCAGCCCTGCAGCGTGCGCGCTTCCTTGGGCACGCCCGGCACGTGGTCAGGCTTCATGCGGCCTAGGATGAAGGTGTAGAGGGCGAAGATCAGCACCTGCAGGATCGACGGCCCCCAGGCGCCCTTGTACATATCGCCCACCGAGCGGCCGAGCTGGTCGGCCAGCACGACGAGCACCAGCGACGGCGGCACCAGCTGAGTGATGGTGCCCGAGGCGGCCAGCACGCCGGTGGCGTAGCGCATGTTGTAGCCATAGCGCATCATGACCGGCAGCGAGATCATGGCCATCGCGATGACCTGGCCTGCCACGGTGCCGGTGATGGCGCCGAGGATGAAGCCGACGATGATGACCGAATAGCCCAGGCCGCCGCGCACCGGGCCGAAGAGCTGGCCCATGGAGTCCAGCATGTCCTCGGCGAGGCCACATCTCTCCAGCAGCGAGCCCATCAGCGTGAAGAAGGGGATGGCCAGCAGCAGGTCGTTGGACAGGATGCCGAAGACGTTTTGCGGCAGGGCGCTCATGAACTCTGGCGGGAACCAACCCTGGCTGACGGCGAAGAATCCGCAGGCCAGGCCCAGGGCCGCCAGCGAGAAGGCGACGGGGAAGCCGATCAGCATGACCAGGATCAGCCCCGCGAACATCAGCGGCGGGAAGCTCTCCATCGAGATCATTGCAGCGGCCTCTCGTAATGCGTGTCCATCTCGAACTTGTGGGCGAGCCAGGCCACGCGCTTGATGATCTCGGCCAGGCCCTGCAGCGTGACGAGAGCGAAGCCCAGCGGCAGCGTCAGAGCGGCGGGCCAGCGGATCAGGCCGCCGGCGTTGCTCGACAGCTCACCCGAGGTCAGCAGCTTGGTGGCGTAGGCCACGAAACCCATGCTGGCGATGGAATCGCCGGGCGCCATGCCGGTGCTGAGCTTGACGACAAAGAAGCCCCAGGACAGCCAGGCCAGATAGGCCATGACGGGCAGCAGGAACAAGACAAGGCCGAAGAGGTCGACATAGACCTTGCCATGGCCAGTGAGCCGGCTGTAGACCAGGTCCACGCGCACATGCTCGTTCAGGCGCAGCACCTGGGCCG